>Ga0209511_1003128_pt1 | contig 12842 bp, 13 predicted proteins | sample SSSSmetaG_FD_184141 | JGI IMG/M metagenome (GOLD analysis project Ga0209511, IMG submission 184141) | Glacier valley bacterial and archeal communities from Borup Fiord, Nunavut, Canada, to study Microbial Dark Matter (Phase II) - ​SSSS... | ecosystem: Environmental > Aquatic > Freshwater > Ice >... | reverse complement strand
GCCCTCTTCGTGAAGCCACAGACGGCGCACGAGGCGGCGCGGCGCGGCGCGAGCGGCGAGGCCGGGGTCACCCCCGACACCGCCGCCCCGATCGATCCAGTCTAGTCGTCGGTATCCATGGCTTCGATGTTGACGACCGTCTCGGCAAGCTTCGACATATATTCGTCGCCGCCATAGATGCTCTTGGTCATCTCGGCGAGCCGGTCGGCGGCCTCGGTGAGGTCGAGCGCCCGGGCGTAGGCCGCCGCCGTGCCGAAGCCGGCGATCCCGTAATGCGTCATCCGCTGGTACTGCGCGATGACCTGTGCATCGAGCACGGGACCCCGGTCGGGGGCTTCCTCGAGGCAGTGCTTCGTCGCCTCCTCGACGAGGCCCTCCATTCCCTTGCAGTGCTCCTTGGATACTTTCTCGCCTTGCTCGGCGATCAGCTCCTTGAGCCCGTCGGTGTGCTCGGCGATGCCTTCGACCGACTTCGCGAGCATGTCCTTCAGCGCGGCGTCGCTCGCTTTGGGCATGATCTTCTTGAGCACGCGGGTCATCTGGTCGTTCGCTGACCAAAGGTCCTTCAGTTCGTCGATGTACAGGTCCATCAGGTCTTCGGGGGCATCGGCCATGGCTGGTCTCCGGCGAGGGTTCGCGCGGACAGCGTTCGGCACCGACGCGGGTTCCGGGCTTATTTCACCGCCGCGACGATCGCGCTGGCGAGCATCCCGCGCTGGCGCAGCGCGATGCGGTCGAGCGGCAGGCGGTAGAGCGCCTTGAGGAACGCGGTGTCCCAAGCCGTCGGGGAGCGGATCGGCGCGGTCGCTTTGCACAGCGCGGCGCTCGCAGCGGGGCGCAGGCCGGCGAACCGTCGCGGACTGTGGCTCGCGAGGTCGCACACCGGCGCGCCCGCGGCGGCGGGTTCGGTCAACCCACGCCGAGGACGTCGCCGGCGGCGATGCCGATCGCCCTGACGAAGTCGTCGGCGCGGGCCCGCACCTCGCCCGGCGTCAGGCGAGTGCCAGTGACGGTGATCGGGTCGTCGGGCGGCGCGACTTCGGCGCGCGCCGCTGCGGCAAGCGCGACAAGCGCGAGCAGGACAGCCGGTCGCCGCATGGCTCGACCGTCGGATGCGCCGCGGCGAACGTTAAGCCCGTCTTACATGCGCGCCACTGCGTAGGGTGTGCGAGTCTTCCGCCGCATCGGCGTCCGTGTATTTCTCATCTTTTTCCTTGGCGGCACCGTCCGCTGCGCAGTGCGACCGGCAAGTCCGTCGCAGGCGCGACCTTCGCGGTGACGACACGCTGCGGAAACTCCGTCGCGGGCGTGATCCTCGGGTGAACTTCGTGACCTCCGACGCCGCTCAGGCGGTCCAGCCGCCGCCCAACGCCTTGTAAAGCCTCGCAAGGTCGGTCAGCAGGGTCGCGTCGGACTGCGCGAGCACATTCCGGTTGTTGAGCACCGAGCCCTGCGAATCGAGCACCGGCTGGAAGTCGGTCAGTCCGGCGTCGAACGTCGCGCGCGCCAGCCGCGTTGCGCGCTCGGCGTCGACGACGCCGCGCCGCAGTTCGGCGTTGCGCTTCACTTCGGCATTATAGTCGGCGAGCGCGTCCTCGACGTCCTGAACCGCGACGAGCACTGCGCGCTTGTAGGCGATCAGCGCCTCATCGCCCGCCGCGCGACGCTCGGCGATGACCCCCTTGCGCCGGCCGCCGTCGAAGATCGGCAGCGTCACCGCGGCGCTCCCCGTCGTCTGGATCGAGTTCCGCTCGAACAGCGTCGCGAGGTTGGTCGAGATCAGCTCGGCCATGCCCATCAGATTGAACTTGGGATAGAGGTCGGCGGTCGCCACCCCGATGTCGGCGGTCGCCGCGGCAAGCTGGCGCTCGGCGGCGCGGATATCGGGCCGGCGGCGGAGCAGGTCCGACGGCAGGCCGGGTGGGATCGGCGGTGGCGCCGCCGGCAGCGTCGCTCCGCGTGCCAATAAGCTGTCCAGACCGTCCGCGCCGTCACCGGTGAGGACGCCGAGCGCGCGGCTCTCGTCGCGCGCGCGCGCCGCCAGCTGCGGCAGGCTGGCGGCAACGTTCGACAGGGCAAGCGACTGCTGCCTTTCGGGCAGCTCGGCGACGAGCCCGACCCGGCGGCGTGCCGCGACCAGCCGGAGCGTGTCCTGCTGACGCTTCAGCTCGTCCTGCGCGATGGCGATCTGCGTCTGGAGCGAACGCAGCATCAGATAGTCCGATGCGACCTCGGCGGCGACGCTTACCTCGACGTCTCGGACGTTCCACTCGGCCGCCGCGGTGCGCGCGGCCGCGCCCTCGCGCTGGCGCCGGACGCCGCCGAACAGGTCGACCTCCCATGATGCGTCGAGGCCGAGCGACCAGGTCGTGATGCCCTTGCCCGGACCGGCGATGCCCTGGCCGGGGGCCATGCCGCCGGCTCCGCCGCCGCCGAATGCGCTTGCGATGGAGCTGATCCCGGCGTTCTTGCTGAAGTCGATGCGGTTGGCTCCCGCCCGCGCCCCAAGTGTCGGTAGCCCGGCCGACCGCGCAGCCCGCTCCTGTGCCCGTGCGCCCGCGATTCGGCTGCGTGCCGTTGCGAGGTCGAGATTGCCGGCGAGTGCGCGATCGACGAGCATCGTCAGTATGGGGTCGCCGAAGCGGGTCCACCAGCGCGCCGGGTTATCGGTGGCGGCGTCAACCGAGGTGCCGGTAGCCTCGGCGAACCGCGGCGGCACCGCGACCTCGGGGCGGACATAGCGCGGTCCGACGGTGCATGCCGACAGCGCGATCATGGCAGCGATCGGCGCAGTCCGCATCACGCCGCCCCGCCCCGGCCACCCTTGGTGGACTTAAGCAGGAAGATCACCGGGATCGCGAGCAGCGTGTAGACCATGAGCGCGCGGTAGACGTCGAGGTAGCCGCTCATCGCCGCCTGCCGCGCAACGATGTGGTAGAGCTGGCCCTGTGCCGCCTGCGTTGCCGCCGCCGCCGCCATGCCGCCGCTGCGCATCGCCGCCTCGAGGCTGGCGAGCCCGGCGGGGTAGTTGGGGCTGAGCGGGCTCAGGTGCTCGACCAGCCGCGACTGGCGGACCTGGCTCTCGACGCTGAGCCACGCCTGGCCGGCGGCGATCCCGACCGAGCCGCCGAGGTTGCGGAAGACGTTCAGCAGCGCCGACGCCTCGTTCGTCTGGTTGGGCTTCAGACCGGTGTACGCCGCTGCCGACAGCGGCACGAACAGGAACGGCAGCGCGACCGCGCCGTAGGCCCGCGCCCACGCGACGTCGGCGAAGCTCGCATCGATGCTGAGCGTGGTCAGGTTGCCGAGCGCGATTGCCGACACGACCAGCGCCCCGCCGATCAGGACGCGGACGTCGACCTTGCCGACGAGCTGCCCGGCGAACGGCACGGCGAGCACGGTCGCGACGCCGCCCGCAGTCATCGCGAGGCCGGCGTCGGTCGCGGTGTAGCCGAAGACCTGCTGGAGCATTGCCGGGATCAGCTGGATAGAACCGAACAGGACCACGCCGGTGGTGAACATCACCGCCAGCACGCCGGCGAAATTCCGGTTCCCCATCAGCCGCAGGTCGACGATCGGGTCCTTGCGCGTCAACTCCCATATAACCAGAAAGGCGAGTGCAACCACCGCAATGATCGCCGCTGCAGTGATGAAGCCGCTGCTGAACCAGTCGTCGCGCTCACCGCGGTCGAGGAAGATCTCGAGGCTGCCGAGGCCGATCGCGACCAGCAGGAAGCCAACCCAGTCGACCGACAGGCCGCCCTTGAGCAGCGCCTTGCGCTCGGCGATGAGCACCTTGGGCTCATCGACGTAGATGTTGACGAGGAACAGCGACAGGAACCCGACCGGAACATTGACAAGGAAGATCCAGTGCCACGAGTAATTGTCGGTGACCCAGCCGCCGATCGTCGGACCGATCACCGGCGCGACGATGATGACGAAAGCATAGGCTGCGAACGCCTGTCCGCGCTTGGCAGGCGGGAAGGTGTCGGCAAGCATCGACTGCTCCGACGGCGCGAGCCCGCCGCCGCCGATGCCTTGGAGCACCCGGGCGAGGACAAGGAACTGGATGTTCGGGGCGATCCCGCACAGGAACGACGCGAAGGTGAACAACGCCACCGACAGCATGTAATAGCGCTTGCGGCCGATGACGTTCGACAGCCAGCCCGAGATCGGGATGACGACGGCGTTGGCGACGAGGTAGCTCGTCAGCACCCACGTCGATTCGTCGGGCGACACCGACAGGCTGCCGGCGATGTGATTGAGACTGACGTTGGCGATCGAGGTGTCGAGAACCTCCATGAACGTTGCGATCGAGATGATGCCGACGATCATCCACGGCGAGCGGGCGCCCGCCGCCGAGCGCGCCGGGCTCCAGCCGCCCGCCGCCATCAGCGGACCCCGATGGCGGCGGCCATCGTCAGCGGACCTTCACGCGCGGCACGACGGACATGCCGGGGCCGACCGGGTAAGCCTCGATCGCCGGCGAATCGATCGCGATGCGAACCGGAACGCGCTGCACGACCTTGACGAAATTGCCGGTCGCGTTCTCGGCCGGCAGCAGGGCGAACGCCTGCCCCGCTCCGCGCTGGAACGACTCGACGTGGCCGCGAAAGTCGACGTCGGGCAGGGCATCGACCCGCAGACGAACCGGCTGGCCGATGCGCATCAGCGCAAGCTGGGTCTCCTTGAAGTTCGCCGTGACGTAAAGCTTCAGCGGAATGATCGCGAGAAGTTGCTGTCCGGGTGTGACGTAGGACCCCGGCGTTACCGTCCGGGTGGCGACGCGGCCGACGATTGGCGCGACGACGCGGGCGTTGGCGAGGTCGACCGCCGTCGCGCGCGCCTGTGCGTCCGCCCCGCCGATCGCGGCACGGTCGGCCCCGACCTGGGCGCGTGCCGAGGTGACTTGCGCCTGTGCCTGCCGCACCGCCTTCAGCGCGGCGTCGCGGCGGCCGCGGGCGGAGGCGACCGCCTGGACCGCGGCGTCGACCTGCGTCGCCGCGACGGCGGCGGGCTCGGTCCGCTGCAGCGCGCGGTAGCGGGCGAGGTCGGCCGTCGCACGGCCGAGGTCGGCCTGCGGCGCGACGACCTGCGCGCGTGCGGCGGCGACCTGCTGGGCGGCTACTGCGACCTGGGCCTCGGCCTGGACGACGGTCGCTCGCGCCTGCTTGGCCTGCGCGACGAGGCCCTCGTAGCGCGCCTGCGGCTGGGCGGTGTCGATGATTGCGAGCACCTGCCGTGGCCCGACGACCTGGTTGTCGTCGACCAGCACCTGGCGGACGACGCCCGACACCTGCGGCGCGATGCGGACGATGTGGCCATCGATGAAGGCGTCGTCGGTCGTCTCGTACTGCCGCGCGTCGAGCCAGTAGAGGACGCCGCCGGTAATCGCCGCGACCAGCACGATGGCAATGGCCAGCAGGAGAATCGGGCGCTTGGACAGCGGCTTGGGGGGCGGCTTGTCGGCCTCCTGCTTGTCGCCGCCGTCGTCGTCGGCCTGCTTGTCGTCGTCTGGCTTGCGGTCGTCGGGCTTGCCGCCTTCGGGCTTGCCGCCGTCCGGCTTTGACGTCTTGGCAGCGGGCTGAGCGCTCGGCCCGGCGTGCGCCTCGTCGGCGCGGGCTGCGGTGTACTCGGCGGCCTCGGCATCGACCGGGCCTTGATCGTCGGCGGCGCTCATGGCACATTTCGGTAAACGCGTTTACGGTAGTCCGCAACCGATATCGACGCGCAGGAGGAAGGCCGCTTGTCGTCGCGCGAGCTTCACGCACTCTTTGCTGCCTCGAACGTGCAACAGCCGGAGGACAGTATCGGTTTCCTCTTGTGGCGCGTCGCCCATCGGCACCAGCGCGAGGTCGACCGGGTGCTCGCTCCGCTGGGATTGACGCACCTGCAGTTCGTGCTTCTCGTCCAGACGGCGTGGCTCGGCCGTGACGGCGCGGCTGTCACGCAGGCGGCGCTGACCCATTACGGCAAGATCCACCCGATGCAGTTGTCCAACGTTCTGAAGACGCTCGCCGCGAAAAAACTGGTCGGGCGCGAACGCTGCCCGGTCGATACACGGGTCAAGCGCGTGACGCTGACCGCTGCCGCGATCGCCGTGCTCGGCGAGGCACTGCCGCGCGTGACGGCGCTGCAGGCGACCTTCTTCGGGGTCGACGCCGATTTCGGTGTCGATCTCCATGCCCGCCTGCGCCACGTCGTTGCAGGCTGGGGCGATGACGACTGACGCGAGGTTCGCGATCGACGGCGCGGCATCTGAGAAAGAGCGGTGGCCGCCCGGTGGCGACTCGTACACCGTAATCGACCAACCGAGGTGTAGGACAGCGCTTTCAACGCCTCGCATGGCGGCGACTTGAACCGTATTTCGCGGCCGTGCGCCTCAGGCGAGCTTGCCGAACGGAAGAAGCCGCCGTGCCAGCGCCTGAGCGCCCTTGACATCGCCCGCGGTCAGCAGCGGCAGCAGCGCCGCAGTCTCATGCTTGAGCATCGTCTCGTACGCATCGCGCGCCGGCACGGTCGCGAGCGTCTTGAGCAACTGCGTCGCGCGCGCGCCGTTGTCGGTGCCGAGGTCGAGCAGCGTCAATGCGTAGAAGGCGTACTGCACCGGGTTCCGCGAGTCCCTGGCCAACCCCGTCTCGAAATCGGCGAGGGCGACTTTCGACGACGCGCCGAGCATCGTTCCCGCGACGAACTTGCCAACCGCCGTGACCGCGCCCGCATGCCAGCCGCCGAGCGACGACCAGGCGAGGCCGTAGGCCGGGTCGCGTGCGACGACAGCCTCCATCCGCGCCCGCGTTTCCTTGGCGAGCCCGGGCGACTTCGCGAGCTTGCCGCGGTAGCCGACCGCCTGCGCCTTCATCAGCTGCGCCTCGAGGCTGGCGGGATCGCGGACCAGTGCGGCGTCGAAGTCGCGGTCGGCGGCCTCCACGAGCGCCTTCGCCCGGTCGCGGTCGGTCGTGTCGAAACTCGCGACGATCAGCGCCGCGCGCCCGGCGAGGATCAGCGACGCCGCGGTGTTCTCGCTGCGCCCGGCGACGCTCGCCTCGGCGAACTTGCCCGCCTGGAACAGCGACGCGGCCCCCGCGAACGCCGGCGCGGCGACGACGAGCAGGACGGCGGCGGCAACAGTTCTAATCAACACAACGACTCCGCGATCAGCTTCCGTGTCCCGTCCAACCCATAAAGGGCGACGAACGATCCCATCCGCGGCCCGTTCTCGGTCCCGAGCAGGGTTTCGTACAGCGCCCTGAACCAGTCGCGTAGCGGCTCGAACCCCGCCGCCTTGCCGGCTTCGTAGACCTGTTCCTGATACGCCTCCGCATCGGCCCCCGGGCCGACCGCGGCCAGCCGGGCGTCGAGGTCGGCGAGCGCGGCCGCCTCGCGCGCGTCGGGGCGGCGGCGGGCGAGGCCGGGGATGACGAAATCGCGCGCATAGGCGATCGCGTGGTGGACCAGCGCGTCGAGTTCGGGGTGGGTGGCGGCGCTCGTGCCGGGATACGACCGGGTGACATAGCCCCACAGCACGGCCGGGTCGTCGGTTCCCGCGACCGTGACGAGGTTGAGCAGCAGCCCGAACGCCAGCGGCACGTCGGCGACCGGCGGCCGTCCGCCGTGCACGTGGAACGCCGGGTTGCCGAGCTGCTGGTCGACCGGCTGGCCGGGATACGCCGCGGCGAAGGCGGCCATCTCGTCGACCGCGCGCGGGATGACGTCGACGTGGAGGCGCTTCGCCTTGCGCGGGTTCTGGTACATGTACAGCGCGAGGCTGTCGGCGGGGCCGTAGCGCAGCCACTCGTCGACGCCCAGCCCGTTGCCCTTCGACTTCGAGATCTTGGTCCCGGCCGCGTCGAGGAACAGCTCGTAGTTGAATCCCTCGGGCGGCGTGCGCCCAAGGATGCGCGCGATCTGCCCCGACAGGCGGACCGAGTCGATCAGGTCCTTGCCCGCCATCTCGTAGTCGACGCCGAGTGCTGCCCAGCGCATCGCCCAGTCGACCTTCCACTGCAGCTTGCAGTTCCCGCCGGTGACGGGGACGGTGACCGTCTCGCCGGTGTCGGGGTCGGCGTAGCTCACCGTCCCGGCCGCGACGTCGCGCGCCGTCAGCGGGACCTGGAGGACGACCCCGGTGCGCGGGCACAAAGGCAGGAACGGCGCATAGGTCGCGCGCCGCTCGGGCCCGAGCGTCGGCAGGACGACGGCGATGACCGCGTCGTAGTGCGCGAGCACCTGGCACAGCGTCGCGTCGAACCGTCCGCTCCGGTAGCACTCGGTCGACGAAACGAATTCGTAGTCGAAGCCGAAGCCGTCGAGGAAGGTGCGCAGCCGGGCATTGTTGTGCGCCCCCAGGCTGGCGTGCGTCCCGAACGGGTCGGGCACCGCGCTGAGCGGCCGGCCGAGGTGGCGGCCGAGCATCGCCTGTTCCGGCAGGTTCGACGGCACCTTCCTGAAGCCGTCCATGTCGTCGCTGAACGCGATCAGCCGCGTCGGCACGTCGGACAGCAGCGCATAGGCGCGGCGCACCATCGTCGTCCGCACGACCTCGCCGAAGGTGCCGATATGCGGCAGCCCCGACGGGCCGTAGCCGGTCTCGAACACGATCTCGCCCGCCGGCGGGCCGCCGGGGTAGCGCGCGAGCAGCTTGCGCGCCTCCTCGAACGGCCACGCCTTGTTCGTCAGCGCGGCGGTACGGTAGGGCGTGGGGTCGGTCATTCAACGCGGTGTCGGCAATAATCCTCCTCTCGGCAAGCCTGCAAAGGTCATGAAAGTCACACGAAGGTCACGCCCGCGCCGCATAGCGCTTCGTCGACGGTGCGGTCGGGCGTTCACCCCTCCGCGGATTTGCGGCGCGCCACGCCTCGATCGCCGCGGCGTAGTTCGGCTGCGTCATCGCGGGGGTGGCCGCCTCGTCGCACGCCGCGGCGGGCACGACCGGCGCGGTGCCGGACCGGATCGCGACCTCGTATGCCTCGACTGTCGCGGCGAACGCGGCGGTGGGATCGACGGCGGGGCGGGGAACGCCCTTGGCGCCCCTCGCCGGCGTTGAGGCGGGCTTGGGGTGCTCGAGCATCGACATCAGCAGCCGGTCGCTGAACACCGTCTTGGTCGCGACGACCTCGCCCTTGTACGTCGACGGCGTCTCGGTACCGCGCTCGATCCGCTCCATCGCGATCTCGCGCAGCCGCCAGTACGCCATCGCCTGCGCCGCGCGCCAGCCGTGGGCGAAGATGTCGCCCTCCGACCGCCCGCGCAGCCGGTACGCCGACGCCGCCGACATCCCGACCAGCGCCGCGGCGCGCACGACCGTGCAGCCGTCGGCGAGCGCCTCGAGGAAGTCGAGCTGCCTGTCGAGCGTCCAGCCGTCATGCCGCGTGGCACCCGGTGCCGCCGCGCCTGAAATATCCGTCGTCATGAACCCGCTCCTGCAAAGTGCGGGATATCAGCTAACCAAATAAGTCCTACAAAGCAAGCGGAAAGAACTCGCCGTGCCGGCCGCCATGTCCTCGCCGCCATGTCAACGCCGCCGTGTCAACGCCGCCGTGTCAACGCGGGGCGAATGGCGCGTCAGCCGGCTGCCGGATCGACCCCCAGGCGCGGCGGCTCGGCGGCCGCCGGGCGGCTGCGCAGCGCGCCCTCGATCAGCCCTTCGAGGCGGATGACGCGGTCGCGCGTGTCGGACAGCTTGTCGGTCAGCCCGGCGACCGACGTGTCGAGGCGGGTGACGCGGTCCTCGAGCTTGATGACGGAACCGACCGCGTCGAGCAGGTCGCCCATCCACGTCATCGGGCGGGCGTTTCGATCGCCGCGGCACTCAATGCGGCGAGGTCGAGCGTCGTGCCATCGCCCGCCAGCCGCGCGAGGATCGTGTCGCGGCGCGCCGTTTCGTGCGCCGGATCGAGCAGCGCGTCGACGCGGGCGAGGGTCCGGTCGAGCGTCGTACCGATCCGCTCGGCGGCGGCGCGGACCTGCGCCGTCAGCGTGCGAACCGCGGCGATCTCGTCGGCGGTCGGGGCCTCGTCGGCCTGCCGCACCGCCCGGCGGACGTATTCCGCCATCGTCAGCCCGGCGGCGTCGGCCGCGCGTTTCCAGCGGCTCTTCTCGTCCCGGTCGACGGTGATGAGGAACCCCGATGTCCGCCCGGTGGTCGCTGCGGCCGAAGCCATGCCTGCCTCGTTCGTTGCCTATATACAGGGTATATAGGTCGGCGATCGGACCGGCAAGGGCAGGGCTCGCCGTCCCGGACTTCACACCAGCGTCGCGAGCGCCCCGCGGTCGAAGTCCCTGAGCTCGCTCATGCGGCCGTCGCGGACCTTTTCGGCCCAGTCGGGATCGACGATCAACGCGCGGCCGACGGCGACGAGGTCGAACTCGTCGCGCGCGAGACGGTCGAGGAGGTTGTCGAGGCTGGCGGGCTGCGACTGTTCCCCGCCGAACCCCGCGACGAACTCGCCCGACAGGCCGACCGAGCCGACGGTGATGGTGGGCGTGCCCGTCAGCTTCTTGGCCCAGCCGGCGAAGTTCAACCCGGCGTCGCCGTCGACCTCGGCGAACTCGGCCTCCCAGAAGCGCCGCTGCGAGCAGTGGAACACGTCGACTCCGGCGTCGGCGAGCGGCTGCAGCCACGCGGCCATGGCATCGGGCGTGGGCGCGAGGCGGGCGGTGAAGTCCTGCTGCTTCCACTGCGACAGGCGCAGAATCAGCGGCGTGGTCCCGATCGCGGCCTTGACCGCGCGGACGATCTCGCCGGCGAAGCGCGCGCGCTCGGGCAGCGCGCCGTTCCAGCCGTCGTCGCGGACGTTGGTCCCGTCCCAGAAGAACTGGTCGATCAGGTAGCCGTGCGCGCCGTGGAGCTCGACCGCGTCGAAGCCGAGCCGCACCGCGTCGGCGGCGGCGCCGGCGAACGCTTGGATCGTGTCGGCGATGTCGGCGTCGGTCATCGCACGACCGTACGCCTTGCCGGGGCGCAGCAGCCCCGACGGCCCCTCGGCGGCGTGCGGATGGTCGGGCAGCATCGGATTTCTCATGCCGCCGACGTGCCACAGCTGCGGCGCGATGCGGCCGCCGCCGGCGTGTACTTCCTCGACAACCTTGCCCCAGCCGCCGAGCGCGGCCTCGCCGTGGAAGACCGGCACGTTCGGGTCGTTCAGGGAGCCCGCGCGGTCGACCCCGGTACCCTCGGTGACGATCAGCGCGACCTGCCCCTCGGCGCGGCGGCGGTAGTATTCGGCGACGTTCGCGCCGGGCACGCCGCCGGGCGAGAAGCTGCGCGTCATCGGGGCCATGACGATGCGGTTGGGCAGGTCGAGCCCGGCCATGGTGAACGGCGTGAACAAAGGGTTGGTCATTAGCGTCTGCCTCAGGCCGTGCGTCGCCGCCGCTCTAGCCGCGCGCACCCCGGGGCGCTAGTCTGGCACGGCTGGCGGGGGCTTGGGCATGATGCGACGGATGCTGACGGTGGGTGCGGTGCTGCTGATGGCGGCTGCCCCGCCGCCTGCACCTGCCGTCCCGCCGCCCATCCCGCCGCTCGCCGCCTACGGCCACCTGCCGAGCGTCGACCTGATCGCGCTGTCGCCCGACGGGACGAAGGTCGCGATGATCGTCGGCGATGCGGCCGGGCGGCAGATTCAGGTCCGCGCCGTCGCCGACCATAAGCTGCTCCACGGCGGGGTCGTCGGCGAGGCCAAGATCCGCGCGCTGCAGTGGGCGGGCGAGAACCACCTGCTGCTGACGCGCTCGACGACCGCCGACATCCTCGGGATCACCGGCCCCAAGCGCGAATGGTGGATGACGATCGACCTCAACCTGAAGACGCGCAAGCTGATGCCGCTGCTCGGGCTTGGCACCGACGACAAGGAAGAGAAGCTCAACGTCATCGCGGGCAAGCCGATGGTGCGCACGGTCGCGGGGCGGACGATGGCCTATGTCGCGGGCATCACGTTCCCGGCGCACGAAGGCTTGCTGACGCTGTTCGCGGTCGATCTCGACGCGCGGCGGACGCGGCAGGTCGCGACCGGCAACGTCGATACGCAGGAGTTCCTCGTCGATGCCGGCGGCGGCGTAACGGCGCGGGTCGACTACAACCAGCACGCGGGGCGATGGACGGTCTACACGGGGCGCGCCGGGCGGCTGACCAGGTCGTTCGACGACGTTCACCCTGTCGATTCACCGTGGCTCGCCGGCTTCGGCCGCACGGCGGGCAGCGTGCTGGTCGGGCAGGAAGACGACGACGACACCGTCTACCGCGAGGTCGCGCTCGGCGGAACGGCCGCGTCGCCGCCGGTCGCCGAGTTCGCCGACGCGACCCCGATCGCCGACCCGCGGACCGGCGTCGCGATCGGTTCGTCGCGCCTTACCGAGCTCGGGGTCGAGCACCGCTTCCTCGACCCCGCCGACGCGGCAACGTGGGCGCGGGTGAAGCGCGGCTTCGGCGACGCCGTCGTCCATCTCGAGTCGTGGTCGGATGACCGCAAGACGATGATCCTGCGTGTCGAGGGCGGGCAGTTCGGCGCGGCGTACTTCGTGCTCGACGTCGCCAGCCGCCATGCGTCGTGGCTGGCGAATGAGTATACCGAGCTCGACCCCGAGGTGCTCGGCGCGAAGACCGCGTTCCACTATGCCGCCGCCGACGGGACGTCGATCCCGGCGTACCTGACCCTGCCACCGGGCGTGGGGGATACGAAAGCGTCGCCGGGCGTCGGCGCGGCCAAAGGCCTGCCGCTCGTCGTCCTCGCCCACGGCGGGCCGGGCGCGCGCGACGAGCCGGGCTTCGACTGGTGGGCGCAGGCGCTGGCGTCGCGCGGCTATGCGGTGCTCCAGCCGCAGTTCCGCGGCAGCGAGGGCTT
>Ga0209511_1003126_pt1 | contig 12844 bp, 9 predicted proteins | sample SSSSmetaG_FD_184141 | JGI IMG/M metagenome (GOLD analysis project Ga0209511, IMG submission 184141) | Glacier valley bacterial and archeal communities from Borup Fiord, Nunavut, Canada, to study Microbial Dark Matter (Phase II) - ​SSSS... | ecosystem: Environmental > Aquatic > Freshwater > Ice >... | reverse complement strand
TTACTGTATTTAGTCCGATTATTTTGGCAGGTGTAAAACCAACCTCAAAAGTCGGCGTGATCGGCATTGGCGGACTCGGCCATATGGCTTTAAAGTTCCTGAATAAATGGGGATGTGAAGTGGTGGCGTTTAGCTCAAATCCCGATAAAAAAGAACAGATACTCGCGATGGGTGCGACCAAAGTGATCAATTCCAAAGACCCAAAAGAGTTAGATAGCATCAGAGGCAGTTTGGATTTTGTAATAAACACGACCAATGTAACGCTCGACTGGAATGCCTATTTATCAACCCTGGCACCGAAAGGGAGATTTCACACAGTAGGTGCTGTTTTGGAACCGATGGCGATACCGGCCTTTTCACTGATCGTGCATGAAAAATCGGTAGCAGGAAGTCCTACCGGTAGTCCGGCCCTTACCCGTACCATGCTCGATTTTTGTGTCCGTCACACTATCTATCCAATTGTTGAAGAGTTTCCGATGTCGGAAGTTAATGAGGCGCTTGAACACCTTGAGAAAGGCAAAGCAAGGTATCGCGTTGTGTTAAAAGCCTAAGAAATTGCTTTTACAACTTCTTTTCAATTTACAACTTCTTTTTTAATCATTTAATATCAGCATTATGACAAACGTAGACGTAGTTAAGCAGGCCTATTCAAATTTTGAAACAGGTAATGTGCCGGCTGTATTGGCATTATTTGACCCTCAGATTGAGTGGTGTGAATGCAAGGGAATGCCATTCGTAAAAGACGACGGCATCTATATTGGGCCGGAAGCCATTGTAACAAAAGTTTTTATGAACCTCCCGGTTTACTTCGACGGATTCAATATTGCAGTCAATGAAATATTTGGAGTAGACAATAAAGTTGTCATGGTGGGTTATTACCAGGGGAAAAATAAAGCGACCGGGCACCCTTTTAAAGCCAATGCCACCCATGTCTGGACGTTAAAGGATGGCAAGATGACCCATTTTTTCCAGGCGGTAGATGCCGCAACGATTAACGGTTAAGCAATACGAATGGACGAATGATGTATTTGTATTTGTTGTTTTTGATTGTTGAAAAATTTCCCCATAGGGTAAGCAGGTCGGTAGAAATGCCGGTTTAAGGGTATTGTATTGTTCCGCGCGGGGAATGCCATTAAGTTTAAAAATTTCATGGTGATCCTTTGTGGCTTGGTGACTTCGTGGCAAGAAAAAAATAGCCACTAAGACACAAGATCACAAATGTTTCACAAAGAAAAACAAATAATAGTCACAGCGAAATAATCGCGAAGAGCGCTTATAAGATTGAACAGCAGGTAATCGGCTGGCGGCACGGTTTTCATCAAAACCCGGAACTCGCCAACAGGGAAACATGAACTTCCGCCATTGTTGCCAAACAAGCTAAAGTAATTAATGATCAATTTGGTACATCTAACCTCACGATTGTAGCGTTAAGAAGGTGATTGCCTTGCATCTTTTTAAATCTGAACGACTGCAGACGGCACCGGTGAAATTACAAATGTCCTCCTCCAGCTATAAGATGTCCTCTGCAAAATATAAGATGTCCTCTGCAAGGAATAAGATGTCCTCCGCAAGGAATAAGATGTCCTCTGCAAGGAATAAGATGTCCTCTGCAAGGAATAAGATGTCCTCCGCAAGGAATAAGATGTCCTCCGCAAGGAATAAGATGTCCTCTGCAAGGAATAAGATGTCCTCCGCAAGGAATAAGATGTCCTCTGCAAGGAATAAGATGTCCTCCGCAAGGAATAAGATGTCCTCCGCAAGGAATAAGATGTCCTCCGCAAGGAATAAGATGTCCTCTGCAAGGAATAAGATGTCCTCTGCAAGGAATAAGATGTCCTCTGCAAGGAATAAGATGTCCTCCGCAAAATAATAACCGGCGTTCGATTGATGACAAAGCGCAAAACACTTGAAATCCAATAAGGTAATAAGGTTTTTGTGGCTCCTGGACTAAAAATCACTACTAAGGTAAGGGCTTAGAAAATAAGGTTTTAAAACCTTATCCTGTTTTTTCAACCTTAATAGAATTCGTATTAGTAACATTCACCAACCTTATTACCTTATTTCCAAAACATTAAACAAATACTTATATCGAACTCAGGTTAATAGCATGACCCATAAAGTTGGGGAATATAAGCTGCCTGATGATGAACCCGGAACAACAATAAAAAACCCCTGCCGGGATTACGAATAACCAGCAGGGATTTTGGTGATGCAATGCCAGGGGAGACCTCCCTGACCGCAACTATGATTATCTTGGCCGTGTAAATAAAATACCGCTTATCGACCTGTATTGCGTACTGGTGGCTCCGTAAGCTGATTTGACATAGAGTTTAGAATCCATGGCAACATCAAACAACCCGGTTTTATCGGCGTAAAGAATGATATCGCGAAGCTGACGGGCAGCTTCGGCTGCTGCTTCGGCAGCAACAGCAACTGAATTAACATGCTTTAAATCCGCGAGCCTATCTTTGAGGGCATCGATCCTAAGGTCCTTTTCATTTGGTTTGTAGGCCAAAAGTGAGCTTAGCAATAAAACTATATTCCGATAGTTTTCAATTTTAGTATTAAAAGAACTGTTTCTCAATTTGTTATTTCTGGAAGTTTCCTCTTCATCACTGCCTTCGTCTGTTTTGGATGGCGGTTCAATCGGTGTGGCCCGCTGGTTACGGAATTCACGCACGAGTGATTCACCCTGTTCTACTGTTTGGGCCGGCACATCCGAAATTCGCAGTCCGTTGATTAAACGTGTAACGAAAGGATCGAGTGCGTCGAAAGCAATGTTTCTCGCGGTTATTGCATTATCGCAGGCAGTTTCGGCTATTGCGACCTTCTCAAGTACCGCATCACCGCTTGCTTTGATTTCCCGCTGGTTCTGAATTGAAAGCCTCGCTTCCGATGGATCATACGCAGGTATAAATGTGATGACCTTTTCAGTTAAAACTTCCAGGTTGTCGACATTCTGCTGATTGCTTCTTTTACTTGAATTCATGGTTACTGTTTTTTATTGGTTTATAACTTCCGGTTAAGAACTACACTTTTAAAAATTCAAACGAATCTACAATACATTTATCTATACTTTTTCATATTAACCGGATACTTCCGATTCTATTCGGAACTATCCGGTTTTAGGCGGATAGCGTGATGGATAAATATTTTTGATGGGCAGAAAATTAATTCCGAAATAATGGCTAAAATATTTTTGGTTTTTATTTGGTTTTCGATCTATTTATTTTTTATTTTTATACGCATTCATTTTTGTTTAATGTTTTATAATAGAAAGTGAAGAAGCCTCGGGTGGACCACCGGGGCTTCGAATTTATACCAGAACCTTATACGATGTGCTGCAACACGTTGCCTCAAGGGAAAAAATTCATCTTTACGCGTAGTAATCAAGTAATAGAAACGGTAAAATGTAGCATTTCAACATTTCAAATTTGTGATTATAAAAAGTCTTTTTGCCACCAAATCACAAAAACGCCAATCCCGAAATTTCGGGACACCAAAGTGAGTCCCAATTAAGTAGTGAATTAAATAATGTCGTATTTTTTGAATTAAGAAGATGGATAAATCTATTTTCCTACTTTGCGTCCGTCGGCTGACGGACTGCGTGAACCTAAAGACAAAGTCGCGCGAAGACGCGAAAGACCGCAAAAAAAGAAATACGACATTATATATGGGCTATTACTTAGTTCCGGATTAATGACTAAAATATTTTTAGCTTTTTATTGGTTTTTGATATTTTTCTTTTTTAATTTTGATTTGAATTTAAAATGTTTATAAAATGATGATGATTTGAAGCCTCTGGTTGGGAAACCCGGGGCTTCTATTTTTATTGGAAACTCAATACCCAAACCTTACAAGGTGTTCTGAGAGACGTTGGAGCGAGAAATAAATTTGATTTTCATATGCAAAAATTAATTTTCGATTGAGGGTTAAAATATTTTTGGGTTTTATTTGGTTTTTGTTCTATTTATTTTTTATTTTTGGTCTACCATAATTAAAAATTTAAGTTATTTAGCATTGAAAGTAGCCTCGGGAAACCGGGGCTACGATTTTTATAGTAAATACCCAAACCTTACGCGGTGTTTGGCAAGAAGTTAAAGTGTAAAATAAAATAGTTCTTCCCGGGGCAAATAATTAGTTCCGGATTAATGACTAAAATATTTTTAGCTTTTTATTGGGTTTTGATATTTTTCTTTTTTATTTTTGATACGTATTCATTAATTTTTAACAGTCTTTAATGAAAAGTGAAGAAGCCTCGGGCCGGGAATCCCGGGGCTTCTATTTTTATCGGGAACTCAATACCCAAACCTTACAAGGTGTTCGGAGAGACGTTGAAGCGAGAAATAAAATTGTTCTTCACATGTAAAAATTAGTTTCGCATTGATGGCAAAATATTTTTGGTTTTTATTTGGTTTTTGATCTATTTATTTTTTAATTTTGATTACATTTTAATTAATATATCAAAATCACACAGAAGCCTTTGGTTGGGAAACCCGGGGCTTCTATTTTTATTGGAAACTCAATACCCAAACCTTGCGCGGTGTTCTGCGAGGCGTTGCAGCGAGGGATAAAACGGTTCTTACAGGGTAGAAAATTAGTACCGGATTAATCGCTAAAATATTTTTAGCTTTTAATTGGTTTTTGATATTTTTCTTTTTTATTTTTGATACGTATTCAATTACAAATAATAAATAAAATCAAATCAATGCAGAAGCCTCGGCCTGGACCACCGGGGCTTCGATTATTATCGGAAACTCAATAACCAAAAACCTTACGCGGTGTTCTGTGAGAGGTGGCTACGAGGGATAAAACGGTTCTTACAGGGTAGAAAATTAGTTCCGGATTAATGACTAAAATATTTTTGGTTTTTATTGGTTTTTGATATTTTTCTTTTTTATTTTTGATTAAGTTTTTAGGAGTTTAATAAAATCAAAACTACACAGAAGCCTCCGGTTGGGAAACCCGGGGCTTCTATTTTTATTGGAAACTCAATAACCGAACCTTAGGCGGTGTTCTGCGAGGCGTTGCAGCGAGGGATAAAATAGTTCTTCCCGGGGTAGAAAGATGGTTTTATGCTCGTATTGCCGGATTCCGGCAGCAGGATTGTAATCGTTTAGTTTTGGATGAACCAATAACCTGAAATCAGCATCAATTGCTATTAATCCATTATCGAATGCGCGGTGAAATGTTGGTGAGAGCGAAATTCCGTTCCGGATCGTATCATCAAAGGTTTGAGAAAACGGGACGATATGGCATGCATCAATCAGCATTGTTTGTTTGATCGGGTCTATTTTAAGTCCGCTAACAGCACATTGTTTATCGTAAACTTCAAGAACTGCTTTTCTGAACATATGACTCCGGAGAATCAACTCCTCTTCTCTTGATTCTGTCGTTTCACCTTCAATCTGCTTAGTAATTCTTCTTACGTAATTTTCTGCAGGATCGTATAAGATTTGCTTTTCAATTTCCTGCGAATATCTGGTGGCCGTGATAATTGATTTCTCTGAATAATCGGGGAAATAAGCATTCAGTAATGCCTGCTTTAAAGTTGCTCTGGTTAGCACATCAGTAATTCCGTAATAGAACTCTGCAGAAAGTTTAGCCGCTAAAACTGTTGATTTTAAGCTACTAAAACTCTTTATGGAATGGCTTTTAGTTGCAGGAATAGACATCCCGTGCATAACTATTATTTTCCAGAATTCTCCAGGTTCATTACTCAAGTGGTAAAATGGCAAAGAGAAATTAGGCGTATTTCCTGTCTTGACCAATAGTTTCCATAAATCATAAAAGCGTGTGAGTAATGCCTCATTAATCTTAATCCAGTTGTCCTTAATCTCGCCATATTCAAACGACTCCAATACCGCCAATAATAAGATTGGTTTATGAGGTGCAAAACCATATACGGTATTTCCTCTGCGTAATGAAGTGATTTGCTTAAGAATTGAGTGCATTAGGTTATTTATTAGATATATACCTTTGAAAAGTGCGGTTATGAAAATTAGAAGAACCCCTTGTAAGCAATTGGAACGGAAGTGCATATTTTATTCAATGCCCCATTTTTTAAAAACATCTTAGTGTCCTTTTCGAAATTAAAGATGCGATAAAGATGAAAATTGACAGAATTACTTATTGAATATTGAAGTTCATTGTTTGAGAAGAAAATTGGCGTGTCTCTTCCTAGGCGTGTAGTTTTCACTTCAATATATTTGTCCGTCCCGTTTAAATTTCTTGACAGAATATCAAATCCGGCACCATCACCTTCGTCATTTGAAATCCATCTTACCTGATCTGCCAGTTTTTCTTTACCTACTTTGATAAGATTCCATTTCTCGTATTTAAGAACAAGTTCTTCTCCAAATTTACCTAAGTTCAGATTATTCTGTTCTTTTTCCAGATAGTTGATTTTTATTGGCTTCCGATTGTATGAAAGAAATGGTTCAGAAACCAGTTCCGTTTTGGGAGGCTCAACAATAAATTTATCGAATTTAAAATTGGGACTGTTTTGAATTGGTTCCTTTTCAACAAATTGTATAATTTGGGCTTCAATTTTATGATCTTGAAAAAGATACTCAATTACTTTTTCTTCAAGTATTTTCTGGTAGTTGAATCTTGGCAAATAGCCTATAATATAAGGCTGACCCTGATTGATTAGTACAGCGCTAATATTTTGATGCTTAAATTCAATCGATCCTTCAGAACGATTTGCCAATAAAGGTAAAATTGCCCTCCGATGTTCCGCCTTCGAATAACTTTCTCCTTTCAACTCCGTATAGAGCATTTTAAAGTAATCGGCAACGATTAGTTCGACTTCAATATTTGACCAAGGTGCGGTACTCATTTTAAAGAATTATTCTTCAATTTTTGATTCCTAATTTTAATAGGAAAATTAAAAAGCCTAAACCTCTTTACTGGATACTTCATGTGGCAAATCTATACCAACCCGGTACCCATAACCAAATGACTCATTTGAAATCCGTTGAGTGAAATTTTCTTTCTGGGTGGTACAAAAAACTAGTGTTTTATCTACTCCTGAGTAATTAAATGCAATTTTATTAATGTCATTCTCCACTATATGTAATGTAAATGGTCTTGTTTTCCATTCTATAGAGATAATTATATCGTTGATATTTAGAAATGAATAGTGCCCAGTCTCAGCATTTTTGACTGCAATTATATTCTTTACAACTTTCCCTTTTACAAAGTAGTAGTTGTTTTCTATTTTTTCAGGTTTAACACAATCACAATGAGGAGTGATACACATGAAATATTCTGATGATTTTTCTTCAAAAAATACATCGCCAAACCTCAGTTCCTTACGTTCTTGCCTTGAATTATTTGTAGACAAAAGAGCTGAATATTTCACTAAAGAATTTACGATTTGAGCATCATCTAATGTATTCGGAATTTTATCGTTCACAGCATCATAAGCATCCTTAATTTTAGATATTACCTTTGACTTTGCATCAAAGCGAAAAGAATGAAAGTCTTCAAGCCAGCTTCGCAGAATAAAACTATTTATTTTTTCCAAGTTAAATGAAGTTTGATCTTTGTTCCGATAATTCCTCATATGATAGAAAAAAGCTTTTTCATCAATCTGCGCGAATTTTGATCCAATTTTCGAAAACTCGGTTCTTATTTGATCTTTCAACTCTAAAGCAAGTAGACTTATATAATTATGTGGATTTGATATTATAGCTTCGGAAAAAATATTGAATAGTTCCTCTGGATGAACACCATCTTCTGGAGCTAATTCTTTTCTGCAAATTAAGATATCAGTTGTCCCAATCCTATAGATATTTGATTGCGATTCAACTCTTTCTATATGGTATCTTATTTCTCTATCACTATTTTGAGCTAAAGAGAATAATGATAATGGTATTAGATAATCCTTCTCGTCTCCAATGAAGCTAGATAATGTCTGTTTTAATTTCCTATCTATTATTTTAATCGTTGAATTAAGTTGTAAAATAGTTTTGATATGGTTTAGTATAGCATTCTTTGTTGCTACTCTTTCCGTAAAGTTATGCACATATTCATAAAATAGTTTTAAAATAGACTCCTCTTCGATTATGTTATCTATCTCAAGTTCTTCAGTTGGATTACATTCATTTAGCTTTTCTTTAAGTGCCAATAATAGATCTTCAGGTTTATAAGGGATAAGATAAAACTCCTTAATAAGGGTTCTGCTTACTTCATTGATATCAGGTGTTTGCGTATAAATAACAACGAATGGGATTTGTTTAGAATTAATAATATCAGAAAGAATTGTTAATGTATCCTTATATTTCTCTTCTGAAGTAGATTTGCTTAATTCCCAGTCTAAGATAATAAGATCCTTATTTGGAATCATAAAGTCTTTTCGCCAACTTTTTTGCAAGGATTCAAAATTATAAATGTCTAGATCACATGTTCCAATATTTCTAAAGGAATTATATAGCTTTGATGCCTCTTCTTTTTTTAATCCATTCTCCTCTTGATATGCAGATGGATAATCATCATCTATACAAACTGCTGATCGAATCGAATTTTTAATTACTTCCTTTGCTACCTTATCAAAGCTCATAGTATTTTCAATTTTTGTTTTTGGAGATGACAAAACATGCTCCATTAAGTTTATTGTATTTGGGTTCGTTTGTTGCACATATCTCGTATCCAATCGAGTTAAGATGTTTTTTTGCAAGATATAAGCCAATTCCCCTACCGTCTTTCTTCCTAGTGAAAAATAAAGTAAAAATATCTTCTAACTGTGTCTCATCAATTCGAGTGCCAGAATTCATAATCAAAATTTCATCGTCAATAAGTTCAATCCTAATTTCTCTTTTATCAGAAGGAATTAACCAGTAGTTGGCATTGTTGATGATGTTTAGAAAAACAGGTTTAATGATAGAATCAAAAGTGAAAAATTCATAAGTCTTAAATTTTTCACTAACTCCAAACTTGATATTAAATCGTTCAAACTCATTTTTGAAAAACGATGATATGTATTGTTTGATCTGATCACCCGAAATGACTTCTCTAGAACGTCGACTAGTTTTATAAAGTGGTCTCAAAAGTTTATAATTAATCTCTAAATGTTGGAATGCATTTTTTAATTGAATAACACTATTTTCAAGAAGGCCATCTTCACTTTTATATTGTAATATTTCTTTTACAGCATCATTCATTTGAGCATACATCACATTAAATTGATGATCTATAATCTCAATAGACATTCCCAGCTGAGCTAATTCCTCATAATCTCTCAGCTTTTCATTCAATTTTTCATTTTGTTCTTGATACCATCCTCTTAAAAAGTCGTCATCAACATCTATTTGTAAATTGGTTATGTGATTAATAAAACCTTCAAAAGAATTTTCCATTAATTTTTTTTGTTCATTAATCAAATTTTCAAGAGCAGTAATCTTAAACGAGACATTTTGCTTTGAATCATTAGTCACTAAAGTGTGAGGTTTTGATTGTTCCCGAAATGCTTCAATCTGAGATTCTTTTTCCTCTTCTAATAATTTGTTAATTCGGGTAAAAGTCTCTTTTGATGTAAGTTGAAAGCTCGAAAATTGTTTTTCAATATATTTTAAATGTGCACGGTATTTCTCATTATATTCCATCTTAAGGTTCTCAACATTAAGACGTTCTCTTGTTTTATCAACAAGTTGGAAACATGACTGCATTTTTGCATCTGCAGCATAATAGCTTTGCTGATAAGCGGAATAAGCAATTTCTTGACGATTAGTAACACTTATACCATGAGGTTTTTGAACTTTGATACTCCTAAGTTCACTTTTTTTATCTTCAAGTTTTTCAAGAATACTGTTATATACATTGTAGTTTATCTCAATTAGCGACACTTCTACCTGTAACTGATTTGAAAGTTCCTCAATATCATTATGAATTTGAACGAGGTGTTCTTCATTCTCTTTTAATTGAGAAATAAAAGCAGTTTTTGTTTTTTTATTCTTCCGTTTTGCTGCCTCTAATTGTTTATTGTGTTTATCTTCAATTTCACTTAATTGACTTTCTCTGTATGTACCAAACTTTTCATCTTTTCCAGAACGCATATATCGCTTCGCAATATCAATGAAGAATTCACTTAGGTCTTCTCTAAACTCTCTAAAAGCTCTGTTTTGAATAAACCCCTCTCGTCCAGCTTTATCTTTTAGTTCTGAATTCCGTTCTCTTTTTAAATCAATATACCCAATAAATCGCCTATGACTAAAAAAATATGTACCAGCACTTAACGTTCTTCTTTTTTCAAACTCAAGAAAATCAGCTTCTGTTCTACCATATGGTAATACTCTAAAATTGTCCCTGTAAATATATAAACCACCAAAGGAGTTCAGCTTGTTTTCAATATTATTGTATTCTTCATCATTCAACAAAGAACTATTTCTATTGCCTTCAATAGCACCCCATTCAATACTAAATGGCCCATATGAAGTTTTACCTGGCGGCCTATTGGGACGGAATGTATATTTTTCTCGTTTATTGAATATTTTGATTTCCCCTGTAAAGAAACCGTTTTCATCAAATTCACCTTTAAGCCAATGATCCGCATTAAGCATTTCATCTTGAGTGAAGAAATCATCAATTAAATCATACTTTCCACTAGCATCAAAAATGAAAAAATTAACATTGAAATCTTTTTCAGCGCTTTTGAGGTCATTATGAAGCCCGCTTAAAGATGATCTTAAATAGTTTACAGAGCTATTCTCTTTTAGTGAAATGTGATTTTTATTTGAAAGTTCAATGAGCTGTTCATGTGGTGTGAAAATCACAAAGTAAGTTCCATGAAATTCATCGTCACAAAATTTATCAATTACTTCGGAATTTATAAACTTTGGTGTTTTAAATTGTTTCCAATCGTTTAAAATGGAATTTCTTAATTTCGTTTGCTCTTCCCAAAGATTTTCATCTAGGTTTAGAAGAAATTCTTTTTTTGCATGTGTAAAACTTGTTTTGAAAGATTCTTGTGTATCGAATTTAAATAATGGAATATTTAAATCTTCTAGAAAAAAATCATAATTCTCTAAAACTCTCCAATCCATTAGGAAAGCATTAGCATCTTCACGTTTCTTTTTGGATAACATTAGCATTTGTGAGCCAAGAAAGGAAACAGAAAGTCTACCAATACCTTTTTCACCCATGGGAATGCGTTTGTTTAATCCAAATTCAGATCTTATCATTTCATTTCTAGCTTTGGAATCCGTTCCAAGAACAAACCACTTACTTAAGATATCTTCTTCAGACATCCCAAATCCATCATCGGAGAGTAGAAATATAGGCGACGTATTGTCTTTGTAAGAATCTAAAAATAATTTGCATGTTAAATTCTTTGCATATGCATCGTAGCCATTCTTCCAGAGCTCTGATATAGCAGTTGGTAAATCAGCAATTTGCCCTTTCCCAAGTAGCTCGATTGCTCTTGCTTTAGCTCTAAATTTGGCCATATCTATACTTGTGTAGTTTCATTTAATACTTCGCCGATGGCTTTAGCCAAAAGTGGGGGAACTGCATTTCCGATCATTTTTGCAATTTTACCTTGACTGTTAGAGTGAAAAACATAATCTTCCGGAAAACTTTGCAAAGTGGCACCTTCTCGCAATGAAATGGCTCTATCTTGTTCTGGGTGTCCGTATCGACCATTCGATAAGCTATTAAATTTTGTTGTAATAGTTGGTGAAGGTTTATTCCAATACATTCTTCCATAAACATCAGTATGCCCATTATGGCGTGTATAACAATTAACCTGTAAATCTGAGTTTTCCCAATCTGAACGTCCTCCACCATTATGAGATGTTGATTGAATTCGTCGTAAATTTATATCATCTAAACTGGCGGCGGAATGCATATATGGTGTTTCATCATTAGTCCCGGATTCTATTGGTGGAAATATTGTATAATCACCAATTGCTTGTTTTACAGTTTTCACCTCTTTTTTATTCCCCTTTGGTAGAGATAATTCTTTTCCTAATCGATTTGCAATTAATATATATCGACGGCGATTTTGAGGTACTCCAAAATATTTGGCGTTTACTACAGCATCATCAAATACATATCCTGATTCTGTAAGAAAGTTCTTAAATTGGCCAAGCGGACTTTCCGGTTTTTTATCAAGTCCGGGAACATTTTCAACAAATACAAATCCTGGGCGATAATAATCAACAAACTCTTGGAAATCTGCTAAAAGCAAGCGCGTTTGATTCGATTTAGTTTTATCAGTTATAATATTTGAATAATATTGACAAGGACTACAACCAACAAATAAAAGATTGTTCTGATTTCTTCTAATCCCAAAGGTTTTGGTTACTGTTTTCTTTAATAAAGAAGAAACATCAGCACACAGATATTTTGCATTTATATTCTTTTCATAGGTAAGTTGGCAAGCCGGATCAATATCAATACCACCAAGCACCTCAATCCCTGCTTGTTTAAATCCGCAGGAAACTCCTCCGGCGGAGCAGAAGAAATCAACGGCTTTTATTCTCTTGATTGAGTTCTTTTTCATTAAATTTTGTTAGCAGCGTTTTTCTTTCAAAAGTACATAATTTTATTAACCAAGCTCATTAATGACCCTTCAATATTTGATTTTTTTAATTCGCAGGTCCATATTGTCATTATTCGCCATCCCATTACATTCAAAGCAACCTCTGCAGCCTTGTCGCGAGTCATCGTTCCTTTGATCTTTTGCAACCACCATTCTGTTCGTGTTTTGGGTAGCACAAAATAGGAGCACCCTTTGTGTCCGTGCCAGAAACATCCATTTACAAAGATCACTGTTTTGTATTTGGGTAATACAATATCAGGCTTTCCGGGTAGTTTGGGTTCATGTAACCGGTAACGGAAT
>Ga0209511_1003122_pt1 | contig 12850 bp, 11 predicted proteins | sample SSSSmetaG_FD_184141 | JGI IMG/M metagenome (GOLD analysis project Ga0209511, IMG submission 184141) | Glacier valley bacterial and archeal communities from Borup Fiord, Nunavut, Canada, to study Microbial Dark Matter (Phase II) - ​SSSS... | ecosystem: Environmental > Aquatic > Freshwater > Ice >... | reverse complement strand
TGACATCACTTAACCTGCATTCACCGGGAACTCTCCTGGTCGGATCGAGAGCGTCACTGTCTGACCACTCCGATTGACTTGAAGGGATAAATTACTCCCGATCGTGCTGGCTTCTACCGCTTGCTGCACCTCGTTTGCCGACGCAATCGATTGACCGTTGATCGTCTGAATCACGTCTCCTTTTTGCAGCCCTGCTTGGGCGGCGGGCGAGTTGCGAATGATGTTGGTAATCAGTGCTCCGCGATCGGTTTGCACATTGATGCCTAAGCTACGATCGCGGTTGAGCAGGTCTCTCGTCGCCGCCGATAGATCCGTCATCTCAACGCCTAGATAGGGATGATCGACTGATCCTTTGCTGATCAGTTGGTTGGCAATTTGCTGCGCCTTGTTGATCGGAATCGCAAATCCCAAGCCCTGAGCGCCGCCAATAATCGCAGTGTTGATGCCAATCACTTGACCACTTTGATTTAGAAGCGGTCCGCCCGAATTGCCAGGATTGATTGCTGCATCGGTTTGAATGTAGTTGGTGCGACGATCGGGCGAACCAATTTCGCTGCTCGATCGTCCGGTGCCGCTGATAATGCCTGCCGTGACCGTGTTGTCTAGCCCTAGCGGATTGCCAATGGCGATCGCCCATTCTCCCGGTCGAAGTTGGTCAGAGTTTCCGATCGCCACCGTCGGCAGATTGCTCGCCTGAATTTTCACCACCGCCACATCGGTCAGCTTGTCTTCACCGACCACCTGCCCGGTAAATTCGCGCCCATCTTTGAGTTTGACGGTGACTTGATCGGCTCCATCGACCACATGGGCATTGGTCATTACCAATCCATCTGATTTGACAATGAATCCTGACCCGGTGCCGCGGGCAATTGCTTGCCCTGACTCAGATGATCGGCTGGTCACTTTGCGTGAAGAGTTAATTCGCACCACCGCAGATCCCGTTTTATCAACGGCTGCCGAAATAAAGTTTTCGTTAGCACCCGCGATCGACCCAGCAGGGACTTGAGCAACTAACGGCTGCGTTTGCACCGCGTTTGTTGGGTTGAGTTGTGTGCCAATTAACGCAGACAGCGCACCGACTGAGACGAGAGAGAAAGACGCGATCGACTTTTTTAGAAAATGATTAGAAGCCATTTCAGAGTTACCTAGAAAAAAGGATGGATTGACCATTGAAGCGATTTCTGATCCTTACCCACAGGATCACCATGCTGAATTCGCCCTTGAGGATTCATCTTCTACAGATCTGTACTTAACCTCAAGATCAGCCCTCACATCCATTATTATGATTAATTCATGTGACAAAGAAATTTCGGGCTTTAGATGTTTCTAAGGCATTTTGAAAAACTTGATTTCGGTTCAGGTTTTTTGGCTTCTAGGAATTCTTGAGTCTGCACGAGTCTTAAAAAGGACAATCGCGATGGGCAACATTCCAAAACTCAATCTCTTTATAACTCTGTCTGTTAACCGATGCCCTGCACTCTCATCTGCGAGAACCTGAGCGAGTAGGATTTGTGCAGCCGTCATGCGTTCTAAAAAGTCACCTGAAATTATCGTGACTCCAGAGCTTCAGCAAAAGTTGATTGAGGTGCACGATCGTCTCTGTCAGGCATATGGGTGTCCGATTCCCTACTTTCACGAGTTAGACCCGTTGAGTGAGTTGGTTTCAGCCTTGCTGTCTCATCGCACTCGCAATGCTGACTCGGCAAACGCCTTTCATGAGCTGCGGCGACGATTTCCCGATTGGCACTCTGTGCGAGATGCCCCGGTTGCGGAGGTTGAACAGGCGATCGCTCGCTGCACTTGGGCAGAGCAAAAAGCGCCCCGAATCCAGCAGGTTTTGAGACTGATTGGCGATCGTCGCGATGGCGATCTCTCGCTAGACTTTCTCAAAGACCTGTCTGTTTCAGACGCAAGAACGTGGCTCGAATCGCTGTCTGGGGTGGGACCTAAAACGAGTGCTGCGGTGCTGTCGTTTAGCGTGCTGCGTCGTCGCGCGCTGCCTGTTGACAGTCACCATCACCGAGTTGCGATTCGATTGGGCTTAATTGCAGAGACGATCGCGGTTGCCCCGGCTCATGCACTGTTAGAAGCGCAGTTACCACCTGACTGGACGGCTCAACAGGTTTACGACAACCACGAAGTTTTGATGCTGCATGGTCAACGCTGCTGCTATTACCAAAATCCTGCTTGTCAGCGATGTCAGGTTCTCGACCTTTGCCCGTTTGGACAAGCTCGATCTGACCTCAAGCGATCGTGAACTCAATCACTTTATAATCGCGCATCCTCTTATTTACCCAAATCCCCGAATCAGTTTAGGGATTCAGGGAATTTGCACATTGCGTAAAGTAGTTTAACTACAATTCACCAGAGCGCTTCTCGAACTACCAGGTGCAGTGTTATAAAGCCAGCCAACTCTCGATAAAATTCCAAAGTTTCTGCCAAACGTCCGTTGCAGATCAACTTCTACCCACACTTCACCATTTGCATTTTGCTGAGAAGTCGTGACTCCGTTGGTTTGGGTTACAAAAACTGACTGACCAGCGCCAGTGGCTGCGATCGGGTTTGCGCCACGCCTAGGTTCTCGAAGTACATCTATTGGAACGGCATCTCTCAGTTTGCGGCACGCAGTCGTTTTTTGAGGTGGCGGCTGTACGGTTCCACAATTGAGCGCAGCAAAATCGACAAATCCACTCGGATTGATCTGAACACGAGCTGGCGGAACAGCGGGTAAAGGCTGTACTAGAGCCACCGCAGTTCCAGCCCTAAGAAAGCGATTAGGCAGCACTTCTGGGTCTCTAGGATCTGCCGTTCTAAACGCCGAGGTTGGCTTGCTCACAATACAGGCAACTACTTTCTGAGCCACTAGCATCGGCGCAGGTTGAGGAACCGCCAGCACAGGCAACTCTAGAGCGATCGTCGCGATCGTCATTCCTGCCACAACTCTAACCAAGATGCGATTGTTTCTCGTATCCATCAATTTCACTCACAGAATATATATCCCTTCTGTACCATGATTTAAGTCCCGAGTCCATAGCTGGTTTGGGTTAAGGAGATGGCGCGGATGAAGGCAACGGTGACGGAATCGCACCCTCGATCGGCGACGCACTCGGACTGGGTAATGCTCCCGGTTTGTTGCCCTTTTGGAGCGTCACAAAAATGTCGTAACGAGTTGTGCGATCGCTCGTCACAGCCGACGTGACCCCGATCGAGTTTGTAGCTTCGAGCACCGTGCGATTCATCGGGGGCAATTGCAGCAGCGGAAAGAAATTATTCAAACTGAGGGCGCGATCGACATCCATAAAGAAATACCCATTGGTTTGCTCTAGCGTCGTTTTCGTGACTTTCCTAAAGGCTTCACTCTCAGAAAGTGGACTGGCAGGCTTGGGCAGAAAACTGGGAGTCGCAGGCGTACCGAGATTGAGACTGAGAAATGCCACATCTCCATCTAGCCAGCCGTGAGTCACGCTCACATCCCCAGTTGGCAACGACCAGTTGACGACAGACTGACCCTCAATTCTTGCCGCCTCAACTTTAAACGTATATTTGCTTGCCATCACGTCATCAAGCTGCTTCAGCGTTTTTTCGGCGGTGCGACGATCGTTGCTCTGCACCATAAACACCAAACTGGTCGGTGAATTGGTTGCCGATTTTTGAGCAGACGGAATTAGCGCTAACGAAAATTCTCCCTGCATCCAGTTGAGCAAATCGTCCTCTAAGTCTAAATTCACGGCTGACTTGATTCCCTGGCGCAGCTTTTCTGGGTTGCTCAACAGCCCTTGTGGAAAGATATAGCGCACTAGACTTGACGAAGCCCCTTGAGTAAACTCTTGCCAAAATTGTTTGAGGTCGCTGCCCGATGCCATTCTCAATGTCTCTGCTGGAAGACGACTTGGCATCATTTTGGCGTTGTTTTTTCCCTCAAATCGCTGCTTGCTGTCGGGCGTGAGCCACCAAACGGTTTTGAACTGAATGCCATCGGGTTCTAAAGTCGCAGTGGCTGCGAGACCTTGGTTTTGCTGAAGCTGAGTCATCAACCCTTGTGATGGCACTGGACGGTTAGAATTAATTGCCGACGAACTCACCAACGCGGGAATATTCACATAGATTCTCGCCCACGATCGCTCGGTGTTAATCTGTCCCAACGCATCTCCATAACTGGGTGTGCTAGACAGCGCTTTTCCACCTTTGTAAGTGTCGATCGCCTGATCGATCGCCTTGGGAGTGGTTGCTACCAAAACTAACTGAGCATCTAGCGCCGCGATCGACGCACTTTGATCCGGGCTGCCCAACGTCTCGCGAATGTCTATACCCTTATATTTGCGCGTTGACCACTGACCTGTTTTGGTTGCCGGAGACTGATCTAAAACCGCTTTTGCCTTGACGGGATCGGCGATCGGCAACACGAGAACCATCGGTTCAGAATTAGCAGGCAGCGCAGGCTGAGACGGAGATGGAATCGTCACGCCAAACTGAGGCGACAACACCGCTAGAGTGACTTCTTTTCCGACCCACGGCTGCACGTCTCGCTGAAACTCTAGCCCTCTGCGCGTCAGAAAGCGATCGCGAAACTGTGCCAGATTTTGATCAAACGCGGCTTGGCTGCGAGGCGTGCCAAACGATCGTAGCCGCTCCCACTGATCGGGTTCAGTTGAGACTGACACGACCATCAGCGCATCTTGAGGCACCACATTTGCTCCGACGGGCATGACGCTTAAACGCCCTTGCCGAGAGATCAGCCAGTAAGTCACCACGCCGCCCCCAATCAGAAGGGCAGAGGCTCCGAGTGTCAACAGCAGAGGCAGCTTTTTCGATCGGGATGTGGATTTGACGTTCATTAAGGACAGAAAAATATTAGCAAGCCGTGATTCCTCTAGAAAGTATGCACGTTCTTTGCAGATCCTGCTAGAGGTGACACCAATTCAAAAAATGTTTGCGACAGATAGGGCATCGCCGTCAAGCTAAAGCCAGTGATAGAAGCAACGGTTTCGAGAGTCAGATCGGCAATGAGTCTACCCAAAAATCAATATTTCATCTGTCCCTCTCTGTTCTCAATTTAGTATGACCCCTTCACGAAGATAGGGGTCTAACGAGTTAAGTAAGTTAAGGGAAACCATAGAAAGCTGACACGCCAAAGGGTAGCCCAACTTCTCTGTAGGAGTAGGATGATGATCAGAATAGTTTAATCTGATCCTAGTCTTTCGCCTTTTTCATGGGAACTGATACTAGCCACGCCTTTGTCAGTAATTGGCTCTATCAACTGAGATTCTTGGGTTATCTGGTGATAATCGCGTGGGGAGTCGCGATCGTGAATTTTGGGCTGTTGGGGAAAACGTTGAATCGGTTTGGTCTGGTTCCTCGAACTCTGATCGGGTTGCCCGGAATTTTGCTGTCTCCGTTTCTCCACACCGACTGGCAGCACCTTGAAGGCAACACCGTTTTCTACTTAATTTTTGGCGGGTTAGTATTTCTGCGAGAACCCAGCGATTTTGGGGCAATCACGGCAGCGATCGCGGTCGTTTCGGGTTCTGCCCTTTGGCTGATTGGCAGACCCGTGAGATATGTGGGCGCAAGTGGCGTTTTGTTTGGCTATATAGGGTTTTTGCTTTCGTTTGCTTATTTCGATCGCAATCTCTCTTCTGTGCTGGTGCTGATATTGACGGTCATGCTGGTATTCTTTACTCAGCGATTTGGGCACACGCTCTGGTTGATTGTTCCCATCCGCAAGCAGATGGCTTGGGACGGGCACCTGGTGGGATTATTAACGGGTATTTTGGTGGCGCGTCATCTGCCAACGTTTAGAGGCTGGTTTGACCAGGTGATAGATGGCTTAACTCGATTTGGGCAATCGCTGACGTAGGAGATCAATCTCGTCATGAATGCGGGTTAGGGTCAGCTACTCGCAGGATGCTTCGTTGGGTTTTGGGGTTGCGTCGGGGTAGAAGGTGACGATCGCTCGATTAGTGTTTACAAACACAGCTTTAAAGGGCGGCGCTGAAGAGTCGCGCACGGTGTAAAGACAGGCTCGATTTGCATTTGAGGTGTTTCTAAATGATTTGAAAGCGCGAGTGGCATCGATTAAGATTTCTTGGGCATTGCTGACATAGGAATAGCCTTTTTTAGAGTCTTTGGTCACGACGCGATTGCCCTGCCGAACTTCAACACCCAACGTATAAATCTCTCCGTCAATCACTTCTTCTGCTTTAGAGTTGTTGGGCAGTCGTCCGGCGATCCCTTGATTTTGCAACTGCAAATATCGACCTACAAAGTGCAGTCCGCCAATTTGGTTTGAGCCGCGAATTTGCCCACAAAAAATATGTTCAAATGCGCCACGGTTTGACCAAATCGTGACTAAATCATCTCGAAACTGATTTTCACTTCGCCGTCCTGAAAAGAGTTCTCCACCCACCGCTTGTTTAATTTGCTGCACGACTTGAGGAGACTCTGCCAGCAATCTTCTAATACTGATTGTGCCAACTTTGCTGCCAAACGTTCCGCAAGTATTGAGTACTTTTCGATCAAACGCATTAAGCTGAGGTGGAACGGGAGTGATGTCAACCTTTCTGTTTCTAGGAACACTGACTGTAACCGGATTGTTATCTTGATCAAAGAAGGGAAGTAACCCTGATTTTGCAGGTTTGATAGAACGTTTTTTTGGAGACTGAACCGTTTGCGATCGCAGAGGCTTAGCCGTGACTGACTGAATAATGGGCAATGATATGCCTATCAGCAAAAGCGCTACTCCACAAACACTGCTCGTAACTAACCTGCTCATAGAACCCCTCAATAATAAACTCTACTCAGCAGATAACTCTGTCAGTAGACTATAAAAAGCTCTTCTTTTGTTCCATTAAAGGGAACGATCGCGTTCAAGTTCAGACAAACTGGGTCAAGGTTTGATGAGGATTTGCTTTAAATCCTGATCTGCATCCGGCATCGAGAAACAAACTCTATCTTCTGCGAAATAAACTGTCATGTTTAAGAAAATCCCGTTTGGATTTTTACTGCTTCTCGGTTTGGTCTATGTTGGATTTGGTGATCAATTCTTGCCACCCTCGATCGGGCAATACAGCGTCCAAGCCCGTCGTTCGCTAGATGGCATGATGATCGGTATGTTTCCTGAGTGGCGACCGAAAACGAATCCTTATAGTCGCACCGAAGATGCGCTTCAAAAAACAGAGCAAGGCGGAAAATCTAAGTAATGAAAAGAGACGAGTTCTGAGTCGGTGAGAACTTCAAAACTCGTCTCTTATAGATTCTTAGACTTTTTTTAGCCAGCTAAACATTGCTCGAAGATCTTTACCGACCTCCTCGATCGGATGTTCTGCTTCGCGGCGGCGCATCGCGGTAAAGCCGGGTTTTCCAGCCTGATTTTCTAGCACAAACTCACGGGCAAACTGTCCAGTTTGAATCTCGCGGAGAATCTTTCGCATCTCGGCGCGAGTGGCATCAGTGACGATGCGAGGACCGCGCGTCAAGTCACCATATTCTGCGGTGTTAGAAATGCTGTCGCGCATTTTTGCCAAGCCACCTTCGACAATTAAATCGACGATTAGCTTGACTTCGTGCAGACACTCAAAATAAGCCAACTCTGGCTGATAGCCTGCTTCTGTCAAGGTTTCAAACCCAGCTTTGATCAATTCACTCAAGCCACCGCACAGCACAACCTGTTCACCAAACAAGTCGGTTTCGGTTTCTTCGCGGAAGGTGGTTTCGAGAACCCCAGCACGAGTGCCGCCGATGCCTCTTGCGTATGCCATTGCCCGATCGCGTGCCTGACCTGACGCATCTTGATAGACCGCAAACAGTGCCGGAACGCCTTGACCTTCCTCATAGGTTCGCCGAACAAGATGTCCGGGTCCTTTAGGAGCCACCATCACGACATCGACATTGCTAGGAGGCACTACTTGAGCAAAGTGAATGTTAAATCCGTGAGCGAATGCTAAGACATCGCCTTCTTTGAGATTGGGTTCAATTTCGTGGGTGAAAACGGTTTTTTGCACCTCGTCGGGGAGCAAAATCATGATGAAATCTGCGGCTTTGGTCGCATCGGCGACGGTGTGCACCGTTAACCCAGCATCTTTGGCTTTGATTGCAGACTTGCTGCCCGGATATAGCCCCACGATCACGTTCATGCCGCTGTCTTTAAGGTTGAGGGCGTGAGCGTGTCCTTGAGAGCCGTAGCCAATGATGGCGATCGTCTTTCCAGCCAGCAAATCTAAGTTGGCATCTGCGTCATAATACATACGCGCCATGATGGAGTCTCCTTGCAGCAAGTCTTAATGGGGTGTTCTCAGAACTCTTAATAGTACCAGAAGTGCGGTCTGGCTCAATCGATGAGTGAATATTTGAAAACATTGTCTGCGTTAGGGTCGTGATCCTGAAGACGAAAAACCGACTCGCACAAACTCTTCAGAACAAATTTAATTGCGTCGGAGTTGGCTCAACTAAGTTCCACGGCAAAGGTGGAACCAAAGTATTTTGCTGTTCAAGAAGATGCTGAAAATGTCGGGCAGTTTTGGGCGATCGCTCTTCGATCGGACAATGTACAAAAAAATAAACACGGGTTCCTTGTTGAAGCCAGCGATCGACGAGTCCAACCCATTCTTCCAGATAAACTTGATTCATTTCTAGATCGGGGTGACTGATGAAGCGAATCAGACTAAAAGGAGCGGTGACGATCGGCTGAAGGGGAACGTTCGGTTTTCGTCGCTCAGAGTTAATTTGGGGATCATCGGAGGCATTATAAATCGGGCGAGTATCGAGCAAAACCCGTCCGATTTTGAGGTCTTCCAACAGTGCGTTGAGTCGGCTGCTGTAAGGATCTTTAAACCAATCAATATGCCGGACTTCAACGGCTAGAGGGGCTTTACTCTCGGCCCAACCCTTGAGAAAAGTCGTTAAGTCATTGAGATTCGCAGGACTGTAGCTCGGAGGTAGCTGCAGGAAAAGTGGACCTAAACGATCGCCCAATCCCTGCATCTGCTCCAAAAAGTTTAAAGCACCGGACAGTGAAGGCTCCAATAATCCGTTGTGAGTTAGCGACTTGGGCAACTTCAAACAGAATTCAAACCCAGGAGGCGTTTCTTCTGCCCATCGTGAAACGGTTTTTGAGTCGGGAATCGAGTAGAACGTCGTGTTTCCTTCCACACTGGTGAATCGACGACTGTAGAGGTTGAGAAAATCGCTCGATCGACTCTTAGCCGGAAACAAGTCGCCCACCCAATTTTTATAAGCCCAAATCGCACAGCCAATGCGAAAGTTCATAGAGTTACATTCGCTCCAGCACTTGAATTCCTAACAGCGACAGCCCTAATTTCAACGTCCGAGCCGTCAAATCACACAGCATTAAGCGAGACGTTCTAGCAGGCTCTTCAGCTTGAAGAACGGGACAGCGATCGTAGAACTGATTAAACTTTTGACTCAGTTCAAACAGATATTGACACAATCGATTAGGCAACAGATCTTGACTCACCGCATCTAACGTATCTTCTAGCTGCAATAGATGTTTTGCTAACGTTAATTCTGCGTCTTCTCTTAACAGAATGGTTGCCTCAGATCCTAAGTTTTGAAAGTCAATGTTTCCTTTGCGACTAATTCCCTGAACCCGCACGTAAGCGTAAAGCATATAGGGTGCTGTATTGCCCTGAAGTGCCAGCATTTTGTCGTAACTAAAAATATAGTTACTCGTGCGATTTTGGCTCAAGTCGGCATATTTCACCGCACTAACTCCCACAATTTGAGAAGCGTTTGCGATGAACTCTTCAGTTTCGTGACGCTCTTCTTCTTTGAGTCGAGATTCTAAATCTGCACGGGCACGATCGACCGCTTCATCTAACAGATCGCGCAGCCGGATGGTGTCGCCCGATCGAGTCTTCAGCTTTTTGCCATCTTCGCCCTGCACCAACCCAAACTGAACGTGCTCGATCGTGATGTCTTCAGGAATCCACTCAGCTCGACGCGCCACCTGAAACACCTGGGCAAAGTGATTGGCTTGCCCTGCATCTGTCACATAAATCAATCGCTTCGCGTGATCCTCTCGAATCCGATAGCGAATCGCCGCTAAGTCAGTCGTCGCGTAGTTATATCCTCCGTCAGACTTTTGAATAATCAGCGGCAAGGGTTGCCCTTCTCGATTTTGAAAGCCATCTAAGAAGACACATTTCGCACCGTGATCTTCGACGAGCAAACCTGCTTTTTCCAAATCTTCAACAACCGAACCCAAAAGCGAATTGTAAAAAGATTCACCGCGTTCTGTAATACAAATATCCAGCAGATTATAGATAACCTGAAACTCTTTTCGAGACTGCTCACACAGCAAATTCCAAGCTCGAAGCGTCTCTTTTGACCCCGACTGAAGCTGCACCACTTCTTGACGAGACTGCTCTTGAAATTGCGGATCTTCGTCAAATCGCTGCTTGGCTTTTTTATAAAATGCCACCAAATCTCCCAAATCTAAAGCATCCGCAGTGGTCAATGCTTCTGGGCAAACTTCGCGGAGATAAGTAATCAGCATCCCAAACTGAGTGCCCCAATCTCCCACATGATTTAGTCGCAGAACGTCGTGCCCCTGAAACTCGAGAATTCGAGCAATGCAGTCACCAATAATCGTCGATCGTAGATGCCCAACGTGCATTTCTTTGGCAATATTCGGACTTGAGAAATCCACGATCGTCCGCTTCGGTTTCTTAACGGCTTCCACACCTAAACGATCGTCTACCTGAAACGCGGACAATCTCGCCTCTAAATACTCCGGCTTCAGCGTGAAGTTAATAAACCCTGCACCCGCGATCGCCGGAGGCAAACAAAACTCAGACACATCAAGCTGCTGAATTAATTCCTCAGCGATCGCTCTTGGCGCTTTTCCTAATCGTTTTGCCAATGCCATTGGCGCATTCGATTGATAATCGCCAAACTTTGGATTGCTCGTCGGCGCTAACATGGGGTCGGTTCCCGTGAACGCTTCTCCAAACACAGCAACCAAGGCTTGCTCAAGACAACTCTTTAATTGTTCGACGACTCCTTTGGGAACCTGCAAAGCATCTATGGCATCCATCATCTCAAAACCTGCAAACAGAGTAGCTGATCGAGTTTCACTACTTATACAAGATAGCGACTTGACTCTCTATCATTCAGCAAGAGCGATCGCTTGGGCAAGAAAACTAATAAAATTTGACTGAAAAATTCTTGGCGGTGCTGAATCGATCGATGAAGCACAGATTTTACCCTCACCCTAGCCCTCTCCCAAAAGGAGAGGGGACAGGAGTTCTGGTTCCCTTACTCCCTGGGGAGAAGAGAGTCTTGTTCCCTCTCCTTGGGGAGAGGGCTAGGGTGAGGGTGAGAAGGTGCACCTTAACCAATCCACGTTTCTAAGCCTTGACAAATCTCATGCTCAAATCTAGCCAGGGCGATCGCGTCACGGGGGCACTACTCGAAATGAAGTCCACCCCGGTTTCTGCGATCGCTCGAATCGTCTCGATCGTCACATTCCCCGAAGCCTCAATCTTCGTGCGGTCGCTACTTTGCCGAATTTTCTGCACAGCATTTCGCATCAAATCGAGCGGCATATTATCGAGCATGATGATATCTGCTTTGTGCTGCAGTGCTTCTTCGACCTGCTCCAAACTCTCTGTCTCAACCTCGATCGACAGGGGATAGGGAATGTGAGCACGAACCTGGGTGATCGCCGCTCCAATTCCACCTGCCGCGACGATGTGATTGTCTTTAATCATCACAGCATCATCCAATCCCATCCGATGATTCACTGCTCCTCCAACTTGAGACGCATATTTTTCTAGCAGCCGCAGCCCCGGCGTTGTCTTGCGAGTATCGACCAGTCGAGCCGGAAGATCCTCGATTTTCTCTGCATATTTTCGAGTCATTGTCGCGATTCCAGATAAGCGCATCGCCAAATTTAGGGCAACCCGTTCTCCGGTCAGCAGCGCATCAAACGACCCTTGCATTTCAGCGATCGTCTCTCCTTTTTGACAAGCTCTTCCTTCTAGAGCCAACGCTTTGAAAGTCACAAACTGATCTAATAAGTAGAAGACTCTGGCAGCGATCGGCAATCCAGCAACCACGCCATCTTCTTTAGCCACCCATTTGGCAACCCCGATGGCATGACCTTGCGGAGTGCCAGCAAGCAAGAGGCTTTGAGTAGTGCGATCGCCGCGACCAATATCTTCTAAAAGCCAGTCTTGAAGGGAGCGATCGAGCACTAAGAACGGAGGCAGTACGGGGGTTGAGTAGTTCATCAAACTATCTGAGAGGTTGATCGCTAGACTTAATATTGGGTCTAGCCTATCGTCTCTTAAAGGATGTTTGAACAGTAATCTTCAATGTTACAGGTTTAGATCTCGCTAAATCTCCATTAATTGAGAGGATCTAGCCCCAGGGTGTCAGCGAATTTTAGATTGATCTGGAGAGGCGTTTTGAATCAGGAATTGGATGCAGGATTGAAGAAATTGGCGGCGATCGTGGTGTTTGACATTGATGGCGTGGTGAGAGATGTCAGCGGCTCTTATCGTCGTGCCCTCGCTGACACCGTGGAACAGTTTACTCAAAACGCCTACCGTCCGACCTCTCAAGAGATCGATCTTCTCAAGTCAGAAGGAACGTGGAATAACGACTGGGAAGCATCTCAGGAGCTAGTGTATCGATATTTTGAGACCCAGAGGTCTTTACGAAGTTCGATCGACCTCAACTATTCAGAATTAGTCGCATTTTTTCAGTCTAAATATCGTGGCACCGATTCTGACCATTGGACGGGCTACATCTGCGATGAGCCTCTGCTTTTAGAATCTGCGTATCTAGATTCGCTGACTCGATCGGGCATTCGCTGGGGCTTTTTTAG
>Ga0209511_1003121_pt1 | contig 12853 bp, 13 predicted proteins | sample SSSSmetaG_FD_184141 | JGI IMG/M metagenome (GOLD analysis project Ga0209511, IMG submission 184141) | Glacier valley bacterial and archeal communities from Borup Fiord, Nunavut, Canada, to study Microbial Dark Matter (Phase II) - ​SSSS... | ecosystem: Environmental > Aquatic > Freshwater > Ice >... | reverse complement strand
ACAAGATGCGTCATTAACCGCCAAGGGGCATGTTCAATTATCTAATAGCACAACAAACACGAGCGAAACTCTGGCAGCTACGGCAAACTCGGTAAAGTTGGCAATGGACAAGGCCAATGCCGCGAGTACCGTAATTGTGGTGTCGGGAGTATATACAGGTGATTCAACCACAAAAACAATTACAGTTGGCTTTACTCCAAAAGCGGTTTTTATTAATAGGACTACGAGTGTCATGACTTTCAAGTTATTATCAACATCAGGGGCAATTAAAGCCGCTACTACCGGGGCGCTTACTCTCGTGACCAATACCAAGATTGTATCAGGGGGATTTCAGATAAATGATGCTGACGGGTCCAATTACACAGGAAATAGCTACGAATATGCAGCCATTGGATAGGGGGGATTATTTTGGTAATTGACAAAGTAACTAAATGTTTTCTGACTCGCTCTGATAAACCCAACGAAAATTGGACAGAAGAAACAAATATATTCATAGTTGAAGATGGTACAGAACTAGCACAGAAGATCATTGCTAACTATCCTTATTTTGATTTTATTTTAGACGGCCAAGGGAATCTAACCGACATAACACCAACAGAAAGACCACCTGCGCCAACACCACCTCCAACAACAGAACAACAAATATTAGGCATCCAAGACGATTTCGACATTATGTACGCTCAAATGCTCATGTTACAGGGGGTGACTGTTGGTGTGTAAAGAAAGCATATACTCAAGGTTGATTAAAAAAAGTATGATGTCAATTCAAACCCTTTTGACAGAGCAACTTCTGGTAACAAAAGGATTTTTGACAAGAGTTGAAATACTGAAAATAATGGGAACCTTGCTGTATGATGGGTTTATTACCGAACTTGACTTAGACACATTCGTAACCAATGCTTGGATTACGGCAGATGAAAAGACGGTGATTATTAGTGAGAAGTTACCTTGTTAAGATTGTTCTTGCAATACTCATTATCAATGTAGCATTTGTTACTTTTATGGCAATAGAAGGCGGTAAGTATCCAATCAATTTAATGGATGAGCGAACCGTCTTTAATATTGCCCATTCCCTGCCTTATTCGCATGAAATTACAGCTGAGAGAATTGCGGAAAACCGAAAGGACATCATTGATATTGCTCAATTTGATACACAAAAAACCAAGTATAGTAAATACCTGACGCAAAGGAGTTGGGACATGAGAACTGATATTATGATCGAGATGGTGTTTGTGGCGTTAGTTATATCTATTGCAAGTATAGTTTGGTTAGGCATAAAGGGGATAACGGTAATCAACAACAAATATATAGTGCTTGGTGATAAGGATTCAGAAAGGTAAGGACTTCGCAGAGGAGTCCTTTTCTCATACTCCAAAGGAGGCTAAAATGCTAAAACAAAATGATGAAGCTAGAAAAGAAGTCAATATAGACGTTTGGCACAATGCAGGGTATACAGGTAAGGGAGTAAATGTCCTAGTCTTAGACCTTAACGGAAAAATCTATGACTACATGAAAGAGTACGCCATACTTATTGACCCTGCTAAAAAGACAATAAATGATGGTAAACACAACACCTATGTCACACAGGTAAATCATGAATCATCTCCTGGGGCTACTATCTATGTTGCTCCTTGGACACATTCACCTAAAGAAATTACCCAATGGCTTAGAGATAATCCAAACTTAATTGATATTGCAGGGGCAAGTTTAACATCACCCGTCACTGATGCTTATGATATTTTTGAAGAATTAGGCATACCATTTACCGCAAGTAGCGGAAATGATTATGACAGAAGTAGGCAAGGGGTCAACTTCCCTGCTGATATGGATTATTCTATTGCTGTAGGCGCTTATAACTGGAAGGATAAAGGCATTGGTAGCAACGATGTAATTGACTATTCAAATGGCGGAGAAGATTTATTCTGCTTAGGGCTAAGTAATATCTATGTGCAAAATGAAGATAAGACAAATACCTTCGCTTATACTGGCACAAGTACCTCAAGGCCGTTTCTAACAGGAATGTTAGCATGTTACATTCAATGGAGAAAAGAACACGGTTTACCAAGGCTAACTCAGGCTATGGCTAAACAATTCATTAAAGAAAATTGCAAAGACATAAGGGCAGAAGGCTTCGACTACGACAGTGGTTACGGCCTTTTTTGTTTGCCGTCTATCCCGATTGTAGAGGAAATACCAAAGGAGGCTACACCATTGCCTAAATTATTCCATGTACTCAGTGCGCCATATCTCAAAGTCGAAGATGCTCAAAAGAAAGCAGATGAATTAAAGACTAAGGGAATCACAACCTATTTAGTTCATTCTCTACAATTCAACGCCTTTGGGGTAGAGCAGAACGCCTTAAATCAGCAAGTGAAATTGGAAGAGGATGGGATTACAGCTTATGTTGCTCAGTATTAGAAGAAAGGAGATGATCTAATTTGGCAACAACACGTAAATATGATAACGGATCTAGTGGATGGACGGACTATGATGATAAGGGAAATGCTGTAGCGGCAGGAACTTACAACGCTCCTGGTACAACGAGAAACCCGTTCAACGCTGACCCCAATGCTCAAGCCTCTGGCTATAACGGCGGTTCCAACAGCGGAGAAGGTAGTCTATACAGTAATGCCACAGGTCAGAAAGTAGCAAGTGGAGGAAGTAGCGGTAATCTAGCCTACGCTCAGCCAACTACTCAATCCATGTCCCAATCCACCTATGAGCAGAAACTAGCTGACCTAGCAAGGCAAACAGCTACAGCAGCAGCCGATGCTAAGAAGTTTGCTCTAAAGCAAGCATGGGAGGGAAATTCGCAAGCTCTAAATGCTCAAAATGAAGTCGTAGGTAATAACTTCAACTCTGCTAAAAACAATCTCACAGCATTACAAGCAACTCGAGCTGGTGAATATCAAGGGCAAAAGGATTCAACCTCACAAGAAGCAGCAGCACAAATGAGGCGAACTCAAGCCTTAAATGCTCTTACAGGCAACTACAATAGTGGGTATAACAGGAGTCAGATGAGTGATGTGGGATTGGCTAGGCAGGCGTCATTGGATGCAATACAGGGTAGCCAGAACGCTTTCAACACAGGTGTAGGCAATCAGATAAGTGCGGCTGATGCTACGAGGGTAGCGGCACTAAATGATATTGCTGGTAAGTTACAGTTGGGACAGAAGCAGTTGAATGATGGGACTTTGAATTTGGATACGCAGTTGGCTAGTGATGTGGCGATTGGGAGTTTGAACGCGTCACTAAAAGCACAGGAATGGTCGGATACCCAACGTCAATTAGGCGCTGAAAACAGTTCTCGTGATGCTCAGTTGGCTTTGTCCACTAGGATTGCAGATGCTACACAGGCTTATCAGCAAGGGCAACTTACTTTAGAGCAGAAGAACTCTGAGGTAGCAAATGCAATAGCGGCATCCGGGATAACAGGGCGCATACCTGATTACATCTCAAACAATTATGTTTCCTCTCCTGCTAGTGCAAAACTTCCTGATTCTGTAGCTTCTCAGTACCCTGGCGCGACTAATGTGGTTAAGGCAGGGGATGGCTATAGATTCACTTATAATGGCGTAACTCAATGGTATTATCCTGAATAGTTATTTTTAAAGAAAGGAGATGGACGACATAGCTATATATGGCTTGGCTAAGGATGTCGAGATGAACAAGGGAGCGACTCTATATGAACCCGGTAAGACTCAACTCGTTGCCGGTGATGTATTTCTTGGTGGAACAGGTACCGGTGTAACCGACGATATGCTAGGTCCAAATATTACGAGAATCTTTGGTGACTCAGCTAGCGGGACCAAGAAGGCTTTCGATGCCTACACCAAGCATCAAGTCGGAGATACATCGGCTTATAACCCAAACCCTAGGCCATTCGAGAGTAACGATGTTTTAGCACAGCGTAATGCCATAATTGCCTCTAACGATGCTCCCCGTTCAGATTGGTCGCAGGGAGCTCCAACAATGGCTAGATTGGCTATGGAGCAAAAGCAATCACAAGATGCTGTAGGCAATGCTCAAAATGCTGGCGTACTGACAGGAAGATTTGACAATGCCCCTACTTTAGCGCAAAAAACTTATGACCAGAATGCGCGGAATGATGCGATTAAGAATAGCCAGTGGGATCAATCTTTTGGCTATAATGCCTACAATGATGCTGAAAATAGAAAGATTTCTTTACAGAATGCGAATACTAGTGCAGGTATTTTTCCAACAACTAGCACGAGTCAATATTCTTCATCTGTTAATAAGTATGCAGACCAGTATGGCGTTCCTGCTAATCTAATTGATGCTGTTATCGGTCAAGAGAGCGGTGGGAGAAATGGCTTAACTAGTTCAGCTGGGGCACAGGGTCTAATGCAGTTAATGCCTGAGACAGCTAAGTCGCTAGGCGTGACAGATTCCAATAATGTTGATCAAAACATCATGGGTGGGGTTAAGTACCTCAGTCAACAATTGAGTAAATATGGCAGTAATGAATTAGCTTTGGCTGCTTATAATGCCGGTCCAGGTGCCGTTGATAATGCCATTCGTAAGGCTGGAAGCTCAAGTTGGTCGGAAGTTTCTAAATATCTTCCTTCTGAGACTAAGAATTATGTACCGTCAATACTTGGAAAAGTTCAGACGAGTTCAGGCGGTGGTAAGAAAACGGTCGGACAGCAAGGCGCAGATGCAACAGCAAGTGCGATTGAAGCTATTCAGCGAGATGCTCCAAACATGACAAGAAGTGAATTTAATACTGCTATGACCGGAATAAAAAGCACATGGATTCGAGATGGAGCAGACTTCAAAGTTATTCAAGATGCTATTGATAGCGCAGTTACTAAAGACGAGGCAGCAACACTAGATATCGAGGCGGCTAGAATAGCTAATGCCAAGGCGTACAATGCCAATAAAAGTTGGTGGCAGGGTACAGAAAGCATAGAGTGATTGCATGGGAGGTGAGTAAATGGGTTACGACTTAATGAAATATAGCAAGCAAAGTGGAGGGTCTAGTAAGGGTTACAACTTGATGCAATATGTGAAGAAGGAAAATGAAGAAGATCCCCTTCCACTAGAGAGGCGTTTTTCTCAGCCAAATACCGCGCCTATTCCCTCTGCTTCACCAAAAATACAACCAATTGCGCCACAAAGAATAGGAAGAAGTTCGCCATACGCAAGCCCCTCTCCCATAAGTAAACCAATTCAATCAGACAACCCCATCATCGGAGAAAACCTATTCCTAACCAACATACTCCCCATAAGACAAAACGATAACCCTATCATCAAAGGATTAAAAGGGGCCGCAAACTTCGGAGTAAGTACACTGTCTGCACCAGGAGAGTTGCTAAGGAAAGCGTCTCTCCAAGGTGGAAGTTTGCTATCGGGTAATGGATTAATGGATTTACCAAAGAATACCTCATTTACTCAAGACATTCTTCCCAAAGGTGCATCGAATGCATTAAACTCATTTTCTGAAAAGAACCCTTTCTTCGGTGGAATGGCCAGCATGGGGTTAGAGATTGCATCAGACCCTACTTCCTACATCACGGGAAATACCTTCAAAACCCTGCTAACTCCTAAATCAGAGCTAGGCATGGCGAAGTTAAGTCCAATGACTAAAAGTTCTGCTCCTATTCAAGATTGGACTCCTCCTGGACAAGTCAGACCTGTTCAGCGCAGTACAGAATTGGGACCACTTCAATTGAATAGAAATGACTTTAGGGCAAAGCAAGCTGAACTAATGGATACCTTCAATAATGCTCCCGTAGGGGCTGTGGATACGCCTATGGCGCGTTCTACTCTACAGGGTAACATTGACAAGGTGCAGGGTATCGGCAAGCCTACAGGGGGTTATCAGGGACTAGATGCGTTTGGTAAACCTTTGAAGTCATTCAGGAAAAGCACAGACCTCCAAAATAATGTAGACGAGGTTACTGCTCAATTAGATAACCAGCTCAAGGGTATGGAAACTATGGCTAAACAAGCTGATGAGCAAACTGCAACGGGTACGGTTCGTAAGGCTATTCTCGACAGGGGTGGTATTCGGCAATCCAATGACGGAATATTTGAAGAGAAAAGAATAATACCGAATTGGATTAGAAACGACAAATCTGGTATGCCACTAGATCAGATGGCCGATGAGTTAGGAATGACATCAGACGAGCTATTAGCCCAAATAAGCGACTCTAAGTTTGTCCCGAAGGATTATGCCAAGGAAGCACAAGTGATGGCCGGGAGGGACCCTGATTATCAAGCGTTGAGTGGGACGTTGGATGGATTGAAGGCGCAGTTACCGGGGAAGAGGACGCTTGGTAAGCCTATTGCCGACCAACAGGAAATAATCTTATACCACGGAAGTCCTAATTCATTCGATGTCAAGGACATTAGAACAACGAGGGCTCAAGCTGGGGAAGGTATATTCTTAACTGATTCAAGAGTTGAGGCTAGTGACTTTGGTAATAAGATTTATGAGGTAAAAATAAAACCAAATAAACTGGCAACTGATAAAGAATGGATGAATTCCTATAATGAATTGCAAGATAAATATTATAAGAAATCTGATGAGCTCTTAAATAAGTTAGATGAAGGAGAGATAACCAATAGCGAATACGACAACTTAACTAGAGATTTGAGTAGAGAATGGACATTTGATGAGATGTCTGACTTAAATCAAAATGCAATGGTTAGTAATTTACTAAAAGAAAAGGGTTACGACGCTTATGTTGGCGACTTACAATCAGGCAATCCTGGGAAAGAGTATATGATTTTAGACAAAAATATTATTTCTAAGACAGGCCAACCTGCATTGCCAAAGCCCATAACCAAGTCAGACATCAAGCTCAAGCCACGAGAACTAACTCCCAAGCCTGAACCATTGCCAATTCAACCAGCACAGAGGATGGGGTTATCGGGGAGTTTGCCTGTAGATGCTCGTAGACCGATTAGGCAGTTGACTCCTATTGCGAAGAATGCTCCTATCTTACCTGATGCTGTGGTGGATGCTCCAATAGGTAAAGCTACTACTTCAAATGCGAAGTTGTCGCCAGAGTATTCTAATGGAAATGAAGTTCTTTTGACAGATGGAAGAAAAGGAATTATTACTAGAAATACGAGTAGCATAGCACAAAGCTCTACCCCGGATTACATGTCTATGCTTACTGTAAAACTAGAGAACGGAAAAGAGATAAAGGTTAATAGAAATTATGTAGAAGATATTTCACACTCTAACCAACCTGTTCCTATTAGCAATACTCGATTCCCTAAAGATGTTCAGCCGATTAGATCAGTTGCCGCTAATATCGAGAGTCCTTCTTCGAGGATTACTATTGATCCGATGGCTAATGAGAGGGTTACTCCGATTGGGAATGGTAGGGTAGTTGGTGCCGAACCTGAAATACCGGCAGGGCTAAAAGAGCGTGGTGTATCTAAAAACATTAGGACAGATGCCAACCGTCCTGATGAATTGCGAGATAGTTTATCCGCTGACCCGTTAGTTCATCAACAAGTGGGAAATAAGGAAACACTGGCCAAGGCTCAGGCAATTTTTGATAAAGGTCTTGAACACTCAGTAGCCCAGCTCGATACTTTACTTAAAGAGTTAAGGCCTGAATCGGCTCCATTGGTGAAGATGATTGCTGACCAATTAACCAAAGAGGGAAATATCGCAAGGGCAAGAGAAGTAATGTCCAATGCAGCTAACAGGGCTACTGAATCAGGTCAATTCGGGCAAGCGTTCAGGATACTAAGGGACGCAGATCCACAGACATTCCTAATGACATTTGACAAGCAGTTGGCGAAGTTGAACAAAGAGGGACTAGAGCAGTACGGAAAGAAGTGGAACAATGTTGACTTAACTCCTGATGAGTTGACATTGGTTAGTAGGATTGAGCGAGGAAATCAGGCTAGTTATGACTCAGCCTTTGAGCAGATACATGCCAGAATTGCTGATGTAATGCCAGCTACTGGAATGGAGAAGATAAACGCATGGCGCCATATATCCATGCTTTTAAATCCAACTACCCAAATTCGTAATATCGCGGGCAATGGTATTATGATGGGGATGCGTAAAACAGCGCAGAGAGTATCGGGGGTTTTGCAGAAAGTAATTTTAAAAGAATCAGACAGAACACAGGTTGCATTGGTAAATAAGGAATACAAGGCATTGGCTGATGAATATTTTCAAGCAAACAGCAAAGAGTTACTAGGAGGTACGAATAAGTATCAAGAGGGCATAAGCCTGAACATGCCCGATAAAAGGGTATTCAGGAAAAGCCGTATCGGTGAAAAGCTAGGCGTGGACATTGATATTCTTGAAAAAACACGCAAGTTTAACTATGCTTTACTGCAAAAAGGCGACAATCCATTCTTTGAAGCAGCTTATAAGGACCAACTTGCTTCTTATGCTCAAGCGAAGGGCATAAAGGATTTCTCCCAACTAAGTCAAGAGGGGTTCGATATCGCAAGAAAGGCCGCTGAGGAAGCGACTTATAAAGATGCAAGTATCATTGCCGATTTCATTAACAAAGCGAAGCGTCCCGATGCAAAAGCAGGAATATGGAGAAAGGGAGGGGCAGTATTAGTAGAAGCCGCACTTCCATTCACAAAAACCCCGATCAATATAATAAAGAGGGGCTTGGACTACAGCCCTCTATCGTTGGCTAGTGGTTTAGCCAATATTAAATCTGCTAAAGGCATTGATGAGTTTGCCAAAGGATTAACGGGAACGGGCGTACTTGGGTTAGGATACCTGTTAGCTAGTAAGGGAATCCTCACTGGCAAGGCTGAGAAAGATGTTGACCTAAAATCCTATAACAGCAATACCGGACAGTCACCATTCTCGGTAATGGGAAAATTTACCTATGACTGGATGATGCCATTTAGTATCCCACTGTCAATTGGCGTAACAACATACAATGCCATAAAAGACAGTGCCGACAATAAGGCTAAGATGGATAGTGCAGTTATAAACAATAATACCTCTGTTCTCAATAAAGTAGCTATAGATTCATTGAATGCTATGGTAGATGGACTTACCGCCAGTGGTGATGTAGTCTTTAACATGAGTATTGCAAAGGGTATTAAGACCTTATTTGGTGGAACACAGGGAGTTATGGAGGGATTATCGCAACTACCACAAAACTATGCAACACAGTTTATGCCCACAACTATTAGTAAGCTTGCTAATACCATTGACCCATTAGTAAGGCAAACTTATGTCAAGGGAGATAGACCCCAATCATTTAAAAATGCCATAGTATCAAGAATCCCTGGTGCTAGCATGTCTCTACAACCTAAACAAACGCCATTTGGTCAAGATATGAAGAAGATTGAGAACCCATTAGGCAGGGCGTTTTCTCAATTTCTAAGCCCAGGTATTATCACAAAGAATCAGGACATCAATCCTAAGATAGACAAAGAGCTAAGGAGATTGAACAATGTCGAAGGGCTAACGACTCAATTCCCCACGATAGTTCCAAACTACATTGAAAAGACTCAAACTCATCCAAGAATCACACTAACCCCTGCTGAAACAACTCTATTTCAAAAGCGTGTAGGAAAATTAACGGAAACTTCATTCAGTAAGACGATTAACCAAGGATCTTACACTAATGCAAAAGCTAATAAAACTAAAGGTAAGTCGGCAGATGAAGTTAGGGCAGATTTATTGGCGGCGGCAATCTCTGATGCAAAGGCAACGGCAAAGAAAGAGATATTAAAAAGCAGAGGACTTAAATAAAATAAGTTCTCTGCTTTCCTAAAGTTTTATATGTCTCTCTTCTTATAATGCTTATTAAACACATCAGCTATAGTTTTTATCAAACCCACGGCAAATACAATAGTAGAGATGACCATGAACAAGAATACTAATTGATTTGTTCCTCCACTTGCCACATCAGCTACGGCGAAGAGCCACATCATGAGGAATATCAAAATACCTATGTCCTCAACATCGTTTCTATCTATAGCCACACTCTCACCCTCCCTGTAATATTTTTCTATTACCCTATTCTATCAGATGTGTTAATATACTTCTACTAAGGCTAGGCAAGATTAATTACCTTGCGACAAAAACTTTGCCCAAAGTCGCCTTAGTACGTATCCGGGCTAACCCAGGGGCAGGGGTGCAATGCACCTACGAGACTTCGAGAAATCGGAGTCTTTTCTTTATGCAAATTTAGAAAGAGGTGCTTTTATTGGAAGATCAAGTAACAGCAGTAGCCGTCCTAAACGAGCAAGTTTGCTCTCTAAGGAATAGAGTTGATGCAATGGAAATCAGCATTGACACAAAGTTTACTAGAATAGAAAATAAACTTGATGAGGCGATCAAGGGCCGGCCAAGTTGGAGCATTGTCTTAATTCTATCAGGGCTGCTTACAGTTTCGACAGGATTGACAGTATTTATTCTTACTGTGGGGGTGAGGTAATGTCTACTCCATTCAACCGCATAATCAAAGAAATTGTTATTCACCATCTAGGGGACGGCAAACCCCCTTCCATTCCCCTTTCTGGACGTTGGCATCCATCAGGTTACGACTATCCATCCTACGACTTCGGTATTGAAGCAGATGGAACGATTAGAGACGGTAGGCCATTAAATGTCCAAGGGGCGCACACTCTCAGCGATAAGCCTCCCTACTCTCAAAGAGGAAACCAATGGTGGAATCAGAACGCTATAGGAATTGGTATTGCTGGCGATTTCACACTATACCCAATGCCACAGGCGCAGTTCAACGCCCTAGTTGCCCTTGTAAAGCGTTTAATGGCTCAGTATGGGCTAACACTTGATAATGTCTACCCACACGGTCAGGTGACATATACCGATTGCCCAGGATGCACTTACAGCAAAGTCCCTGCTCTAACAAAAGGCAAATGGTCCTATGACGAGTTTGAAAAGGCTGTGTTGAGCAATGACACATCGAAAGACATTGCGCCCGTCATATGCCCTCCTGTGACCTCTCCTGCAACACTAGACCCCGACATCAACCTCGTAGTATGGTGTCCTGCATCAAAGGCTAATGAAGCGATAAAAAAAATTAACTCGTTAGGTTATTATGTCGAGCAATTTCCATTAAAATTAAGAAGGGATTGATAAAAATGGAAAACAAAAACGATTTGCGCGGAGTTGTTACGATTGCGATTCTCTTCATCTTTGCAGCGGTTATTTTCGTACCGCCAATGATGGGAGTAGTTATTTCAGATACTTTGGTACAATCAGTTATTACTTTAGCTGTTATGGTTGTGGGGTTTTATTTCTCGAATAAGTCAACGATAGATAAGATGTAAGTAGTCAAGGAACCCTTTACAACTGCCCTCTGCTAGAAATAGTGGAGGGCTTATTTTTGTCCTTAAATATGGAAAAAAGATGCTTGTACGTATCCCTATGATGGTGTATAATTATAGGTGAGGTGATGAGTTGAAAAGGGTTGGTTTATACATTACGGATGAGCAGAAAAAGTGGCTAGAAGAACAGTCCGAGAAACTAGGCTTATCAGGCGTATCAGAGTTGATACGGAGAATTTTGGATAAGGAAAGGAAGGTGAAATAAGTGAATATTTTGTATGATATATTCGACCCAAAAGACAATATTTATGTAGACAGAGACATGATGAAGAAAATAGGGATGAAAGAGGCTATAGTCTTACAGGTTATCAATGACATATCTAAAGATGATAAGTTCACAACGCATGAGGCATTAAAAAATGAAATGCCATTCTTTGGGGAAAAGGCATTAAGAACAATATTGAATAGCCTTGAGGGTTCTTCCTATATAACAATAAGTAAACTTGAGCCATTAGAGAAAATGGAAATGTTAAGGTCAAAAAACTTAAAGGGAATGGGCATAGGTAATTCTATCTGCCCTTGCTGTAATTGTAGGACATTAACATTGCATAACCATCATTATCCTGTTCCTAGACATCTTAAGGGAACTGAAACGATTATGTTATGCCCAAGTTGCCATTATGAATATCATTATTTAGGCGTAGTGAATATTATCAGATTAAGGGAAGGGGCATAAAATGGCACAAAACATATTTAGAATAAAAAAAGACAAAGACAACCCTTACCTTATGATAAACAAGGAACCACTAAATAATGCAGAGTTAAGCTGGAAGGGAAAGGGATTACTCGCATACCTACTAAGTCTTCCTGATGATTGGAAGATATATGAGGACGAAATAACAAAACACGCTAAAGATGGTAAGGATAGCTTGAAGAGTGCTATTAAGGAATTAATCGAACTTGGCTACATTGAGAGAGAAAGAATAAGAAACTCTTCTGGACAAATGAAAGGCTACACCTACTGTGTTTACGAGGTTTCAACCAAAAGCGGATTATCCATTGTAGGCAAAACCGTTGAAGGTGAATCCGCTACTACTAATAATAAACTAACTAATAATAATAAACCAATAATAAATAATAATAATGGTACGGCATCTGGCGATGACCGTACGTCACTCTCTGAACCCTATACGGAAGGAACTAAGCATGTGGTGGAGTATTACTTTCAATCCTACCGACAATGTTTTGGAAAAAGTCATCCCAACTTAAAGGGTAAGCAAATTAAAACCGTTATGAGGAACATAAGTGATTTTATGAGCGAAAACATGTTGGATGAAGGAAACCTTGAATCCATGATTGACCGACATTTTGAGAGGAACCACTTAACAACGGATTATAATATCAATCACTTTGCAACTGAGGGGATTATGGCTAATCTGATATTTGAGGCAGGATTACACTAGGAATATATTGGAATGGAGGAATTAATTATGAGGGAAATTAGATTTAGGGGTAAGAGGGTTGATAATGGGGAATGGGCCTATGGTTTACCATCCTTAAACGCACGTTATTATGCCATAAG
>Ga0209511_1003119_pt1 | contig 12862 bp, 7 predicted proteins | sample SSSSmetaG_FD_184141 | JGI IMG/M metagenome (GOLD analysis project Ga0209511, IMG submission 184141) | Glacier valley bacterial and archeal communities from Borup Fiord, Nunavut, Canada, to study Microbial Dark Matter (Phase II) - ​SSSS... | ecosystem: Environmental > Aquatic > Freshwater > Ice >... | reverse complement strand
AGGTGAGTTAAAAATTGAAGATAACAACCTGAAAATGAAATTTGCTGGAAAAGCCGATTTTACAGGAAAAATACCAGAGTTTAATTTTACATCGATTGTTGAAAGAGCGAATCTTGTGATTCTTGGTCTCGAAAAAGATCGAAAGGTGGCGGATCTGATGTTTAAGGTAAGCGCAAATTTCACGGGTGACCATATTGATAATGTTAACGGACAAATTGACCTTCATGATTTTAAGTTTGTCAGGGATGATAAGATGCTTGAGATTCAAAGCCTCACACTGAAAACTTCGAACAGTGCTGAAAAAAACAATATTACACTTCGATCGGATGTTGCTGATGCAACGATTGACGGTAAATACCTTTTTGGAGAATTAGATCTCACCATCAGGGATTATCTTCAATATTTTCTCCCATCAGCCAAACTTCCATTTTCGATCCGGCCTTCTACCGGTAAAAATGCTTTTCAATATAACGTCAATATAAAGAAAACGGAAGAGCTTGGCAGTTTTTTTATTCCCGGATTGGTCGCTAAATCACCTGTTATTTTTACAGGTAACATCAACTCCGAAAAGAAAACGCTTTCTATGGATGGATCAGTCGATGAACTGCTTTTTAAAAAGTATCAGGTTCGGGGATTGACCATAAATTCGAGGAATATAGGTAATAAATGGTTGATCAGAATTGGTACTAAAGATGCAGTTCTTGGTGGAAATCTGGTATTTGAGAATTTTTCAATTAATAACTCCCTCGTACGCGACAGCCTCAATACAGCAATCACCTGGAACAATAATTCGGTGCCGACCTCCAGCGGGAAAGTCGATTTTATGGGCATATTTTCAAGAAATAAGGAGGGTAAAAGTCTTGCCGATTTTTATCTTAGGCCATCCAAAATCTGGGTTGCTGATTCATTATGGCAAATTGAAAAAAGTCATCTTCATATTGATACGACTTCAATCGCTATCGACAACTTTGGTGTCCGGCATAATCAGGAGCATTTCCGTGTCTTTGGGAAAGTTACGGATAATACTTCCGATAAGATAAATGTTGAATTTAGTAAGGTAAAGCTTAGTAATATTGATTTACTTCTTGGCGAAGAGATTGGGATCTTTGGTGAATTAAATGGTTCAGTTTCAGTTGCTGATCCTTACCATTCATTTTCTCTCACCAGCAAACTCAAAGTATCTGATTTTACCTACCTTAAAAAGAACTTTGGAGATATTCTGCTTGACAATTCATGGGACCAGGAAAAGCTGCAGCTCAATTCATCGTTGGTGCTGATGAAAGATTCAAAAGCCGGTCTGGAGTTAAAAGGTTATTACAAACCTAAAAGCGATAGTATTGATTATCATGCAAATTTCAAGGATTACCCGCTCGAGTCGTTACTGCCAATTTTGCGAAGTTTTTCAGACAAAGTCGAGGGTGTTGGAAATGGGCAGGTGACGATTACAGGCAAATTGTCCGAACCAAAGTTCTTTGGTAAGGTTGCTGTTACCAATGCAAAAATCGGGATCGATTATACTAAGGTGGTTTATTCATTGAGCGATACGGTGAGATTTTCAAACGATTCTATTATTTTTAAGAATATTTCAGTTTCCGATGTTGATAACAATAAAGCCAGATTTAATGGTGTAATAACCCATAATTTATTCAATCATATGACCTATGATATGTTTGCAAGCACAAGCAATATCATGGCTTTGAATACTACCGGAGCTGACAATCCACTGTTTTATGGTATGGCTCATGCCTCGGGGATGATAAGAATTTCCGGAAAGGTCGCCAATGTCAGATTGGACATGTCCTTAACAACCAAACCTGGAACGCAGATTAATGTACCGCTTGAAAATCCCGAATCAGTAAATGAGTACGATTTTATCCGTTTTGTAAATCCTGATACCCTTGTCCAAAAGAACAGGTCAACCGCCAGAATTACTAAATCGGGTGGATTTGAGATGAATCTTGATCTTACCTCAACACCTGATGCGAAGGTTCAAATGATCTTCAACTCCACAGTGGGCGATGCTATCAACGGATACGGTTCGGGAGACCTCCGGTTTAACTATGACAATGAAGGTAATTTTTTCATTTATGGTGATTATAAGATCGATAAAGGAGATTACATGTTTACCCTTCAAAATGTACTTGCCCGAAAGTTTCGCATCGAACAGGGGGGACTTATCTCATGGAATGGTGACCCATATGGTGCTATTGTTGATCTTGATGCTGTATATACGTTAAAAGCCCCTGTCAATTATCTTTTGCTTAATTACAATCAAACCAATCAAACCGACAATTCGCGCAGAATTCCTGTTGAATGCCGGATCAACCTTTCCAGAAAATTGCTGAATCCTTCTTTAAAATTTGATATTACATTTCCTACTGCCGATGAAAGGACGAAGGATGAACTTCAGCAATTTATCAGCACCCAGGATGATATTAACAAACAAATGGTGTCATTACTCGTAATGGGGCAATTCTTCACACCTGAATATCTGCGGGGGAGACAGGATTTCCAGTCGAGTACCGGAAGTATAGTCGGATCCACAACCTCCGACATTCTGTCCAATCAACTTTCTAACTGGCTATCGCAAATCAACAACGACTTCGATATCGGATTTAATTACCGTCCGGGAGATCAGGTTAATGCCAATCAGATGGAGTTAGCTTTAAGCACGCAGATACTCAATGACCGGGTGACAATAAATGGTAATATTGGAAACAACAGCAATTTACAATCAAATATCGCAAATCCGGTAGTGGGAGAGGTGGAGGTATTTATAAAGCTCAATAAATCAGGCAAATTACAACTTAAAGCATATAACCGGGCCAATGATGATATGATGTACGATACCTCTCTTTACAAACAAGGACTTGGGTTCTCATTCACCGAAGAATTTGATACGTTAAGTGATCTTTTTAAGCATTATCGTCCCAAAAAAGCACCGAAGAAAGTCATCATAAAGCAGGATACTTTAAGGGGACGATCAGTTCAGTAATCAAAAACTGGTGGATTATTCAATCGGAATGCCTATTTTTGCCAGAGTAGTTATCAATCATGAAAAGTAAAATATATCAATTTTATTCCCTATGTTAAATCTATTATTTATTCAGGGTGCACAAGGGGCTATCGGAACATCTGATATTGCAACAAAAACAGCCAAAGCTGCAGTGGAACTTAATTTCTTTGATCTGGCGCTGAAAGGTGGCTGGATTATGGTTCCGATCATCTTACTTGGCTTTGTCGCGGTTTACATTTTTGGCGAACGTTATTATACGATCCGAAAAGCTTCAAAAATCGACAATCATTTCATGGATCAGATTAAGAGTCTTATTCATAAGGGCAAAATCGATGAAGCTATGTTGTTGTGTCGAACTAATGATGCACCTGTTGCCCGGATGATCGAGAAAGGAATTTCACGCATCGGGCGTCCTTTGAACGATGTTAATACCGCCATTGAAAATGTGGGTAACCTTGAAATTTCGAAACTTGAAAAGGGCTTTCCTGCACTGGCCAGTGTTTCGGGTGGAGCTCCGATGTTGGGGTTTCTCGGAACTGTAATGGGAATGGTTCAGGCATTTTACAACATGTCAACTGCTGGCAGCAATGTCGATGTTACGATTCTTTCGGGTGGAATTTATCTTGCAATGGTAACCACGGTTGCCGGGCTAATTGTGGGGATTACCGCCTATTTTGCCTATAATATTCTTGTTGCAAAAGTTGAATCTGTAGTTTTTCAAATGGAGGCAACCACTTCCGAATTTATGGATCTTTTGCATGAGCCAGCCAAATAGTTAAATATCAACAAATATGGCATTACGTAAACGAAATAAAGTTGAATCAGGATTCAGCATGGCTTCCATGACCGATCTTGTATTCCTGTTACTGATATTTTTTATGATCACATCAACGGTGGTAAGTCCGAACGCACTGAAATTATTACTGCCTCAAAGCAGTAATCAAACCAATGCAAAACCACTGACCACCATTTCAATCACAAAAGACCTTGAATTCTACGTTAACAATAATGGCAAACCTGTGATGGTGAATTTTGCAGAAATTGAACCGTACCTTCGTCAAATACTTGGAAATCAACCTGAGATGTATATTTCGCTTCATGCTGAGAAATCGGTTCCGATTGAGCAGGTAGTGAAAGTGATGAACATTGCCAAACGCAATAATTACAAGATGATACTTGCCACAAGTCCTGAGAGGGATTAATCAATTAATATCGGAATATATAGACTATGACAATAACAAATAGCGAGCGAACAGGATTAATTGCAACTGTATTATTTCATGCGGTTGTATTGCTATTGTTACTCTATTTGGGATTTGTTACCCCTTTTCCACCACCTCAGGAGGAGGGTTTTTTGGTTGATTTTGGCAATTCTGAAACCGGACTTGGTTTAGAGGAACCTTCAGCCGCAAGTGCACCGGAAATTATAGCAGCCGCCAAAAAGGTTATTCCGGTTGTTAAACCTGTTGCAAAGCCTCAAAACACCCCTAAAGTCGAAGACAACGGGGAGGAAGATTTGCTTACCCAGGAATATGAAAAGACGGTTGCTGTCGCCGCCAGGGCAAAGAAAAAAGTACTTGATGAGAAGAAAGCAAAACTCGACGAAGAGCAAAGAATAAAAGCCCGTGAAGAGCAACAGCAAAGGGCTGAAGCGCTTGAAAAACAACGTGCAGAAGCCGAGGAAAGACGTGTGGCGCAAGAAAAGGAAGCAAAGATTGGTGCCATTAATTCGCGTGCAAAAAACGCTTTTGGAGGTGGTAAAACAGACAATGGTTCCAAAAGTACGGGTCAGGGGAATACATATGGCAGAGGCAATCAGGGAAGTCCTGATGGTACACCTGGCGCTAACCAATATGGACTTGGAGGTGGAGCTGGCAAAGGAATTTCATTCAGTCTGTCAGGTCGTAATGCCCGTTCGTTGCCCAAGCCTACATTCCCGGGAAATGAATCCGGAATTGTCGTGGTTGAAGTTACGGTTGATAAATTCGGGAAGGTGACGAAAGCCTTACCTGGAATAAAAGGTTCAAATACTGTTAATACAGATCTGCTCGAAGCGGCAAAAAAGGCGGCACTAGCTGCCAGCTTTAATACTGACGAAAACGCCCCGGCCTTCCAAAAGGGTACAATTACCTACCATTTTATACTCCAATAAGATAATCCTAAGAATATAAATTGACAACGAACGGGAAAAAAAAAGCCTGTTTCTTCCTGTTTTTCACTAGTCAGGAGATAATTTAATTAGTTTATAAATGTTATATTTCCCTATAAATCTAAAAATAATTAGCAATTGTGAGATCAAAACAATGAATATTTAGCTATCTTTAGAAAAAAATTTCCGGCAAGCTAATCCGGTGTAACTGAAGGCTGAGTAGATGTAATGGTTGAATTTTTGATTTTCAGATATTTAACCATCCGTAATCAAGAACAGGATTGTTTGAGATTTTATGCTGTATTTTATCACAAATTCAATTCCGGTGTATCATGAAGAATTTTCCGTACACAGAAAAGGAACTACTTGAAATCGCTACATATTTCAAAAAACATTTAAAAGATCATTTCGATTCGATAAAGAAATTCTGTCCTGGGTTGGATCAGGAGTTTATTTATAAGTTCAAAGCACTTTTTTATGAAGTTCAAACGCTTCCTTTAGCACCAGAGGAAGATCCCGTTGTCAAAGAGTTTAAATTTAAATTAGATGATCTGGCAAATCAGGTCAATAGTTTATTTCCTATTTTTCGTTTCTATATGCAAAAGGCTTTTCCATACGACTCAAATTTGTGGGAAGCTTACCAATATAGTGAAATAGAAAAAGCGATGCGTGATTATGCTACATTGCGAACTTGTCTGGAAGGATCAGTTAAAATTATTGATGATAAAAGAGCAGAATTACGTGCTGCGAATTGTCCGAATCCAACGTTAAACGAAATTGTGGATTTGTCTAAACAGATTAGCGATAAACACGAAGAGTATCAGGAATATATCCGAAATAAAGATACAAGGTACAAAGTATATCAAAACAATCTGAACGAGCTTTTCAAATTAATGAAAATGGTAAACGATGCTGCTGCAAAGTGCTTTCAGAATAATCCGGAGTTTTTAAAGAAACTGACATTTCCCGCTAAAGAACCCCTGCCTCTAAGTTGAAAGTAAAAGGAGCAAGCGACGAAAGTTAGATTAACAGAAATAATATGGCAGTGAGTTAACTACAAAAAGCTTTTAAAGTACTTCACATAAACCTCCATATTACGTTCTAATAGTTCAACGGAATATTGGTATGCTTTCTGGTCATCCTGGACTTCTACTGCATCCAAAATGCATTGTTGAAGCCGTAAAGTATACTCTTTTTCACCCTCCACATTGGCATAGATTAAATTCCGCATCCTGGGCAGTAGTGAATAGATAGGTTCCATACTGATAATAATAATCGGATTACCGGTTGCTTTCGAAAGATTCATATGGAACCGGTTAATCATATCCACTTCAAGTTGTGTATTATCCGGATCGCATTTTGTGAGTTCTGCAAGGTTTTCTTTGAGTAATTTAAGATCTTCATTTGTACGGTTACGTGAAGCTAACCGTGCAATTTCAGGTTCAAACAATCTTCTGACTTCAATGATTTGGGTGATCAGATTAGAATCAAATTTAAGATCATAATAAAGGTTGAGCGAATTAATCGCATCTTCAATTTTTATTTCTGAAACAATCATCCCACTTCCCTTACGGATCACGATCAATCCGCGGGCACTTAACCGGCGTAATGCTTCACGTAAAGCTGTCCGGCTTACAGCAAAACTCTCGCATAATTCCTTTTCTGACGGAAGTTTGGTTCCTGCTACTAGCTTTTTCTGCCGTATTGCCTCTTCAATTTTGCGTTCTATTTTTTGGCTAAGTGTTTGGCTTATACGTATTTTACCGAATATTTCGTCCATCAGTTATCTGTTTCATAAATTTACATAACAAAGATACTCATTTTTCATTTTAGCTCAAATAGCTAAATGCAATTTAATTATTACATCCTCAGATTGTTGCCTTGTTTAGATTATATGACTTTTTTATCCTGTCAGTAACCTCTTTGCGGAATATTTTTGTGGCAAAAATACGTTAAATGAAAAAGAGGCTGCAACATTATCTGCAGCAGCCTCCTTGCTAATTATTGAATTAACGAATTACCATCCCGGAGTCTGTGTCAAAGTATAACCTTTGTCCAGATACTCGCTTATTTGGGTATTTCCAATTGGCGCTAAATATACTTTGTCTGTAAAGGCATCTCTGTCAGAAACGTTTTCAGGAACAAGGTAACCTACCATATCTGCAGCATTTGTACCTGTGTAAGTAACAACAGTACCATCGGCTTTTTTAACCTTCAGCTTATTAACTTTAGCTGCAACTAACCATTCAGGATACTCTGTTTGGAAGTTAATCCATAAACCAAGTAGCTGATCGGGATTAGCCGTACCATTCATATAGTTAATCTTCTTCCAGCGTTTGATATCCAAAAGACGCGTGTGCTCAAATACAAATTCCATTCTGCGTTCGCGGCGTATTTCCCAGATCAGGGCTGGAACATCTGCGTCACGATCAGGATCATCAGGAAGGGCAGCCAAAGTTAAAGGTGCTGTCTTCTTAATTCCTTTTGCGATCGCTGTAGCATCTAACGGACGACTGTGTATCGCATTAATGGAAGCATCAAGATCGGCCTGTGTTACAGCAGTACCAGCCATTGTTGCTAATTCGGCTTTCGCTTCGATCCAGTTAAGAACCACTTCAGCCAGGCGCATGATCGGCGCATCGTTTGTATTTGTACTTGAACCGTACTTTGGAAGGTAAGGTCCTGGATACTGTTTCACTCCTTCACGATCAATGAATTTGCATGCATAGAGTAAAGTACTTGATTCCTTCTTAGGTGCATCCCAGAATGTAGCCTCAAAACGGGGGTCACGTGTTGCAACCATGTTTTTGATATCTAATTTGTCAGCGTTGGCAACTGCAGATAACTTATAAGGTTTTCCGTCGTAACATAAAAATGCTTTTGCAAGTCTTAAGTTCGGAGCATTACCTTGACTTTCATATAGATTTGAATAGGAAGCAACAGAATGTGTTACTCCGATTGCAGCATCATAAGCCCTGAATAAAATAACTTCTTTGTTAGCAGATAAATCTTCTGATCCGAAAAGTGAACGGAAATCGCTTGTGAAAGTATATTTACCGGAGGACATCACTACAGCGGAAGCTCTAACTGCCAAATCGAGGTATTTTTTTGCTTTTTCCTGATTATTCAGCTGATATTTTTGCCAGGTGCCTTCAAATAACATAAAGCGGGAGATAAACCCGGCTGCAATGTATTTATTCAGATACTGAGCATTGCCGTCAGTAGTGCGCATATTGTCAAGAACATACACGAAATCATCGTATACCTTGTCCATAACCACGGTTCTGCTGTCTCTGTCTTTATACAGCAGGTCCAAATCTGAGTCTCCAATTACCTTGTCATAATAAGGTACGTCTCCAAAGACGCTGACAAGGCGGCTGTATTCATATCCTCTGAAGAAACGGGCAACTGAACTCCAATGCTGGTAAACGCTTTCCGAAATGTAAGTACCTTTCATTCCATCCATTCTTTCAAGGAATAGATTTGATTTTCGTACCCAGGCAAAATCCCAGGTTGGTCCTGCATAGGAAAGTAACCATGAGGCAGGGGAGAGCGAAGATGAAACCTCTACGGTTGAAGCCCTTGAAGCTGGAGCTTGTACTTCAAAACCACCCTGTTTCCCGGTTGAGGTAAAATCATCAGAGAAATAATAACCCCGAAGCGGTGCGTAATCCTCCGTAAAACCTGAACTATAACCGTTAAAATAGTTTGTATAGAATCCGTTCGCAAATAAGCGGAGGTTATTTTCGGATGTCCAGTAGTTTCCGTCGTTCATTGTTGTTAATGAGGGCCGATCCAGAAAATCGCTGCATCCGGCAAAACCAAGTGTAACAACCGTGAATAAAATTATTAAATATTTTTTCATAACTCTTATATTTTAGAAGTTCAACTGTAGACCAACTGACATACTCTTGAAGGTTGGAACACCAACACCCGTACGACTGGCATTATAATTACTGTCGTTCCACATCGAATATCCGTCAATTTCTTCAGGATCAATCGGGAGACTACCAAGATGGTCAAATGTAAAGAAATTCTCTGCAGCTATATAAACACGTATTTTGCTTACATGAATTCTCGTTAAGATGCTTGGAGGTAAAGAGTAACCCACTGTTATGTTCTTGATTCTTAAATAAGACATATCAAGTAAATACCGCGACTGGATCTGCATATTTAAGGTCGTATTACTGTTTGCCTGATTATAGGGGGCAGGATAAAATGCGTCTGTCCTGTCTTCTCTCCAGAAATTCCCTGCAATAGCTTGAGACATTGCACCATCAGATGAATTATAACCGGGAATTGCCAGTAAACCATTTCCCCATATATCGCGCTTGCCAACACCCTGAACGAAAACAGATGCATCAAACCCTTTGAAGTCAAGACCAACGCGTACACTGTATTCATAACGCGGAGTCGAGTTTCCAATGACTTTTAAATCACCAAAATCAGGATCACCAGCAGCGTTTTTGAGTAATCGGTTACCCGGAGTGATGATACCGTCGCCATTTAAATCTTTAAATTTGACGTCACCAGGACCAAAATAGAAGTTCCCTGCCTGTAATTTACCCTGAGTTGCAACAGAGGCATCAGCCAGCTGATTCACCTGGAAACCATCTTTAGAGGCTACTCTGATTAATTTATTGTTGGCGTCATAAGCAAAGTCAGCTTTTTGATACAGTCTATCCGTTTCATAACCCCAGATTTCGCCGTAGGTTTTACCAACATACCATGAGTCAATGCTATTTGTTTTCCCGTATTTGGTAATCTCTGTTTCTGTATTGGCAAGGGTCGCTACCACATTAATGCCAATGCCATTTTTGAAGCGGTGATTGTAGTCTATTTGAATTTCAACACCGCTAGTACTTAACGAACCATAGTTGCTTTGTGGTGCTCCGGTTCCGAATGTTGCAGGTACACCTTCTTGCGGTACGATCATATTTTCTGTATCACGTTTAAACCAGTCGGCGGAAAATCCAAGTTCACTGTTTAAAAAACGTGCATCAAGACCTAAGTCAAGCGTTGTAATATCTTGCCAGGTAACAGATGCTGAAACAGATGCAGGTGTGCCAAATTGATAAAGCTTGGCGCCAGATAGTAACCAGCTATTGTATGCTCCACCCATTGTTGGTACATAAAGCGAGTTACTCACCGTCTGGTCGCCGATTGTTCCCCATGATCCACGCACTTTTAATGCGCTTAGCATCGGTTTTGACCATTGCATCCATGTTTCTTCATTTACACGCCAACCTGCTGAGAAGGATGGAAATGATCGCCATCTCAGATTGCTTGGGAATTTTGATGTTCCGTCATACCGAAGGTTTGCTTCAAGTAAATACCTGTCTTTAAAATTGTAGTTTACACGGCCGAAATAACCTAACTGAGATTCCCAGTATTCTCCGCCACTGGTTGTTTGTGTACCTGTAGCAAGGTCGAATTGAGGATTCGTGTAATCAATTAGTTGGGTAATTTGTGACCAGTTATATGCATTTTTATAGCTGACACTATTCAGACCCACCATAAATTTGAATTTATGGACATCGTTAAGGCTTAAATCATAAGTCGTATTAAGGTTGATTGTATTCCATTCATCATTTTTAGAATAACGATAGACATGATCCGGATTAGAACCAATTCCCGTATAAGTAGTCTTCGCCAATTGATAGGACGGCATTGACCCTGTCGTCGTTGAAGGAACAACTTCGCCAGCATCATTTACATAGATCCTATTTCCGGTAGCGTCATTTTTGGGAAGTGCGGCTGACCATGAATCACGTGCTGTGTAACGTGTACCAGGTCGCTTTGTAATGTACTCCTGATTTGCATGTGTATAGTCAAAGTTTATTTTCCAATCTTTCAGCGGGGTAATGATTAAACCTCCGTTAAGACTCGTATAATTTGTTTCCTGGAAGGCGGTATTTGCCTGAGCAGTTTCAGAGGCAGGGCTTCTGATTGGATCTCCGTCTTCTGTGGTCAAAGGCATATTAGGTCCCCAACGATAGAGGTAATACCAGGTATCGGCGGTAGTTGAGTTTGTTGCATAAGCATAATTTTTGAGACGCTTGGAATACATCGCTCCGGCATAAACCCTTATTTTATCCGTTACATCTGTTCCAACACGAATAGATCCATTGTAACGATTAAAATTATCTTCCTTCGCAGGCTTCACAATACCGGTCTGATCTAAATATCCAACACTGATATTGTAATCTGTTTTGCCGCTTTTACCATTTAATGAGAGGTTATGTGTTTGAGTAGGCGTCCACTCCTTAATCATATAGTTATAAGGATCGTAAGTTCTCACACCAATTTTACGACCGTTTGCATCTACATACCAGTCACGTCCATAAAGCATAGGATCATTAGGTTTTACAACACTGCCATATTTGTCTTGCCATACTTTTGCTTTCTCATAACCTTCACGGGTGATCTGATAAAAAGCGCCGGCAACTGTACCTCCAACACGTTCAAAAGCACTTACTGAATATTCCAAAGCATCAATTCCTCCCATCTCCATTTTCTTCGAGATGTTTTGGAAGGAAAGGTTCGTGGAATACGTAACATTTACACTCTCTTTTTTAGCTCCTTTTTTTGTAGTAATCAAAACAACCCCAAATGCTGCTTTTGCACCATAAATTGAAGCGGATGCTGCATCCTTTAATATGGAGATTGACTCAATATCATCAGGATTTAACATTTGAATCGATGGAATCTCAACGTTGTCCATCAAAAGCAACGGTGCAGAACCTCCTTCCATTGAACCGAACTGTCCACGAATCTTCATAATTGGATCAGAACCAACTTCGCCACTTGGAATTCTAACGCTTAGTCCAGGAGTGGTACCCTGAAGACCGCGACCAACGTCTGCAATAGGTCTTGCTTCTAAGACTTTCGTGTCAATTGATGCAACAGCACCCGTAAGATTTGCTTTCTTCTGGGTACCATAACCAACCACCACAACTTCGCTCATCTCCTGAATTGATGTTTCAAGTTCGATAACCAGGTTGTTCGATTTGCCAGGTTTGATCTCTTTTGGAGTCATCCCAATAAAGCTGATAACAATTACTGACTCTGGAGCAATAGAAACTTTGAAGTTTCCATCAATATCAGTAATTGATCCATTTGTCGTACCCTTCTCTATGATGGTAACACCAGGGAGTGGTTCACTTGTAGTTTTGTCACGAACAGTCCCTGAGAGTGTTCGCTTTTGCGCATAAGTCATTTGAAAGATCATGCACAAAATGAAAATGAGTGCTACTGTTTTCTTCATTTCATTCGATTTTTGGTTTTTGAAATTTATAACTGCTGGCAATTAAAGACTCATAAAACACTTTATAATATTTGCGGGTCAATAACAAATATTAGTAAAGGATTACAAATTTTCACTAAAGATAGATATTTGGATTGTATGTTGTATTACAACTTTCAGAAAATATTCATTTATTTTTAAAAGAAATTACTTTTCCTTCCAAAAGAGAAACTAATATCATGTTTTTGCCATCTGATACCAGCTTATTGATGGCTGAATTACCTGTTTTATACTTCCAGTTGATCATTTGTTTGGCTGGATTTATGGAAATAATCACACCTTCTCTTGTTCCTATAAATACCTGATTTTCTAAAGCTAAAATAGCACATGGATTGTGCTCGTAACCAAATCCGGCATTGATCGACCAGTTTAGTTTGAATTCATTGCCTTC
>Ga0209511_1003115_pt1 | contig 12879 bp, 8 predicted proteins | sample SSSSmetaG_FD_184141 | JGI IMG/M metagenome (GOLD analysis project Ga0209511, IMG submission 184141) | Glacier valley bacterial and archeal communities from Borup Fiord, Nunavut, Canada, to study Microbial Dark Matter (Phase II) - ​SSSS... | ecosystem: Environmental > Aquatic > Freshwater > Ice >... | reverse complement strand
CCGTCAGACGCAGCGCAATCACACACCCTGCAACTCCAGAAGCGGTGATCCAAACTCGACCTCCTTTCCAAATAGCTTGAGTGAGCCATGTCCAACTATGCTTTTGCCGTCTATTGGACTGCACCATTTGCTGATTTTGATAAAGTCGAAAGAACTAACGCGATGTGCAGCTAATTTGCCCTCCTCACGAAGTCTACCGTGTACACACAAGTCTGGACTTTGAACCCGGACTTTTAGCTTGAAGTCCCCCAGATTGGGGGATTTAGGGAGCGAGGATCTCAGCCATGACCGATCGAGCAACTTGCGTGTACACGGTAGCCTCACGAAGTGGGGCAAGCCCTCGTAACCCTTCTCCCCAAAGAGAGGTCGGACATTTCCGGTTCCCTCTCCTGCGGGGAGAGGGCTAGGGTGAGGGTAATTGCGTGAACCATAACACGAGGTCTCACAGCCCCAAAATTAACGGCTCTGATCAGGCTCCGTAAGCCATTTGATGACTTGGTAGGCAAGGCGTGCGTCATTGAGTCGATCGACTTCACGAATTCCAGTTGGGCTGGTGACGTTCACTTCAGTTAAGTAGCCTCCGATCACATCAATGCCGACAAACACCAATCCATCTCGCTGTAAGGTGGGCGCAAGTTGAGCGCAAATCTCGTGTTCGCGCTCAGTGATTCCCACAGATGCAACTCGTCCACCGACTGCCATGTTGCCTCGAAAGTCGGTTCCGGTTGGGATGCGATTTACGGCTCCGATCGGGCTGCCGTCGAGTAGAATAATCCGCTTATCGCCCTCTTTTGCTTCGGGCAAATAAGTCTGCACCATTACAGGCAGTTTGCCCTGAAGGGTGCTGATCTCAATCAGCGAGTTGAAGTTACGATCGCTCGGTTCTAAAAAGAGAATGCCTTCCCCAGCTTTTCCGCCCAAGGGTTTGAGAACTGCCGCTCCTTTTTTCTCTAGAAACTGCCGAATCACTGTTTTGTCTTGGCTGACGATCGTTTCAGGAATTGCCTCAGTGAATTGCAGCGCATACATTTTCTCGTTAGCAGCTCGAATGCCGCTCGGAGAATTGAGCACTCGCGTCTTAGCTGGATCGATGTAATCTAAAATGTAAGTCGCGTAGAGATAAGCCGTATCGACGGGCGGATCGGTTCGCATAAACACCGCATCCATGTCTTCAAGCGGACGAAAAATCGGCGCGTCGAGAGAGAACCAGGACTCGATCGTCACCCAACGACCATCAACCAGTTTCACAGGGGTTAGATGCACCTGTTCTAGCATTGCCCAGGCTTTGCCATCAATCACACTCAACTGATTTGCTTGAGTAATCCAAACTTCGTGCCCCAACTCTTGCGCGGCTTCCATGATCGCAACGCTAGTGTCGTGAGTCGGGTCAAGTCGATGAATGGGGTCGATGATGAATGCAAATTTCACAGTTTATGTCCTTCGGCGTTGTGTCGGGTTAGCTAGCTTGCAGCAAGGGGTCTAATTTTCCTTGACGATCGAGCGCATGAATATCGTCACAGCCGCCAATGTATTGATCATTGATGAAAATTTGGGGCACCGATCGTTTACCGTTTGCCCGTTGAGACATTTTTGCTCGTCCGGGTTCGTCTCCGTCGAGATTATATTCGGTGTAATCGACACCTTTGCCGTCTAGCAAAGCTTTGGCACGAATGCAAAAAGGGCACGTACTCCAGATGTAAATCTCAACGTTAGCAGTCATAGTTTCTCAGCGTTAGCAACATTTCTTCATTCTAGAGGAGGGTGAGAGTATTGCGCGTTACTCTGACGGAGAGCTTGGATAATTTGCAGGTTTGCCTTGGGAAACGGAAACTGGTCAAACTCTGCCAAGGTGACCCATCGGATCTCATCACACTCGATCGCTTGTGGCTCTCCGCTCAAATGCTGGCAGTGATGCACATTCAGCGTCACCCGAAAGTGGCTGTAGGTATGATCGACGACGACTAGAAGATCGCCCACCGCAATCTCAGTGCCCAACTCTTCTCGAATCTCACGCTGAATGCAGTCAGCGATCGTTTCCCCCACTTCGACTTTGCCACCCGGAAATTCCCACAAGCCTCCGAGTAAGCCGTCTGGTTTGCGGCGATCGATTAAAATCTGTCCCCGATCGTTCCAGATCACAGCAACACCAATTTGCTTATGGGGTATGGGGGCACGAGTTTCTGACATCGGTATTTGAGATTGAATGTCTAAATTGTAAGCCTGACAGTGACCTCGCCACGGACAAACTGAGCAAGCGGAATTGTGAGTCGTGCAAACCGTCGCGCCCAAGTCCATAAACGCCTGATTAAAATCTCGTCCGTTGCGTGGATCGACTAACTCTTGAGAAAGCGTCCAAAGTCTCGGCAACGCTTTAACGGGCGGAACGTCCAACGCAATCAGCCGCGCTAGGACTCGCTTGACATTTCCATCCAAAATTGCCAACGGCTGATTGAAAGCTGCACTGAGAATGCCTCCAGCCGTGGTGCGTCCAATTCCGGGCAGCGCCAGCACCGCGTCTAGTTCGGTGGGAAACATCCCGCCATGCTGCTGCACAATTACTTGGGCGGCTCGATGAAAATTTCGGGCACGGGCATAATATCCCAATCCTTCCCACGCTTTGAGAACCTGTTGTAGATCCGCCGCCGCCAAGTCCTGCACAGTGGGAAATTGTGACATCCAGCGATCGAAGTAAGGCAGCACCGTCTTTACCTGCGTCTGCTGAAGCATAATCTCAGAGACCCAAATCGCATAGGGATCACGGGTTTGTCTCCAAGGCAAGTCACGCCCAGATTGGGAATACCAGGCGAGAAGAGAGGTGCGTAACTCTAAAACAGCAAAAGGCGGCAGACCATCGGGGTGATCTGCCGCTATTCGATTAGATTTCACGTTAGGGATCACAGAACGAGGGCACGTCAGTGGTTAAAATCGCGCCGAAATTACTGATTGTCGGATGCACTAGACTCGGCGACCTGAAAAGCGGTCTCAAACGTCATGCGCTGTTCGGCATTGCGGAGAAAATAGCCGCTCATCATTGCAGATGCCAGGAGCCGACCTAGATGCTCACGGCTCGTCGTGATGCTGACATCAAAATTATCAGAAGGCAGACCACCCAATAAGCCAATGATGTTGCGTTCAACGACTTGAAACACATCAGCAGAAGACGGCTTTGAAAGTTGAGCGATCGTTTCAGGGCTGAGAGACTGGACGTATTGCCACAGCACGCCAGACTCGCCATTTTTGATGAATTCTGGAACTTGATTGGATGTATCGTTCACGTTTATCAACCTCACTCATGAGGACGGAATCAACTTTTGTTAGACCCACTCTAACAACAGAAATGGGCAATGTAAGTAGGTGGAACCGAACCGATCGAGGGGGGATGCTACGAGTTTAGCTTGCCAGATACTCTCCCATGTCGCCCTTGCGCTTGCGGAGCTTGGTGAGTGCCTCGCGCTCGATTTGACGAACTCGCTCACGGCTGATGTTGAGCTGATCCCCGATTTTTGCCAAGGTCAAGGCTTTTCCATCTTCTAAACCAAACCGGAGTGCCAAAACTTCTCGCTGCTGAGGGGTGAGATCTGCCATCAGAGTCTCAAGATCGTTGCGGAGCGCAGTTTGCGCAGCAAAATCTTCTGGAGAAGGTCCGGTGTCTTCGAGAAGTTCGCCGAGTTCAGTATCTTGATTGTCGCCGACCCGCAGATCTAGAGATAGAGGAGAACGCGCCCGCTCTAGGTACTCACGCACCTGTCGAGGCGTTAATTCGAGTTCGATCGCCAGTTCCGCAGCCGTGGCAGCCCGTCCTAATTTTTGGGTCAGCGCTCGCTGAGCTTTTTTAATCTTGTTGAGTTTCTCGGTGATGTGAATGGGGAGGCGGATGGTCCGACCTTTCTCAGCGATCGCGCGGGTGATCGCTTGACGAATCCACCAGTAGGCGTAGGTTGAGAACCGATAGCCTTTAGTGGGATCAAACTTCTCAACGCCGCGCTGCATCCCGATCGTGCCTTCTTGGATCAAATCCATGAGGTCTACGTTGCGCTTGGTATATTTTTTTGCCACCGAGACGACGAGGCGCAGGTTGGCTTCTACCATCCGACGCTTGGCAGTCTCACCATCGACGATCGTCTGCTGCATTTCGGCTTCAGATAAGCCCGTTTGCTCTAACCATTCCGATAGGTTGGGTTCACGATCGAGCGTCAGAGCCATCTCTTCTTTGACGCGGTTGAGCAACGAAAGTCGCTGAACTTGTTTGCCGTAAAGAATCTCCTGCTCGTGGGAGAGAAGGGGAACACGACCAATTTCACGCAGATAAGCACGAACGGAATCAGTGGGAGTTTGGGCTGTCTTCATAACGCTGGATTGGATAGAAATGACGGGTTAGAAGTATTCGTAGAGTGACTTGGAAGCGACGATAGCCCTGATGAGAAGCTGATGTAGAGCGATCAGGAGAGGGCTAGATAACTTGGTTCAAAACCAGTTGAGAATTGGGCTACTAGCGGCAGCGTAGAAATCTGTCCTTCTAGTTGCCTGATGAAGTGCATCTCTGCCACGTTTTCTATGAAGGTGCAAGGCTCTATTAAGATTATGTCTGAACTTGTTAACAAAAGTAAAGATCCTGAGAGACATTAGTTCAGCTTGGAGGTAAAAGGCTGAAGGAGCGATCGGGCTGTCTTAGAGTCTTTAACGCATCGGTAGCCTACCTAGAAACCGATTCAGCGACTGCATCGCTTGAGACAAAACTCCCCGACTTCTAATATCCATTGAGACCAGCTACAAATTCTTAATGATTTGCTGGAGTTTCTTAAGTTGCTTCAGTAAGGTTCATTTTATAGAGATACTCCGATCGGACAGAAAATCGCATCTGTCTAGTGGTAGAAGACTGTAGTCTCAGTGTAACTTTCATCACATAAAGCGAATCGGAAAAGAAAGAGAAGAAGCTGATGTTGAGCCGATCGACTCCAGTTTTAGGAAGGGCAAGGATCGTGAATTAAACAAGAGCCGGATTTGCCCTCACCCCAACCCTCTCCCTAAGGAGAGGGGGCAAACGAGTTTCCCTTTCTCCTTAGGGAAAAGGGGTTAGGCGAGGGCTTTGCCCCACTTCGTGAGAAGGGCAGATCCGGCTTGTACAATTCCCGAAGTTATTTAATCCACGATCCCAAGAGTCAAAGCCCCCAGAATTACGAGATTAGGAAGTCTACCGCACTGCGTTTTAGCTGCTTTTATTGGAGGTATTCTTGCAGTGATTTGACAGTGAGCGGCTGAGATTGAAGAGACCGGATGGCAGCAGCCGTAGCTTTTGCCCCTGCGATCGTCGTGATGACTGGAATCTTGTAGCTCAATGCGGTGCGACGAATCAGGCGATCGTCATTCAGCGCTTCTTTGCCCAACGGGGTGTTGATAATGAGTTGAATCAGCTCATTTTTAATGGAATCAATCACATGGGGTCTGCCCTCATGGACTTTGAGTACGAGATCAACCGCACAGCCATTCTCGACAAGAACTTTGCGGGTGCCTTCGGTGGCGATGACTTTGAAGCCTAAGCTGATCAGATCTTTGACGACTGGAACGACGGCTGCTTTTTCACGATCGCTCATTGAGACAAACACGGTTCCCTTGAGCGGTAAACGCTGGCTGGCGGCGAGTTCTGCCTTGGCGAAGGCTTTGCCAAAGTCGGTATCAATGCCCATGACTTCTCCAGTCGATCGCATCTCAGGTCCGAGAATGGTGTCGGTGCCGGGAAATTTGTCGAAGGGCAACACGGCTTCTTTGACGGAAATGTGTTTAGGAATAATTTCCTCAGTGAAGTTCAACTCCTTTAGGGTTTTGCCAGACATGACGCGGGCGGCAATTTGAGCGAGAGGATGTCCGATCGCTTTCGACACAAAGGGCACGGTGCGCGACGCACGAGGATTCGCTTCTAAAATAAATACCTGATCGCCTTGAACGGCAAACTGAATATTCATCAAACCAATCACGTTTAGGGCTTTGGCAAGCTCGATCGTCCAGGTGCGAATCTGATTGAGAACTGGCTCCGACAAAGTGATTGATGGAATCGAACAAGCTGAGTCTCCAGAGTGGATTCCCGCCTGTTCGATATGCTCCATGATGCCGCCGATTACGACTTGCCCAGTCATATCGGCGATCGCGTCTACATCGACCTCGATCGCGTTCTCTAAAAAGTGATCGATCAGAATCGGGTGATCGGGTTCGATCTGGACGGCATAACTCATATAGCGTTCTAGCTCCGAGTCGGAGTAGACAATCTCCATCGCTCGACCGCCCAACACATAGCTTGGACGAACCACGACGGGATATTGGATTCTCTGGGCGACTTCTCGCGCGGCTTCATAGGTGCGGGCAAGCCCGTTGGGAGGCTGTTGGATGTTGAGTTTGCGGAGAATCTTCTCAAATCGCTCTCGGTCTTCGGCGGTGTCGATCGAGTCGGGTGAGGTGCCCCAGATCTTGGTTTGAGGGAGGGATTTCAGCGCCTCTTGTAGAGGAATCGCCAGCTTGAGCGGGGTCTGTCCGCCAAACTGAATGATTACGCCCTCCGGGTTCTCAGCTTCGATGATGTTAAGGACATCTTCTTGAGTTAATGGCTCAAAATAGAGCCGATCGCTGGTGTCATAGTCGGTCGAAACGGTTTCGGGGTTTGAGTTAACCATGATCGTCTCAAATCCATCGGCACCGAGCGCAAATGATGCGTGACAGCAGCAATAATCAAACTCAATGCCCTGCCCGATTCGGTTGGGTCCACCTCCCAGAATCATAACTTTTCGCCTATCGGACGGCAGCACCTCAGTTTCTTCTTCGTAAGCAGAATAATAGTAAGGAGTCAGTGCCTCAAATTCAGCCGCGCAGGTGTCTACGGTTTTATAGACGGGGATCACGCCAAGAGACTTGCGATAGGCGCGGACATCATTCTCGTGAGTTTTAGTGGCAAAAGCAATTTGTCGATCGCTAAACCCTTGCCGTTTGATGGTGTACATCTTGGCTTTATCAAGACTCTGCAATGTCGTGCGTTTGAGCAGCTTTTCAGTCTCTAGCAAGTCGTGCATCTTGTCTAGAAACCAGGGATCGATGTTGGTTAGCTCATAAATTTCCTCAACCGTCATGCCCATTTGCATCGCGTGGCGCACCGTGAAGATGCGATCGGGGTTTGGGGTGCGAAGTCCTGCTCGAATTTGTTCGAGACTGGGAAGCTTTTCTGGGCGATCGCAGCCCCAACCCGCCCGTCCGGTTTCTAATGAGCGAAGTGCTTTTTGAAACGATTCTTGAAAAGTGCGCCCGATCGCCATTGCCTCACCCACCGACTTCATCTGCGTGGTCAGAACCTGGGAGGAGCCGCTGAATTTCTCAAAGGCAAAGCGGGGAATCTTGGTGACGACATAATCGATCGTCGGCTCAAAGCTGGCAGGAGTCTTTTTGGTAATGTCGTTGGGAATCTCGTCTAGTGTGTAGCCAACGGCGAGCTTTGCCGCCATTTTAGCGATCGGAAATCCCGTTGCCTTGGATGCCAACGCCGAACTGCGCGACACGCGAGGATTCATCTCGATCACGACTAGCTCGCCCGTCACCGGATTGATCGCAAACTGGATGTTCGATCCGCCCGTCTCGACTCCAATTTCGCGAATAATCTTGATCGACGCGTCTCGCAGCCGTTGATATTCCTTATCAGTCAGCGTTTGCGCTGGAGCCACCGTGATCGAGTCGCCCGTATGAATGCCCATTGGGTCGATGTTTTCGATCGAGCAGATGATCACGACGTTATCGGCGAGATCGCGCATCACTTCTAGCTCATACTCTTTCCAGCCGAGCAGAGATTTCTCAATCAAAATCTGAGACACCGGACTGGCATCTAGACCTGACTGGGCGATCTCCTCAAACTCTTTTTGGTTATAGGCAATGCCGCCCCCAGTTCCGCCCATCGTAAAGCCGGGACGGATAATTAAGGGATAACTGCCGATTTGCTGCCCGATCACGCGAGATTCTTCCAGAGTTTCTGCTAGACCAGACGGACAGACAGCAACTCCGATCCGCCCCATTGCCTCTTTAAAGAGTTTGCGATCTTCAGCCATCTCGATCGCCGGAAGTTTTGCGCCGATCAGTTCGACATTGTATTTATCGAGGGTGCCATTCTTTGCCAGCGCAACCGCAAGATTGAGTGCCGTTTGTCCGCCCATTGTCGGCAAGAGCGCATCGGGGCGTTCTCGCTCGATAATCAGGGCGACCAATTCAGGAGTCAGCGGCTCAATGTAGGTGCGATCGGCGGTCTCTGGGTCGGTCATGATGGTCGCTGGGTTTGAGTTGACCAGAACCACTTCATATCCTTCATCTCGCAGGGCTTTGCAGGCTTGAGTACCGGAATAGTCGAATTCGCAGGCTTGCCCAATCACAATGGGACCGGAGCCGATGAGCAGAATTTTGTGGAGGTCTTGGCGACGAGGCATGGTGAAGTTAGAGCCGTTGAGTTTAAATCCAACTCATTGTAGAGGCTTTCATTTACAGAATTGTTGCGGTTTTATCCATTCCAAAGATTTGATGATTTAAAGGACAGGAGTGAATGGACAAGGCAGCAAGAAGACAAGGGTAGAGAGGAACGTTAAGTTTTAAATAATATAAGGTTGGAAAAAGCAGAGTGTTCTGAGCGACGAACCTCTTCAACGATCGAGAAAATTCGATGCTGTGCAGCCAAAGCATAAGCGATGCGATCGACACCCCACTTGTGAAGATTACATTATCACTGGGCAGGTTCTAATATATAGGTGACTTCTCTCGCTCCACAACTTTTAGTGATCGAGAAAGAAATAACTTGGACGTGCGAAATGATCAGGATCGACCGATTCGCGCTAAATCGCCTCAGTGGTTACGGCGACTCCCAACTGCTGTACGAGTAGCATTATTAGTAGCGCTCTACCTCATAAGCTGGTACGCGCTAGATCTCATCGCTCTGCGGTTTGAATCAGCACCCGAAATCCAAATCTGGTATCCACCGTCGGCTCTAGACGTGGTGCTGTTGCTAGTGTTTGGACTGCGCTTTGCGCCAGCCCTGCTGCTCAATACCTTCATCCATGACTGGTTTGTCACAGGTCGCCATCTGCCTCTCGGTGCGCTGCTGATCTTCGATTTCATAACGACCCTGGGCTACACAGCGGCGTGTGCTCTGTTGCTACGCAAGCTGCGCATTAACCCTCGGCTGCGGCGACTCCGCGATGTCATTTGGTTTACGGTGATTGCTGCCCTGATCGCACCCTTTATCATTGCCTTGGCGCAAGCTGCAAATTTTGCCTCAGTCGGGCTGATTCCCTGGTCAGACTGGCTGATTTCTACCTTAAATTATTGGGCAGGAGATTCTACTGGCGTTGGAATGCTCGCACCTTTGCTGCTGGTTCTGTTGCGCAGAGTGCCGTGGGTTTGGACTCACAAAGAGACTCGATCGCAGCAGGCGTTTGAGGACACGCATGAGTTGCGCTTGCCCTCTGGGCGGGGGTTACCGCTGCTGCTATTCCACATCGTGCTGTTGGCATTGGGTACATGGGCAGCATTTGGTGCTCCACGGGGAGCCAAGTTGGACTATGCCTATCTTGTTTTTTTACCGCTCATCTGGGTCGCAGTCCAGTTTGGCTTTTCTAGAGCAGCCTTGTCAGTTTTAGGAATTAATGTTGGTGCAGCGCTTTTAGTGGGTACCAGCACTGGCGTTGCGAATACGCTGGCGCTGCAATTTGGCTTGATGGCAATGACCCACATAGGGATTTTGTTAGGGGCAATCTCCACTGAGCGCGAAAGGACAGAAGTAAAACTGCGGCAGGCGTACCGCAAGGTGCAAACCTTCAACCATAATTTGGAACGCCAAGTCCGCGATCGCCCCCGTCAGCATCAAGCCCAATGCCAATGCCCCAACCCGAATTCGCTGATTGGCTTTGTGGTTTGCCTCTGACAGCAATTGCTTTGCCTGCTCCTCCGCGTCTAGACGAGTTTGCATCACTCGCTTATCAGGATCTTGGCTAGCAGCCAGAAACCCCCCGCGCTTCACGACCAAGCCCGTTAGCCGCAAATCTACCTGCTCTGCGCTGTCATCATTGATTGGGCTTTGACTGGGCTTTTCCGGGGAACTTGCACTTCACCTGGATCTTGAACGATCCTTCAGTCGAAGTTTCAGCCAGGACAGGTATGCCTGCCTTTCCAACAACTTTTAAATTAAATTCCAGGCTCATTTCTTCGATTTCAGCTAAACCGAAGTTGGCGAATGCACCGATCGCGTACTTGACGTAGCCCCGTATCGTGTTATGAACCTTCTGTAAATCGACTGTTGGTAGGTCATCCCGATATTCAGGCTCGTCGTCTGGGACTTCAGTAATATTCTTCGACTCAATGTAAATTTCGTATTCTTCACCGTTGTCCTTGACGATCAACTTCTCGATTTCCAAAATGGATGACCTCGCCAGAAAATATTGCTACGTTGGTAAGAATACCGTGAAACCTCTAGGCTGGCTCAGGAATTATGACTCGATATGCGCTTGTCGTTGGAGTTGCTAGGTATGACAATTTCCGCAATCTGGATAAGGCGGCTACGGATGCAGCAGCGATCGCCCATATCCTTCAAGTTCACGGTCGGTATCAAGTCAAACCATCACCGAGACGGTTGGTTAAGCCAGAAAATCGATGGGAGCTTGACCTAGACAAGAAGCTGACAGCAAAGGATTTAAGTCAAGACCTCGAAGAATTCTTGCTAGATAAAGCGGAGGGTCATGAGGCGCTGATCTATTTTGCGGGACACGGGTTTGAGTTGACAAGATTGGGGCGAACAAAGAAGGGCTATCTAGCGACCTCCGATTGTAAGAAAGATGAGGTAGGCAACGCGATTTCGTTTGATGATTTGAATGCCCTGATTCAAAAATCACGCCTCAGCAGTCTCGTAATGATTCTAGATTGTTGCAATGCAGGGTCATTTCTGGAACGGACGCTACTAGATTCAGCCTTGACTGCCTTTAATGGGAAGCAAGACTATTACTTAATTACAGCCTGTCGATCGTTTGAACGGGCACGGGAAGGAGAGGAGCATGGTGTTTTTACAGCGTCTGTCCTCAAAGGATTGCAGGCGGAGAATGCAGACAGTGAGGGGGCTGTAACGGGTGATCGCCTATTTGACTTCATTCAACGCGATTTGCGGCAGAGTGGACAGGAGCCGATTCGGACAGGAACAGGGCGATCGATCGCGTTAGTGAATTACCAACCGCAAGCGAAAACTGTGACAGCAATTGTGGATGAGGGCGGTGAAATCATCTGCCCTTATCAGGGGCTACAGGCATTTACAGTAAAGCAACAGGAATTTTTCTTCGGTCGCAAGCAGGTTGTTGAGTTAATTAACCAAAAACTAAATAAAAAGCCATTTGTTCCAGTGATTGGGGCATCGGGAAGTGGCAAATCTTCAGTGGTGAGAGCAGGGTTGATGCCTTGGCTATCCGAGAGTGGTTGGCACATTTTGGAGCCAATTAAGCCAGGGTTTGAACCATTGGCAGCATTGCGTGGGACATTTGAACCGTTCTTCAAGCGATCGCGCTCAGAAATTCAAACACTGCATCACTTAATTGCTCGTGATTCAGCAGGATTATCCAGCGTAATAGAGCGGTTACCAAACGATGGTAAGTATCTGCTTGTGGTGGATCAGTTTGAGGAAGTGTTTACGGTTTGTGCAGACAAAACAGAACAGCAACGGTTCATTGAGTTAATTACTCAGATCGCAGAGACTCAAAACTCTCAATTAGCGGTTGTGACAACCATGCGAGCAGATTTTCTAGAACCCTGCCTGCATCACTCATCATTGCATCAACTGATTCAGTCTCAAGCAGTGTACATGAATCCATTAACTGGGATAAATTTGCGGGATGCCATTGTGGAACCTGCAAAGCGCCAAGGCTACACAGTTGAGGAAGCACTACTGCTGCAAATTCTGGAGGATGTAGGAAAAGAACTAGGATTTCTACCATTGCTGGAGTTTGTCCTGACAAGACTGTGGGAGAAACGGGATATAGACAATCATCTGCTAACGCTAGAACAGTACAAGAAACTGAGCGGACTCACTGGGGCACTCGATCTCCACGCTGAACGAATTTATCACTACCAAAATTACAAAGCAGAGTCTCTCTCTGACAAACGAGGTGAGCAAGAGCAAGAGTGGATAAAGCGAATCTTTCTGAGACTTGTACGGACAGGAGAAGGAGAAAAAGATACTCGTCAACGCCAACTCAAAGCAAGTTTGTTGACAATCGGAGGAGATGCTCCAGCAACGCAAGAAGCTTTGAGAGAATTAATAGATGGCGAGGGCGGTTTGGTGCGGGAGCGGTTGCTATTCTCTGGGCAAGAAAACCATGATTCGGAACCTTGGGTAGATTTAGCACATGAAGCTTTGATGGATGAATGGAGACGATTTGCCGAGTGGCGTAAGGAGAATCGTGAACTACGCAGGTTAGCTGATCGACTTGGGAGCGCCCATCGAGAATGGCTACACAACAAGCAAGATTCTCGATTCTTATTGATGGGAGGGCTATTAGGTCAAGTACAAGAACAGTGGCAAAAGCTTGAGATAGAATTTACGAACTCTCAAGTTCGTGAATTCTATCGGTTGAGTGACGAATATGACCAGCAACAGATAGGCGCAAAAAAGAGGCAAGAGCAGATGCAAAGCACTATGTATCGCTATATGCCACCAGAATTAGTAGAACGGATACGTAAAAGTGGTGATGCCAAGTTGGGCAGCGATCGCGAAGAGGTTTCGGTGCTGTCCTCTAGCATTCGTGGCTACACCACACTAATTGAAGTCCTGGCGGCGGAAGAAGTGGTGAAAGTGCTGAACGAATATATTGAGCCGATGGCGAATGCAGT
>Ga0209511_1003114_pt1 | contig 12882 bp, 12 predicted proteins | sample SSSSmetaG_FD_184141 | JGI IMG/M metagenome (GOLD analysis project Ga0209511, IMG submission 184141) | Glacier valley bacterial and archeal communities from Borup Fiord, Nunavut, Canada, to study Microbial Dark Matter (Phase II) - ​SSSS... | ecosystem: Environmental > Aquatic > Freshwater > Ice >... | reverse complement strand
CGTCTGTGCCGTCGCTGGACTTGTCAATCGGCAGCTCACCGCGCGCTTTGTGGCCTAACCAAAAACTCGCAAAACAACCGCTTGTGCTATGCGCTAATTCCGAATGTTATCTACTACGCTGAAAGTTTTGTTGCTGCGCGGACAAAAGGATGATCAAGTGTCATGCCCCGATGTCCAACTGCTGGTTGATGGTTTCAAGGCTGGCGGCAACATGACTGTGCAGTTTAACAAGTGGCGAATGTCGATCACGTCTTCAAGGAGATCGCCGGGACACCGAATCTGGCTACCGATTACACTGATCCGACCAAGCCATTTTCCGCCGAAGCGACCACACTAATCACAGCTTTCGTCAAGTCGGCGCTGCCGCATTAGTGGGCAATTGCAAAGTCACATATTTAGGCGTTATGCAGTTGAAGTGAGCGAGTAAAATAATCGGCATGAATAAAGCCAAGTGCGATGAGCAAGACTACATTCAGTTTTTGGTCGCTGTCCAAAACGTGTTCAGTAGCGTAGAAGCAGCCGCCACGCATCCAGATGGAGAAGGGGTTGTGGTGCATGACGCCTACACGCGACTGCGGCAATGCTTGCCACGGGGTAGTACGGGGTTGTGGGCAGAAGTTGAAGGATGTGTGGCACGCGAGCGCGGAATGCTTATTCTGGATGACAGTATCCTGGATAAACTATACGCTAGTACAATGACTTTGGTAAGTAACCATTGTTAGGGAAGCACCATGCGGTGGTGCGCGAGATAAACCTGATTTCGCTGGCGTGGACGCATGATGGGCAAAGCAACCTGACCTGCGATTATGCATCTACCACAAGGTGCAGGATGGTTTGGACAAAAACGGCCATCGGAAATGGCCGTGCTTTACGCGCCTGAAAAGCAATTGCCAAATCAGCCCGTTGCCCGGTCAAATCCTCGGCATTTCGGTCACTCACATTCCACCCGACGGCTGCATTCTGCATTTGACAGGGTATGGTATAGTCAAGGTCTTTCGGACTGTTGATGACCGACTGGCACCGTCAAGCGACAGCTCAAAATGCGTGGGCGATTGAAACATACCATCGCAACTTCAAACCACCCACCGGCGTCAAACGCACTCAGTTTCGTCTCAAAGTCTCGCAACGCAACCCCTCTATCGTTTTACCTTCAACTGCGTAACGTCTAATTTTGATGGATGCATAAACCATGACTGACCACAAGCTGAGCTCATTTATTTTTGTTGTACGCCCGCATACGCCCTATACCATTGTTGGACACATGGGGCGCGCCATTCAGCAGTGTTTCCTTACTTTGCTCGACCCGTTCAATCCGGGCCTCGCGGCACAACTCCACGACGGCACGACCGGCGCGCGCCCATACACCGTGACTGGGTTATTTCGACTCGGAAAAACACAGGCAGTACACGGTCCTATTGCTGCTGATGAACGTGTATGGTTTCGCATTTCCGCGCTGACTAACGGGGTTTCGGATGCGCTGCAAACAATTGCCGCCACCCAAACAGGCGCATCGGTCGAAATTGATCATTTCAGATGGACGCTTGAAACTATCGATGCGAGCAGCGGGTTGTGGGCGCAGCAAAGCACCTACCAAATGCTTATCGCTGAGCACGCTGCCGCCCGTCCACGCTCGGAACTGCGTCTGACGTTTGACACACCAACGGGCTTCCACACAAAAGGGAGCACTGTCCCGTTTCCACTTCCCGCGTTGCTATTTGAGAGTCTGATTATGCGCTGGAATGCGTTCAGCCCCGTCCTTTTGCCGGAGTTGCTGCATCCGTTTGTCGATCAACACGTTTCGATTCATGCTTTTGAAGGCACAGCACGCAGCATCCTACAAAAAAATGGTCATTCCGAAGTTGGCTTTATTGGCGACATGACCTACACAATGATTCGGCGCAACCCGACGCTTCACAAAGTGGATCCCATGCTGAGCCGTCAGTTGGAAGTGCAGTACACGCCATTAGCACAAGCCGTCAATATGCTTGCGGATTTCGCGTTATTCAGCGGAGCGGGCATCAAAACTGCGTCAGGCATGGGTCTGATGCGGCGCATCCGCTAGGCCGGTCCCAAACGCAATCCTGTCACGTAGGCTGAAAAGCATCGCAGCGGCTCGTCGGAAAGTTTCTCATCCCCCGGCTGAGTCATGGATGAAACCTATGGCCTTTACATTTCAATTCCCATGACGGGGAAGGCGCTTGCACGCCTCTTTTTTGTCTACGGGTGCATTTTAGCGAAATAAAGCGAAACGCGCAAGTTTTGATGTGCATTCGCACAAATGCGGACAAACTCGCGCATAATTGTAAAATGGTACTAAGTGGGGCTTGTCTATGCTCCAAGATGCTGATTTTGGTAGACTGCTTGACGCTTTACCGCTTCGGGATCCCTCAAAATCACGCGGTGCGGGCTTGCGACAAAATTCAGTACCTCACGAAAGGATTTCAAACGCAAAAGTTTGTTGACAATAAGGTTGAGATCGGTTTTAATAAACTCAAGTGTTTTACAGGAGTATGAACTATGACACAAAATGATCCTATTCATTTGAATGATCTCATTGAGCAAGTAAAAAGTGAGCTATTGGCAAAACCAAAGTCTGGCGAGATGTTTACAGTCAAGGAGGTGCAGATCGAAGTTGCAATTACGGTAGACCGCGACGTAAATGGCACCATCGATCTGCACGTGGTTAAGCTGGGTACGGGTCAAACCGCAAGCGAGGCGCAAAAGGTGACAATTACCCTGCAACCCATCAACAAACTCGAACGCGGGGATTAAGCGACTCATGCCGGACCAAATGCCTTATGGGTCGGGATATAGCGGTAAACATAAAGTTCTGGTGATCGGCGTTGATGACTACAGCGGCGGCGCGATGCCGTCTTTGTCTGGTGTGACGCAAGATGTCGCACAGTTCTACGAGACCCTTGCCAACTCTGATTACTTAAAAGGGAAGCACGAGGACATTGATTACGTAAAGCCGCAAAATGGTTCTTGGACAAAGAAAAATATCCTGCAAGCACTGCATAATTTACAGGCCACAACGGATATCGAACTACGCAGGTCTCAGCTTTCTAAAGAGCAAGCCATTATCATTTACGTGGCCGGACATGCCAAAATTCGCGAAACACGGGATGGCATTGCGACCGCCCACTTTGTACCCTCGGATTACGTCGATGGGGATTGGAACACGTTACTTTCCGTCGATCAAATTCTTGACGCCCGTCACTTCATGGCTGCCAAACATGTTTTTTTTATTTTCAGTTTTTGCTACAGCGGCATGGCCCTGATGCATAGCCCACTTGCGCTAAACATCACGCCTGATTTTTGGGTGCGTCATATGGACTCAGAAGCTGCTCAGAAAAGGGGGGACGATCAAAAGATTACAGGCGCGCTGGCGCGCTTCATGGGCTACCGCGCCTATCAGGTCCTCTCGGCTAGTAATTATGACGTTAAAATACCCGATACGTGGTCGGATGCCGAGATCATGGCGAATGCGCCTATTCCAGAGGAATGGGAAAAGCGCTCGCCATTTAATCAGGTCTTGTGTGAAGGTCTGGCGGGCGAGGCTGCCGACGATTTCGGTTTTATCACGGCGGATATGCTGGGCGCATTTGTCAGGCATCGTCTGGGCGTACAATATTCCAGTAAGGCGCTGCCCCGATTTGGGTATTTGGCGGGGCATACGGGTGGCGATATGATCCTGGGTAAAAAAGACCCTGCTCACCGCATCAGCAAAGCGCGTAAAAGCCATAGTGTCAGCGCGACTGCTGACGAAAATACACAAAGCGACAATTACACACCTTATAAGACAGCCGTCCGTCGCGCAGGCGTTATTGCGCTGATCTCACCAAGCAGCGCACGGGCACTCGATATGATTGGTATGGATAAAACGCAGTGGGAGGGGATCGAGCATCACCGGCTGGCGGAACAAAATGCTGTGACATTGCCTCTCCAGAAAACTTCATCCAATGATAACGTGCTAAGGTATCTGTGGCTGGTGCATACCGAGGAAAGTGAAGAGGTTGCCGTGCAGATGAGTCACGCTTATCTTGAAGTAGACAACACGATTCATATCAGTTTGCATCTGGTGGCAGATGCGTACATTCCTTTGAAAACGCGCACGGTCGTCGCGAACATCATTTCTCACGCACGAGCACTACCAGAATTGCCGCCTGAACAAATCATCCTCGATATTACTGGCGGGACGACGCCCATGTCGATTGGTGCCGCTTTAGCGGCTTTGTCAAATGACCCACCTATTGAGATGCAGTATTGCAGCTTAAATCATTTCGCGTTTTCGGGCGGACGGCCCGATACCACGAAACGCACCAAAGCCCCGATTGTGTTGGAGACTTCATGACTGAGTCAGATTACAGCCCTGAGGACGCGCCTGCTCAAGTATTGCTCATGGCAAGTTTCGGACCGGTACAACCGTTTATCGCACAAGCACGGCGCACTCAGGATTTGTGGGTGGGGAGCCGAATCTTGCATTTGATCGGGGTAGACGCTTTGCGTGCGGCGATTCGCGTGACCAATAATCCCACATTGAATGCTGAACGCGCGATTTTTCCAGTGCTGGTCGGTGATCAGGTACAGGGTGCCATGCCGAACCGCTTCATCGTGCGCGTACCATCAGACTCCTGCATTGGGTTGGCAGAAAACGCCGAACAGTCAGCCCGTAAGCGCTGGCAAGCCATTTGCGATCAGACACAGGCTGAGTTTGCGCAGTTTGTGCCCGATTCTGGTTCCGATAGTTGGCGGGAGCTGTGGACCGCACAGTGCGACTCATGGCTAGAGTTTTATTGGGCGTGTGTTCCACTTGACGTGAACCAGTATACGAGATCGTTTCGCGCTGTCTCACAATTATTAGCGGCGCGTAAGCAGTTCCGTTCTTTCCCGTCATTAACACAACCCGGTGAAAAATGTACGCTGAATGGCGTTCTGTCTGCATTGAGCAGCGATCCCGATGCAAAGCGTGTGCCCGTGCGTGAGTTCTGGGAAAAAGTTCTTGACAAAGTCAACGGACAGGGTCAATCAGAAGCAACCTTACGTGTTGGCGAGCGCTTATGTGCAGTCAACACAGTGAAACGTTTTGCCCAGTATGTCGATGCCCTGCGTTCTTCCGATCAACTCGGAGATCGGCGTTTCCCATCGACCAGCACTATCGCCGCCGCGCCCTACAAATACGCAGTTGCGCAGGCGTGGAATGCTACGCTGGAAAACCAGTTTGCCAAGCTACGCAAACACCTTGCACCTTGCGATATAAAGCCCATTTACGAGATAGGCTATCCCGCGTTGGAAGCAGCAGCCAAAGGCGGACGTGAACGTGGCGAATTCGTGTATTTTGACGCCGATTTCATCCGTCCGGAAGGCTACACAGTGAGTGCATTCGCTGATTATGTCACTCGAGTGCGTAAAGATGCAAGCGAGTTCAATGCATGGGTTGAAGAAGCTTTCAAGTGTTACCGGGAGTTTGATAAAGCCGTCAAAAACCTGAAACTCTCCGAACCGCTGAGCAGCTATTATGCCATTATTAAACTGGATGGCGACCGCATGGGCGATTTGATCGGAAACTTACGATCGTCCGAGGATCATCAGAGCCTGAGCAAAGCCCTGGCCAACTATGCCAAAACGGTTGCTCGCGAACTTGTGGAAACGATTGGGGCAGCTCCGGCTCAGCTGACTCAGCATTGGCCGGAGTGGTTCAAGCCAGATACGTTTATCATGCCGGGCCGTCTGATTTACAGCGGCGGGGATGATGTTCTGGCGATGGTTCCAGCCGTCAGCGCTCTGAGCATTGCCGAAGCCTTGCGATCAGCGTTTGCGGGACAGGTGAACCAATTTCGCTATTCGGATAATGAATTACCCGCCGCCAGTGTTGGGATTGCGTTCGCGCACTACACACAGCCACTTGAAACCGTGCTGGCTGCGGCGCGCCACGCCGAGGATACGGCCAAGCGGACAATGGGCCGTAACGCGCTGACCGCAACGCTGATGCGCCGTTCGGGTGAAACGCGCTCCGCGTCGTGCAAGTGGGAATACCCGGACGAGCAAGGCCATCCGGTAAGCAGCGTACAGCGTATCGAAAGTGCGCGGCGGGCCTTCGCTGCCACCGATCAACTCTCTTCAAAATTGGCGTATGAGGCCGTTGATCTGGCGCACATACTCGATGAAGCGTGCAGCGCGATTGAAGACTACCGTACTAAAATGCAAGCAGCGCGACGGAGCGAGTTTCTGCGTCTCATCAAGCGGCACAGTACACCCCCGACTGAGGCGACCAACGCGACGCTAGGTGAACAATGGGCAGCACTGGCCGAGGCGATCAGTGCACAATCACCGACACACACTGACATTGGCGGATGGCATATGCTGAGCGATTGGCTCATCATTGCCCGCTTTCTGGCAAAGGGGGACTGAGCGGTGGCCTGGTTTTTTATTGAAGCCGATGATGTATTGATGTTCCGCGATGGGCGTCCTTTTACCGCAGGTGAAAGCCATGTCATTCAGAGCCTGTTTCCACCTTCACCACTGACTCTGCAAGGGGCGCTGCGCAGTTATATCCTGAATCAGGCCGGGTATGCACTCAACGATAAAACAGTCAAACACGAAGCGCATAGCGTGGTTGGCTATGGTGATGACCTGCGACAGTTTGCGATGCGCGGTCCCTTTCTGGCACGCCATCAGCGGAATACGCAAGGCGACCTGACGGGTAAAATCGAGCAGATGCTACCCATGCCTGCTGATTTAGCGGTCACCAAACAGACTATCCATAATCAATCACATGTGGTGCAAGTTGATCCAAGTCGCCCGGAAGGGTTAACAAACTGGCCGCTCACTACGGAAGGGTGGCCTCTGATCAGTGACGATGTGTTAGACGATTGGGAGGGTGAACCTTGGCTGACCTCCGTTGCGTTTGCACAATACCTTAGGGGAGAATTGCCTCCGTTAGAAGAAGTCCATTACACCCATGACCTGATCAATAGCGAGCCGCGTTTTGGTATCGGTATGAATCCCGTTCGCCGCGCCGTAGAAGAGGGGATGCTGTACCGCGCTGACTTCAAGCGTCCCAAACCCGATGTTGGCCTACTGGTGTGGGTTGAAAAGAGCGCGGTTGCGGAATCTAAAAAACAAGCCGATCTACTGCCGAAAGATCAGTTTACATTGGCAATAGGCGGCGAAAGGCACACCGTGCGCGTCAAATGGATCAGCGACCAAGAAAAAGACAACAATATTTTGAGCGACTCCGCTTTCAAACCGCTGCAATTGAAAGGGATGACGAACCTCAAACTTACGTTTCTGACGCCAACGTACTTTGCCGCTGGGTCCCATCCGGCGTCCTGGACCAATTTCTTCTCGTCGGGCGCGGAGGTTACATGTGTTTCAGCGGCATTGCCCCGTTATAAGACGCTCAGCGGCTGGAGCCTTGCCGCAGCATATCCAGGGGCACGTCCCAGTATCCGGCTGGTACCTGCGGGCAGCGTCTTTTACTTTCAGACAAATAAACTGCCTGACCACAAATATGCTACATCGTTGATGGACAGCATTCCGACGGGGTTTCCGCCGCTTACGCAGCTGGGCTATGGCCGCTACGCGCTTAGCTTATGGTCATCCAGATAATAAAGGAACTTTTTGTGTATCAAGATACCCAATTGCTTTTTCTCTTTTGTGATACGGCCATTCATGCCGGAGTTGGGGCAGGTTTAGGCGCAATCGATCTGCCGATTCAACGTGAACGGGCGACAGATTACCCGACATTTTACAGCAGCGGCCTCAAGGGTTCCTTGCGCAGTGTCATGCCCGACGATGCGACGACCAACGCAATTTTCGGCCCGCGACTGGTTGACGGACGCGGTTCACTGGATAAAGCGGGCATGATCGTCGTCGGTGATGCAAACATTCTCGCGTTTCCGGTACGCTCACTGAAGGGCGTTTATGTGTGGGTCACCTGCCTGAATGTGCTGGCGCGGCTTCAGCGTGAGTTGAAAGTGTCCAACCAGGAGCTTGTGGCGGGGTTCGATAAAATTCCGCAGCCGAGTCCTGGCGCTGCATGGGTTGTACGCCCGCCCGCAGGGAATGTGCGCAAATATGATCCGTGCGTGAACGGGAACAAGGTGTACCTGGAAGATTTTGATTTTGAGGTCAACCACAAAGCTTATGATCCTGCGCCCATTGCAAAATGGCTCAGTGAGCACGCGCTCCCAACCGGTTACACGCATTGGCGAGAGCGGATGCTGGACATGCTCGTCATTGTGCACGACGATGTATTTCGTGATTTTACGCGCTTTGCAACCGAAGTTCATACGCGTGTAGCGCTCAACGATCAAAAAACAGTGATCTCCGGCGCGTTGTGGACCGAAGAAGGCTTACCTGCGGAAACACTCTTGTATGCGCCCATTCGTGCGACCAACGAGCGTACCACCGGATCGACGCTAACGCCTAAAACAGCGCTTGAGCAGGTGAAGCAGCGCGCTAAATCACGCATTCAGATCGGTGGTGATGAGACCACCGGGCACGGTTTGGTCAGCCTGACATGGTACACGCCGCAAGCCACCCTGCCCGCTACTGCACAGCCTGCGCAGCAGCCGTTATGAACACACCTGGCAAACCCGGACTGCCCAGAACGCTCGCGCAACGACGAGCCTATGCAGCCTGGCATAACATCACAGACGACGCTAAAAAAGATAAAGATGCGGTATTTCAAGGAAAGTATAAGACGCTCGCTCGCGGCCTTAGTGCCATGATCCAGGTCAACGGTCTGGCCGAGACAATTGCCTTCTTACGGGCAAAAGCAGGCAAAAAGGAGGCGGCGAAATCCGAGCATCGGATGCTGTATAACCATTTGGCGGAATGGCTTGGACTGCAAGTGTTTAATAGTGCCAGAAATCCTGATCTGGTTTCGCTGCTGCTTCAATCCAGCGATTCGCTCCGGTTGGCGACTGCTGAATCCCTCGCCTACGCGGTTTGGCTGCGGCGTTTTGCCGAGGCAGAATTGACAGGCGATGATGGCTGAGGAAATCCGTGATACCGGGTCAGCGACGAGACCAGACAATAAGCTTACGCTGAACTTACAGACGATCAGCCCGCTGCTTTTGTTTGGCGCTGATCAGAAAACCCCTGAATTGCGTGCTGCATCCATTCGTGGTGAACTCCGTTTTTGGTTTCGCGCGCTTCAGGGTGCCCGGAACAACAGTATTCCCGAACTTGCCAGCGCTGAAACTAAACTTTTTGGCTCGACTCAGCTAGGATCGCCGCTTACGGTGCGTGTATCGGCGACGGCGACTATCAAGAATACAAGCGATCCGGTACGGCTCGTACCCCATAACCCTGCTAAAGCAAATATAACTTCGCCGGCGATCGATATTAATCAGAAGTTTAAGGTCACACTGCTGACCCGTCCGGGCGTGAAAATCGTCGAGGATGTCCGGCACGCGGTACGTCTGTGGCTGCTGTTGGGCGGCCTGGGGAAACGCTCCCGACGGATGTTCGGGGCGCTCGATGTGCTTGATTGGGACGCGGGATTTTGGTTTGACAGTGCGAAGCCAAGGACTGCCCACGAGTACGCCAATCTCGTCAAAGTCTGCCTGGATAAGGCTATTCCTAACATGGCAACCTATGATGCGCTGCCCAAATTTCCAATATTACACACGCAGTTTTCGCAGATCTTTATCAGCGATGTCAGTTGGAATCAAAATGACAGCAAAGGTGCCATGAGATACCTGTTTGAAGATCATCTTCGAAATTCAGAGCGTCCTTTTGTGCAAAACTATGATGTGTTTGGCTACGCAGGCAAAGACGCCGAGCAGAAAACCAACCGACGGGCATCACCGGCGATTATTCAACTACGTACGCTGCAACATGACACCGGGATCAGCCTTCATCCGGTGGTAACCGCTATGAGTTCGGAATTTGCCATTCCGTCCGGTCGAAAGTTGGATTGGACTTTGTTCCAAGAGTTTCTCAGTCAATACAAAGCATCCCTAAACGGTGTGCACGCGTGGGGGAATTATGGTTGATGCATTCGTTGAAACGGACTTATCGGCAGTGCTTTTCTTGTATGTTGAAACAAGTTTACATGTCGGAACCGACGCGGGCATATCGCTTATCGATCTGCCGATTCAACGTGAGCGCACCACGCAGCATCCCCTGATTCTAGGAAGCGGCATCAAGGGCGTATTGCGCAGTCAAGCAAAAGCGATGCACGCCGATCAAGCCGAGATCACGCTTGGTTTTGGAGCAGAGCGCGAAGCTGCCGGTGTACAGTTCAGTCAGGGCGCATTGTCGTTTGGCAATGCTCAAATCGTTCTTTTCCCGGTGCGCTCGCTGTTTGACATTTTCGCGTATGTGACCTGTCCGCTGGTGCTGGCTCGCGTCGCGCGTAACCTGCACAGCGCTGGCATCGCGACTGCTCTGGGTGAACTGTCTGCGCTGGATGGTCAAAACGCCCGAAGTACAACGGTGAGCACAATTTCATTCGAGGGCAATGCCGTTCTTGAAGAATTCACCTTTAGAACGACCCCGGATTCAGCCGTGGATGCGTGGGCAAGTTGGCTGGCAAAGCACGCCGTACCGACTTACTCCGGCGATACAGGCAGCTACTGGCGCGACAAACTTCAAAGCAGCCTGATTGTCCTTTCCGATGACGCTTTCCGCGATTTTGTGATCCACAGCACCGAATTGGCGACGCAGATTAAACTCGATATCGACACAAAAACGGTCAGTAATGGCGCCCTTTGGACACAGGAAAGCTTACCGCCCGACACGCTCCTGATGAGTGCTTTAAGTGTCGATCTCAAAAGAGCGAATGGTGCGTTGTTGACGTGGTTGCAAGGTGTGTGTGGCCAGCGAGCCCACTTTGGCGGCGATGAAACAACCGGTCAAGGAGTCGTCAGTATGCGCTGGCAAATAGGGAATCCATCATGACCAACACGATACAGCAGCGGCGCGCCGCCCATGCGTCGAACGAAATGGGTGAAGTCGCTAAAGATAAATATATAGATAAGAAGAAATATGCCGCACTTGTTCGCGGTTTCCCGATGCTGATCCGCACCGATGGGTTAGCGCCTGCCCTGACTTTTTTGGACATAAAGGGCGATGCTCACGGTCTATTGTTACTTGAACAAATCTCTCGTTGGGTTTTAATCGGCGTAGGAATGGAAGGCAGCGATCTGCTCGAAAAGCTGAGCAATTTCAACTCCACAGAGTACCGCGCCGCAGTGCTCGAAGCGATTGCCTATACGGTTTGGTTGAAACGGTTTACCGAAGCGCAAGGCTGGGATGATGGCAAGGATAATACTACACCATGAAAAACGCTACTTTTTTGACGCCGACCGACACGAAAATTGTCTTGGATAACCACTCGAGCAGATGCCAGAATCTGAGCCTTATTTTGGCGCGTTACCTGCCTCTCGAAGCGGTTCGCAATAAAGTGCAATGGGAACCTGGTTCAAGGTATGATAAACGTTTGTGGCGTGAAGGCTGGCTTATGGACGAAATATGTCCAATTTTTACACCAACGGATCACGGGTCAAAGCCGTGGGAGAAACTCTGGCAAGCCGCTGGTGAGCGTTGGCGGAGCGTGACCGCCGATGCACAGCGTTTTGAAGGTCAACTGATGAGTCAGTTGGTGGTGGGCTTCGGTGGCAAAGGCGTTCTTGACTTTGGCCTGACGCTGGATCATGTGACGGGCCTCCCGATTATTCCGGGCAGCGCGCTTAAAGGAGTCTGCCGGGCTTACGGCCTGCTGATAATTGCTGCCGATAATAACATTCCCCTCTTGACCTCTGAAGAAGTGCTCGCGCGTGCCCAAGCGAATAATAGAGAAGGAACCAAAAAGAAGTCGCTTGTTGAGTGGCTGGACACCTATTTAACGACAAGCGAGAACTCCGATAGCGATAAAAACACTCACAACGATGCCCTACAAGCTTTAACTTCGCGTGGGTTCATGCTTGAAGGCTTAAAATCCGAAGCGGCCATAAACTATAAGCAGATTTTTGGGAACACAGAATCCGCTGGGCAGTGTATCTTTTATGATGCCGTCGTCAGCCGTTTGCCGTCCAACAAAAGTTTGTTCCAACTGGATATCATGACTCCACACTATGCACCTTATTATCAGGACGACAAACGCGAGACGCCGCCCCATGACGCTCTCGCTCCCCTACCAATTACGTTTCTGACGGTACGTGAAAGCACGCATTTCAATTTTGCGGTAGGGTTGAGAGAACCATCAACGGTTGCAATTGCGGCACAAACTGAGGCCGTCGCATGGTTACAGTCGGCACTTGAAACGTTAGGAGTTGGCTCGAAAACCGCAGCGGGTTATGGCGCGTTTCAAATCATCTGAGGTGTATCGACACCTGAAGCAGGGCCAAAGCGCACTGAACTTTGTCGCAAGCTCGCGCCATGTGATTTTGAGCTCTCTCGAAGCGATAGTGCGTCAAATGGGCTATCAAAAACAGGGTGAATGGGCATGGACAAGCTCGATTCGGTACCATTTTACAATTATGCGCACGCTTGCCCGCGTTTGTGCAAATGTACATCAAAGCTTGCGCGTTTCGCTTTATTTCGCTAGAACACGCTCGTAGATAAAGAAGAAGCTTGCGAGCGCCTTTCCCGTCATGGGGATTGAAGCAAAACATTTTCAACGGTTAAGAAACTCTATATTGGTGGGCGTGCGAGCGAATTTTTCGGCCTATTTTCTTGGCAGTACGTTGAAGAGGGGGCGGAAGCGTTGATTGTTGACGGTAAGGTTATACGTCGCTCTGACCCAATGTTCAGCTTGGCAGGATTGCTACGCCGCCGTATGGTTGAGCGACGTGTTCTGCTGCGCCCTGCGCCTTTGCTTGACTTGTGCGCCAGAGCACTGACCAAAGATCAACTCGAATTGTCATT
>Ga0209511_1003113_pt1 | contig 12883 bp, 12 predicted proteins | sample SSSSmetaG_FD_184141 | JGI IMG/M metagenome (GOLD analysis project Ga0209511, IMG submission 184141) | Glacier valley bacterial and archeal communities from Borup Fiord, Nunavut, Canada, to study Microbial Dark Matter (Phase II) - ​SSSS... | ecosystem: Environmental > Aquatic > Freshwater > Ice >... | reverse complement strand
TTTTGCTTGCGCTGTCAGCAACTTTACTTACCATTTTGTTTGCGCTATCAGTAACGTTACTTACCATTTTATTAGCAGTATCAACCGTAGCAGAAGCAGCTTTTGCCGCAGAATCAGCAGATGCAGTAGCAGCTTTTGCAGAATCAGCAGCAGATGCAGCAGTAGTTTCATTAGAAGCGTTGTTACAAGCTGTCATAGACACTGTAACAGCAAGAATAGCAATTAATTTTTTCATTGTATTGTTTTTTTGTTTTAAAATTTCGGTGCAAATATATAATCTTTATTGTAATAGTCAAATAATATTTAACATTTAATAATTACGGTCACATAAATGCAATCTTTTCTAAAAATTTATGCAGCGATTTTTTTTACTTCTTTCTAAAAAATATTCTTAGAGGTACACCAGTAAATTTAAAGTTTAAACGCAACTGATTTTCCAGGTAGTTTTTATAAGGTGTCTTAACATCATCAGGATAGTTACAGAAAAAAGCAAATGATGGAACTACTACCGGCAATTGAGTTACATATTTTATTTTCACCTGGTTGCCCCTAACTACAGGTGGGTGATAAGCTTCTACCGCTTTAAGCATTTTATCATTGAGCTTTGAAGTGGCAATTTTTTGTTTGCGGTTATCATACACTTCCAATGCCAGTTCCATGGCTTTAAAAATTCTTGTTTTTTCAAGAGCAGAAATAAAGATAATGGGCAAATCGCTAAATGGTGCAAATCTTTTTTTCAACTCTATTTCATAATCACGGGCTGTATTGGTTTCTTTGGGCATTACGTCCCATTTATTTACCAACACAACTATTCCTTTTCCCTTTTTAACGGCCATAGCAAATATCGAAAGATCCTGTGCTGCAATGCCCTTTTCAGCATCTAACAATAATAAACAAACATCTGCTTCATCAACCGCTTTAATCGCCCTTATAACAGAATAAAACTCAAGATCTTCATTTACCTTGGCCTTACGCCTTATGCCTGCTGTATCTATTAAAACAAATTCTTTATTAAACAAATTATAATGTGTATGAATGGTATCTCTCGTGGTACCAGCTATCTCACTCACAATTGTACGCTCCTGACCTGTTAAGGCATTCAGTAAAGATGACTTGCCTACATTCGGTTGACCAATGATGGCAAATTTGGGTAAATTCTTTTCCTCCTCTTCGGCTTCTTCTATTATTAAATCAGTTATTTCATCTAACAAGTCGCCTGTTCCAGTACCACTTATGGAAGATAGAAAATGAATCTTATCAAAACCAAGACTATAAAATTCAGATGCTTCCAATAGCCTGTCGTGATTGTCAACTTTGTTTACCACCAAAAAAACGGGCTTAGTTGTTTTGCGCAACAGCTGTGTCATTGCTTCATCAAGGTCTGTAATGCCTGTGGCAACATCCACCATAAAAATAATAGCATCTGCTTCTTCTACAGCAATCAGTACCTGCTTACGGATTTCTCTTTCAAAAATATCCTGGCTTTTTGGTACAAAGCCGCCTGTATCAATTACATTAAATGATTTACCATTCCAATCTGCTATGCCGTATTGACGGTCACGGGTTACACCACTAACATCATCGACGATGGCTTTACGTTCTTCTAACATCCTGTTAAAAAAAGTACTTTTACCTACATTTGGCCTGCCTACTATTGCTACTGTAAAACTCATATTTCCCCTCCGCCCCCTAAAGGAAGAACTAAGAAAGTCCTTACCCTTTAATGGATATTTTAATTATTAAATAAAATTTCAATCCAAATAAATACTGTGCTATGTAACTCAGGATACACTCAAAATAATTGAACCTTACTGGTTGCCCTTCAGGGGGCGAAGGGAGCTTTAATACCCGTATTCCTTCAACTGCATTTCGTTATCCCTCCATTTTGGCCTCACTTTTACAAACAACTCTAAAAATACTTTACTCCCTAAAAATTCCTCAATATCTTTTCTTGCCAATGTACCTAATTGCTTAATCATTTTACCACCTTCTCCCAATATAATTCCTTTTTGTGTTTCTCTTTGTACAATTATGTCTGCTCCTACTTTTATCAGTGTTGTTTTTTCTTTAAACTCCTGCACCAATACCGTGGCATGATAAGGTATCTCCTCTCCATACAACAAAAATATTTTTTCTCTTATCAATTCACTTACAAAAAACTTGGTAGGCAAATCACTTATATCATCCCCTTCGTAAAAAGGCGCACCTTCAGGCAACAATGCAATAATAACCTCCAACAACTTTTCAATGCCTTTTTTCTTAAGTGCAGAAATAACAATTACTTCTTTGCAATAAGACTGTTGTTTAAAAAATTCAGTCGCTTTGGAAATATCTTCTTCACTCACTGCATCTGCCTTATTTAAAATTACCAGAGCTGGTACTTTTAATCGAAGAGAAGAAAAAATAAGGTGACTTTCTTCAGGATTCTCTCTTGCGTCCGTAATTAGCAATGCAAGGTCTGCATCTTCTAAACTTCCTTTTACCGCCTGCATCATTTTTTCGTGCAGTTTGTATTTGGGTTCAATAATTCCAGGTGTATCACTAAAAATAATTTGGTGGTCAGGCCCTGTTAAAATGGCTTTAATGCGATGCCTAGTCGTTTGAACCTTGTGCGATACAATCGCCAATTTCTCGCCTATCAATGTGTTGAGCAACGTGCTTTTACCCGCATTAGGCTTACCAAAAATATTTACAAAACCGGATTTCATCTATGTAACCTTTAGAAGCAAGTCTAAAAAGACTTTGATTACCGCATACAAACAGAAAGACTGGAGGAGGTGATCAAATTCATCAGCAACTTGCCAAGAATAAAAAAGGCTCTCACGAGCCCTGTGTTTTAAATTATGCGAAGGTTAAATCCCTTTACATTTTAGTTGCGAAGAGAGGGATCGAACCTCTGACCTTCGGGTTATGAGCCCGACGAGCTACCGCTGCTCTACTTCGCAGTGTAAAAGTAACGGATTACGTTATTGCCGCCAAATAATATACATTCGTATACAAAAATAATTTATGAAAAAATATTTGCAACGTTCAATTATACCAGTGCTGGCGAGCCTCTTGCTATTTAGTTGCCATTCAAAAATAAAACAACAGGAAGATGAAATTTACAGCCGTCACCTGCAGGAACACATAAAATTGACCATTATCAGCACTCCAATGCCTGACAATAAAAGCGAAATGAACCTGCTTTTATTAAACGACGGACAGGATGTTGAAAAATGGAGGATTAAAAAAATTACAGATAGTTTATACAAAAAAGGATTAATAGAACCGTTACTGATTGTTGCCGTTCATGCAGGTGACAGGATGCAGGATTATGGCGTTATTGGTTTTCCTGATTTTAAAAACAGGGGCAGCAAAGCTGATAAATATGAGGCTTTTATTATTAATGAACTATATGATTTTGCAAAGAAAAAAGCCGGGGTAAGAAAATTTAAATCAATTGCATTGGCCGGTTGTTCACTTGGGGGATTATCTGCTTTTGACATTGCCTGGAACAATGGAGATAAAATTGATAAAGTGGGTGTTTTTTCCGGTTCCTTTTGGTGGAGGGATAAAGATACTAGTGCTTCTGATTACTCTGATGAAAAAGACCGTATCATGCTCAATAAATTAAGATCTTCCCGAAAAAGACCTAAACTGCAATACTGGTTTTATGCAGGTGCAATAGAAGAAAATAGTGACAGGGATAAAGATGGAGTAGTTGATACTATTGATGATACCAAAGACCTTATTGAAATAATCAAAAACAAAAATGTTTGTTCGCCTTCCGATATTGTATACCTGCAATCTCCTGATGGAAAACATGACTATAATGATTGGAGCAAAGCACTGCCCGTCTTTTTAACCTGGGCTTTCGGAAAATAAAACAACAAAAAATCCGCTTAATATTTAAGCGGATTTTTTATATAAATCGACCTATTATCCTTTTCTGCCAATACTGCTGGCGCCGCTGGTATGTTGATCTTTTATTACACCATTTCCTTTGTAAGAAATATCACTTGCACCACTGGCGCTGGCACTTAACTCTTTATTTACCGTAATATTAATATCAGATGCTCCGGAAGCCTTTGCATTACAAACTTCTGTTACAAGATCGTATCCTTTTACATCGCTGGCTCCGCTGGATTGGATAATTACAGTAGTTGCAGCACCACTTATTTTTGCATCAGAAGCCCCGCTTAATTCAAGAGTGAGGTTACCCACTTTTACGTCTCCTTTAAAATCGCTGGCGCCACTCATATCCAAACTTAAAGAACTTGAATTAATAGTTCCTGCAACCTGCACATCGCATGCGCCTGAAGCCTGTAGCTTTTCTAATGTTTTGAAAGAAACATAAGCTTTCAATTTTTTATTCCCCCCGCTCCAGCTTCCGTTGCCGTCGTAATAAATTTTCAAAGTATTGCCTTCTACTACAGTTTTAATATTGTCCCTGTATTTTTCTTCAGATGCACTAACTGCAATGGATTCCGTTTCAAACTGAGAAAGATACAAATCAATACCACCAGATATTTTAATTGCATTAAAGCTTGCATTCAATTTTCTTGGCTCTGCATTGGCATCATTTACCAGGGCCTTTTGGGCGTTGGCAATGAAAACAGCAGTTAACATTACAATTGATAAAAGAATCTTTTTCATACTTATTTTTTTATTAGATTAAACTTATGATTTTTTAACCATTCCGCCACTATTAACATCTAAATCTTTAATGACTGCATTGCCCTTGTAATGGATACCTCCGCCACTGTTTGCCTTTGCATTTAATTCTTTGTTTACATTAATGCGAACCCCTCCGCCACTTGTTGCTTTGGCATCACAAAAATCTACAGCAAGTTCATATCCTTTAAATACCGCACCACTACTAGCATCTACCTTAAGCTCACTTGTTTTACCTGACATTTCTACAGCCGAGCCACTGTTTTGAGAAACCTGCAGCTGCGTAATATTTACCACCCCAGTAAATTGAGATCCGCTGCTAAAAGAGCAATCAAGCTTATTTACAGCCAGTATGCTTTTCATATTAACATCAGCACCGGAAGAAGCATGCAGTTTTTCAAGTGTTTTAAAAGAAACGTACGCTTTCAATTTTCTCTTGTCGCCATTTATCCAATTTAAGCCACTATTGTCATAATAAATTCTTAGGTTTCCATTTTCGACCACCGTTTTGAGCCGCTCCTTATATTTTTGTTCAGAAGCACTTACGGCAATAGATTCTTCATTGCCCTGTGTAAGGTAAAGATGGATACCATCGGAAACGGTAATTCCTGTAAAGTTGCCAGATAAGGTTCGCTTTTCAGCATTGTTGTCATTTACAATTGTATTATCCTGGGCAACAACGTTTAAACTTAATAATAAAAGAAATGCAATAAATATTTGTTTCATGGTTATTTTTTTAGTGATACGCATAGCAAAAACTATTTGTTACACAAATGTGTAAATTAATTTCAAACTCCCCTAACTTTACATTTCAAAATTGTTCTTACTCATCGTCTGAATTTCCGGGGTGCTTCATTTAGGAGGCTGAGATAATACCCGTTAACCTGCTCAGGATAATGCCTGCGAAGGGAGTTATAATTCACCATCGGATTTATCGTCCGGATGTTCAGCATAAAATTTTATTGGAATGAAAAAATTACTATTTAACAGTTTGTTATGTGCAATTGCTGTTGGTACCTATGCCCAGGAGCAAAAAAAATTTAACGACACTTCGTTTATGCAACCTGTGGAAGTGACGGCAATAAGAGCCAATGAAAAGGCGCCTTTTGCAAAAACCAATCTTACAAAAAAAGATATTGAAAAAAATAATCTTGGGCAAGATCTTCCTTACCTGCTAAACCAAACACCTTCTGTTATTATTAATTCTGATGCGGGTAATGGAGTTGGTTATACGGGTATTCGCATACGTGGTACAGATGCCAGCAGGATCAACGTAACGTTGAATGGAATTCCTTACAATGATGCAGAAAGCCAGGGCACATATTTCGTAGATCTGCCGGATATTGCCTCTTCAGCAAACAGCATCCAAATTCAACGTGGTGTTGGCACCAGCAGCAATGGCGCAGGTTCTTTTGGTGGCAACATCAACCTTTCAACCAATGAAATAAATGATAAATTTTACACAGAAATTAATAATAGTTTTGGAAGTTATAATACCTGGAAAAACACCTTAAAATTCGGAACTGGAATTCTTGGAAAACATTTTACCATTGATGGAAGGCTCAGTAATATTACCAGCAACGGATACATCGACAGGGCAGCTACACGCCTGAAATCTTTTTACTTTAGTACCGCTTATATAGATAATAAAAATTCATTGCGATTAAATATTTTTTCTGGTAAAGAAAAAACATACCAGGCATGGAACGGAGTGCCTGAAAGTTATTTAGCAACCAATCGTACGTATAATATTTCGGGGCAGGAGCAACCAGGATCTCCCTACCCTAACGAAACTGATAACTACATACAAACGCATTACCAGCTATTTTACAATCACCAATTTAGTCCTTTCTGGAAAGCCAACGTAGCAGTATTTTTAACCAAGGGAAAAGGTTACTATGAAGAGTATAGGGCCGACCAGGTATTGGCAGATTATGGTTTGAATGATTATATCGCAGGCAATGATACCACAAGGAGTACTAATCTTGTAAGACGTTTATGGCTGGATAATAATTTCTATGGAACTATCTTCTCTTTACAACATCAAAAAAACAAAACTCAATTTACAATTGGTGGTGGATATAACAAATATGATGGAAAACATTATGGCGAAATCATTAATGCTGTCGTACAAGCCGCAGTTCCCAGGAATTACCAATGGTATAATTTAAATGCATTTAAAAATGATTTTTCATTGTACACAAAACTCTCTCAGCAACTTTCAACCCATTGGCAACTATTTGCAGATTTACAAATGAGGAATGTACATTATACCATCAATGGTTTTGAAGCAAATCCCAGTTTGATTATCAAAAAAAACTACACTTTCTTCAACCCAAAAATAGGATTTACATATACAAATAATGAATGGCAGGCCTATGGATCTTATGCATTGGCTGGCAAAGAACCTAACAGGGATGATTTTGAAGCGGGAAAAACGCAGCAGCCAAAAGCAGAGGAATTAAACGATCTTGAATTAGGTATTGAAAAGAAAAGCAAGAACTATTCCTTTGGTGCAAATCTGTATTATATGAAATATCGCAATCAATTGGTATTGATTGGAAATATCAATGATGTAGGATCTTACACAAGAACAAACATTCCCAATAGTTATCGGTTGGGTATTGAATTGCAGGGAAAAGTTATACTAACTGACTACGTAAATATCGCTGCCAATTTAACGTTGAGTGAAAATAAAATAAAAAATTTTACCGAACTGATTGATGACTATGACAATGGTGGAACACAAAAAAATGTGTACCCAAAAACAGCTATTTCATTTTCGCCGGCGGTTGTTGGTGGCGGCAGTATTAATTTTATACCGGTGAAAAATGGAGAGATCAGTTTGTTGAGCAAATATGTTAGCAGGCAATATCTTGATAACACTTCTAAAAAAAGCAGGAGCCTGAATGCCTATTATTTGCAGGATGTGAGATTTAGTTACACTTTCACCACAATAAAACATTTAAAAGCAGCCTCGCTGATTGTACAACTAAATAATGTATTTAATAAAAAATATGAAGCCAATGGCTACACTTTTAGCTATTATGCCGGCGGACTTAGGACGGAAAATTTTTATTATCCGATGGCTCCATTTAATTGCATGGTGGCTTTAAATATCAGATTATAAATGTTTGATCTTGATGGAATAGCGCACTACTTTTAGCACTCTAAAATAAGGAATACAAAATGGGCCATACCCCAATAAAGTGTGATGGCCCATTTGATATTTACCACAAAAATAACAGGCATTCAATTTAAACTTTAAAAGTCTCTCTCCAATTCAACATACCTCCGGTTAAATTTTTTACATTGGTAAATCCAACTGTTTCTAAAATAAGACAGGCTTGTCCACTGCGGTTTCCGCTTCTGCAATAAACAATCAGTTCTTCGTTTTTATATGGCTCCAAATCATCCAGTTGAAAAGACTGTATAGTTCCCAGTGGCACTAACTCGCCGCCTATATTGAATTCAGCATTTTCATGCGGTTCCCTTACATCAATAATATTTAATTTTTCTCCGGTATCTATTCTTGCCCTTACTTCTTCGGCGGTAATCGTTGTCATTGTTTTGAAGTTGGTTTGTTAATAATTGTGGTAGTTGAATCTTCAGGAAGTATCATTACCTGTGAAATATAAATATCCATTAACTGTCCGGGATGTATAAAAACCGGTTGTTTCTCCTCATTATACCTGCCGGGATTTTGCTTGTAAATAAATGCAGTACCTGTATCTTTTATAGCGTCTTTGCCAATTACAGCTCCAATATTAATACCGCTGCTTTCCAGTAGTACCTTTCCCTCAGCAAAAGTTTTACCAATAAGATCGGGAACTATAATTTGTTCATCCTGTAATCCGCCCGCAATAACAAGAGATATTTTACTTCCCCATACTACCTTTGATCCTGCTTCAATCTTATTGCCATTGTATAACTGCTCCAATACAGAACCTTTCATAAAATCAGGCTTAAAAGTAGTATCGCCCAATTGAAGATGGTTTCTTTGTAAAATATCCAATGCTAAACCAAAACTTTTACCCTCAAGAGCAGGCATGCTAATCATTGGTGGCATGTACCGGTTAACAGTTAAAAAAACAGTGCGGTTAATTTTTACGGTGGCATCAGCATCTGGTAATTGTTTAATTACAATACCACGTGCAAGGGTGTCCGTAAAAACTGAATCCTGGATCGTTACATCAAAACCTTTACTCTCCAGCAATTTAATTGCTTCGCTTGTACTTTTTCCTTTTACTGCAGGTACTACAAGGTATTCACCGTGTTTGGTTATCCAGCCTAAGGTCTGCAGGATTAAAAAAATCAGTAAAAACCCTAAAACAGCTGCTGCCAAAAGGTTTACCCAAAAAGGACGTTCTGTTATAAATTTAAACATATTCTAAGTTCAACGTTGGTTATTGAGTTTACTGCAAAGTACGCAGAATGAAGCATATGCATTATTTAATAAAACATTCTTCAATTAAGGCACTGTAAAATTCTTTTAAAGTCCAGCCCATAGCCCTCACCTGTTGCGGTACAAGGCTTGCCTCGGTTTGCCCAGGCACCGTATTAATCTCTAACATGTAAGGTTCTCCACTTGCTTCATCATAGATAAAATCAACACGAATTATCCCTTTACAATTAAAAACTGCATATGCTTTTTTTGCTTCGCGCCTTACCTTTTCTGCAATTGCATCCGCTACATCTGCAGGTGTAATTTCTTCGCTTGCTCCGTTGTATTTTGCTTCGTAATCAAAAAATTTATTTTGCGTAATTATTTCTGTAATGGGTAAGGCTATTATCTGTCCCTTACTTTTAAAAACACCAATGGTAAATTCTCTTCCTTTAATAAATTCTTCTACCAATACTTGCTCATCTTCTTTAAAAGCCTTGTCCAGGGCAGCTTGCAAATCTCCTGCATCAGTAACTTTACTCATTCCAATACTGCTGCCTCCATTGTTTGGTTTTACAAACACGGGTAGTTTTAATTCTTTTAAAATAGCTGTAACCGGTACTGGAATATCTTTAAACAGATGTAAGCTTTTTGCCACATGCATACCTGCAAAGGCTGCGACAGCCACAGTATACCGTTTATTAAAAGTTAATGCAGAACTTGCTGCATCGCAGGTTGTGTAAGGAATGTTGAGACAATCAAAATAGCCCTGTAATTTTCCATCCTCACCTGGTGTACCATGCAGGCCAACCAGTACAGCTTCAAACTTTATTTTTTTATCATTAACTGTTATGGAAAAATCATTTTTATCAACGCTGATTTTTTTGCTACCAGGTGTGGTGTAAAACCAACCGCCAGGTGTAATATCAATCGTGTAGCAAATCCATTTATCTGTATCAACATTTTTCTCAATTGTAGCCGCCGTTTGATAAGAAATAACAGACTCTCCGGAATAGCCTCCTGTAATTAATGCGATTGTTTTCTTCATTTTATAAAAAGAAGGATTGTTTAAGCAAAGAAACGAAAATTGTTTATAGTTATAAGGGTAACGTAAAGAGTTTAAAATTTGTTTGTGATCCTAGAATTTACCGGGGCGGTAAGTTTTTTTACTGTTAATTCATACTAATTATTACAGGTATTTCTATTCAGCTTCTTCAATACCTTCATTTCCCGAATCCAGTATTAGTTTCCATGTGCCGTCAGGTTGCTTTTTCCAGATGTTTACATAAGTGCCTTGCATGATGGTGTCTTTATTCTTTGGCATAATAGAGTATATTCCATAAGTATAACCCAGTTCTCCCGAACCTGCAATGTTTCCACCCTTTGGCTGCCAGATCATCGTGTAAGATGTATCATCCGATTGACTTATAAAATTAATAGCACTGCCTGCCACCATAGGAATGCTATTGGGTCTTAGCAACACCCCATTGCTATCAATATATTGCATCAACGCTTTCCTTGTTCCCTGCTCACTACTAACTTTTGAAAAGGAAATTTCAGCAGCAATCATCTCCGCCTTCTCTGCATTATTATTTTTTAACTCCTTTTTATTGGCACATGCCGTTAATATAAAAAAAGGTAACATCAAAAAGCTAATATTCTTAATATACATAACCATAAAAATTAAAAAATAAAGCAAAGCTATTGTGAATGGTTGATGTAGTGATAATGAAGTAGGAATTAGTATCACCACATTTAAAAGATTCACTCAACATTACAATATTCATAAAAAAGGCGAAAGTATTTTGCAATACCCTCGCCACGATGCAGGAAATATCACCTGCCTAAATAAGCCCGAAGGCTCTAATTAATATCTTAAATACTAAGTAAACTAAATGTGTAACCTTCCTTTTTTCTCCATTAAAGCATCAACGGTTTCTTCATACATTTCGTCGGGCACACAACAATCAACAGGGCAAACTGCGGCACATTGTGGTTCTTCGTGAAAACCCTGACATTCTGTGCATTTGTTGGGCGTAATATAATAAGTGTCCACGCTAACCGGTGCATTTCTCTTATCAGCATCTACAACCGTTCCATCCAATAATGTGTACATTCCTTTTATAGTGGTACCATCTGCTATTGCCCACTCTACCCCACCTTCATAAATAGCATTGTTTGGGCACTCAGGTTCACATGCACCACAATTAATACATTCGTCTGTTATTTTAATAGCCATTACTTTTGATTTAGAAATTTGAAATTGCGAATTTTGAATACAAAATAAGTTTAAGGAAATGAAATTACAAAATCGAATTGAATTATTATTAAAGTTGAGAAATTATTTACTTGAAAATAGTACTGAATGGCAGGATATAAAACACAAAGCGTCTATACACAATGGGTGGTTTACACCCGAATTTATTGATTTAGCTGTCACAAATATTGCTGAGCATTTTTTAGAAAAAGATAAATTAAATGAATGGGTAAATCATTACTTTCTGAACGACACCATCGTTGCTAAAAATGTGGGTATTGTGATGGCAGGCAACATTCCACTGGTTGGCTTTCATGATTTTTTATCTGTGTTTGTAAGCGGGCACAAGCAAACCATTAAAACATCTTCCAAGGATGATGTTTTATTAAAACACCTGGTTGATAAAATGATTGAATGGGAGCCCGAAGTGCAAAATTGTATCTCTTTTGCAGCGATGCTAAAAGGTTGTGATACATACATAGCAACAGGCAGCAACAACAGTGCCCGTTACTTTGATTACTACTTCGCTAAATACCCAAGCATTATCCGCAAGAACCGGACTTCTGTAGCTTTTTTAAAGGGTGATGAAAGTGCTGAAATATTGGAAAAATTGTCAGATGACATTCATGCCTTCTTTGGATTGGGTTGTAGAAATGTCACTAAAATATTTGTACCAACAGAATATGATTTTGTTCCCCTCTTACAATCATTCTACCGTTATAAATATTTTGCAGATCATCATAAATACCGAAACAATTACGATTATAATTTGTCTATACAAATTATGAACAACAGATTTTACATGACTAATGAAAGTACTTTATTGGTTGAAAGTGATGCATTATTTTCACCCATAAGTCAATTAAATTATAGCTTTTATGATGATATTGAAACAGCACTTTCATCGTTAAAAGGAAATAAAGCATTGCAATGTATTGCAGGTATTGATATTGCTTTCGGCAAAGTGCAATCACCATCCTTAACTGATTATGCTGATGGATTGGACACAATGCAATTTTTGCTAACTTTATAGTGCAAGTACTAAACTCTTACTAATTAATTGTTAAAGGTGATTGTTGGTAAATAACAATTTGTCAGTGCATCGTTACTTTGTATGGAAAGGCACAAAAATTGATTAGTTTATTATCGACAAGATTACCCATATTAAAGAAAAATTAAATTTATAAAGATGAAACTAAAACATGTTTTTTTAACCGTTTTAATTAGTGCTGTAACTGCCCTTGGTGTTGTGTGGGGTTACAATAATTATGTAAAAGCCAACAATACTTTTGCCGGGCAGGAAAAAGGTTCAGTTCCTTCTAATTATAAGTTGTCGGGATTAACCGAAAACACTAATACACCGCCGGGAGCAATAGACTTTACGCAACCTGCTGCAGCTGCTTTGCCAACCGTGGTGCACATAAAAACAAAAACAAATGCAAAACAGGTAAGCAATAACTTACCAAGAACTCAACCTAAAAATCCTTTCAGCGATCTGTTTGATGATGATATGCTGCAACAGTTTTTTGGTAACAGAAATGGTGGTTATGTCCCTGAACAAAGAGCTTCCGGCAGCGGGGTAATTA
>Ga0209511_1003111_pt1 | contig 12893 bp, 11 predicted proteins | sample SSSSmetaG_FD_184141 | JGI IMG/M metagenome (GOLD analysis project Ga0209511, IMG submission 184141) | Glacier valley bacterial and archeal communities from Borup Fiord, Nunavut, Canada, to study Microbial Dark Matter (Phase II) - ​SSSS... | ecosystem: Environmental > Aquatic > Freshwater > Ice >... | reverse complement strand
GCAGGGACATTGAGTGGAAATCCATTGGCTATGATGGCAGGGTTTACTTTACTTTCTGAACTTAAAAATAATCCTTCTATTTACGAAGAATTGAATGCCAAAACAGAAACGTTGCATAATGGGTTAGAAGAAGTTTTTAACAACTCAAAATTAGCTGTACAAATTAATAGAATGGGCAGCATGATAAGCGTGCATTTTTCTGATAAACCGGTTACTGATTTTGCTTCTGCTGCAAATTGTAATAATGAATTGTTTAAAAAATACTTTCATTTTAATTTAGATAATGGTATTTATTTACCACCATCTTCGTTTGAAAGCTGGTTTTTAAACAACGCATTAAATCAGAGCGACGTTGATCATATTATTAAAGTAGCGAGGGAGTTTTGCGAATTGTACAATTAAATTATTGTAACATTTTTTGCATGCGCAAAACACGGTCTTCCAGTTTTTCTGAGGAAACTGTTTCTCTGATGCTGTCAACTTTTATGGGGAAACAAAATGGTGTAAGTTTTACCGGGTAAGTAATTTTGATATCACTTTTCGCAATTCGCTGCAGCATATTTCGTAAACGTATTTCATCCATTTGTTGCTGCATCACTTCATTGTATGCCTGGCGTAATAAAAGACTGTTGGGCTCATATTCTGACAATACATTAAACAGTAAACTTGCAGAAGATTGTAAATGTTTTTGCTTTACAAATTCTCCCGGCATTCCCTGAAAAATTAATCCGCCAATAACAGCAATATCCCGGAATTTTCGTCTTGCCATTTCTCCCGCATTTACACTTCGCTGAATATCTTCGTATAAATTTTCTTCTGCAAACAATTCATATACATTGCTGTCATCCAGCGGTATTGGTTGATCACTCAACAGTTCAAAACCATAATCATTCATGGCAAAAGAAAAAGTAATGGGAATTATTTTACTGATGCGGTAAGATAACAATGCCGCCATTGCTTCATGCACCAGTCTTCCTTCAAAAGGGTAAACAAATAAATGAAACCCATCTTTTGTTTCAATATGTTCTATCAACAATTCATTTTCTTTTGGTACTGCTGACAATTGTTTCTGTAAATTAAACAGCGGCTCCAATGCAGAAAGTTCTTTTTCTTTTTCAGAAAAATGATCGGTATTAGCTGCATCATTTAATTTTTTGCGAAGCATAAAACCTAGTTGGGAACTAAGTGGTAATCGTCCGCCATTCCAGCTTGGTACAATTGATTTCTTAGAATTACTTTTTCTTACCTGCACGGTCATTTCTTTTATCATAACAAACTCAAGGTTTCTGCCTGCAAGCGTGAAAACATCTCCGGGTTTGAGTTTGGAGATAAAGTATTCTTCAATGACACCAATAAAACCGCCACTCATAAATTTTACTTTTAGCATGGCATCACTAACAATGGTACCAATATGCATGCGGTGGCGCATGGCAATTCGCTTGTTGTTTATTTTGTATAATCCATCAATAATTTCAACTTTTTTAAAGTCATCGTATTCACGCAATGCAATTCCACCCACAGTAATAAACTGTAAAATCTGTAACCATTCTTCTTTATTTATTTCGCTAAAACAATAGGTTGATTTTATTTCCTCATACATTTCATCTGCATAAAACCCATCAGAAATTGCAAGCGTACAGAGGTATTGTATCAATACATCAAAACACATTAGCAACGGTAATCTGCTTTCAATAAACTGATTGGCGATGGCTTCCTTCAATGCTGCAGCTTCAATTAATTCCAAAGAATGTGTTGGTAAAAAATAAATTTTACTAACCGCATCCGGTTGGTGCCCGCTTCTTCCTGCTCTTTGTAAAAACCTGGCTACACCTTTTGGTGAACCAACCTGTATCACCATTTCTACAGGGCGAAAATCTACGCCCAAATCTAAACTGGAAGTACACACCACCGCTTTTAAAATTCCCTGATGCAATGCTGTTTCTACCCACGTTCTTAATTCTCTTTCTATGCTGCCATGGTGCAAAGCTACTGCCCCGGACAGTTCCGGGCCAACTGTTAGTAATGTCTGATACCACATTTCGCTCATGCCACGGGTATTTATAAAAACAAGTGTGGTTTTATTATTTTCTAAAATTGGCAAAATTCTATCTGCCAGTTTTATTCCTAAATGTCCTGCCCACGGGTATTTTTCTATTTCTTCCGGTATGATGGATTCTATTTCAAATTTTTTATGAACGTTTGCCTTAATAATAATTCCTTCCGTTTTTAAAGAACTCATCAAAACATCTTTTGCTTCTTCAAGATTACCAATGGTTGCGCTTATACCCCAAACGGATATTTGTGCCGGTATTTGATAATTTGGAATCGGGAGTGTCTTTAATTTTTTAACGTCTGTATTTTTATTGGAGACTTCGCTAGCTCCAAATTCCAAATCCCTAATTCCTAATTCCTTTTCTACCAATTCCTTTCTTCTCAAACTAACTATTCTTGCTACAGCCAACTCTACCTGCACTCCACGCTTGCTTCCCAATAATTCATGCCATTCATCAACAGCAATTATTTTTAAATTTTTAAAAGTATCCGCATAATTTTTTTGTGCAAGAAAAAGATGCAGGCTTTCCGGTGTGATAATTAATACTTCGGGCAACTGGCGTTTTTGTTTTGCCCTTTCTGCCATGGGGGTATCACCGTTTCTTGATCCGATTTTCCAGGCTAATCCAAGTTCTTCCACAACTTCCAGCATTGCACGTTCAATATCTTTTGCCAATGCACGCAACGGTGTTATCCATAATAACTGTAATCCATTATTTTTTTTTGTTAAAAAATCTTTTGGATTATCATTAATAAATTGAATGAGTGCGCCTAAAAAAACGGAATATGTTTTGCCAAAACCCGTAGGTGCATTTACAAGTCCTGATTGACTATTGATAATACTTTCCCATGTTTGTTCCTGAAATATAAATGGCTTTCTTTGCTGCTTATCCAGCCATTGTTTGATGGTTTTAAAACCGGGAGAGGTAGAGAGTTTGATTTTTTTATTGGGATTTAATTTCAATTAATTTTTTCTTTAAAATTGGAATGTCCGTTTCACAGATTTCAAAAACAATATCTGTATCTAATTTTTCATAATGATGTGAAATGAAATCTCTGAAGCGAATAATAACATTTGTATCAAAATCTAATTCTTCTGCAAAAAAACTATTTTCAATTTTATTTATTTTTTAATATTTTCCCCTATGACCTGAAGCCTCATCATGATAGCATCAAACTTCATTTTGTTTAAAACTGATACAGAAAAATCAGCTGCAAAATTAATATTCTCTTTATAATTTTCTATTGATTCAATACCATCAAGAATTAATTCGCATTTATCTTTAATAAAATCATGCATAAACAATTTCTTTATTTATGGTGTTCATAAAATTTGATCTTAAATGTGCTCCTTCTCTAGTTAAATCAATTTTCTTATTAAGTTTCTTTTCAAGATAATTCCATAAACCAAAAAAATTTGATGCATATGGTGGTTTTAATTTTACTAAAAAGTCAATATCGCTATTATCTGTTTGCAATCCTTTAGAATAGGAACCGAAGAGACCAATTGATTCTACACCAAAATGCTGCTGTAAATTTTGAATATCATTTCTTAAAAATTCTAAAATTGTTTCTTTATTCATATTGCAATTTATTGATTTTATTTATTCCAATATTTTAGAACTATACTGCTCATTAAAAACTTTCAGCATCATTTTTAAATCATAGAGTGTATTTATATCTTCCAGCTTTTTATCTTTTCGCCACCTGCTCATTCGTGGAAAACGCAACGCCACGCCACTTTTATGTCTTTTACTTTCTGCAATTCCTTCAAATGCAAGTTCAAAAACAAGTTCTGGTTTTACAGTTCTAACCGGTCCAAACTTTTCTATAGAATTTCTTTTTACAAAATTATCAACCTGTGCAAATTCTTTGTCAGTAAGCCCGCTATATGCTTTTGCAAACGTTACTAAATTGTCGCCATCTTTTACAGCAAAAGTGTAATCAGTGTATAAGTTACTTCTTCTTCCGCTGCCTTTTTGTGCATAAATCATAACGGCATCAATTGTCAGCGGGTCTATTTTCCATTTCCACCAATCACCACGTTTTCTTCCGTCTTTGTATTCCGAATTTTTTCTTTTAAGCATGATTCCTTCGCTGCCTTTGTCCCTGCTTTGTTTTCTTATTTCAGTCAATTCTTCCCACTTCTTAAATTCTATAATTGGTGATAAATGCAGGAACGGAATATTAATTTTACTAATTATTTCTTCCAGTTTTTTTCTTCTTTCTTCCATCGATACCGATCTTACATCTTCTCCATTTTCTTCAACAATATCGTAGGCAATAAAACCAACAGGAGCTTCTTTTAATTGTTTTGCGGTAATGTTTTTTCTGCCAATTCTTGTCTGCAAAGTTGAGAAGGGTAGTGGCGCAAAATTACCTTCTTCGGGCGGCGTTGCAAGGCTGATAATTTCTCCATCAATAGCAGTTCCATTTGGCAACAATTCCTGTAAAATTTTATATTCGGGAAATTTGTCTGTCATCAATTCTTCTCCCCGGCTCCACACAAATAACTCATCATTGCGTTTTATAATTTGTCCTCTTATGCCATCCCATTTCCATTCAGCCTGCCATTCATCTTCATTACCAAGTTCACTTATTTCATTTTCTATCGCATAGGCAAGGTAAAATGGATAGGGCTTGCTGTCATCTGCAGCACTGTGCTCCGTGCTCATCAGCTCATCAAATGAAATGGTGGCAGGGTTCCAATCGCCCATAATTCTGTGTGCAATTATTGAGGAAGAAACATCCGTTGTTTTAGCAATGGCATTTACCATCAGCTTTTGAGAAACCCCAATTCTAAAACCGCCGGTCATTAATTTATTAAAAACAAATATTTCGCTTCTGTTCATTTGTGCCCATGCTTCTGTAACAAACAACGCTTTTACATCGTCATCTTCCTTTCCAATATTTCTCAGCAAATTCATGTAATGCGAAAGTGAATATTCTACTACATCTTTTGTTTCAATATTACTTTCCGGAATTAATAAAGAGATTGTTTCGGCTAAATCACCAACTGTATGATAACATTCTTCAAACAGCCATGGGTCTATGTTTGCAGCTTGCATGCAACTGTTGCGCAGCAAGGCACTGTTTACAGATCTTTTTGGTCTGCGGCCGGTAAATAATGCTATAACCCAAATTTTATCTTCACTGTTTGCTTTTGAAAAGTAAGCACGAATAGCCTCGAGCTTTGCATTTGTTTTTGTGGTGGTAGCCAACTTCATTATAAGTTCTGCAAAACGCTTCAATATAGAAATTTTAGATTTTAGATTTCAGATATAAGATTGCTCAACAAAATTGACCTAAGAGTTTAACTTCATGGCTCTTTTTGTTCTTCTATACAATTCAAGATTTACTTTTCACAACAAACAATTAACTCGCAACTTTACAATTAATAATTTGCTTTCTACTTTCACATCATACAATTCAAATATAACCTTACGATTTACAATAGCATTCCCCACTCACTATTCCCCACTCACCACTTCGTTCTCTTCATTACCATATTCCGTTTTTACTTCACCAGCTTCAATACCGTGTTCATTTAGATACCTGCTAAAAGTTGATTGAAAGCCATGTGTAGCATAAACTTTTTCGGCCCCTGTTGCTTTTACTGCTGTTAATAATCCTTCCCAATCGCAATGGTCACTTAAAGCAAAACCGGCATCAGCATTTTTTCTGCGCACATTTCCACGTACCTGCATCCATCCGCTGCAAATGCCCGTTGCGTAAGGCGTAAACCTTTTCATCCATGAGCTGCCTTCCGCACTTGATGGCGCAATTACGATGCATTCTTTCAGTTCCTCTTTTGTAGTTTCAGTGGTAATTCTTTTTACATCAGGCAATGCCCAACCTGCCGCCTGCAAAGTAGTATGCATGTTGTAAACTGCGCCATGTACGTAAATCGGTAATCCGCTTTCTGCCAATGGCTTTAAAATTCTTTGCGCTTTGCCCAAACTGTATGCAATAAAGATGCTGCTTTTTCCATTCGATTTATTAGTATAAATCCAGTTTTTCATCTCATCAAATATTTCCTCCTGCGGTTTCCATTTATAAATGGGTAATCCAAAAGTAGATTCGGTAATAAACGTATTGCATTTTACGGGTTCATAAGCTGTACTAATTCCATCATCTTCTGTTTTATAATCTCCTGTAAACACCCACACTTCGCCTTTGTGTTCAACTCTAACCTGTGCACTGCCAATGATATGCCCTGCGGGGAAAAGTGAAATGCTTACTCCATTCATAAAAACGGGTTCATTCCATCCTACAGAATGGTATTCATTTTCTCCTAATCGCAATTGCAGTATAGGTTTAGTGTCATGGTGACAAAGGTATTTCTTGCTACCCCATCTTGCATGGTCGCTGTGTCCGTGACTAATAACAGCGAAATCAACGGGTTTCCATGGGTCTATATAAAAATTGCCTTGTGGGCAGTAGAGGCCTTTATTTGAGAATTCGATAAGTGGCATATAAAAAGAATAGATTGAATACTATATTATTTAGAATAATTATACAATTTTTTAAGTGAATTATTTATCTTTTTTGTATAATTTAGCAATACGCTATGAATAAAATTTTAATAATAACCTTCTCGTTAATATTTTCTGCAACGTTAGGTTTTTCGCAAACAGATAAAGTTTGGTCTTCGCACAGAGAAAACGATAATAAAATTGCAACTGATAAAGCTGTTGTAAGACAATCTTTTCCAAAAGAATTTAAATTATTTGATCTTGACATTACACCTTTAAAACAAAAATTATTTTCTGTTATTGATAATAATTCCAACAAGCATACCACTATTATTTCTCTCCCAAATTCATATGGAAATATTGAGCAATTTGAAATCGTTGAGGCTTCCAATTTTGAACCCGCTCTTCAGGCAAGATTTACTCAAATAAGAGCATTTTCTGGTAAAGGAATTACTGACAAAAATGCAACTTTAAAATTGAGCATATCTCCTGAGGGTATTCAAGCTATGATTTTTAAAACAGAAAAAGAAAACGAATTTATCGAAGCTTATTCAAAAGACCATACTATTTATGCAGTTTTTAAGTCTAAAAGGGACAGAGGAAAACTACCTTGGACATGTTCAACTACTGATCGTAATTTGATGGCTAATCTAAACATGCAGATTTTGTCTACCAACAAACCTTCAAGTTCACTAGGTGATTTAAAAATAATGCGCTTGGCTCAGTCATGTAATGGTGAATATGCTAACTACTTCGGTGCTACCAGTGCTGCCCAGGTTGGACTAGTATTGGCCGCTTACAATGCTACGCTAACTCGTTGTAATGGCGTATATGAAAAAGATCTTGCTGTGCACCTAAATTTAATTGCTAAGACAACTGATGTAATTTTTTATGACCGTGCCACAGATCCCTATACAACTTTAAGCGAATGGAACCTGCAATTACAACAAACATTAACTGCAAAAATTGGGGAAGCTAATTATGATATTGGTCATATGTTTGGCGCATCGGGTGGTGGTGGAAATGCAGGTTGTATCGGATGTGTATGTGTTAGTCCAGACTTAGATAGCCTTGGTGTTCCTACAGCTTACGGGAAAGGTTCTGGTATAACTTCACCTGCAGATGGTGTACCCCAAGGCGATAATTTTGACATTGATTATGTAGCTCATGAAATTGGCCATCAACTTGGCGCAAATCATACATTTTCATTTTCAAATGAAGGTACGGGTGTTCAAAAAGAAATTGGATCAGGTATAACAATTATGGGATATGCAGGAATTACCAACCAAGATGCTGCTGCTCATTCTATTGACATATTTCACGAAGCCTCAATACAACAGATACAGAATAATTTAGCAACAAAGTCTTGTCCCATCACAATAAACATTTCTGCAATAAATGCTACTCCGGTTGTAGCTGCTGTTCCTAATTATACAATTCCAATCAGCACACCATTTGCCTTAACAGGATCAGCATCTGATGCTAACGCCGGAGATGTACTTACTTATTGCTGGGAACAAAATGATAATTCAACTACGACCGGAAATTCAAGTGTAGCAAGTCCTACAAAATTGACAGGACCTAATTGGTTATCATTTAGTCCAACTGTTTCGCCTACAAGGAATTTTCCTCGTTTAGCCTCAATTTTAGCAGGTTCTTTCACGACGGGTCCATTACCCGGGGGTGATGCTATTGTAACGATAGAAGCTTTGAGTTCTGTTGCGAGAACATTAAATTTTCGTTTGACTGTTAGAGATAATGCGACGTATAGTTCTACAGCACCTATAAAAGTTGGTCAAACTTCCTTTACCGATATGGTCGTAACTGTTACTAATAGTTCAGGACCCTTTCAGGTTACGTCACCTAACACTAATGTTTCTTATGCAGGGGGTTCAACCCAAACAATTACTTGGGATGTAAATAATACAACAATGCCACCTGTAAGTTGTTCAAATGTAAAAATCAGCTATTCAACTGATGGTGGATTATCTTTTCCAAAAGTCTTAGCGGTAAGTACAGCCAATGATGGAACAGAATCAGTAATAATTCCTGTGGGTCCTACGACAACCGGCAGAATTAAAGTGGAAGCTATCGGTAACATCTTTTTTGATATTTCTGATTTAAATTTTTCGGTTAACACGGGGGCTATAATTACTGCACAACCATTTTCTCAAACGGCTTGTGTTTCTAATACTGCTACATTTTCGGTTACAGCTACAGGCACAGGTTTAACTTATCAATGGCAAAAAGCTTTAGCGGCTACTCCAACAGTTTATACAGATATTCCGGGTGCCACTAATTCTTCTTACACAACTCCTGCAACTGTGCCTGCAGATAATGGAAATTTGTATAGGGTAAATATTGTAAGTACTGATTCTCCAACAACTATTACAACCTCAAATATTGTAATGCTTACAGTTATTAATCCTGTTTTAGTAACACAAAATCCATTACCTCAAAGTGGGTGTGCTATGGATAATTATACTTTTTCAGTTACTGCTACAGGGGGCAACTTAACATATCAATGGCAAGTGAGTACAGATGGAGGAGCCACATATCTTAATGTTTCTCCGGGAGTACCTTCTTCTGCTGCAAGTAGCGGTTCCATTTCTAATTATACTATTACTAATGCACTAATTTCTTTAAGTGGTAATTTTTATAGAGTTGTAGTTTCAGGTCAACCATGCGGATTTATTATAACGCCTGGAGTTTCGCTTACTTTGAGTAAAAAACCTACAGTAGATATAGCAGCAGCAGTTGTTTCTAATACAAATGCTGCAGTTAACTCAATGATTATTGCAACGGTCAATCCGCGTAATTTAAATATTCTTTATTCATGGAAACGCAATGGAGCTATTATTCCAAACACTTCAACTAGTTCCTTTATAACGCTTGCAGTAGATGATGAAGCAGCTTACCAGGTTACCGTTACAGATATTTCTACGGGTTGTCAAAGTACTTCAAATACCATTAACACCCTGGCCTCTAAAAGTGATAATTTAATTGCTAATAGGGTATTTATTTATCCTAATCCTGTGAGAACAACAATGCAGGTAAGGTATAATAATTCTACCAGTGCAAACAGGGGAACGATGCTGAATATTTATGATGAAAAAGGTGTGAGGGTATTTTCAAAAGCTTATGCCATAACAGGCACCTTCGGAAGAATGGATGTTGATATGAGTGGAATGCAAAATGGTATTTATATGATTTACATTATGGATAATTCAGGTAAAAAGCTTGGTGGAAGTAAGGTTATAAAAATTAATTAATTACAATTGTCTATTAAAAAGAGGGTGCCAGATGGCTGCCTTTTTTTGTGCGTAATTTATAAGTTTTGCTTTAAAAATTAAATACGGAAAAATTAGATGTTATATTAATGTTTAAACATTAATATAAAAAAATTATATAACTTTATCCTATAAAACAAAACCACAATAATTATGAGTTTGATACAAGATCTTAACTGGCGATACGCTACAAAAAATATGAATGGCGAAACTGTTTCTGATGAAAAGTTAACAGCTATTTTAAAAGCTACAAATTTAGCTGCAACTTCTTACGGCTTACAACCTTTTACTATTTTAGTTGTAAGTAATAAAGAAATTAAATCAAAATTACAGGAAGCTGCTTATGGCCAGGCTCAAGTGGGAAGTAGTTCTGCAGTATTGGTATTTGCAGTACCGTTAAAAATTACAACCGCAGATATAGAAGGTTTTATAAACCTTGTCGCTACAACCCGCAGTATGCCCGTTGAAGCATTAGATGGTTACAAAGGAATGATTTTGGGTACAGTTGGCGCATTGCCTGCTGAGCAACAACAAATATGGTCAGCAAAGCAAGCATACATTGCCCTGGGTACTGCACTTGCAGCTGCTGCTGAGCAAAAAGTTGATGCTTGCCCTATGGAAGGTTTTGATGCTGTAAAGTTTGATGAAATACTTGGACTTACTGAAAAGGGTTTAAAATCATTGGTTATTATGCCTGTAGGTTACAGATCTGCAGATGATGCTACTGCAAAATATATCAAGGTAAGAAAACCTGAAAGTGAATTGTTTCATTTTGTAAAATAAAATGAACGTTTTAAAAAATGGCTGTTTATTAATTAAGCAGCCATTTTTTTATAGTAATTAGCAGGTGTTTTAAAGGGAATTAAGTGAGGTCTGAAAATAATCCATTTACAAATTGTTGTCCGTTAAAAACCAACAAATCCTCCATTTTTTCGCCAACACCTATAAACTTTACGGGAATTTTAAATTGATCAGCAATTGCAATAACGACTCCACCTTTTGCAGTTCCATCAAGTTTTGTAATACTTAATGCCGTTACTTCTGTTGCCGCGGTAAATTGCCTTGCCTGTTCCAAAGCATTTTGTCCGGTACTTCCGTCTAAAACGAGCATCACTTCGTGTGGCGCATCAGGAATCACTTTCTGAATTACTTTTTTAATTTTACTCAGTTCATCCATCAGATGTGCTTTGTTGTGTAACCTTCCTGCAGTATCTATCAATATTACATCTGAATTTCTAGCAACACCACTTACAACTGTATCGTAGGCAACTGATGCGGGATCGCTACCTTGTTCTCTTTTAACTATAGGAACGCCGGTTCGTTCACTCCAAATGGTTAACTGCTCAACAGCCGCAGCTCTAAAAGTATCTGCAGCACCTAACAATACTGATTTACCTGCCTTGGAAAAATTGTAAGCTAACTTGCCAATGGTTGTCGTTTTTCCTACACCATTAACCCCAACCACTAAAATAACATGTGGTTTGTGGCCTTTCGGTAATTCATAATTTTCGTAAGAACTATCTGCTGTGGCGGCTACCAGCAACATTTCAATTTCCTGTTTTAAAATACCGTTTAGTTCTGCTGTATTAATGTATTTATCTTTTGCTACTCTTTTTTCTATATTGTCAATAATTTTTACGGTTGTTTCTATACCAACATCTGCGCTTACTAGTGCATCTTCAAGAGCATCCAATACATCTTCATCTACATTGTTTTTGCCTGCAATTGCTTTTGTTATTTTACTAAAAAATCCTTCTCTGGTTTTTTGTAATCCGGTATCTACTGCTTCCTGTTCTTCTTTTTTCTTTCCAAATAATTTATCAAATAGACCCATGTTTAATTTTTAAATGCTTAATTATTTTTAAGCAAAAGTAACTCCATTCGTTTAAAAACCTTATCTGTAAAACGACAAACCTATTTAAGCAAATAAGCTGATACCAATTTTAGGTTTATTTAATTAAAAAAGCCATCTCCATGACAAGAGACAGCTTTTAATAAAATAACAAAATAAAATTATTGAGCCAGGTGAGCTTGAATTTTATCTTTATGTACAATAGATTCTTTAAAAGTATAAGCGCCGGTTTTAGCACTACGTATTGTGCGTATTACTTTGGTCCAGTTCTTTGCATCTGCTGCTGCTTTTTGATCTTTGGTTTTTATCGCCGTTTTAGCTGCTTTTGCCATGATATATTAATTTGAAAATGTAAAAATGTGCCAATTTTCAGATTGGCTAATTTGCTTAATTATTTAATTTCTTTATGAACAGTAACCTTTTTTAGAATGGCGTTAAATTTCTTTAGCTCCAAGCGCTCCGTGGTATTTTTTTTATTTTTAGTAGTAATGTAACGGCTAGTGCCGGGTTTACCGCTGGTTTTATGTTCAGTGCATTCCATGATAACCTGCACTCTGTTTCCTTTCTTTGCCATTTTATTAATTTGAAAATTTGAAGGTCAAAATTTGTATGATATACCAAACCTTAAACAATCTTAATTACTTAATTTAGATTTTAGAACCGGCTGCACGCATAGATTTTACTGTAGCGTATAACCCGTTTTTATTGATTGTACGGATCGCTTCTGAAGATATTTTCATAGTTATCCATTTATCTTCTTCTGCAAGAAAATAGCGCTTTGTTTGAAGGTTAGGTAAAAACCTGCGCTTTGTTTTTATATTTGAGTGAGATACCTTGTTACCTGTAATTGGTCTCTTACCCGTAAGTTCACATACTCGTGCCATTGTCCTTAAATTTTGGAGGGCAAAAGTAATGAATTATATTTATAAATTAACGGGTTTATAAATAACCACAGAAATAAAATTTCTGAGTTCTACATTTCTTCTTATTAAAATACCTGCAAAATAACAATTTATTTTATCTCTTGATTAAGGCAACAAAATCATAAAACCAACTACTTCTCTAAACTTTTAATTTTTGCCTGTTTTAATAACCTAAACATTTGTAATACAATAGCCAGTAAAATAAGTGCAACACCAATGTAAAATTCCTTATGAAAAGATTTGCCTTCCCCAAAAAATATAAATGCAAGTATTATTCCGTACAAAGGTTCTAAATTATACA
>Ga0209511_1003105_pt1 | contig 12907 bp, 8 predicted proteins | sample SSSSmetaG_FD_184141 | JGI IMG/M metagenome (GOLD analysis project Ga0209511, IMG submission 184141) | Glacier valley bacterial and archeal communities from Borup Fiord, Nunavut, Canada, to study Microbial Dark Matter (Phase II) - ​SSSS... | ecosystem: Environmental > Aquatic > Freshwater > Ice >... | reverse complement strand
GGTGCCGGACTTCCGCGGCCGCGACGACCGCGCGCTCGAAATTTTGAAAGCGGCGCCGCCAGACGTGATGAACCACAACCTGGAAACCGCGCCCCGCCTATATAAAGAAGCACGCCCCGGCAGCGATTACCAGTTCTCCTTGAACCTGCTGAAAAAGTTCAAGGCCTTGTTCCCGAACATCCCGACCAAGAGCGGCATCATGGTCGGCCTGGGCGAAACCGACGAAGAGATTCTGGACGTGATGCGCGACATGCGCGCCCACGGCATCGAGATGCTGACCATCGGCCAGTACCTGGCGCCCAGCACCTCGCACCTCACGGTCAAACGCTACGTGCACCCGGACACCTTCAAGATGTTTGAGACGGAGGCCTATGCCATGGGCTTCAAGCACGCCGCCGTCGGCGCCATGGTGCGTTCCAGCTACCACGCCGACCAGCAGGCCGGGCACGCGCTGGGTTGTGAACAATCAGAAGTAAATGAGAAAATTTAGTAGTTAATGAGACAATTATCAGAAGTTAGTGAGACAAATAGGCGTGGCGGGCTCCGGGGATAACTCAAAAAATCCGAGTTTCTCCAATGAATCACCACGGATTTCGGTCTTTCCAAAGGGTCCAACTTCGTGGCGAATTGATTGGTTCGGTGATATTGCCTTTCCTGACCGGTCTGTTCGCCGCAAGCAACCCTCTGTATTCATCCACCTGTCCCGGGTAACGGACTCGCGGTTCCACGATGACCCCAATGTGCTGCTGTCTGCGCACAGCACGGTATCGCCCAATTTCCAACGACGTGTCTGGGTTTCGGTCGGCACGCTCCCACTGCTGCGCATCGGCGATATCTGGCGTGATGGCCAACTCGAAGTTCGTCCAGATTACGAGCTGGAAGAGTTCACAGATATCCAGATCGACCAAAGCACGACCACGCTGATTAAGGCCGGGTTGAATCTGGACGAAGGCGGTTTCTTGCTGCCGTTGTCCGAGCACCCTTGGCATATACAGTGCACGCAGTCGTATTGCGTGATGGTCGACCTTCCTGGTGCCCGCCGATTGATCGTCCCCTGCATGGAGTTGATCAGGTTCTACTTCGGCTCTTCCAGCAACCTAATCACCAAGCTTTTTCTTCCACCGCTAGAACGTGATTCTTTATATGAAAATGCCACCCTGAATACCAAGTCCGGGCGACTTATGCTTGCTCTGGCCGAAAAAATGTCTGGCGCCTCCGCTGCCGACATCGGGCGTCTTCATTTGGAACCAGCCGCCTGGCGCGCTGCTGCGCATGTGGGGGCGTCCATCCTGAAGGCATCCGTGGCCAACCAGGCCATCTACCCGCAAGCACTTTTCCCCTTCGAAGGGAAAACCACTTTGGTAGCTTCAGGCAAATGGCTGTCTTTTGCCGACCAACCGCGCGCTACGTTTCTCGTCTACAACCTGCGTTCCTGCACACATCCCTTTCCGTTTACATCGCTTCGCTACGAGGTCAAAGGCGGCCGCCCCAAACCACCACCTCCCGAAGGAGAGGCAGCAAACTCCAACACCAACCAAACTGTGGCATCCGCTACGGATGCCAAAGATCAACCCATCGTCGAGCATGACCCTTCCAACAATCTTGCTCCACGCACCCGTTCATTTCGGGTCGAACCCCGGTTTCCCGATCTAATACCAAAATCCATTTGGAAAAGTAGAAGCATATCTCTCGAAGATCAAGCGGCAAGAAGAAAAAGCAAGGCCGTACCCGTCGAGAGTGCAGCTTTGGGTGAGCCGGGATCCGAGCGACGAACCCGCCCATTGGACCTGGCGCTATTGGCGACTTCCGAGTTCTGGAAGTCTCAACTGATTCCGGAATTTCTGCGAGATACGGTTTTTCAACTGCGTTTTCTACAAGGCATGACTGTGGAGTTGCTTACCGAAAGCAACAGAGACAACTGGACAGTTCCGGTCTCGATACTCTCCGATGAGGACGGCGAGATCAGCAGCCAGCTATTTATTTCCGCATCCGACGGGAGTTCTCGTTTGCGACGGGCCAGTGTGTTTGCGTTCAAACGCGGCGAGGAACATGTGTGTGCGGTGGTGATCGAGTCCGAACCTGTCCATATGAAGCTTTACCCGACAACTGGCCAAGATTCAGAGGAGGTTTGGCAAACACTGCGTTGCGCCGCTGTGGATTTCGTGAGGCGACCAGCCGATGCTCCGAAGAGCATTAACTTCGCTGATTTAATTCATTGGATTTTCGATATTAATTTGTTAGAAGGGCGATCGAATTAGGGACAATAATCAAAGCGAAGAGATTAACAGGCTGCTGAAATACTCCACGCGCACGCGTGGCACCTTGCTCGGGATGTTTGATTTTTTACTTCATCCTTTCGCATCATGAACTTCCCAGTCCTTTTGAACCCGTTTTCGGCGTTCTGAGCCTCGTTCTTCTGCATTTCTCGCCCCTCACGCCGCCTGCAGACGGATTTTTCCCAGCGAGCGCATGCGCGTGAGGTTGTAGGCAGCCATGGTCAGCACAAAGATCTGATCAACTCGTTTCAGTCCGCGCACCATCACCTGGCGGATACGCCCCACGGTCTTGGCCCAGCCAAAGCCTTGCTCAATAAGCTTCCTTTTTTGCACCGATATCGCGTAACCCGCACTGGCGGCATTGGTGCCGTTGGCGAGTGAATTTTGCAGGGCGAACAAATAGGCCGGCTGCTTTTGAACGGCTCAAAAGCAGCAGACAACAACATCTATCCAACTAAACCGTATTTCATAAGTCAAATATGACTCCGATATCTTACGCACACCAATTCTTTGCCCACGACTGTTCCAACACGGTTCTTGAACTGATTGATAGAAAATTTAAAATATGTTTATAAAAGGGATCCAGGCACATTTTCTGACTATCAACAATTAAATCACACCACCGTGAATCTTTCTTTATTTCCTCCCATTCATTGGGATAAAAATTCGCCACAACGACTTCACATAATAAAATCAAGTCTAAAGGGGGATGGAGCCATCGTGGTTCTTTAACTGCAATTTCTAATGCTCTATTTCCATCAGGTTGATGCCCACCAAACTGTATGTGGTGCAGAGGACCATCTTGAATTCTTATACCGTCCTGATTAGCCAAGTCGATATGCGTTCTCAATAATAGACGATTATCGATCTCATTTAATACCTCCAGTGCACAATCAAGCCTAGAAAATGGAGGCAGTCCTTTATCCAAACGCTCAGAATTTATTTCAATTGTTGAATAAATTCGAGGCTTCACAAATGCATTTAAATATTTTATCTCTACGGCTTTGAATTCGAGCGGGGCACATGGATGTATCACATATGACCACTTATTAATATCTTTTTTTTTCGAAGAATTCGATATTCTTAGCAACGAAGTAGAGGCTGAAATTAAGGGACTTGGATCTTGAATTACCTGATACTCCACCAAAATACTTCCAATATTTCTAAGAGAATCTGCCATTGATTTTGATGAAATGGTAGACATATCAAAACCCTGATTTTTTCAGGCGTTCGATAGTTCGATTAGCTGATACATCAAGTACTATTTGACGATTTTCATATTCGCCTGTGGATACGCAAGCCCAACAAACTCTTTGCTTTTCCAAAAAAAGGTAACGACGTGATTCATATGATGGAACCGCATGCATAAGTGCAGTTGGTTGATCACAAGAAATACAGCGAACTGCACAAAGAAAATTACTATCATTCGTTATTCTAGATAACGCTGGAATAAAACTTAATCCTAGTGCATTATTTAATTTTTTGGTGCGGTCGAGAGCTGTTAATGCACCCCAATCATTACCAATTGTCTCTTCCATCCACGCATCAAATCTATGCCTCCACCATCGAGGCCACCCAGACGAGAAAATTCCCGTATATTTTATTTTTTTATTTTCTAAAATTTTCTCAAGCTTTTCCCGATCAAAAGAATTTTGATATGAAAAACCAAGCCTTGCTAGCATGTCTTCATAAGATAGAAGCAGGCCGGCTTGTTTAACAAAAATTCGATATATGCATCTTACGATTTGATGAGGAGCAAATAGTTTTTTAATCTCTTGGATTTCCTGAAAGTCAATGATGGCGTCCTCTTCAGGTTCCAATTGCAATATATTTACCAAATCTATTGATCGCTGACCACTTTCGAAGAATTGCCGAACTTTTGAATAGCACTCAATAAGACTAAATAACTGTTGTGCAATTCCATTAGAAGAACTATTAATATCTTTTTTTAGATAGACATAATCAAAAAGATCATGCGCTGTCAAATCCGGATCGTAGTATTCATGAACATTAGGCTCATGAGATACAACAACAATAGGCAAATCTGTTTCCGGATTTTTTATAGATTTTTCGCGAAGATATTGAGTAAGCGTAGCCGCACGGTAACGATTAACAATTTGGTGGTTACTATTATGAATAGGAAACTCATCAAGACGATAATCCAGAACAATCAAATCATATTTTTCCGCCAATAACATATCAGAAAAATCTTCAACATTTTTTTCTGGCGTTAAAAATGACCATTTAATTTTACTTTCATTAGCTCGTGCAAGCCTGTCCATGTACTGCTTATCAACAGATCTATCATCGACAAATACTGCACGCAATTGAGTATCGATCATAAAAGACTTCCTTGGCTTGGTGCTAATGGTACTGAAAACTCAAAACGACACTTATAAGAAGGAGATGGATTTGCCAATTTAACTAAACCACCGTTTGCACTCGCAATGTCATCGACAATTTTAAGACCGAGTCCAGCACCCGGACCTGGTACATCTTCGTCCCGAACCGAAGTAGTGGTAAAAAAAGCATCAAATATTCTATCCTGAATAGATTCAGTAACACCTGCTCCTGAATCCTCAAAAGCTAATACTGCAAAATCATTTCTTGCAAATGCTTCAATTCGAATTTTACGTTCGAGATCACCACCTCTATCTATAGCTTTTATGGAGTTTGTTAAGAAATTAAATAAAACAGAATCAATTTCAGTTTTATGCATTACTTTGGTTCTTAAATGTTTCGGATGAACAGAGTATGAAATACTAATACTTCGAGAACTTAAATAGTGAGTGAAGTACTTTACAAAATTACTTATACTTTGATATAGTGCGATTTCACTTTTTTCCCGAGCGGAACTGCGATGTATAAGAGCTAATACGTAGCCAGATAAATCCTCTAATCTTGTCGCACTATTCTTTATATTTGTTATTATCGGAGTAAACTTATCTTGAATATTTGCATCCTGTATTACATCCTCTGCATCTCTAACCCCGCCAAGGATTCCATTTACAGCCCCTCCAATTTCATGACTAAAAACAGATATTGAAGTACCTAGCGAAGCCAATATTCGTAACATAGACTCATACTCTATATGTTCTGATTCTGATTTTTCTGCCGCATTCTCATATTCACGCGTTTTATTTTTTATATTTTCAAGCTCTACAAGTGGGATTGATACAGTGAGCTCACTAGATACCCCGATTGAAGCTGCTGTGCTAGATAAATTCGACGCTTCACTAATAGCCTCCTCTATGATTTCTGATGGCTTTCGTAACGATATATGGTCTTTACTTTTACGGATCTTCTTACCGCGAGCAGCTGCAATGCGTAATACAGCCCACTGGAGTCCTTCTCTCAAAAAAGAACGAAGCTCTTCAAAAGTATCATTTTCAATCAACCCTTCGCGGCCGCTTGTTTCTTCAAGAAGTGGATTGGCACTACTACCAAACTCTACGAATCCAAAAAAATTCTGATTCCCATATGGATTTAACACATCTCTACGTCCATAATCGTAATCCAGAGCTAGCCAATCATTTCCTTGCTCTCCATATGGAAGAACTCTAAAGCCATCACGATATACGCGAATACCTCCAAATCGTTTTCCTAAATCCTGAGCTGTAACTTTACTAAATCCATTTATTAATTTATCTCCATAGATAAAATAATCAACGTTAAATTCCATTGGACTGAGGCCCAAAAAAGGCTGACCCAAAGAATGGCTATCAGTTAGCCCTCCTAATTTCTCTGAATGCAGAGTGTACGTTGCTATACCATTACTATCAATAATACCTTTAAATTTTGCAAGCCTTTCATCAAGAAAGGTAGTTTGTAATGAGTATTCTTTTGCAATAAATGAATCAGAAGTGCCATTAATTACAACTGAAAAACCTGGATCTAGTACATAAGATGGATTGTGCGCAATGTTTTCGCGCTTAACTCCACCCGTGGGTGATTGAAGAAAAAGTACAGATTTCCAAACTCGTTCAAATTGCTTCTCGGACCATTTATCTCTAAGATTAGAAATAGTTAACGTAGTCCCATGAAGATTAATATTTTTTTGAAACTTTTCAATTTTGAAGGCAATTAGATCTAACTCGCTAGATTCAAGTGACATAGAGTCCCAGTCGAACTCCACCCGAATTCCCTCTAAGGCACCATTTACGGTAGTTTCTAATCTAAGGTTTTCCCCAAGTCGTTCAACCGCAAATCGACCAATACCTTTTCTACCAGCCCGGGATCTACCGAAAAGAGGAGAAAAAGGACCGTCTACTTTTGACTTTGTTGACAATCGCATCCACGCTTCTTTGATCAATTCAAGTGTCATTCCTGAACCATTGTCGGAAATTATGAGCATTCCGCCAGGCTGATCATATTTTTCGAATGTAACTTGAACTTCTGCAGCATCAGCATCAAATGCATTTTTTATTAACTCGCCAAGGGCAGTTTCTTGTTTTCCAACTAATTCAAAACCAAGGCGATGAATATGGCTTGCATCGACCGAAAAACGTATAGATTGCTCGTCAAATCCAATAAATTTTTTGCTTAATGTAGCAATTAAATCATAGTTAATTGATTCCGTCTTTGATAGCTCTTTTATGAGTTGATCTTGTAGATTCTTAATTTTATCGGAATTTTCCACTTAATTCTTTCTGCGTATTTTTCTTGCTGTTGCTAGACCAATCTCAATGTTGGCTAATTGTTTCTTAATTGCCGGAGATGATCCAAAAATAAGTTCATTTGCAATATTTCGAACTTCAATATAAGCCCCCTCCCGCAGTAGCTTATCAATCCTATTAACCGCATCCTCTATTTGTTCATCATCTAAATGCCGTGGCAAAGCAATACGAATTCTCTTGGCTTCACTAGGCTCAACTTTCAATGCGCCCGAGCCAAAACTTCGAGCTTCAACTTCTGCAGATAATTGACTAAAACTTGTTAACATTGAAATTGCAACAAGCTTATTATTAATTTCTGAATTAAAGAAAACACGATGAATAGTGTTTGTGCAATTTAATTTCAAACCATTCAGAGTTAAGTGAAGACCATGATGATTCATATACGGAAGAAATGCATCAGGAATTCGCACATCATTGTTTTTATACCAAATCTGGCGATGCTTAAATGTATAGTTACTATCTCTCTCTATAGCCGGGAACAGAGCCAAATAATCCACCTGCGATTTTGTTAATTTATCTCGATTAACATTTAAAATATAGCACTTGGCTCCAGATTTAATCTCCCGATCAAAATCAGACTTTAAATTATTAATTCCAGGAATAATTTTTGCTCGCGAAACTATTGGAACTACTTCATTCTCTTCAATCGATAATTTATTTCTCTCTAGAGCCTCTGAATTTTGCAGAAAAAAATTATTTGCACCAGTCACCAGTCCGATCAATATTGTTGCAACATCACCAAAACAGCAAACATCGATAGATTTATTTATATAAAAAAATGCATCAAGTGCAGGCTTTTCAATAATTGAAAATAAATATCTATCACTCAAAATCACATTTTGAAATTTATTTTTTTCCCAATTTTCAATAACATTATTAAGCGAATTAACATCAACAGCATGCTCAATTATCATTGGTAAGTTTTCGCTTGAATCTTGATATCCTTCTGCAAGCAAAACAACAGTACCCTCTTCTGTACCCTCCTCTAAGAATAAACGAGCACCAAGAGATATGCATATAGTTTTTTTGAAATTTTTTTCTATTATTTTTCGAATTATTGCCGCGTATGAGGAGGTCAGTAAGGCGGTTGGCAAAACCCAAGCAATGCGCCCCCCCTTACGCAAAAAAGCCAAAGAGTGAATAACGAATGATGCCCAAAGGCTAGCTCGACCATTTTTTTCACCCGCATTCTTCATAAGAAGATCAGCTAATTTTTTTTGTGCACTACTCATGTTATGCCTAGAGATGTAAGGTGGATTTCCCACAACGGCATCAAAATATTGCGCTGAAAAACTATCTTCATGTAAACTCAAAAAATCACCCAGCAAGAAACGATCTTTAATGTTTACTGCACCGAAAAGTTCATGCAAGTGGTGGAATGCACTGGGATCAATATCACAACCGAAAATATTTTCATCAGGATGATCATTACCTATTTCCTTGAATCGAAAAAATGACGCCTGCAAAAAACCACACCCTCCAAAACTAGGTTCCAAAACGATATCATCTTGCTCACGTATTGCCCATTTAACCAAAGATTCAGCGACAGGCTTAGGCGTGTAAAAAGCGCCAAGCTGCCTCTTTTCCGACAAGTTTTTTTTGTTATACGTAATATTCTCTATATTTAACGGCGCGTTTAAAATGGGTAACGCCTCAATCCGAAATATTGATTTATCTTCGCTCAGTTCATTCAAAATATTGGCTAGCATTTTATTTTAAAATTTATTAGAAATAATTTCTATAATGTTTACTATTTTACCAAAATTTCCTGCTAGTGTCATTATTTACAATCAAACAAATAAACTTTTAACGATTACTGCCATCATCTTTTTCAAGTCGACATTTTCTCGAGAATTTCATTAATTACGAAATGTCTAATAAAAATACATTGAATTTATATTTTTGACAAAATTAACCATTTCTTTCAAAAATTCCGGTCAGCCCCTCTTGTTAACTTACTGCTCGCTTGGGGGGAACCCAACCGTAGAGGGTCGGCACAAAGTATTTTTGCAAAAAGTAAACATTGGATCAGTCAAATAATGGATACTTATTCGGGCACAAACCTACTGAACAAAGCATATCGGTAGATACGCTAGTTTCCAATTGAAAAACAAACTATTTCAATGCTTATTGAGAATGGCGCCGCTCACTTCGCCAGTCCGCAAATCCCCCGGCTACCTTCAAATACCATCCCGGTGCATTCTTGAAATCTTTGCTCAAATGGTTGTAGCGCACCGCCTTCTCGCACCAAGCAATCCGCAGTCGCGGCTCAAGGTCAGCCATTAACCAGGCAATCAATTGCATTAGGTGATGCCGCTCATGCAAAGTCTGCGTTTCAATGGCAACCCGACTCCGGGTTAGCGGCATTTCCAACACGCCCAGTTGAACACATACATGCGCATGCAGCCTGACTGTCAAATACCGTGAAGTTAGCAGCATGGCCAATTGACGCATGACGTCTAGCGAATCAAGAGCAACAACTGACTTAGCTGAATTTCCGCAGGTCAGTTCTTTGCACAATCCCGCATGCCAGCCGCTGGCCTGTTGGTCGTAACTGATGATGGGCTCTGGACTCGCAACACCTAGGTCGAATCCACACTGGTAGCACGTCGCCAGTGAATCGGTAACGACGATTCCATCATGCCCCATATCCCTGCGGTGAAAAGCCACGCCCGCCCCGCAGTTCGGGCAGCGGTCCCGCATCATGCATTGATGCCGAACGCACACTGTGTTGAACGCCACTCGCCACGATTTTCGGAAGTACGGCTCCGGTCCTTCCTGAAGACATTGCGGACAATATTGAAGCCCGAAGCCCTCGAATTTACGGTGATACATCTTGAGCGTCTGGATCCATTGCAGGGCTCCCGACGCTTTGAATCGCGGGTACAGCCAACCTTCGTAGGCCCGCAGTGTGGTGCCGTAGGCGATCTCCAGCGGGGTCCCCGTCCGGGCACTGAGTTCATTGACCAGCCAATCGGGGCCCAGCCGGTCAATGTCCCGATTCCAAACTTGATGCCGGTTGCCAAAAATGAGGTTGCAGAAAGTCTGCACCTTCAGTCCATGACCATGCGCCAGGCGCACCAGCCAGGATGAGAGCAGTTCATCTGGCAGCGGTTTATACCGAATGGGCCACAGCGGTGACGTGAACCCTTTCATTGGCGTCAAAGCCGCTGATATTGTTTCCGTTTGGACGGCGGCACCCAGCGCAAAGATCGAATCTGCTCCAGGGTAATTTTCTCCGTCTTGCTGCGAATGGCATCCACGGCCAGTTCCTTGAACAGGTCGCACATGTCACCCAGCGTCCCCTCGCTACGCGTATGTATTTCCAGCATCATGGCTGGCTCTTTCAGTTTCGAAGGCTTTTTGAGCGGCGTTCGCAACTCCAGGGTGGCCAGCAACGAACCAAACTGGTTGTCGGCGCGCCAGAGCGGCAGTTCTTCAGGGGAAAAACGGCTGGACATTTGCGGGTCGGTGTTGAAGGCGTTGAAGGCGTCCTCAATTCCGGCGGCCACAATCACCACCTTGGTCTCATTCCCCAAGCTCTTGAGCGCATTCCTGAAATCCTTCTGCCGGTTCAGGCTGCCGGCAATCAGGTGGTGGATCTCATCCACGATCAGCATCTTGACGCCCAGCTGTTTGAACAGCAACTTGATCTGAGAGTTCTTATCCTGCGCAGCCGCTGCCGGCTTGTAGGGCGCCATCAAGGCGTCAAGGATCCGCGAATAGAAAGCGGATACGTCGGGTGTTGGCGGCGACTCCACCATCACGACCGGACAAATCGTTGTCTCGCCCAAGGGGTCGAGATCTGCGGGATGCTGTTCCAGAAAGCGCTCCAGAATGGACGTCTTGCCATTGAACGACGGCGCCACCAGCAGCATGTTGGGCATGCGCGTGATACGCGGGTATTCCAGCAGGTCCTCCATGCGAGTCAGGATTTCCTTGGCCCGGGGATAACCAAGCCAAGTCCCCGCGCGGATCGAATGAATGCGCGTCGCGTCAGGCGCATTGACCAGCGCCTTGGCCGCTTCATTCAGATGCGGATAGTCTGTTAGGTTATCCATCATTCGTCATCCAGGGGTTGGACCATGTCCGGATCGTAGCCGCGGACCGCTGGCGCCGGTGTGCTGGGACCAGGTGCGCGTGAAACGGTCGGCATGGTCTGCGCCTTGTCGCCACGCTGCTTGTCATGTTCGGTGCGCCGTTGTTGCTCGCGCCGAGCCGTCTTCGTTTTGGATGCAGCATCGGCCTCAAGGGCGCGCTGTTCATTGATGATCGTAAAGATGGCTTTCTCGTTTTCCGGACGGATGCCACGCTCAGCACCCTTGCGGTGGGCCTCGCGGAGTTCCCAAATGCTTACGGGCGACAAACTGGTGTCCCGGTAGGGGATGTGGACGTAACGCCGCGAGAGTTCATCGAAAAAGTACAACTGACTGATATCGCGCGGGTCCCGGTGAAACCGAAATTTCCTTTTGTGCTTGGGAAACTCCGGATGCGGTGCATTAATCCAAGGCCGCAACACATCGTGGTAGTAGTGCACGTCGTCGATCACCACGCCGTAGCCTTGAATGGTGCGCTCAATGTAAGGGGTGAAATTGATGCGCAACAACTCTTCATCCAGCCGCCGTGCCGGCAGGCCCCGTCCGGGCTTGCTTTTGGTGCCGAGCAGGCCTTCTCGCCATTTTTTCAAAGGCGACGTGCCAATCCCGTCGTGCCTGCTGATGTGGTACCTGGCAAAGAAAAGAACGAGCCACTTCTCGATCTCGGCGAAGGTCATGCACGCATTGCCTTCAGCGTCGTACTGCCCCTTTTCATCGGGCCCGGAAAATGTAGCGCCCTTGACGGTCTTGAGGCCTTGGGTGACAGTACCCATCAGGCGCTCGATGTGGGCGCCATAACGTGGCGTCTTGACCGGCCGCAGGTGGATATCAATATCGTATTCATTACAAGCCGCTTTGAGCATGTCGCCACGGAACTCGCGGGCGTTGTCCATGTGCAGCGCACCCATGACACCCCAGAAGGGCCATTCGGCAGTGGCCAGATCGTGTCGCCGAATCCAGGTCTCCTTTGGCAGGATGGCGTGCGCAATGCACATGCCGGCCGACATGGCCGAAGGTGCCTCAAGCGTCAAGAACATTCCCATGCACACCCGGCTGTAGACATCAATTGCCAAAGTAACCCAGGCCCGATTGATCGACTTGCGATGCACATCGTCCACGATGATGACCGGCAACAGGGTGTGGTCGATTTGCACGATCGACAACGGCCAATCCGCATCCGGGATCACTCCTTTTATCGGATCATGCCGGTCATGCGCTGCTGCAACCCCCTCGCGGCGGCTGGTGCGTTCACGACCGTCGGTTCGAGCCAGCCGCGCCCGAATGGTGTTGATGGCCGGCAACGTCAAGCCGGCGTTGGAACAGCGCCTGCGGATTTCGATCACCGTCGCGGCAATGGACTGCTGCTGCATCGTGTCGTGAAAGTTCTCCAGGGCATCATGAATAAGTGCTTCCACCTCCGGTGAAATTCGGCTTCCATCTTTGCCGCCACGTTGCTTTGTGTTGGGCAACAGGGAAGACAGCAGCCCGGTCTGCCGGAAAGCCGCAACCCATCGATAAACAGTGGCCCGGCTCACACCCGCTTTGACGGCAATCTGGTCGCCAAGCGTTTGTGCATAACTGCCACCGCTGACAAGCAGTGGCTCGATCAATTGACGCCGTGTTTGTGCGACTTCCCACAAATCATCGGATACATCCAATAATGCGGTTTCACGTTTAGGTGCAGGCGCCGCCTCACCGATTACCCGTGGCGGGCCGAGGTCGCCGATCTTAAGCAGGACACGCTCGCCGGATTCAGTGTCCCTGGCCAATACCAGATTGATGTCCGCCAAACTGAGGACGACATAGTCGCGCCCCTCGTTGGTGACCGTGGCGCCTTTGTTGATCCACAGCTGCGTTG
>Ga0209511_1003104_pt1 | contig 12907 bp, 10 predicted proteins | sample SSSSmetaG_FD_184141 | JGI IMG/M metagenome (GOLD analysis project Ga0209511, IMG submission 184141) | Glacier valley bacterial and archeal communities from Borup Fiord, Nunavut, Canada, to study Microbial Dark Matter (Phase II) - ​SSSS... | ecosystem: Environmental > Aquatic > Freshwater > Ice >... | reverse complement strand
AACCGATTGCTCCTCGGTGATTATCAATCCCGCCCCGCCCCGCGCCCGTTCGGCATAATAAGCGGTCAGCCGCTCGCTGGGTAAATTATTCTCCGCCAGATTAGTCAGGTGCGCCGAAAATAACACCCGGTTTGGTACGGTCATCGAGCCTATTTTTAATGGACTAAACAGGTATTTGAATTGGTTCATAATCTAAAATCGAATATCTAAAATCTAAAATTTGAAAACAAAAACCAAAATTAGTTATCGGGTTCGTTGAAAATCTAGATAGCTTCTTCCTCTGGAATAGTTTTGAACTTGTTACCATTATTATTCGAGCTGGCAAGATAGCGCATAAACCCAGCAATTTGGCGACTGATTTCGGTTGCCTGAGTGAGTAGCCCCTCAAAAGTAACCTCATTCAAATAGCCAGCATCAAGAGCTACATATAATTACCTTGATTGCTAGTGACACCCATAAGAAAACCTTACAAAATTGAGTTGACCAAAACCAAACAAAGTAAGGAGAAACTTATGAGTGCCAAGTGGATTATAACCATTTTTGTAGTGATTGACGACTTGCTGCAACAATCTGGGCATCAAACTGATAGTCGCCGCCGGGTAAGTGACAGTGAAATCTTGACGGTGGCTCTGTGTGCCGCTAAATTTTGCCAGAACTATCACGAATGCACCGTGATTATCATGCAGCAACAGGGCTACTTGTCAGGTAAAATCAGGGTAGCGCGTTTCAACCGCCGCTTGCACAAGTTAGCCGACTGGTTAGAGTTCAGCCACTTAGTCTTGAGTGAACTAGAGCGCAAGGGCAAAACCTTTATCATTGACAGTATGCCTTTTACCCGATTGCGGAGGTAGTTTCGGGCCGAGTAGGGGCATCCTGAACTCGGCGGTTAGTTTCGCGCAACCAGCGACTCAGCATCCGAATAAGCTCAATCGCCAGTTCAGGCCGTTCGCGCATAATCCGTTTGAACTCCTGTTCGCCCAAAGTTAGCAAGCGCACTGGGCTATTATAGGCCCGCAAAGTAGCACTACGGGGATTATCCTCCAGAATCGCCATTTCACCGATAGCCTCGCCCTCGCTGGCAATCCTCAAGGTTTTGCCACTACCGCCGCCCTGCCCAGAGGTATTTGCCCCCCCGTATCCCGCGATAATCTGCACCTTGCCCGAAACGATAATATAAAGCTCATCGCCAGGGTCGCCCTCATAGCAGATAATTTCACCGGGCGAGAATAGCCGCTCCTTGCTGACCAACGCCACCCGCCGCAGGTCTTCGGGGCTGAGGCTGGAAAAAATCGTTACTTTCTGTAAAAACAGAATCCGGGACATCGTGGAGAGCGTACCTAAAGTTTGCATGTCTTTCTCCAGCATTAATCTTTCAAGCATTTCATCGTCGCGCGGATAATCCAGGCGTTGCTGGGTTTCCAGAGCGGTTTCGTGCATAAGCGGGTTGTTATCAGCCGCACTCAATAGCGTTTGTTCCACCAACGGACGCAACTTGCTCAGGTTAAACAAGCCAACCAGATGCATCACACAGGCTTGCAGCCAGGGGTCGTTTTCCAGCCAGATGTCGCGCAAGGTTTCGATAAGCGAACGGGGGCGACTTGGACGGGCTTTCGTGCCTTGCTCCTCGGCTTCCAGCAACTCAATCAGGCTACTGGTCAGGCGGGGGTCGCCGAAATTCTCAAAAGTCTCCAGAGCATCGGCCCGTTTGCGTCCAGCATCCCGCCCTCTGGCCCGGAGACTGCTTCCGGCTAAACCAATCGCCTCCGTATTCCCCAACAGCCCCACCACCCCAATCAGACGATCAACGGCGTTATCGTAGCGACTTTGCAAGGAACTGGTGATTAAAACCAAGTTAGCGGGGTCACGTTTGGGCCGACCACTTTTGGATTGCCAGGCATTCGGGCTCATATCCAGCAAATTCAGACAGCGCAGATACTCCACCATCCGGGTCGCGGTACTTAGCTGGCGTTTGCCATATTCAAGGAGGCGTTGCTCGTTAGAGGCATTTAGCACACTATCGTTGACAATTTGTTCTGCCGCCTGCTTACCCATTTTCCCGTTAGAAGCATCCGCCGCCGCCTGACTTTCCTTGACCGCCTCATAGTTATAACTCTTCTGGCTTTTTATCTCCTCTAACCGGGCTAAAGTCAGGGCGTGCAAGGCTTCAATCTGTCCGCGTTCGGTGGCGTTCCCGGTCAGGTAGTTGACCATCAGGGGAGTAGACTCCTGACGATGATAGGCCAGAGAGTGGGCGGCGGCTTCCCGCACAAAGGGGCTTTCGTCGTCCAGAGCCAGAATCAGCGAGGTTAGCACTTTGACCTCACTAAGGTTGCCCAACCCTACGGCGGCGTTTCGACGGACATTTGCATCGAAATCCTTGAGCAGATAAATGACCTCCATCGTCAAAACCTGCTCGCCCGTATCGCCAATTTCGCCATAACCCGTAGCAGCTTCAGCCCGTACTAGGGGGTCGGAGTCGCGGCCCATTTCCCACAGCACAAAGAGGGCTTCCTTTTGATAGCCAAAAGCACTCATCGTCAGAACCGCTTCGCGCCGCACCACCGGGCTTTTGTCCGCCAGAGCTTTACGCAGGAAATAGATACTAATCGGGTCAAGGGCGGCGTTGCTGGTGCGGAGGGCGGTAGCGGCCTGGGCTCGCACGCTGGGGTCGGCATCGTCCAAAGCCTCGGCGATAGTCGAGAAAGCATCGGGTGAATTTAGCTGGCTGAGAGCCACGATACAGGTGCGGCGTACTTCGGCAGATTGGTCGGTCAGCACCACTTTTAACAGAGGGGCAACTGCTTCTTCCACTCCCATTTTGCCCAGCACCTCGGCACTAAGGCGGCGCGTACCCTCGCTGGGGTCTTTCAGGCCGTTGATGGCAATACTGAGGGCTTCGTTATTGTTGCCGCGACTAAACAGGGCTGCTTCTTCGTCTTCCTGCGAACTGAAGAAATCCTGCTGGCCTTCTTTCAGGAGTTGTACCAGCGAGGGGCGGTAGTGACTACGCATTTTCAGGGTGGTATAGAAATAAAAGCCCGATAGCACCACCGCCACCACCACGATTACCTTTATATCCACGATATGAGCGGTAGGTAGCAACACCATTATGCCCGCCAGGATTATCCCAATCTGGCGGCTGACGGCCTGATTAAAGCTTGAGCCAATGTCGCGGGGTTCGGGCGGAACCAGATTATAGAGAGTCTGGGTGGCACTGGTGGTAAAGGCTTGCATCGAAACCAGTTGGATAAAGCGGAAGGCTACCACTGGAAGAAAAGCGATATTTGTTACAAAAATCAGAATAAAGCCCAAAGCATTGACGGTGGAAGTAACCATCACAAAGTTGCGTACCCCAAAGCGAGTGAACAGGCGGTTTACTACAAACAGGCTTAATACAAAAGCCGCCAGGGTTGCGCCGCCCGAAACTACCCCGAAAAAGGAGGCCAATTCGTCCGCATTGGTGTAATTCTTTTTGGATACGTCAATATAGGGTAGCCACAGGGCATAATAAAGCAAGGCACTGGTGGCGGTGGTAATCGCCAGCAAGCCCAGCATTTTGTAGTAGCGAATGATAGTAAAACCTAGCTTGAGGCTTTCCCATAGGCTCTGGTTGCGCTCGTCATCACGGGTTTTGCGCATGACCCGTTTGTTCTGACTGTCTATCTTTAGCCGCAAGGGGCGCATCAGAAAATAGGCCACCAGGGTTAGAGCGGCCCACACCAGCATCAGATTTTTTGAGCCACCTACAAGGTTGATTGCTACCGGGGTCAGGAAGTTACCGATAACAATCCCAACGGTATCACCCGCCGTAATCAGAGGAAAGAGCCGTTTGGCTTGACGGCTATCAAAGACCTGCCGGGCCAATGACCAGGTTTGCATTACCAGTAGGTCGGGGATGACGTAGGCTAAGGGCCAGATTACAAAGTAGATTGGCCCACTGGGGCTAACTTCGATTACAAAACGAGCGAGTAATAAGCCGATTACTACGGTGAAACTGGTGGTTGCCAGCAGCACGCCCCGATTTACTCGGTTTAGCCAGTAGCCATAAAGGGTCAGAGCAATAAAGGCCAACACGCCCTTCGTCATTAATAGCCAGGGTAACACTCCTGAGCCATATTGCCCGAATACCAGCGCGTCCAGACCGTTTCCGCCCATCCAGTAGCCAGATTCAACCGCAATCATTGCCCCCGAAAGCAGGGCAAGCCCAATACCCTCCCCGCCTTTTACCTTGAAAAAGCCGGCTACTCGGTTTCCAGAACTGTTGTTTGATGTGGCCTTTGTGGGGCCTGCTACGGCTGTCATATGTAGTCCCAAAGTCCCTGTAAGATGTTGTTTTGTGTAGGGGTGGGTTTATAACCCACCCGCAATATAACCCATTGTAGGGGCGGGTTTCAAACCCGCCCGTTGGGGTTTACAACCCACCCGTAATAAAATCTGGATTGTCTCTATCGAATTCCCACTTTAAAGGATTACTTTCGATATAATCTCTAATCTTCTGCAACGATTCTTCGCCACGAATGATGTGGTCGTAATAACCACGTTGCCAAACCGCGTTACCGGGTGTATTTCGTTGCTGATTAATCTGACGGGCCGAAAAGGTTTTGAATCCCCGCATAACTTCGGCTAACCCATGTAGCTTATCCTCAGAATTATTCTTTACAGGATTATCGTTATTCAATACCACAATGCCGTGTATATGGTTGGGCATTATAATGAACAAATCCAATTCCACGTTGCGGTAATGATTTGGCAAATTTTCCCAATAATCGTGTACGATTTTTCCAAAGAGGCTTAATACTATCTCAGACTCCACAATTTTACCGAATAGAGATTCTCGATTTTCCGTGCATATAGTTACAAAGTAAGCCCCTAATTGGGAATAATCGTAGTCTTTAAGTCGAATAGAATGTCTTGATGGTAGTGACATTTTATTGTCCAGAACGGGTTTTACGGACGGGTTACCCCCCTGAGTACAGGAGGGGCAGGCAAACCACGCCCCTACCCAATAATCTTTCGTATTCACGGGTGGGTTATAAACCCATCCCTACACATAATATTTCGCATTTGCGGGTGGGTTATAAACCCACCCCTACAGGTAATCGGACTTGGCGGTTAGATGACTTAGACCCCCACAGGTTCGAGGGCTAATTGCTCGAATTCGTCCAACAGCTTGGAAAAATAATCCAGGGCTTGTTGCACAGGTTCGGGGGTGGTCATATCTACCCCTGCCGTTTTCAGGATATTGGCCGGATAATCGCTGGAACCGCTTCGCAAGAAATTCAGGTAACGGTCAACGGCGGGTTGCCCTTCCTGAATAATCTGCTGCGATAGAGAGACGGCTGCTGACATCCCCGTTGCATACTGATAAACATAGAACGACGAATAGAAATGGGGAATCCGCGACCATTCCAGGGCGATTTGCTCATCCATAAAACAAACCGGGCCATAGTATTTCTCAATCAAGCTTCGGTAGATGTTGTTAAGCAATTCCGGCGTTAGCGAATGCCCTTCTTCGGCTCGTTTGTGGGCTTCGTACTCAAATTCGGCGAACAACACCTGCCGGAACAAAGTGCCCCGGTACTGCTCAAGCTGAGTGTTAATCAGATACATCCGCATCGCTCGGTCAGTAGTATTTTCCAGCAAATAATCGGTTAAAAGAGCCTCATTGGTAATAGAAGCCACCTCCGCCACAAACAGACTATAGTTTGAATAGGTATAGGGCTGATTTTTGTTGGTGTAGAAGCTGTGCATCGAGTGGCCTAACTCGTGTGCCAGGGTATAGGTACTATAAAGGTTATCCTGATGGTTGAGTAGGATAAAAGGTTGGGTGGTGTAAGAGCCGCTACTATAAGCCCCACTGGTTTTGCCTGTACTTTCGTAAACGTCAATCCAGCGCGAGTTAATGCCTTTAGTCATATCAGCGATATATTGCTGGCCTAACTTACCCAGACCGTCGGTTACGATTTCCACTGCCTCGCTGTAGGGAATTTTGCGGCTGGCCTCCGAGACTAAGGGCACATAGAGGTCGTACATATGCAGTTCGTCCAGCCTCAAAACCTCTTTACGTAGTTTAAGGTAGCGGTGTAAGCTGGGCAAGTTGCGGTCAACTGCTTGTAACAGGTTAGTATAAACTTCTTCGGGGATATTGTGCGGTTTTAACTTGGCTTCCAGACTGCTTTTGTAGTGATGGGTACGGGCCTGGAAAATATCAGCTTTGACCGAAGCGGCATAAGTTGAGGCCAAAGTATTGTTATAATTGCCGTAGACTTTGTATTTGGCCTCAAAAGCATCTTTGCGTACTCGGCGGTTGGTACTTTCGAGGAAGTTGATAAAACGCCCGTTGGTCAGTTCTACTTCCTGCTCGTTTTCGTCCAGAATATTGCCATACTTGAAATCGGCATCGGTCATCATACTAAAAATGCGGTCGGGGGCCGAAGTAACCTCATAAGCCTGGGCTAGCACTTCTTCGACCTCTGCCGAGCGGGTATGAGGTTTCTCCCGCAAAATCTGGTCGAGCATAAAGCGGTAGTGGGCCAATCTGGGCTCATCCTGATAGAAGCTCGCTAACTTGTCTTCAGGGATTGCCACAATTTCAGGAGTGATAAACGAGGCCGAGGCCGCCGCCTGAGAATAGAGGCTGGCAGCGCGGTCAGCTAAAGCTTGATAAGTGCCGTTGGTGTTATCTTCGTCGCGGCGCATGCTGGCGTAAACATAGACCTGCTCCAGGTTCATCATAATTTTTTCGTACATTTGCAAGCCCGAAAAAAGAGCCTTGCCCGACTCGCCTAATTTATCTTTGAAAGCTTCTAGACCGGGTAACTTCTCGTTAATCGAAACAAAATCGGCTTCCCAGGCAGCATCGGTTGGATAGATGCTTTCGAGGTTCCATTTATTTTTTTCATCTATATCGTTTCGTTTGGGTAAAGTTAACATAATAAATAATAGCCTTTCCACCTGACCTGACTAATTGACGGTAATAACCCCTTAAAACACAAAAAGCCATGCTCTTTCTGCAAAGTGCCACATTTTCTAATTATAACCTAATTATGCAAGGGTGGCATATTATTTGCAATCAGTTTAGCCCAAAATGGTACTAATTCAATGGTTGAATTTGACTTGGGCTTAGCTCACTTTTTGGTTGACTAAGCTATAAGGTTGACTACCTGAATTCTGGTTTAACAATACTGGTATAATGAAGGAGTCAGAATAAACCTAACCCCCCAACCCCCTTCCCTAGCAAGGAAGGGGGAATAATTCTTAACTAGTTACTTTTTACTGACAACTGACAACCGCTTGACACTTTAATCCAAAAATATAGATAGATAAGAATGGAAAAATATGGCTGAAATAGAATTGAAAGATAAACGATTTCTGGGAGCATCCAAAATCGAGGTTTCCAGTATTGGGATTGGCACCTGGGCCTGGGGCGACCAGGGTATGTGGCAATATGGCAAGAGTTTTACTCGTTACGATATTGATGAAGCCTTCAAAACCAGCCTTGCCGCCGGAATTAATTTCTTTGATACTGCCGAGATTTATGGCAAGGGCGAGTCGGAACGGATAGTAGGCCAACTCCTGAAATATTATAACTCAAAGGTAGTGATAGCCTCCAAATTCGCCCCATTGCCATTGCGCCTGAACGCGGCTGAACTGGAAAAAGCATTGGATAGATCGCTATTTCGGTTAGGGTTAGACCAACTGGATTTGTATCAGATTCATTGGCCTTACAGTTTGATAAAACAAGAAGATTTGATGAAAGCTCTGGTTAGGGTGGTAAAAGCGGGAAAAGTGAAAGCGGTAGGGGTCAGCAATTACAACGCTGCCCAGACTCGCAAAGCTCACACCTTCTTGGCGGGCTATGGTGTGCCGTTGGCCTCTAACCAGATACTTTATAATTTGGCGCACCGCAAGCCCGAATCTAACGGGGTGTTGCAGACCTGCCGGGAGCTAAACGTGGCGGTAATTGCCTATAGCCCGTTGGCGCAAGGCGTTTTGACTGGTAAATATACCGGGGCTAACGCCCAAAAAGTTGAGGGCCTGCGCCGTTTTAGGGGTGCTTTTCGAGGTGGTGGCTCAGTGGAGCTTCAGTCGCTGGTAACTCAGGTAAAGGCAGTTGCTCAGGAAAAGGGCAAAACCCCTTCTCAGGTCGCCCTTAATTGGTTGATGTGCAAGGATGAACTGGTTATCCCGATTCCCGGCGCGAAAAACCAGAAACAGGCCGAACAAAACGCTGGAGCTTTAGGCTGGCGATTGAGCGCAGAGGAAGTTGCTCGCCTGGATGAAGCCTCGAAACCGTTTCTGAAAGGGTGATAGAAGTCAGAAACCAGGAGTCAGGAGTTAGAATAGGGAACAAACCTAACCCCTGTAGAGACACGATGCATCGTGTCCCTACGAGGAAGGGAAACAGGTTCGGGTATACACACTGGTCTACCCTACAAATTTCTTTCCGACAACCAACAACTGCCTACTGACAACCGTTAAAAGGAGTTTTCTATGTGTGGAAGATATGCTTTACAGGCCACCGGGCCAATAATTGCGGCCCGCTTTAGTGCCACCCCCAGCCCGGTTGCGGCGGGGTTTCAGCCGCGTTTTAACATTGCCCCAACCCAATCTATCCCGATAATTTTAGGCCGGGAAGAACGCCAACTGGAAATGATGCAATGGGGTTTAATCCCCTCCTGGTCTAAAGAGCCCAAAGCCAACTACTCCACCATCAACGCCCGTGTCGAAGGGATTGAGGATAAACCCGCCTATCGCAAGCCCCTGCGTAGCCAGCGTTGTCTGGTTCCGGCGACTGGTTTTTATGAGTGGAATAAGCCAGTGGGTTCTAAAGAAAAAATTCCTTATCATGTTCGGCTGAAAAGCCTGGATGGCAATCCCCAGCTTTTTGCGCTGGCGGGATTATATGATGTGTGGCGCGGCCCGGATGGTAAAGAGCTTAAAACTTACACTATTGTCACTACCGAAGCTAACGAATTAATAAGACCTTTACATGAACGGATGGCGGTTATTCTGCCGCGAGAGTTAGAGGAAGCCTGGCTTGACCCGCACCTGACTGAGCCCGCCCAAATTTTGCCTTTACTGAAGCCCTATCCGCCTGAATTAATGGAGGCTTATACCGTTTCTACTCAGGTCAATAGCACCGCCCACGAAGGCTCGCACCTGCTTGACCCAACGGGTTACGGCTCGCCCCAATCTGCCGTCGCGCTTTGGGATGAGAATTGATTCATTTGGGTAATTCTTAACCTCAGCAAAACACGCCTCTTATTCCCAAAAGGCTGTAGTATAATGGGCTGTGCAACAAAATGGTTGTGCGGCCCGTTTATGTTAGCGGTTGTCGGTGGTTGGAAAGAAATTTGTAGGAGCAGGCTCTGTCCTGCGATAAATCGGCTGACGAAGCAGTCTCCTACAATAACCCCCTGATTTTAGATATTCGATTTTAGATAATTTGCTAATACCTAACACCTATTTTGAAAGGAGAACCAACGGCGTGAAGGGACTTATCCTGAGCGGTGGCAAGGGAACTCGCCTACGCCCCCTGACCTATACCAGTGCCAAACAACTTGTGCCAGTGGCTAACAAGCCCGTCCTTTTTTATGCTATCGAAACCCTGATTGAAGCCGGGATTCGCGAAATCGGGATTGTGGTGGGCGACACGGCGGCGGAGGTGATGGCGGCGGTTGGCAATGGCGAACGCTGGGGCATTAAGGTTAGTTATATTCCACAAGAAGCCCCTTTGGGTCTGGCTCACGCGGTAAAAATTGCTCAGGATTATCTTGGCAATGAGCGGTTTGTAATGTACCTGGGCGATAATATGATTGAGGAAAGTATTCGCCCCCTGGTCGAAGAATTTCAGAATAGCGATAGTAACTGCCAGATTTTGCTCAAAGCCGTGCCAAACCCCCAGAGCTATGGGGTTGCCGTTCTGAATGGTGACCGCGTAACCCGTCTGGTTGAGAAACCCCCCGAACCCCCCAGCAATCTTGCTCTAGTGGGCATTTACATGTTTGATAGCAACATTTTCGCGGCGGTTAACGCCATTCGCCCAAGCTGGCGCAATGAGCTCGAAATCACTGACGCTATTCAGTACCTTGTCACTAACGAATTTAATGTAAAATCTTATATCGTTAAGGGTTGGTGGGTGGACACCGGGAAACAGGCCGACATGCTGGAAGTCAATCGCCTGATTCTTGACCGCCTTGAGCCGGCCCAGCGTGGTTTTGTGGACAAAGATAGCCGGATTGATGGCAAAGTGGTGATTGAGACGGGCGCAGAAATTATTAACAGTGTGGTGCGCGGCCCGGTCATAATTGGCGAAGGTTGCCGGATTGTGAATAGCTATGTTGGGCCGTTTACCTCGATTAATCACCATTGTGTGGTCACTGACAGTGAAATTGAACATAGCATTATTCTGGAAAACAGTCAGATTTTAGATATTCCCGGCAGAATTGAGGATAGCTTGATTGGTCGGAACGTGGTGGTGGAGAAATCGCCTATCAAACCAAAGGCCCACAAACTGCTGCTGGGCGATAATAGCCGGGTGGGAGTGTTATAGACGACCTAACCCCCTAGCCCCCGGACACGATGCATCGTGTCCCTACAGAATGGGGAACAATTTCACCTCTCCCTTTTTAAGGGAGAGGGTAGGGTGAGGGTTTCTCGACCTAGCCCCGTTCCAGTTGGAAAGGGGAATTTTAAAACAGGAGAAGTAAAGTAACAGAATGAAGAAACTTTTAGTGACGGGCGGCGCAGGTTTTATTGGTTCAAATTTTGTGCGCTATATGCTGGCAAAATACCCCGATTATAGTATTGTGGTGCTGGACAAGTTGACCTACGCCGGGAATCTAGCGAATCTGGCGGATGTTGAACACGATTATGGAGACCGCTACAGCTTTGTAAAGGGTGATATTGCGGATGCGGCGGTGGTTGATGAAGCCATGCGCGGCTGTGATTATGTGCTTAACTTTGCGGCGGAGAGCCACGTTGACCGCTCTATCGAGCAGCCCGGTCAGTTTATTATGACCGATGTTTATGGCACTTTTGTGTTGCTGGAAGCGGCCCGCAAGTTTGGGATTGAGCGGTTTGTGCAAGTTTCTACCGACGAGGTTTATGGGCATGTAGCGGAAGGTTCGTCCAAAGAAACTGACCGCTTTGAAACTCGCAGCCCCTATAGTGCCAGCAAAGCAGGTGGCGAGTTGATGGTTCACGCTTATTTTGTGACTTACGGCGTGCCCGTTATTATCACACGCGGCAGCAATAACTTTGGCCCTTACCAGTATCCCGAAAAGTTGATCCCCCTGCACATTACCAATGCTTTGGACGATATTCCGTTGCCAGTGTATGGCGATGGGATGCAAATTCGCGACTGGATTTATGTGCTTGACCATTGTAGCGGGATTGACATCGCCCTCCACAAAGGCACTTTGGGCGAGTCCTATAATGTGGGTGGCGGCAACGAGCGCACCAATATTACGATTGTCAACAAGGTGCTGGAACTGACCGAGAAGCCAAAGGAACTTATTACCTACGTCAAAGACCGGGCTGGACATGACCGTCGTTATTCGCTGGATACCAGCAAAATCCGCGAATTAGGTTGGGAGCCCGCCTATAGCTTTGAATCAGCCCTGCGACAGACCGTTGAATGGTATATGCGGAACGAAAGTTGGTGGCGGACGCTCAAGTCTGGTGAGTTCCAGGAATACTACCAGCGACAATATACTCAAAGGTAAATCGGTTATCGGTGGTCAGTTGTCGGTTGTCGCTAAAAAGTAACGAGTGCCGAGTCATGAGTTGAAAGCATTTCCCCCTTCCACTTTAGGGAAGGGGGCTAGGTTTGCACCTGGAAGGATAAACTTCTACAAAATGTTGATGGCGCGGGCGGCTAAAACTCCCACTACTACCAGCGACATAGTAGCCTGAACCATCATCAGGAGTTTGCAACGGCGGCTTAAAACGGCGGTATCGGTGGGACTAAAGGCGGTACTGGTGTTAAAGGCCAGAAAAAGATAATCAATAAAATTGGGCATCCAGTTTGCGCCACCCGGCCCACCCGCCACCATCTGGGGAAACAAAAAGTCAGAGGTTTCGTGGTGGTCGCTGTGGCGCATTTGCGGCCCGCCACCATCTACCAGCCAATACCAGGTAGCAAAAACTATCACATTTGTAACCCAGATTATGGCGGCATTACCTAACAGGGTAACCGCTTTTTCTCTCTTCGTTATCAACAAGGTAATTAATAGAATCACACTCGAAATGAGTAGTAAGGTAACTACCGCCGCCGCCCCTAAAGCCAGATAATGGTTTATCTGGTGCATTCCGCGACGGTGAGTGAAGTAAAAAGCAATTACCAACAATATCATCACCGGCCAGATTAACAGGCTCGGCCCTATCCGCAGGTCGTCTGGCAAAAAGCCATAAAGCACGCCAAACACTACCAACGCCGCCAGCAAAGGCCAGCGTGGTCTGCCCCTTTTCTCAACAGAAGCAGATTGGGATTTACTGGTTTCTAAATTGTTATCATCCACCAGACTCATAACATTAACCCTGATTGTTAGTTGATTTTCAAAAGTAAATCTTACAAAATTGGGTTGACCAAACCAAAAGAAATATGGAAGATTTATGAGTGCCAACTGGATTATAACCATTTATGTAGTGATTGACGATTTGCTGCAAAGTTTGGAATATCAAATCGAAAGTCGCCGTCGCGTAAGCGATAGTAAAATCTTGACCAATCCCTCATCTCTAATAAATGAGGTAATATTTGGAGAGTTGTTATTTGCCAGGTAATTATTCTTAACTGGTAGATCTAACATTTGTTCCAATTCGCCCCACTCAACCTCGCTAAGGTATTTGTAATAATGCATATCAAGCGTAAGTTTACTTGAGGATCTATCTAGCCACAAATTCT
>Ga0209511_1003103_pt1 | contig 12907 bp, 10 predicted proteins | sample SSSSmetaG_FD_184141 | JGI IMG/M metagenome (GOLD analysis project Ga0209511, IMG submission 184141) | Glacier valley bacterial and archeal communities from Borup Fiord, Nunavut, Canada, to study Microbial Dark Matter (Phase II) - ​SSSS... | ecosystem: Environmental > Aquatic > Freshwater > Ice >... | reverse complement strand
CACTACCGTCTTTCTGAATCCTTTTGTCTTAAATTCCTGCTTCATTTCGATTTGTATCATCAATGATTCGTTTAATTATTTCAGCACTGGTCAATTTCATCTCATTACACGCGGCAACAAATCCACTATCGGGGGCGATGCAAGGATTGGCATTTATTTCAATTACTTTCGGTCTATTGTCTGTTCCGACCCTTAAATCGACACGCGCATAACCACTTAGACCAAATATTTGCCAACACTTACCCGCGATTTTCTTAAGCTCAGCAATTAAATCTGCATCAACATCCCCGAATCTGAAACTTCTTGTTGTGTTTTGATATTCCATTGAAGTTTCATCCCACTTAGCCTTATACCCCAGAATGCGAGGTTTTGTTTCATAATAGTCATTTGAAAAGCACATTTCTGCAGGAGGCAATACCTCAAACTCTTTTTTCCCGCCAATAACCGAGATATTGAACTCCCTGCCATGAATGTATTCCTCCGCAAAAAAACCTTTTGGAATCTCTTTAATCTCGTTGCCGCGAATGACCAATGCATCATCAATTCCTACTGATCCATCTTCTGAAATAGGTTTTATAATGTAATACTTATCCGGAATTACTTCCGCTAAATACTTAGCCCAGAATGGAGTATCGATTTTATTGAAGCTAAGAATCGTTTTGCATACAATCTTATCCGTCGTCGTGAAAATGGCGGCTGCATCCGATCCTGTGAAAGGTACATTAAACAACTCGAGCATCGCAGGAGCTGCAAAACTTAAACGTCCGGATTCGTTGATTGTTTCGACCAGGTTAAAAACAACGGAAGCTTCACTGTTTTTAATGATGGTTATTAAATCATTTGTATTCAAATCAAAAACTGCTCTTTGAGAACTATATCCTAATTGTTCAAGAGCAGTCTCGATAAATATTGCCTGATTCAAAACATCCAGTTCATCCTCTTTTGAAGAATTGGTAACCGGGTTATGTAGTATTATCGCATGTTTCATTGTTTGTCTTTCAAGCCGGAGCGTTTTATGGCGGAATCCATGATCTCCGAAATGAGTTGGAGATAAGTAATTCCGATTAATCGTGCAAGAATTGGAAGATCAGAATAGGTGGGATTAAGTCCGGCCAACGGATTTACCTCAATAAAATTAGGTTCTCCATTTGCATCTAACCTGAAATCGACGCGACCAGCATCTTTTCCCTTGATCAATTTCCAAACTGTTATTGCCATTTCAGCACATTTCAGGGCAACAGGATCAACAGCAATTTTATAGCTGGCATATTTTTCCCAGTCTTTCTTGACAGAATAGGAATAAATAGGGTGGGGGGCGTGTTCATTCAACACAATCTCCAAAGTCCCAATCGCTTTTGTATCGTCACCACTCCCTGTAATTCCAACGGTAAACTCTCTTCCCGGCAGAAATGATTCAACCAGAACGGGTTGGTGAAATGTCTTTAGCAGATAATCCACCGATTCTTCGAATTGTTTCTGATTGCTAACTAGCGAAAAGCCATCAATTCCTTTGCTTGTTCCTTCGGCAACTGGTTTCACAAAACGCGGAAATGGAATATCAATATCTTGTAATTCGTTCAATTGAGAGACGACCTTAAAATCTGAAGTTAAAACTCCGGCTTGCTTTATAATAAGCTTGGTCAGACCTTTATCGAGTGTAAGGTTCAGAATATCAGGTTCACTGAAGACATACGGAATCCTGTATGCATCAAGAAGGCAAGGAACCTGGGCTTCGCGTGCAATTCCAAACATTCCTTCGCAAATATTGAAAACCAGGTCGCATCGATTTCCTGCATTTAAAAAATTAACGAGACTGAAAATATTCCCGATACGGATTACTTCATAACCCAATGAAATTATTGCCTGTTCAAGTGCATCAATTGTTTCCGGTGAGTCGAACTCTGCAACTTGCTCATTTGTATATCCCAGACGCAAATAATCTTCCTTCAGGTCATAAGTCAAACCAACTTTAATCATTTCAAAAATTTAGAATTAGTTCTCTTCAGGATAGATGTACTCTTTGCCCAGATAATTGATAAGTGTAATTCCATCTTTGTCAATGCTTTTAATCGATTCGGGCAATAGTGGAATTTTTCCGCCACCACCTGGAGCATCGATTACAAAATACGGAACGGCATATCCTGAAGTGAATCCCCGAAGCCCCTGGATAATTTCAATTCCTTTTTTTACTTTGGTTCGAAAATGGGCAGAACCGGGTATGGGATCGCATTGATATATGTAATAAGGACGTACACGTACTTTCAGAAGTCCTTGATTTAGTTTTCTAAAGGTTTCGACCGTGTCATTAACCCCTTTTAACAGTACACACTGACTGCCGAGTGGTATGCCTCCGTCTGCCAATCGGTTACAAGCCTCCCTGGTTTCGATGCTGAGCTCGTCGGGATGCGAGAAATGAAGACTCATCATCACCGGATGGTATTTTCTGACTATTTTGATCAGATTTTTCGTTACCCTCATCGGCAAAACAACCGGTATTTTGGTACCAATCCTGATTATTTCAACGTGCGGTATGGCTCTTAGATGTGACAAAAGGTACTCAAGCCGGTTGTCCGACAGTGTCAACGGATCTCCACCCGAAATAAGAACATCTCTGATTTGCTTGTTGGAGGCAATATATTCAATCGCAGTATCCCAACTTTTTGTCGAAACGTGCGTTTTATTCTTCTTTGCTACCATGTGACTTCGCGTACAATAGCGACAATATGCAGCGCAAACACCTGTTACAGTAAACAATACACGGTCAGGGTAACGGTGCACAATGTGTGGAACTGGCGTATCATTGGCTTCATTGAGCGGATCATTCTTCTCTCCGTTTCCAATTGTTAACTCCTCTTTAGCAGGAATCATGGTTCTGAAAAGCGGATGGTTTGGTGCAAAGCGACTTAAAAGCGATGCGAAATAGGGAGTTATGCGAAATGGTAAATGATTATCGGGTAGAGAACTAATCACGTTTTCATACGATTCTCCAAATATCTCCTTTAATCTTTCAGCCGTGTGAATACTGTTTTTTATTTGCCAGGTCCAACTGTTCCACTCGCTTAATGAAGTTTTAGGAAAATTCTTCCTGATAAATTGAGGAACTGAATCGTCGCAAGGGAAGTTAGCCGATGAGCGAAGGCTCCTGTTGAAAATTGAAAAAATACTCCCGGATACTATGGGAACCGGGGAATCTGGTACCGAAGTTTCTTCCGAAACTGAAGGTGTTATCATTGTCATTTCTGATTTCATGGACAATTAATGCTTTTCTCTGTTTTAAGTTAAGAAAAAAAGTCTGCATTTCTCAGTATATCAATATTATATACTTAAGACGCAAACCGTAAAACTTTGCAAATGTATATCAAATTTAATTACTTTTTTTGCTTTTTTATCAATCTCAAAAATGATTAAAATAAAATTCAGTTTTCAATAATATTATGATGGTTTTTAATTGTGGTTTCAGTTTTTACTGTATTGATTAAATTAATGAAATGCAATGTTATAAGTGTGTTTTTTGATGATTTAGTCTTGTGTCTCCTGTTAATATTGCGGTTAATAAATTTTTTGGAAGTTTAGGTTTTTTTGTGATTCCATATTTCTGACTTGGTTTGTCAAAAAAAGACCGGGTTGAAGTCAAATAAAAAGAGAGAAAAAAGTGACTTCTTTGCAATTTTCGCTTATCGATTAACCTTTATTTTTAGATTGTCACATCCATTTTTGACTTACTGAATAACAAGCATCATTCTTAGGAATGCGCCCAATAATTGTAAATTTTGGATTAACGGCACAATAGAGCACAACAAAGGCTTCAAATATTGTAATTGATTGTAAATAAATTTAATATGATATGTCGAACCCAATATTCGTCCAGAATTATTGATAGATGTCTCCATCTGCCATTTGTCAGAAAACATTCAGGTTTAATTTAAATTAATTGTATTTTAGCAGTCGGAAATTAAAAGATAAAATCAAGATATGGAAACAATAGACTGGAAAAATCTGGGATTTGGTTATAGTAAAGCAGATTTCAATATCCGTTGCTGGTATCGCAATGGACAATGGGGAGAATTGGAAGTATCTGATTCTGAAAATGTCACCTTGCATATTGCAGCTACAACCTTTCACTATGGTCAGGAAGCTTTCGAAGGTTTGAAAGCTTTCAGAGGTAAAGATGGAAAGATTCGTGTTTTTAGGATGGAAGAGAATGCGAAACGGATGCAACATTCATCTCAGGGAATCATGATGGCGGAAGTCCCTACCGCTTTATTTACCGAAGCTGTCCGGAAGGCAGTGAAATTAAATGAAGCGTACGTTCCTCCGTTTGAATCAGGTGCCGCTTTATATATCCGTCCTTTATTGATTGGTACAGGACCTCAGATCGGCGTTAAGCCCGCTGATGAATATTTGTTTATGGTGATGGTAATGCCCGTGGGACCTTATTTTAAAGAAGGTTTTAAACCAACCGATTTGGTCATTTACCGCGAATACGATCGTGCTGCGCCGCTTGGAACCGGGAAAATTAAAGTAGGCGGCAATTATGCCGCTAGCCTTGTTGCAGGCCAACGGGCACATGAGAAAGGATTTTCATCGGTTTTGTACCTTGATGCAAAAGAAAAGAAATACATCGACGAGTGTGGCCCTGCCAATTTTTTCGGCATTAAGGGCAATTCTTATATTACGCCAAAATCTGATTCTATTTTGCCTTCAATCACGAATATGAGTTTGAGGCAATTGGCGAAAGATATGGGCATGAAGGTTGAAGAACGTCAGGTTGATGTGGAAGAACTTGCTGAATTTGATGAGGTTGGAGCTTGTGGTACCGCTGCTGTCATTTCACCGATTAAACGGGTTTATGACGCCGATAAAGATGTCGAATACCTTTATGGATCTGAGCCAGGTAAAGTGTGCGTAAAGCTTTATGAAAAGCTTCGTGGAATTCAATATGGAATTGAACCTGATCTTTATAATTGGACAGCAATTGTCGAATAATTTCCATATACGCTTAAAACAGAAAAGCCACCTCATCGGGTGGCTTTTCTGTTTTATCATTATTGACCGTTTGAAGCGGTTGGGTTTTTCTTATTTAGAGCAGTTTCCCGCTTTAATCTGTGTCCACGTGGGCGTATAAGCATTAAATCCGATATAGACAATCCCTCTTATTGAATCAGGTTTAAGTGCGCAATAACTGCTTAGCTTTGGATTGTAATAGATATCGATATCTCCCAAAATTGTTTTAAGCGGTTCGATCCCGTTAAGCGTAGTAAGCTGCTCGTTGTTTAAAATCTGAACCTTCCCTTTTACAAGTTTCAAAACATCAATACCGCTTAGGTTTACAAGGTTCCGATTGTCATCGAGGATTAAATTCCCGTTGACAATTCCAAGCTTTGTTAATCCGGTTAACGAAGTCAAAGCATTACATTCAACAATCCGAAGATCTTTTTTAATACCTTTCAAAACAGTTGCCCCGTTAAATGAGTTAAATGCAGTAAGCTGACTTACCTCGGCGGTTCCTCCGATGGTATCGACCTTTGCAAGTCCTTGCAAATTTTTAAAATTCAAACAGTTAATTAATAGCAGGTCTTTTTTAATGTGAGGTAAATTATTCAGCCCTTCCAGATTGGCCAGGCTGTTGCATCCTGATATTGAAATGGTCGTAATTGTATCGTTCAGCGCATTCAATGCTGTTAATCCCGAAAGTGCAGGCAGGCCGGAAAGCATTAAGTTTCCATTGATACTTTTGAGCTTATTCAAACCGTCGAGGCTCGAAAGTAATGCATTGTTGTAAAGAATTACATTCGCATTGATCGATTCAACATTTGATAAACCATCCAATGAGGTAAGTACGGGATTTTCGCCGATCGAAATACCACCTGTTATTGATGTTAAACTACCTAAACCAGTTAATGAAGGAAGCACACTATTATTTGTCACCTCAATATTTGCAATGGTCTTAACCAATCCTAATCCGTTTAAATTTACAATTTTAGGGTTGTTTTCGACGATCAGGGAAGTTGATAACGTATCGAGTTTAGACAAACCTGCAAGCGAGGTTAGCCCTGTACAGGCAGAAATCTGAAGATCGCCCGTAATTTTTGTCACATTCGACAAGAAGCTGAGATCCGTATTCCGTATTTTGTAGAGTTTGACAGATCCGGTGACAGATTTTAGGTTTACCAAATACTTTTTGAAGTCGATATCATCAGCAGTATTCAACTCAAGAGAACCGGTAATTTTGGTGTAATTTTTTTTCAAAAAATAGGCCAGCATGGTGTCTGTAGCCTGCGAATAAACCGCAACTGTTCCGACAAACTCTCCCGGAGCCGGTGGGACAACCGGGGTTTCAGGAGTAGTATCAGATTTCTTACACGAAGTGTAAAACATCCCCGAGAGGAGCATTGAAACAATAAAAAACAGTCTTATCTTTCTCATCAATAACATGTTATTTTTTGAATTTATCAATCCAAAATTGTGAATTTAATTCTTTTTCGAGTACAATTGAATCGATAATTTTTTACGACACAAAGGAAATAATTTTATACCATTATAAGACGATAAAACTTCAAAAACAGTTGTGTCAGGTATCTTTTCATAATTATTTCGACAACTCCAGCATCCTGAGTATCGGAATCTTCGCTTTTTCAATGATACCTGGCTCAAGAATAATCTCCGGCCTTTCGTATTTTAGGGCAAGGTATAATTTCTGCATTGTATTCAATTTCATATAACTGCAGTCGTTACAGCCGCAGGTGGAGTCGATGGATGGAGCCGGGATGAATATTTTTTCCGGACACGCTTTTTGCATCTGGTGAAGTATGCCGCTTTCGGTGGCCACGATAAATTCATTGGCTTTACTTGTTGAAACATAACTAAGCAAGGCAGTTGTTGAACCAATGAAATCAGCCACCAGCAATACCTGTTTTTCACATTCCGGATGAGCAATAAACACAGCCTGAGGATGTTGATCCATCAGTGCCACAATTTTCTCAAGCGAATATTTTTCGTGTACCATGCAGGCGCCATTCCAAAGAACCATGTCGCGTCCGGTTACCGAATTAATATAATTTCCCAGATTTTTATCAGGGGCGAATATTAAAGGTTGATTCTTTGGAAACGACTCAACGATTTTCATCGCATTCGATGAGGTAACGATCACATCCGAAAGCGCCTTAATTTCTGCAGAGCAATTGATATATGAAATTACCTTGTGATCGGGATATTGGTTCTTAAATGCCTCAAATGCTGCTGCCGGGGCAGACTCAGCCAACGAACAACCTGCATTCAGATCGGGAACAATCACTTTTTTCGTGGGATTAAGAATTTTTGCGGTTTCGCCCATAAAATGAACGCCTACAAAAAGAATGATGTCAGCATCGGTTTTTTGAGCCTGCTGCGCCAGTGCCAATGAATCTCCCAGAAAATCGGAAATATCCTGAAGTTCGGGTGTAATATAATAGTGTCCAAGAATTACCGCGTTTTTGGCTTTTTTGAGTAGTGCGATCTCTTTGCGGAGATCAATACTATTCGAAACTGGTTCGTTGATGAAGCCGTGCCTTACTATTAATTGATCGTATTTGCTTTTTAACATTGAAATATTGTTGTAACAATCGCCGCAAAAATAGTCATTCAATCCAAATCTTCAGCAGTAAGCGCATAGTTTTTAGTAACTGTCAGATTTGCAATCTGTTGTATTTTATGTTTTGTAATTAGCACAACCACTGAAAGTTATTGGACTTTGGCATTAATTTGTTAATTTTTTGAAACGATTGTTAATAAAAACCCCTGATAAGTTAATAAATAGATCGCGTGGGCTGATTCCAATCACCTGTTGATTGATTTTCTATTTCTAATTTTGGGTTTTAAATTTAACAATATTGTAACACCTGAATTGAAATGGAGTTCAAGGCTTATTCTACTTTTGCGAATCATTAAAGCAATTTAAAAATTGTTAAAAATTTACATTGTTAATCCAATAGTTTAAAATTAGATCACCAACTTAAAATGATTTATTAATGAAAAACAATTTGAACAAGCTCTTACTGACTATTGTGCTTTTTGCAGGAATGGTCTTAACCACGCTGGGACAGGTAACTTCTTCCGGAATGAATGGTAAAATTACGGGCAACAAAGAGTCTCTTCCCGGAGCTGCTATTGTTGCCATCCATGTGCCATCTGGTTCGCAGTACGGTACAGTTACAAATTCAGACGGTCGGTTCTCAATTCAAGGTATGCGTCCAGGTGGACCATATACCATTGAAGTTTCATTTGTTGGCTATTCAAAAGCGACTTATACTGATGTTACTTTAAATTTAGGTGAACCATTCACAATGAATGCAGATTTGAAGGAAAGTACGACTGAAGTTAGCGAGATTGTTGTTGTAGGTGCAAGACCTTCGGCATTCAACTCCGAGCGAAATGGTGCTGCAATAAATATTACGAACAGACAAATCGCCATGATGCCAACCGTTTCAAGAAGTATTAATGACGTGACACGTCTTACTCCTCAGGCTAATGGTAATCAGATTGGTGGGGGAAACTACCGCCAGAACTATATCACAGTTGACGGTGCTCAGTTTAATAACGCATTCGGTATCGGAGGCAATCTTCCCGGTAATGGTTCACCGATTTCACTTGATGCACTTGATCAGATTTCAGTGAATATCACTCCATTTGATGTACGTCAAAGTGGTTTTATCGGTGCGTCAGTGAATGCTGTTACCCGCTCAGGTAGCAACGAATTCACAGGATCTGCTTATACTTATATGAAAAATGAAAAATATGCAGGGAATAAAGTGGGTGATGCTACATTCACTAAAAATCCTTCAGACTATAATTTGAAAGGTTTTCGCGTAGGCGGTCCGATCATCAAGAATAAGCTTTTCTTCTTTGTTAATTATGAAACAGAAAAGAATACGGTTCCCGGACCAGGACGCGTTGCTTCTACCGGTACACCTGATTATGTAAATAATATTGCCCGCCCAACAGTTGCCGATATGGATATGATGAGCAAATACCTTTTGGATAATTATGGATATGAAACAGGTCCTTACCAGGGTTATTCGCAAGAAAGTCCCCGTACTAAATTTTTAGGACGTCTGGACTGGAACATTAACAAGAATCACAAGTTGAACGTCCGTTACAGTAATTCGAATGGTAAGTCACCTTCATATCCAAGTACTTCCTTCTCTCCATTCACTAACGCACAAATTCCATATCAGGCAACCTCTGTAAATCGTCAGAGTATGGATGCGATGTGGTACAAAAATTCCGGATATTATCAGGAAACAAATTTCAGTTCAATTGCCGGTGAGATAAACTCAACTTTTGGTGGCGGTAAATACTCCAATACACTTCGTTATACCTATTCATACCAGGATGAACCTCGTAGTACAGTTGGTAATCTTTTTCCTTTTGTTGATATTATGAAAGATGGTAGGGCTTATGCCTCATTTGGAACTGAACTGTTCTCTTACGGCAACCTTCGTCAGGTGAAAACAACAACAATTACAGATGATTTTTCATGGTCGATGGGTAAGAATAATCTTACCTTCGGTGTTCAGTATGAAAATAATAATACAAAGAATGGTTTTATGCGTTTTGGCTCAAGCTTTTATGTATTTAATTCATGGGAGGATTTTACAAGTGGTACTGCCCTTCCAAAAGCTTTTGGACAAACCTTTTCAAATACGCCAGGTTATGCGCAGGCATTCCCAAGTTTCAGATTTAGCCAGTATTCAGCTTATCTGCAGGATGAGATCAATATCAACTCAAAATTAAAAATTGTTGCAGGTTTGCGTGTTGATCAACCAACCTACCCTGAACCGGCACCAGAACACCCGATCATTGCAGGTCTTACATTCGGAGATAATAAATTTAGTACTTCAACGCTGCCCAAATCGAGGTTGATGTTGTCACCAAGGCTCGGTTTTAATTACAATATTAAAGATGACCGTTCATTGGTTTTACGTGGAGGAACAGGCGTTTTCACGGGTCGTATTCCTTTTGTTTGGATCGTTAGTCAGGTAGGTGATGCAGGCATGCTGCAAACAACCCAGACCTATACTGGAACTTCAGTACCTGGCCCTTTTAAACCGGAAATTAATGCCTATTATCCTACAACGCAGCCTACTCCCGGAACATTAGTACCTGGTAGTTTTACAATTATTTCAAAGGATTTCAAGATGCCTCAAACCTGGAAAAGTAGTCTTGCGCTTGATGCAAAACTACCTTTCGGATTAAAAGGAACATTGGAAGGAATCTACAATAAAGATTTCAACAGTGCATTCTTTAAAAATAATGGTTTAAAAGATGTTGGTGTACCCATGAATATCGCGGGTTATCCCGATCACCGGATTATTTATCCGGTAGCAACTAAGGACAAATATTACCAGCTTATTGATGCCAAGGGTAATATTACAACATCAACCGGAATTGGAAGTGCTGTTTCACCAATCGTAATGGAAAATACAAAGGGTGGCTACTACTATTCTGTTACCGCCAAATTGGAGAAATCATTCGATAAAGGTTTTTTTGCAATGATCGCGGTAACGCATAGCGAAGCTAAGAATCTTGTAGATGGAGGCGGCGATCAACCTTTTTCTGCATGGACAGGTAACAACGCAGTTAACGGATCTAATACCAAGGTAATGAGTTATGCAAGTTACGTAACACCTACCAAAGTGATTTCTTCGATCTCTTACAGACGCGAATATCTGAAATCAATGGCAACATCTTTTTCACTCTTTTATGAAGGTGGTGCTCAAGGCCGTTTTTCTTATACCTATAGTTCAAGTATCGTACGTGATGGTGGTGCAAATAATCTGCTCTATGTTCCTAAAGACGCGTCTGAAATCACATTTGTTGATTATAAAGACTCAAAAGGGGTTCTTATATGGACAGCAGCTGAGCAAAGTGAAGCTTTCTTTGCCTATGTCGATCAGGACAAATACCTTAAGAAACGCAAAGGTCAGTATGCTGAACGCAATGGTGCTGTAACCCCATGGAGAAACACTTTTGACCTTAAGGTAACTCAGGATTTTTTCATTAAAGTTGCTGGCAAACGTAATACGCTGCAGGTGAGTTTAGATATCCTAAATGTTGGTAACCTGCTCAATAAAAACTGGGGTTTGGCTGATTATTATAATCAAAACAATATTTTGGTGAACACTAACAACGCAACCATGGGAACCGTTGTTAATGGTGTAGTAGAACAACCTAAATTCAGGTTAAATCCTTACAATAACGCGAAGATTACTAATACATTTAGTAACACCCTTGGTTATGGTTCAACTTATTCAATGCAGCTAGGAATACGCTACATTTTCAATTAGTTAATAATTTATACTTTTCATAAAGGGGATGTCCGCCAGGACATCCCTTTTTTTTGATAGATTCCCTGCCTTTTTCGACGCATCTTTCATAATGGAATACTCCTTTACTGTAAATTCAGATAATGAAAAAGAAAAACAATTGCGTTTATAGTCCAAATAGGAACTCTTTATACACAATAGCTGTCAGAAAGTAGTGAAAATAAAGTCGGGTTAGATCAATAAATTCAATCTTCAATTTAAGCAAATTGAAGATTTTTTTAACACAATTAATATTCGTTTGAAATATTATTATTAATTTTCAGCATCCTATTACTTACTGGTTTTTTACGATTTGTTTAATTGTTGTGTTGATACAATTTTATTAACTGTAAATTTAAAAACTTATGAATCAATCTGAATTCAATTTTTTAAACATGTCCGACCGTGTGATGTCTCACATGCTCGTTGGAAAACTGCTCTGGGAAAATGATCCCGAAATTGTTGAAGTTATAGAGGTGATTAAACAGAAAAGGAACGACATATCTGTAAAAGGTTCTGTTGAGGCTGGTCTGTCGGGTAAGGGACACACTTCGGCAAAAGACAACACCCTCGACAGTCTTGCTACAAAAACCTTCAAGTTGAGTAAGAAAATCAGCGCATATGCAAAGAAGAAAGGTCTTTTGGAACTGATTCCTTTGGTGAATTTATCTGTTTCCACGATCTCGCGTGGACCCGAAAAAGAGGTGATCAACCGTTGCAATGCCATCGCGGATATTGCGGTAAAACACATCGAAAACCTTGCCGCTTTCAGCGTAAAAAACGATGAAATTGAGCAGATCAAAAAACTGATCTCCGAGTATCAAAATCACATCGATAACCGGAGCAATACCAATATTTCCAAATCCTCCTCGGGCGAAGATATCGCCAATGATATCGGAGTGATCCGCCATCAACTCGATATTCTCGACGACCTTGTTGAAGGTACGTTGGAGGACACTACCTTTATTCGGGGATACAGAGTTGCGCGCCTGATCGATGATTTTGGTAGGGGCAAAACACTGAAAAATAAAGACGAAGAATAGGATTAACACATGGTAAGTACAGGTAACCGGAAATATCGCTGATCAACAGGGATGTTCCCGGTTTTTTTATTTGTGTTCGGGGTTGTCTGATAACGATATAATTTGAACGCAAACCTCAAAAGAAAAGAGCAACGTACCACAAAGAGGTTAATGTAGGCTTGTTATCTTTGCGTCTCTGCAAAACTCTGCGTTAAAACAAGTCGCTCAACTCCCCGAATGGAAGGCAAAGATGGCAGGACGCCCTGGCAACTTAGCAGAACAGCGTGGTAACATAACAGAACAGCGTGCAAACCTCGCAGAACGATGTGCTAATTTGATAGAACAGCGCACAAACCTGACAGAGCGGCAGTTGAACCTGACAGAGCAGCAGATCAACCTGACAGAGCGGCAGGTCAACATGACAGAGCGGCAGGTGAAGGGGGCAGAACAGCATACAAACTTGGTAGAACGATGAGCAAACCTTATAGTATTAAGAATTAACCTGATGGAACTTCGCTCAAATATGACAGTGTCTTATACGAT
>Ga0209511_1003101_pt1 | contig 12920 bp, 7 predicted proteins | sample SSSSmetaG_FD_184141 | JGI IMG/M metagenome (GOLD analysis project Ga0209511, IMG submission 184141) | Glacier valley bacterial and archeal communities from Borup Fiord, Nunavut, Canada, to study Microbial Dark Matter (Phase II) - ​SSSS... | ecosystem: Environmental > Aquatic > Freshwater > Ice >... | reverse complement strand
CGATGGCCACACTGCCGCCGTTGGGGTTTAATCGCTCCCACGGAAATTTGCCAAGCGGATGATTCACGTTTACTTTTTCACGCAGGAACGATTCGTTTTCAATAGCGGCGATGTTGCAATGCACCTGCGCTGCAAACGCTTCGTGGATTTCCCATAGGTCAATATCGGTGAGCATCAAGCCGTGACGTGCAAGCAAACGCGGGATCGCGTAGGCCGGTGCCATCAGCAGGCCCTCGGTAAAAATATCAACGCCTGCCATTTCATAATCGAGCAGTTTCACGTGCACGGCATTAGTCGGCAGCTTGGCCAAGCCTTGCTCATTGGCTACCCAGATCGCGGCAGCGCCATCGGTGAGCGGCGAGGCATTGCCAGCGGTGATCGTGCCGCTACCGCTGCGGTCAAACGCCGGTTTCAATGTCGCCAATTTCTCCGGTGTGGAATCTGCGCGCGGAATGCCATCCTTCGCGGTGCCGTTGATGCTGATGATGAGATCGTCAAAGAAACCACGGCTCATCGCTTTCACTGCGCGTGAATGGCTTTCGTAGGCAACGCGATCCTGCGCCTCACGCGGCACCTTCCACCGTTTGGCCATTTCTTCGCAGTGTTCACCCATGCTCTTGCCGGTTGAGCGATTTTTCACGCTCGGAATATCCAGCCGGATATCGTTGAATTTGATATTTCCGATCGCATCCAACCGCCGCCCGAAGGTGCGCGCCTGCATCACCGCACGCAGCCAGTTTGACAGGCCCTGCGTCAAGCCGATTTGCACCTGACTCATCGCCTCCACGCCGCCCACCATCGCCAGCGGCGCATGCTCGCTCAACAAGCCCGCCGCCTGAAACACGCCGACCATTGAGGTTGAGCACGCCTGCACCGTAGAGTAGGCCGGCATCGTCTCATCAAGCTTCGCATCCATCAACACCTCACGCGCAATATTGCTCCAGCGCAAACTCGGAATCACCGTGCCCCAGATCATCAGATCCGGCTTCGCAATAGCCGCCATCGCCTGCGCCACCGGCACCGACATCTCGATCGCATCAAAGCCTTTAAGCGGGCCATCAACTTTGCAAAAAGGCGTGCGCAGGCCGGGGATGAGATAAGTGGGGTGCATGGGGAATCCTTTGGAGGGGTGTGGAAAGATTCTACGCCTGCAGGCCTTTGGACTGGTGCCACGTCTCACAAAATATCGGGCGTCTTGGCTGTCTTGAACTGCGGCCTTTATATAAGTGAATTCTGACGGCGTGATCGGTGATAGGTGATTAGGTGATGGGCGATGGGTGATGGGTGATGAGTGATGAGTGTCGGACCTAAGCCGATATGAGTAGCGCTGTTTTTACAAAAATATCGATACGCTCGTTTTTAAATCAGCAACGATCAGCCAGCATGAATGGATTAAGTTATGATGCACCCCTTTGATCTGCTTTTGCGCGCCCCTCATTTTCCTTTTTTAAACTCTATTCAAGCGGCACTTATGAATTTTTCAGCACATTTTTTATCGGCATTAAAATCATACCCACAATGGGTAACACCAGCGGCCGTTGTGGCGGGGGTGTTGAGCGTCGGCAGTTCATTTGCGCAAACGGCTGATTGCAACAATGTCAGTAATGATCAGATGCGGCTTATCTGCTATGACAAACAGAATGGCCGCAAGGCTGTCGCCCCGCCTGCAGCGGTGATCCCTGCCCCAGGTGCAGACGAAAAAGCCAAATCTGCTAAAGCAACCGATGCAGCCGAAGCGGCCAAAGCAGCGAATGTAACTAACGCACCTGACGCACCTAACGCAGCGAACACAGCCAGCCCGGCGGTGGCCTCCAACGTGGTGGATGCGGTGGGATTGCGCTTACCGCTACCGTTAGGCAAGCGTGATAGCGATACCATTATTGCGCGACGCACAGAAGCGCAGGCGAAGGCGGGGCGCACCCTGACCGAAGCTTGGGATTTGGATCCCAAGTTGGAGCATTCGCTGTTTGAATTGAGAGCCTATAAACCGATGCATGTTTTGGTGGGCACCCATACCAACAGCATCAATCGGCAACCCAGTTCGTCGCAACCCCAAAACACGGTTTCGACGCCGGTCGCGGTCAGCTCGAATGAGGCGCAGTTTCAGGTCAGCTTCAAAAGCAAAGTGTGGGACAACCTGATTCAGAATAATGGCAGCATCTGGTTGGGCTATACCCAAAGCTCGCGATGGCAGATTTATAGTCCGAATCAGTCGCGACCGTTTCGTGAGACTAACTACGAGCCGGAAGCGATGCTGGTGTTTCGCACCCCGTATGAAATTGCTGGCTGGGAAGGGCGTATGACGGAGTTGAGCGTGGTGCATCAATCAAATGGCCGCGCGCTGCCCTTATCGCGTAGCTGGAACCGTGTGATCGCGCAGTTGGGCCTGGAGCGAGGCGACTGGATGGTGCTGATACGACCCTGGTGGCGCATTCCGGAAAAACATAGTGAAGATGATAATCCCGGCATTGAAAATTACGTGGGACGTGGCGAGCTGATTGTGGCTAAACGCTATGGCAGCCATGTGTTTTCGCTACAGGCGCGTCACTCATTGCGCGGCGGCGATCGTTCACGCGGATCAGTCAAACTTGATTGGTCATTGCCGTTGTCGGGCTATTTGAAAGCGCATCTGGAAATATTTTCCGGCTATGGCGAAAGCCTGATCGATTTCAATCATCGGCAGACGATGATTAGTGCGGGTATTTCACTGGTTGAATGGCGCTAATTTATAGCGCTATATTAGTTGCTGGCTGAAGCGCCAATAGGGACGGGCGTTTCCAGCCATTCTGCGCGTAAGCCCACGCGAATTTTTGCTGTGCGCGAAGGGTCAGAGCAGATCAGGTTCGGGGTTAAAAAACGTTACCTGATAGAAATTTCTTTGCGCTATTAGCGGCCGGCTTTGTTACCCATTCGCAGTGGCCGCTCGGCTAAACGTGCGCCTGAGACGTTGCGCGGCAGGGCGGTAGTGGCTTGACGGGCTGCCGTTTTTTTAGTCGGCAATTGCTGGGCTGATAGATGCGCCTGTTTGTAAATGCCGCAGCCTACGATCATGTCACCGATCAATTCATCGTAGGCTGATTTTGCATCGACATGGCCGCTGGTCGGGTCTTTCCATTTATAGTCGATCCAGCCGCGATCACGCGTGGCGCAAGCCTCGAGCATTTCACGCGTGAAGAAGCGACCGTCCGCATCGGCGAGGTTGCGTTGATCGGTGCCCACCAGTGCCGGGTTGCCGCCATGCGCCAGCAGAATGCCGCCGTTGCTGACCGCATAAAGATACAGGTTGCCGTTGATGAAGGCACCCCGGGCAGCGCTGTCGTGTTTGATCAGGAGTGATGGCAAGATAGCGCTATCCACGGACGTCTCGAAGCATTTTTGCTTCAAGACGCCCGTGGATTAGGGACTTTGCGCGAGGCTTTATGTTGCGCTGGCGCTATGTTGGTACTGCGCTGATATTGCACTGCATCCCGCACAAAAAAGGAAAACCATCAACTGATCGCCGCTCGCAAATGAGTAAAGCTTTTTAAGCGCTACGCTTTGGCCGAATATTTGTACACTTGCGCAAATGCACCAGGCTTACTGATGAGCTGCCCCGTTTTGTTGGCGAAACCTTCAATGCTGTCAAGATTTAGCGGCTCCTGTTTTTCATCCAGCACCATGGCATAGATATGCTCGCCGCGCATCGTAAAGCGCAGCTTGCGTCCATTTGCGGTTTCCATCTCGGCGATCCGCCATGGCCTGGTGCCATAGATCGCTTCCCCATTCGCTTGCAACCACGCTCCCACATCACGCAAGCGCGCAACCTGCATCGGGCAAAGCGTGCCATCGCCGCGCGGGCCGACGTTGAGCAGCAGATTTCCTCCTTTGGCAACACAATCGATCAGGAGATGAACGATGCCCTTGGCGGACATTAAATGTTCTTCGGTTTCGCGGGCATTAAAACCAAAGCTGAGTCCAATTCCGCGTGTCGCTTCCCATTTCTTTTCCATCGGCTTTAATGATGTCGCGTATTCGGGCGTAATCACATCGTAGAGTGGCGGGGGCGGTGGTCGGTGATCACGCAAGTAGACGGCAAATTGTTTGAACAGCGCAAGCTGCTCTTCAGGAGAGCGGGTCAGGAAATCACGCGCGGAGATCCAGCGGTCGTTAATGAGCGCATCGGGGTTGCTGTTATAAAAATGCGTCACCACCTTGAGCATCGATTCGGTGCTGGGATAACCAATATCGTTCCATAAATAATCCGGGCGATATTTTTCAATGAGTTCCAGATAATGGCTTTGGCAGTATCGCTCATAGGTTTCATCATGGGGCATTGACATCAGCATCGCACGACCGTTGTCGAGTCTGGCGTCATTGAATGTCCAATCGAGACCGCCCGAGTAGTACGTGCCAAAGCGCATTCCCGCTTCGCGCACGGCACTCGCGATGCGGCCAACAATATCGGTTTTGCTGTGCCAATGGTCGCGTTTCGGGTTGCGATGTTTACTCGGCCAGAGCAGATAGCCATCATGATGCTTGGTCACCAGGGTGACATAGCGGGCACCGCTATCGCGAAAAACACTCGCCCAATCCTGCGCGGAAAAACCTGCCGCCGCTTTTTCAAACGGCGCGCGGAACGCAGAGTAGGGTGCGTCGCCATATTGCTTGCGATGATAAATCGCGGTTTCAGAATCGGGAAATTTTTGCGTATTCTCGTACCATTCTGCGTAAGGGCTTTGACGCATCGCGTCAGCTGCGCCCGGATCGGGATTCGCCCCCAGCGGTGCGAATGCCGGTACTGAGTAAAGCCCCCAATGAATAAAGATGCCAAACTTCGCATCATCAAACCAGGCAGGAAGCTGATGGGTATTGAGGCTCGCCAGTGACGGGCTGTATCGAATGGTTTTTTCCGCTGCCGTGGTCGCTCTATTGGCGGCATTGGCCATATTTCCCCATTGAATTTGACTGCCCATAGCGGCCATCAGCATGAGCATTTCGCGACGATCTATCATATGTCACATCCTTTTACGGTCATGGTGGCGCGATCATGAGGCCACCCGTTATGGTTCTAATACCGCGCTGCATCCTGTCCGCAAAACGCATCGACCGGGCTCGCGCCTTCAAATGCTTCTTCGCCGACTAATTTACGTACTAGTGCTTCCTGTACTTCTGGCAATGCGGTGTAGGCGTTGATATAAACCGGCACGCGTGGCGCATCATAGAGGTAATACATTTGGCCGAACGACACCATAATGGTCGGTACATCATTCCAGAAGCGCGTCATGGCCTGAATCAATCCGCCGTGAAGTTTTTTCCATTCAATATAAATATGCGACAGCGTCCATTCCGATTCCTGCGCCATCAGGTACAACACCAGATCAGTATCATCCGCCGTCGGCATTTGCTCCGGGTTGTATAGGCGAGATTCAAAACCGCGTGCGCGTAATTGATCGATCACTATATTCAGCGTGCGGCTTTCGGCAATCGGCATTACCTTCTTTACACCTTCAGTCACCACCACAATGCGTTTATTCTTTTCAACGCTAATGGGCAAAATCTGACGGGTATCTTTGATGAGCGTAATCGATTTTTTGACGCCGGCTTCAGTGACGGCAAGGTTGGCGGGTGTGCGCAGGGTTTGTCTGGCAAATTCAAGTGGCGGCACTAATTCATCCAGTGTTTTTTTATGCAAGCCGAGCGCGGCCTTTAAACCCAGCACACGCGTGACCGCTTCTTCCAATCGCGCTTCGGTTAATTTACCTGTACGCAATCCATCCATGAGTAGTCCAATATCGCGTTCATTGGGATGACCAAATAAATACATATCACAACCGTTTTGAATTACTTCCGGTGCCGTAATTTCACGCGCAGCCCAGCTGGACAGCCCACCCATCGGAGTGGCGTCAGAAACAATCAAACCGTTAAAGCCCAACGTATCACGCAATAAATCCTGATTTAATAATCTGGATACCGAGCCTGGGCGGAATGCTTCATTGCCAGCATCAGGGAATTTTTTCAACACCCATGACGGTAACGCAATATGTGCCGACATCACCGACATCACCCCTGTGTTGATCATCGCGCGGTAGACGCGGCCATAGGAGTCTTCCCACTCCGGGTACGATAGTGGATTGACGGTCGTGACCAAATGCTGATCGCGATCATCGTAGCCTTCGCCAGGCCAATGTTTGGCGGTGGTGGCAATACCGTTGCGCTGCAGCACGTTAATGTGCGTAGTGGCTTCACGAATGATGGTGTCGATGTTAGAGCCATAGGCGCGGGTGCCGACAATAGCGGAGCGAAACTTCGCATTGATATCCACCACGGGTGTGTACGACCAGTTGTAGCCCATCGCGCGACATTCACGTCCCAGCACATCGGCAATACCTGCGCTTAATGCGGCATCGTTACACGCGGCCACGCCAATTTGGTTAAGCACAGGCGAGAAAAATGGCAAACCATGCGCGCCCCCTTCAAGGTCACCCGCAATCAAGAGGGGTATCTCGCTGGACTCGGCAGCAAGCCGTGTGGCCTTCCATGCGGCCTCAAGGTCGGGCCCCAGCAGACGAAAAATCGCGCCCGGTTTTAGATCAACCAGACGCCGTGTATTTTCCAGATCATCGTAGACCGACATCGGGCAATAAATTTGCCGAATTTTATTTTCGGCACTCAAACCATCGCACGTTTTTTTCACCCACGCGATATCCTCGACAGAAAGATGGTATGGGGCACGAGTAAGGCTGGCTAAGGTGTCAGGCATAGGTGTCAGACATAGTTTTTATTAAATGAGAGTTAAAAATATTTAAAATTTCAGGCTGGTGTTTTTAGGCGTGCTTGTTGTAACTGCGGCTGCATCTGATCCAGATACTGCTGATCCAGCGGATAAAATTTCAGGATAACGACCACCAGCAATTTACTGAACGCAGGAATAAAACTCATGATCACAATCAGCCCATGAATAGTTTCCGGACGCTGCTCGGTATTGGACTGATAGCCGATATAGGCCAACAGCAATCCGGCCACTGCGCCACCCAGACCTAAGCCAAACTTGTACGAAAACGCAATCGAGCTGGTTGCCAGTCCCACCATGCGGCGGCCTGAGCGCAGCTCGGCGTCATCTGCGGTGTCGGCGACCATTGACCACAAGATTGGTACGGTAATGCCGTTAAAAATCTGAATTGAATAACCCAGACCATAAACCACAGCCAAGTTTTTTGGATCAATAAAATAAAAGCTTGAATATAGTAGCGCCGCCACTGACGCTGAGGCCATCATGACTTTTCGCTTGCAGTATTTTTTGGTGAGCACCACAGAAATCAAAATGCCGGTGAGCACACCCAGGCCCACGATAAATAAATAAAACGCAGCTTTACTGACATCGCCCACCACATATTTGAAATAGTAAATCACCGTGCCGCTGGTAATCGATAGCGCGGTATAAACGCAAATACCCATGATCGCCATCATCCACCATGCACGACCTTCAATCAGGGTTTTGAAATCCAGTCTAATCTGCTTCTCCTGCTCGACCGGTGGGACGCGCTCTCTGGTATATAAAAAGCATATCCAGAAAAATATCATGCCAACGAGCGCCATGACAGTGACGGTATATTGATACCCCAGTTGCCGGTCACCACCGCCCAGCAGCTGCACCAGTTTCAAGGTAAGGGCACCCACCACCATCGAGCCGGAGATGGCACAAAACATCCGTACCGCGGTGAGACGGGTGCGATCACGTGGATCATCGGTCATCAGTGCGGGCATGGCGGTGTAGGGAATATTGACCAGGCTGTACATGCACATCAGCAGCGTATAGGTTATGTAGGCATAAGCTAATTTAAAGCTGTCTGAGCCTTCAGGTACGGTGAAGGTGGCGATGACAGACAAAGCCAGTAATGGTGAGGCAAATAATAGATAGGGACGACACTGACCCCAACGGGTTTTTGTGCGGTCAACAATGGTGCCCAGATAAATATCCCAAACCGCATCCACTGCGCGTGCCACGAATAACAGCGTGCCCACGGTGACCGCCTGCAAGCCATAAATATCGGTGTAGTAGTACATAAGAAATGTACTGACCGTGGCAAAAATGAGATTGCTGGCAAAGTCACCCATCCCGTAGGCGAGTTTTTCGGAGAACTTTAAATTCATGGCGTTCACGATCAGGTGTTGATAATAATAGAGCGGCAAATTGAACAAAATCCAGCGCTAAAAAACAAGCCCGTGATGAAGGTCAACACGGGCTTGTTATTGCGTTTATGAAGCGATTTTGAAAATCATCATCCAGACACGATTAAAACTTCATTCCAACACGAGCGCCAAAGGTGCGTGGTGGTGCCAGGAATGCATTGGGTGCGAGTAACCCACCGATGCCGGCAATCACGTTTCTATTTTCGAGGTTCTTGCCATACGCCTGCACGTACCAGACGTCTTTATCTGCTGTGTAGGTAAGCGCAACATCAGTGCGTGTGTATGACGGCTGTGAGGCAAGCTCAAGATTGTCCGGACGATGGTAATATTTGGCCGAATAAAAACTTGACAGGCGTGCCGTAATATCGCCGCCCAGCAAGTACCAGCTATATTGATAGGCCAGATTGCCGCTGACGCGCGGTGATTTGATGAGTCGATTGCCCGTAAAGTTAACGGGTGGATTTGCATTTGGCGGATTGTAGCTGTCGTATTTGGCATCCAGCAAAGCAAGGGAGAGATCAAAGCGGCCGATCGGGGACAACCAGCGGCTTTCGAACTCAGCGCCGGTGATACCGGCTTTGGCCGCGTTTTGTGTCACCGTCACCACCGAAATACTGCCCGGCACGAGACCGCGGAACGACACTTGCAAATCTTTGTAGTCACTTTTGAATAAGGCGACATTGGTTTGCAGCGTGCCATCGAAGCCGCGCATCTTGAGGCCAAGCTCATACGTTGTCACGTTTTCAGGTTTGAAGGTGTTGTCAAAGGTGGCCGTCTTGACACCGTCAAAAAAGCTGCCCGCCTTGTATCCGGTCGCCGCCGAGGCATAGAACAATGTACTTTTATCCATGCTGTAATCAACACCCAAGCGCCAGTTGACTTTCGACGATGACACGCTCGCATTATTGATAGTGCGTGTTGTCGGTGTAACCGGTGTCTGGTTGGTCAGCGTGATTGTTTGCGTGCTCAAACCAACGCGTGAGGTCGTGTCCCGCGTTGATCTTAAGCCGGCGGTGAAATTTAATTTATCGGTGAAGGCAAATGTACTTTGACCAAACAAAGCGTTGGCTTTGGCTCTGACATCGGGTTGGAAAAAGCTTTGATTTACACGCAGTGTTGGCGGCAGAGCCGGGCTATTGATGAGAGAGCCGATCAAGGTGACGTTATTGGTTTCTTCAAATGTGTACGCGCCCACAACCCACATAAGGGCGCTGCCGCCTGCAGATGCCAGGCGCAGCTCATGAGAGGTTTGACTGGGGCTGCTGTTAAATTGTGTGCGGGCCGTGTTACCCGCTGAATAGTTGGCTTCGTTGCGTGTGCTTTCGCGCCTTGAACCAAGGTAGGTAAGGGTTGCAGGGCCGAATGTCCAATTGGCTTCTGCGCTGTAACCACGGTAATCGTTATCGGTATTTGCTTGCTGTGACGCCTGCACAACCCGCCCTGCATCACCGGATGTAGAGGCGAGCGGAAGTTTAGTCGTGCCGTAACCGTAGCCGCCCGCATTCATGCTGTCGGCGGTCAGCAGTATCGAAAAATCTTTGTTTGGTTTGTAGAGTGCGTGTATGCGCGCGGCGAATGTGTTTGCGTCATCGGTATTTTTGTCAGCACCCACCAGCGGGTTTTTTGAATTCATATAACCATCGTGTTTTTCTATCGCGAGGGCTGCGCGTATCGCAAAAACATCGCTAAAGGGCGCGTTTATCATCGCCTCGGTGCGCTTGGAATTGTAGTTGCCCACGCCGACCATTACCGAGCCCTCAAGCTTATTTTTGGGTTTGTTGGTAATTACGTTTATCGCACCCGCAGTCGCGTTACGACCATATAGGGTGCCTTGCGGGCCGCGCAAGACTTCGACGCGTTCGATATCAAATAACGCCAGCCCTGCCGCGTCCGGGCGCGCTAAATACACGCCGTCGAGATGGAAACCTACCGCCGGATTGCCGACCTCGGTGTTGTTGGTGCTGGTGATGCCGCGGATGGTGAATTCGGTCGCGGTGCCGTTTGTGTTGACGACCACGTTCGGGATCAGGCCGTTCAAGTCACGCGCGGTGCGGATACCCTGCTCAGCAATATCTTCGCCACTCACACTGGTAATGGCCAGTGGCGTCTTTTGCACATCTTCAGGACGTTTTTGTGCGGTGACAAGAATAATTTCAATTTGCTGCTTCTTCTCGGCCGCAGTTGAGGTGGCTTGCGCATTCGCGCCCAGATAGGCTCCGCTGGAAACAAGGGTTGCGGCAACGGCCATAGTGAGACATTTGACAGGGTTCATATTCTTGGGTTGTTTGTGAGTATTCATGTAGTTCTCCTTGTACAAATTTATAGTTAGATGTAAACAATTTGATTTTAAATTTAATTTATAAATGCAATGTAATTCATTTACATAATAATTTCAAGCGTCGCAAATAGGTGATGCATTTAAACAAATTTAAAGGAATTATGTTGCTGCATCGCAGCATTTAGATCAATTTAAGGTGCTTGGTAAGCAAAAAAAGTAATTAATTTACAAACTCATTTACATACACTTTGATTTTGTAATTGGATTACATTATTATTCCGATTTAGAGCCTTAAAATTACAACGACTTTAAAATGACATCGGCCTTAAATGACAGCGCGAAAATAACCTCATGCGCACCTTTGCGTACGCGCCTATTTCTATGTATTTATTTTTATTCCGCCCCTAACGTTAATGTGTGAGTAACCCTTTGCTTATGAACCGTCCCGCTTCATTACTAGCCGATATCGGTGGCACCAATGCGCGTTTTACATTAGTACTGCCTTCTGGCGAATGGTGCTTGCCGTTGAGCGTTCCGGTGTCAGACTTTGCGCGATTTGAAGACGCTATTCGTGCGTATCTCAAACACGGCGATGCTTATGTGGTGAGCCATGCTGCGGTTGCGATTGCGAATCCGGTTGATGGCGACTTTGTACAGATGACTAACCATCACTGGTCTTTTTCAATTGAGCAGCTGCGGTCTGCGCTGGGACTTGATACCTTATTGGTGGTTAACGATTTCACCGCGCTGGCTATGGCGCTGCCGCGCTTGGATGCGACCCATTTGATGCAAGTCGGCGGTGGCCATGCACGTAGCCGCGCCATGATTGGTCTGGTGGGGCCGGGCACGGGGCTCGGAGTATCAGGTTTGCTGCCCATGGAAAAGCGCTGGGTCGCCTTGGGTAGTGAAGGCGGGCATGCATCCTTTGCGCCATCGAACGCCCAGGAGCGTGAAATTTACGATGCGGCGCACGCACGCTATGGACATGTGTCGACTGAGCGCATGCTATCCGGTCCTGGTCTGGTGTTGATTTATCATTTTCTGAATAGGCTAGATGCGGACGCACCCACTAAAACTGCGGCAGAGATTACCGCTGCCGCCAAGACCGGACGCGATCCAATTGCGCTTCAAACCATCGACATATTTCTGGCCATGTTAGGGGGCTTCGCGGGCAATGTGGCGCTCACCTACGGCGCGTTGGGTGGGGTTTACATCGGTGGTGGCATCGTACCGAGGTTGGCCTGGCGTATTGCCGATTCACAATTTCGGCAGCGCTTCGAAGATAAAGGCCGCTTTCAAAAATATCTGAGTGAAATCCCGGCGTATTTAATTACTTCTGAAAATCCGACCATGCTGGGTGTGAATGCGATTCTCGATGAAGCATTGAGTGCCCGCACATCGAATGATTTACTGACGAAAATTCGCGAGCGTATGCCCGATTTGCCGACCGCATCAAAAGCGGTCGCTACCTATCTGCTCGCCGAACCTGCTGCCTTTGTCGAGAGCCCAACCGGTGAACTTGCGCGCCGTGCGGGGGTGTCTGACCCGACCATCATGCGGTTTTGCCGTGCCTTTGGTTACGATGGCATTCCCGAATTCAAGCGGGCTCTTGCCTCGACACTGACCGGTACGATCCCGATCCGCCACAGCACGGTTGAGCGTAGCGACAGCGCCCAGCAGCTTGCCGTCAAGGTGCTCGACAACACTGCCTCCGCGGTTCTGCAGATGCGCCAGCAATTGCATCCAGATGCGGTACATAAAGCGACCGAGCTGATCCGTTCGGCGAAGCGCTTGCGCTTGTTTGGTGTGGGCCATTCGGGCGTCACCTGCCGCGATGCAGAAACACGCTTTGTCCGGCTGGGCTACGACGCGCAAGCCGTAACCGATACCGCGTTGATGGGACCGTATGCCCGCTTGATTCAACCCGGCGACGGCATTATTTTAATTTCCAATGCGGGCAATATTGCAGAACTAATTATTATTGCCGACGCAGCACGGGCACGTGGCGCAAGCGTTTTGGGGATTACCAATCAGCGTTCCAAACTGGCTAAAGCTTGTGATGTGGTGCTGGCGGTCGAGCACAATGAAAACGACGGCGAGCATGTGTCGATGATCGCTCGTATCCTGCAGCTTTTAATGGTCGACATCATCACGGTCGGACGTGAAAACGCGCGGGGTAACTCAGATACTGCTCCCGACGCACTGCCTAACGCTGTGTCAACCACGACTCCAGACACCACAACCCACAGAATCAACGCCGCATCCAGCAACGCGGCCATTGATGTCCAGAGCAATTCGGCGCGCGACGCGACCGATAATCATCTACCGCAGGATCGCCCGTCCAAAGGCCTTATTTCACATTTGAAATAGGCAATGCTAACTACTTTGCAACCAATTTGCGTGCGTTATCACTATAGTTTGCGTCGGTGAGGGGCACAAATCCCTCGTAGCTTGCGAGTTTACTGGCCCGCTC
>Ga0209511_1003097_pt1 | contig 12944 bp, 7 predicted proteins | sample SSSSmetaG_FD_184141 | JGI IMG/M metagenome (GOLD analysis project Ga0209511, IMG submission 184141) | Glacier valley bacterial and archeal communities from Borup Fiord, Nunavut, Canada, to study Microbial Dark Matter (Phase II) - ​SSSS... | ecosystem: Environmental > Aquatic > Freshwater > Ice >... | reverse complement strand
GACCACGGCCCGCTTTGCCTACAGGGGGTCGCACAATAGTAGGAACGGAAAACAACGTTAGGGAAATTCGACCAGCTGTTGCTGCCAGTTGGCCAGGTCGCGGAGCGGCCGTAACTCGCCGGCGGCCACGCGTTCGGGCAGGGTGAAGTCGTAGCGGCCGAGCATGTTGACGTGTTCGTGCAGCAGGGGCGAGAGGCGGGCCACGTCGCCGGGCTCCGGGGCTCCTTCTGTGGCCTGGTGCTGTTCTAGGGCTTGTTGCAGATACCGGGTGTTCCACAGCACCACGGCGTTAACGACCAGGCCGAGCGCCCCCAACTGGTCCTCCATGCCCTCTCGGTAGCGTTGGCGCAGTTCCCCCTTCTTGCCGTGAAAGACGGCCCGGGCCACGGCGTGCCGCCCCTCGCCCCGGTTGAGCTGGACCAGGATGCGCCGGCGGTAGGCCTCGTCCTGCACGTAGGCCAGCAGGTACAGCGTTTTTTCGACGCGGCCCAATTCGGCGACAGCCCGCCCCAACCCGGAGAGCGAGCCGGCCCGCTGCAGCGTGCGCATGACGGCCGTGGCCTTGACTTTGCCCAGCTTGAGCGAGCCGGCCAGGCGCAGCATGTCGTCCCAGTGGTCGTGAATCAACCGGGCGTTGACCATGTGGCGGCCCAACTCGTTGAGGGGGCCGTAGTCGTCCTCTTTTTCCAGCCGCCAGAAGCGCTGGTCGGCCAGGTCGGCCAGGCGGGGGCTGAAGCGGTAGCCCAGCAGGGCGAACAAGCCGAACACCACTTCGCTAAAGCCGTGCGTGTCGGTCATGATTTCGCGCGGGTCCAGGCGGGTTTGCTGTTCCAAGAGCCCGGCCAGTAGGAACAGGGAGTCGCGCAGGGTGCCGGGAATCACGATGCCGTGAAAGCCCGAAAACTGGTCGCTGGTGAAGTTGTAATAGGTGATACCGCGCTCGGCCGCGTAGTATTTGCGGTTCCAGCCGGCATGAATCGTGCGCACGGGCACCACGAAGCGCATGCCATCGGCCGAGGCCACCTCCCCGCCGCCCCAGGCCTGCGCCAGGGGCAACTGCGCCTGGGCGTCGACCAGCCGGGCGTTGGCGGCCGTGAGCGTTTCCACCCGCAGGTAGTTGTGCTGCACCCAGACCAAGTGCGGCAGCGTGAGGGCCGGCACCTCGGGCCGGGCGACGCTTTTCAGGCCGATGTTGCAGGCCTGCGCCAGCAGGACCGCGCAGAGGCTGAGCGGCAGGTCGGCCGCAGCCGGCTGGCCATCGGCCAGGTGCGTGAAGGCCCCGGTAAAGTCGGTGAAGGCCGTCACTTCCAACAGCAGGGCCGCCAGCTCGACGGGCGGCAGGCGGGCGCTCAGGTGCTGGCGCAGGTGTTTGAGGTCGGCCGACTCGGCTTGCGCGGCCAGGGGGGTGAGCACGATGTAGGGCTGCCCGTCTTCTTCCAGCACCTGCAAGGCGGTGTTGTCGGCCAGGTTCGCCCCCACTTCCTGGTAAGCGGCGCGCACCTGCTGGCGAAGGCGGTCCAGTTCCACGGCCGGGTCGGTGGAGCGGTCCAGGGCGCGGGCCACGGCCTCGCGGGCGGCTTCCCAGGCCTCGCCGCGCAGCAGTTCGGCCCGCGGGTCCCCGTACCGCTCACTGGCGGGCGCAAAGACCTCGCGGCGGCGCAGGGCCTGCTGCAACCGGTCGAGCACGCACAGCGTGTAGGCCTGCGGATTCACCTCGCCTTTGGCCGGAAACACCCGCCGCGCCCAGCTTTTGGGCACCACCGGGCGCGGAGCCGCGGCCCACTTGGGCCGGCCCCGGCCACCGGCTTCCTGGGCTTGCAGGAAATGCCAGGCATCAAGCAGCGGCTTGGCGGAGGGGGTGCCTTCCAGCGAAAGGCCGGCCAGCAGTGCCGGCAGAAAGCGCCGGACCGAGGCGTAGCTGCCGCTGAGCACTTGCAGGGCGGGGTCGTCGTCGCTGGCCAGGTTTTGCACGGTCTCGGCGGCCGCCCGCAACTGGCTTTCGCCCACCGCATCAAGCACCTGCTGGCGAAGCGTGGCCGCCGGCACTTCCTCGTCGAGCAGGATGCGCACGGCCTGCTGTAAGACCAGCGCGGCTGCGTCCAGGTCTTTGAGCGTGCGCAGCCGTTCGCGCCGGCGGCGGGTCTCCCCGCGCAGGGCCAGCGTGGTCAGCAGGTTATCGAACAGGTCGAGCACGTCGTCGGTGGCCGTGCGCTCCAGCGTTTGCACAAACACGAGCAGCGTGGCGTGGCGGCGCTCCTCGCCCAGACGCCCCAGCGGCTGGGCCCAAGCCAGCTGGGCGTGCCGGGCCAGGCGCGCCAGCCGCGCTTCCGGCAAATCCTGGACCGGCACCGTGCTGACGCCCACCGCCCGAATCTGGTCCAGGCGGCGCAGGGCGGCCACCAGGGCCGGGGCCGATACGCGCGTCGGTGGGGTGCGCAACACCTCCAACGGGGTCAGCCGCTCCCCGGGCGAGGCGACCAGCAGCGCATCCAACCGGTCGCGCTGCGCGCCGCTGAGGCGCGCCTGCAACTGGCGGTAGAGCGACCGGCCGGTGCGCTCGCGCACCCGCGCAATGAGCCGCGCCAGCAGCGAGACGCCCGGCAACACCACGCGCTGGGCCACCAGGTGCGCGGTCGCCAGGTCAAACAGCACGCCGGGCCGCAGGGTGCTCGTGCTCACCTGGGCGTAGAGCCAGCGGGTCAAGCCGAAGGCCTGCCGGCCCTCGAAGACCCGGTAGTCCAGGTAGGCCACCAGCTGCGCCTGGTGGTCGTAAATCGTGTTGGGCCGGGTGTAGCGGGTGTGCCAGTCTTCGCTGGGTACCTGCAACTGGTCGGCCAGCGTACGCACGACCACGGCCGGCACCTGGGTGGGTGCTGGCAGAAAGGTACCCAGAAACCGCAGCGTGCAGAGCTGCACGGCGCAGCCGAGCCGGGTATGCGGCAGGCGGTAAGGAGTCAGAAACTGGATATCCGCCGGACTCAGGTAAAAGAAGCGGGCGAGTTGCTCCGGGCTGGGGTCGGCGTGGTAGCGCCCGTAGCGGGCCGCTTGCTCGTCGCTGAGAAATTCGACCGGCATCGGCTAGGCCTGCGTGACGCCCGGATTACCGGTCGGTACGTCCAGGTGGGCGAGGTAACGGTAAATCGTGGCGCGGCCTACGCCCAGCAGCTGGCCGATTTCAGCCACCGTCTTGTCTTGCTGCAGGTAGAGCGTCTTGGCGGCTTGCGCTTTGGAGAGTGCTTCTTTCGACAAGCCTTTGGGCCGCCCGCCCTGCCGGCCCCGGGCTCGCGCCGCCGTGAGCCCGGCCTTGGTGCGCTCGCGGATGATGTCGCGCTCAAACTCGGCCAGCGAGGCAAACAGATTAAACATGAGCCGGCCCTGGGCCGTGGTCGTATCCAGGTGGTCGTGCAGGCTCACGAAGTGGATGCCCTTCTCCTGAAATCCCGTGACCAGCATCACCAGGTCTTTGAGCGAGCGGCCCAGCCGGTCGAGTTTCCAGACGACGAGTGTATCGCCAGCCCGCAGCCGGGTCAACAGCAGCTGCAGCTGCGGCCGGTCTTTGGAGGAGGAGGCTTTCTCCTGGATGATGTCCGTGCAGCCGGCCGCCTGCAGGGCGTCGACCTGTAGGTGCAGTTGCTGGTCCTGGGTGCTGACGCGGGCGTAACCGACTTTCATGGGCGTTTGTCTTATAAAGTCACGAGGACGAAGATACGCGAACGTAGTTTCGTGAGACCTGCGAATAAGACATTTTCTGGGCCCTCTTATCCAACCTTCCTATTGGAACCGAGTGTCGCGTGGAAACGGTCGTATTTTGAGACGCCCCCGCGCCCTCCCGATACAAGAAATTTATAGTCAAGGCAAGAAGACGCAGGAACTACTCCCGCACCAGTTTAATGGCCTGATAGTGGTTGCCTTGCTGCACCCGCAGCAGGTATACCCCCGTGGGCAGGCTGCCCAGGCGGCCCAGCGGCACGGGGCTGGTGCCAACGGGCAAAGCCGCCGACTGACTGCTCACGGTGCGGCCCAGGGCATCGGTCAGCTGCCAGCGAAGGGGGCCGGCCTCAGCGGTGCGCACGAGCAGCGTTGGCGCGTCGGCGTTGCGAACGGGGTTGGGGTAGAGTTGCACCGCGAAGCCCGCCCCGCCGCTCACGCGTACGGTGCGCACCGGCGAGTAGGTGGCCGTGCCGTCGGTATCCACTTGGCGCAGGCGGTAGTACACCGGGTCGGCGGCGTAGCGGGCAATAGTTTTGTCGGTCAGCTGGTACTCGTGCGCCTGGGCGCTGCTGCCGTGGCCGGGCACCGTGCCAATGCGGGCAAACGTCTGCCCATCGGCGCTGCTTTCTACCTCGAAACGGTCGTTGTTTTTCTCCGAGGCGGTGGCCCACGTCAATAGCGCATCGGTCCCCTGGGGCTCGGCCGTGAAGCGCACCAGCTCGACGGGCAGCGGGGCCGACACGTTGCTGACAGTGAAGGTGCCCAGCGCCGAAATGCTGGTGGCGAAGCTCCGGCCGGCGGCGCTGCCGGGCGTACCCACCTGGCTCCAGGGGCCGGCCGCCGAGGCGGCGTGCCACAACTGCATGGGGGATGCGGGGTTCAGGCTGTTGTCGTTGTCGGGCAGCCAGCTCAGGGTGAGGGCGGCGGGGGCGGCCGGGGCGGGGGCCACGTCGGCCAGCACGGTCCACACGCGGTCAATGACCCGAGTGGTGCCGGCCAGGTTGGTGCCGTAGCTCACGCCGGGCGCGAGCAGGCCCGCCGTGCGGGTAATGGCCACATTACCCAGCCCGGTGCGGTCGAGCACGGCCCCGTGGCCGAAGTCAAGCACGCCGCTGCCGCTGTTGCGCAGCACTCGTACGCTGCCTTCCACGTAGCGGCCGGGGGCCTCGCCGGTTAGGCTGGCGCCGTCGGGCAGGGTAAGGGCGAATAGCGGCGTGGCGGCCCCCACCGGGGCGGTGCGCACCAGCCCGTTGAGCAGGGTGAGGGCGCCGGTCACGGTCAGGTCGTTGGCCAGCACGAGCGTGCGCTGGCCCGCAGCCCCCGCGTTGTCGAGGGTGAGGGCCGCCACCGTGGCCGCGCCGGGCGTGAACACCTGGTTGGTGGTGCCCGAGAACAGCAGCAGGCCCGCCGAGGCCAGCGTGCCGGCGTTGGCCAGGTCGCCGGTGAGCTGCACGGTGCCGGCGTTGGCCAGCGTGCCGGTGGCCGTGTTCTGCACGGCGCCGGCCACGTAGAGCACCGCCCCCGGCTGCACCGTGAGGGTGGTCCCGGCCACGGTGAGCGTGGTTTGGGCGCGGGCGGGGAGCGCGGCGGCGGCCAGCAGCAGGAGCAGGGCGGCGGGCCTCAGCAGGGGGAAAAGGTTTTTCATGGGAAAAGCAAGAGAGGGGAACAAAGGGTTGAGACGGCCCGCCTACTTGAGCCGGGCGCAGTTGCAGCGCAGCCGAACGGCGCGGTCGCTGCCCGAATTATTGCTGATGCGAATCAGCCAAGTGGTTTCCGGGTTCGCGTCGTCGGGGCCGCTGTAATTGACCACGATGTCGGATTGGGCGCTGTTGGAGTCGCGGTGGCCGCCGCCGCCGCCCAGCACCCGGTAGCCGGCCGGGCAGCTTAAAATCCTAGCGTACCAGGAGTTGCCCGAAGCCGTAAAGTCGTAGACGACCGTGCGAAAGCCCACGTCGAGCGTGCCGGGCACGAGCACGTCGCCGTTGGCCCGCACGCTGAACAGGGTGGTGCCCGCGCTGCCCTGGCTGCCGGTGCTCACGTCCAGGGCCGTGGTGCTGGCGCTGGTGCCGGCCACCTTCACGGCCAGCCCGTTGGCGCTGGCCGCGGGGCTGCCGTTGAAGAACATGCCCGCGTAGCCGCCCTGGCTGGCGGCCCAGGCCAGCGAGCCCACGCCGCCGCCGTTGCCATCCGAGCCGACGATGTTGGTGGCCGTGCTGGCCAGCCGCGAGTAGGGGCTGACGGTGCCCAGGCCCACGCGGCCGTTGGCCCCCACGTTGAGCACGCTCGTGCCCGTGGTGCCCTGCGCGCCGGTGCTCAGGTCGAGCAGCGACGCGGCGGGGTCGGTGCCGGCCACTTTCACGGCCAGGCCGTTGGCGCTGGGCGCGGTGCTGCCGTTGAAGAACGCGCCCACGTAGCCGCCCTGGCTGGCGGCCCAGTTCAGCGAGCCGCCGCCCACGCCGTTGCCGTCCGCGCCGATGGTGTTGCCGGCCGTGTTGGCCAGCTGCGAGGAAGGGCTGGTGGTGCCCAGGCCCAGGCGGCCGGCGCTGGTCAGGCGCATCTGCTCCTGGTAGCCGGTGGCGGTGCTCGTGAGCCAGCCGTGAAAGCCCGAGCTGGCCGTGCCCGGCCCGGCGTAGGTGAGCACGCCCCAGCCCGCGGCGTGGCCGATTTTGGAGCCCGCCGCGCCCTGCGTGGTCAGGAAAATCTTGTCCACGTCGGCGGTGTTCACCTGGAGGGTGCCGGTCAGGTTCTGGTTGCCGCTCACGTCGAGCGCCTGGGCGGGGGTGGGGGTGCCGATGCCCACGTTGCCGCTGGCGGCCACCGTCAGGTCGGGCGAGGCCACGTCGCCGTCGCCGTAGAGCTGCACGGCGTTCAGCCCGCGCAGCTCCAGGGCCCCGGCCCGGTAGCCGGTGGTGCCGGCCGTGCCGATGAAGTCCACCACGCCCGTGCCGCCGCCGCCGCTCTGGGTCAGGTAGAGGTGGGGGCCGCCCTGGTCGGCTTCGAGCGTAGCCACCTCAGACGAGCCCGTGCGCTTGACGTGCAGCAGGTTGGTGGGCGCGCCCGTGCCGATGCCCGTGAAGCCGTCGCCGCGCACCCGCAGCAGGGGCGTGCCGGGGGCGGTCTGGGTCGCGCCCTGGCTCACGTCGAGGGCGGTGGTGCTGGCGTCGGCGCTGGCTACTTTCACGGCCAGGCCGTTGTAGCCCCCGGCCAGGTTGGCCGCGTTGTAGAACGCCCCGGCGTAGCCTTGTCCGGGGTTCAGCCAGGTTAGCGAAGACGTCCCGACGCCGAAGCCATCGCTGCCGCCAATGTTGCTGGCCGTGTTGGCCAGCCGCGAAATGGGGGTGTTCGTGCCCAGGCCCACGTTGCCGCCGGCGGCCACGAAGAGGCGGTAGTCGGCCACGGCGGTTTCGGCTAGGTTCAGGCCCCCGCCGCCCAGGTTCCAGTGCCAGCGGGTGGTGCCCGTGCTGTTTTTCAGGGAAATCAGTTGGGAAGCCGTGCCCGTGCCCTGCACCGTGAGGGGGCGGTCGGGGCTGGCGGTGCCGATGCCCACGGCGGCGGCGCTCACGAGCGGGTTGCCGGCCAGGTTCAGGGTTTGGGTGGCCGTGTGGCTGCCCAGGTTGTCGCCCGCGGTTTGCAGCGGCAGCCACTGCGTGCCGGTGTAGAAGTAGTAGCCGTTGGGCTGGGGCGGGGCGGCGGCCGGGTCGTTCTGGTACACGAGCAGGCCGGCGGCGGCGTTGCTGATGCCCGTGCGCTGGGCGTAGGTCAGGCGCGGGGGCAAAAAGCCCTGGCCGGTGCTGCGCACGTCGAGCGCGGCCGAGGCGTCGGGGGCGGTGGTGCCGATGCCCACGCCTTGGGCGAGGGTGGCGAGGGGAGCGGCCAGCAGCAGGGCGGCCAGCGGGAAGCAGAAAAAGTGTTTCATTGAAGGAAAGAAAAAGGCGAAAAGAAGCGGCCCAAGCCACCCGGCCGGCGGCGCGGCGCGGGCGACGCGCCCAGCCAAAAGGGGAAGGCAAACGGACGGCACCGGCCCGGCGCGGCCCTGGAAGTAGGGGCGGGCGTGGTCCACAGGGGCGCCCCCCGTCCGCTGCCTACGGAATCACCAGCCAGTCCACCCGCAGGTTTTGCCCCCAGCTGCCCGCCCCGGAATCAACCCGCCACACGTTGAAGAAGAAGCGCGTGGCCGATACCTGGTACACCGTCGTGGCGAAGGTGTCGTTGACCGACAGGCCGTTTTCGCCGCGCACGGTGAGCAGCACCTGACTGGGCGGGCTGGCAAACGCCACCGGGAAGCCGACCAGATTACGCTGCCCCGCCGAAGCGCTGGGGCCCACCGTGAACGTGCCGCTTTGGGCGGCGGCGAGGCGGGCGAGCATGGTGCCGGCGCCGGCCGGGGCCAGCGTGCCGCCGGCCGTGGCCGTGAGCGGGCGGGTGCCGGTGCCGGCCAGGGCGGTGCTTTGCAGGGTGCCGGCGGCCTGCACGTCGCCGTTCGGGGCCAGGGTCAGGGCGTCGGTGAGGGCGCCGGCGTCGGTGGTGCGCAGCGTGAGGCCGATGTCGGTGGCGGCGGTCGGGTTCGGTACGCGGGCCTGGAGGTAGGCCGTGCCGCTGGTGCCGCTGTAGGGGGCCAGGTAGAGGTGGCCGGGCAGGAACACGTTCTGGGCGCTGCCGTTGTCGGGGTCCGTCACGAGGTAGGTGTCGCCGCCGCGCACGTCGAGCTGGCCGCGGGGCGCGGCGGCGCCCGTGCCCACGCCGAGGCTGCCCACCGTGCCGGTGCCGCCGAGGCGAAAGCCGCCCGGCTGGCTGGCGGCGGTCTGGTTCTGGATGAAGTCGGTGCCGTCGGGGGGGGCGGGCAGGGTCACGGTGTTGCCTCCGGCAATGCCCAGGCTCTGGCCGCTCAGGCTCAGGGCGGGGCTTTGGAAGGCCACGGCCCCGCCCGCCTGCTGGGTGAGCACCTGGCCGGGCTGCCCGGCAAAGGGGGGCAGCACGTAGGCTCCCGGCTGGGCAAATCCCGCGTTGGGGCGGCTCGCACTGCTGAAGCCCGTGGGGGCGGCGCACTGGCTGGTGGTTCCCGCCGCAAAAATGCGGCTGCTGGTCACCGTTTGGCCATCCACCACGTCGTTGGCGGGGCTGGCGGTCGCGTTCTGAAAACAGGTTTGCACCAGCACGGCGCTGCTGCCGTCCCACGCGAAGGGGCTGCCGTTGAAGGCGAGCGTGAGCACCTGCCCGGCCGCCGGCATGGTCACCGCGCCCGTGAAAACCGTGGTCAGCCCGCTGGCGGTGTAGGCCGTGCCCAGCGTGGGGGCCGTGGTCTGGCCCAGGGCCAGGGTAAAGTTGGCGTAGGGCTGGGTCGAGTTTTTCGTATTCACCCGGTAGGCGATGGCCGTGAGCGGCCCGGCCCGCAGGCCCAGGGCCGTGAGGTAGGCGGCGGGGTAAAGCGTTTCGGTGCGGGCCGACGGCGCATTGCTGCGAAACGGCCCGTTGACGCCGGTGGCCCCGGCCGGCACGTTGATGCCGCCCGCCACCGGCCCCGGCCCCACCTGCAGGCCCGTGGCCGGGTCGTAGCTCACGGCGCCGCCGTCGGTGAGGCGCAGCCAGGCGGGGGCCGCGCCCGTGCCCTGGTTGTACCAGAAGCCCGGCTTGGCACCGTCGGTCTGGTACAGCAGCAGGCCGGCGGCCGGGGCCGGCACGGCGCCGGTGCCCATTGCCAGGCGGGCCGCCTCGGGGAGGCGGGGCAGCAGCGCGCCCTTGCCGGTGCTCACGATGTCGAGCGCGGCCGAGGCATCGGGGGCGGTGGTGCCGATGCCCACGCTGCCGGTCTGGGCCTGGGCGAAGAAGGGGGCCGCCAGCAGCAGGGCGGCCAGCAGCGGGGAGAAGTAGCGGTTCTTCATTCTAGGCAAGGAAAAGGGCCAGCGGCGGCGCGGGCTGCTGTCCAAAGGTGCCCCTGATTCCACCTTCCGCTACCAAAAAAGTAGTAGAAAGCGCCCCGTGGTAAGTGAACCCCGCCCCGACGGTATGCGGAGCCTGTCGCCCGTGCCGTTTGGCGCTTTGCCCGGCGGGGGCGAACTTGCCGGAACATCCTGCCCGCCCGCCGCGCTCCCTCATGTCCGACTCCCTGGTTCAGCTGCTCATCATCGAAGACGAGGCCGTGCTGGCTCTCGACCTGCGCGCCACCCTGCAGGCCGAGGGCTACGCCGTGGTGGGTATTGCCGGCAGCGGCCCGCGTGCGCTGGAGTTGTTCGGGCAGCACCGCGTGGACCTGGTGCTCTGCGATATTCACATCCAGGGGCCCTGGGACGGCATCGAAACCGCCCGGCAGCTGCTGGCCCGGCGCCCGGTGCCGCTCATCTACCTCACCGCCCTGGCCGACCAGCCTACCCTCGACCGGGCCCTGGCCACCGCCCCGGCCGCCTACCTGCCCAAGCCCGTGACGCCGGCCAGCCTGCGCACCGCCCTGGCCCTGGCCCTGCACACCTTCGCCCAGGCCCGCCCACCGGCCGGCCCCGCGCCAACCGCCCCCGCCCACGCGCCCGACCGCGACGCCCTCACCCGCGACACCATTCTGCAGCTCGACAACCACGTGTTCATCAAAGACCAGCAGCAGTTCGTGCGCGTGCCCCTGGCCGATATCCTGCTGCTCGAAGCCGACAACACCTATACCACCCTGCTTACCCCCACCCGCAAATACGCCCTGCGTCTCACCCTGGGCACCGTGCTCGACCGCCTGCGCTGCCCCCAGCTGGTGCGGGTTCACCGCTCGTTTGCCGTCAATATTCAGCGGGTTGAGCGTTTTTCCGACACCGAGGCCGTGGTAGCCGGCCAAGCCGTGCCGCTGGGCCGCCAGTACCGCGAGGCATTTCTGAGCCAGTTCCAGTTCCGCTAAGCCTGGCCCGGCCGGCGCGGCTTACCAAATGCTGTCGTTCACTAGCGGGGCCGGGGCGTTGGCTGTCTTTTCGGGCGAATCCGGCAGGCGGCCGATTACTTTCGTGCCGTGGCACTGCTGCCGCTTTTCTTCCTGATTTCCATGGTCATGATGCGCCGGCTGTTGCGGGTGAGTGGGGTGCTGCTGGGGCTGCTGGCCGCCGGGCCACCTGCTGTGGCCCAGTCCCCCACGCCCCCCGCCTCCGACACGGCCCGGCTGCGCGCGCAGCTGGCCGCCACCTGGCCGCTGCTCTCACGCAACAACGACTCGGCCCTGGTGCGCAGCCGGCAGCTGCTGCGGGCCAGCCAGCGCCTGCGCTACCCCTACGGCCAGGCCCAGGGCACGCTGCTGCTGGGCACGGCGCTGCGCAACCGCGGCGAGTTCGACTCGTGCTTTTATTACGGGCAGCGGGCCCAGACCCTGTTTGAGGCCCAGCACCGGCCCGAGGGCGTGGCCTGGGTACTCAACATGAACGCCCAGGCCTACAAGCGCCTCGGTGACGCCCAGGAAATCAAGCTGCTTACCCGCAAGGGCTTGCAGCAGGCCACCCAGGCGCTGGCCCTGGCCCGAACCGGGCCTTACCCGGCTGTGATGGTGGCGGCCCTGCTCAGCCAGGGCATCCTTTACCGCGACCTGCGCCGACCCGACTCGGCGCGCGCCTGCTACCAGCAGGCCATCCATATTGAGCAAACCCGTCACCCCACGCCCTCGGCCCTGGGGGTGGCCTATGCTAACTACGGCCAGCTGCTGATGGACCACGACCACGACTACCCGGCGGCCATCGGCTACTTCCGGCGGGCGTTGGCGCTGCACCGGGCCCAGCGCAACCTCAATGGCTTGGAGCACGCCTACCGCCAACTCAGCTGGGCCTACCGCCGGCAGGGAAAAATGGCCCAGGCCGTGGCCACGGCCGATACCTGCCTGGCCCTGGGCCGGGCCATCGGCGACCCGCACCGGCTCAGCAACTCGCTCGAAGCGGCCGGCTTTGCCTACCGCGACGCCGGCCGCTACCGCGATGCCACCAGGCTGATGGAAGAGCGCCGCCTGCTGGACAACCAAATCGGACGCCTGGAAAAAACCCAGGCCGTGGCCCGCATTGAGGCGGCTTACCGGCTCGAAAAACAGCAGGCCCGCATTGCCGGCCTGGCCCTGGCCAACGCCCGCAAGCAGCGCCTGCTGTGGGGGTTGGGGGCTGGGTTGGCCCTGGTGCTGGGCCTGCTGGGGCTCAGCGGCTGGCAGTATCGGGCCCTGCGCCGCGCCCACGCCCAGCTGCACGTCACCAACCGCGCCGTGGTGGCCGGCCGGCAGCGCATTCAAGAGCAGGCCGACCGCCTCACGCTGCTGCTGCGCGAGTTGCACCACCGCGTCAAAAATAACCTAGCCATCGTCACGAGCCTGCTCAACCTGCAATCGGGCAGCCTGGCCGACCCCGCCGCCGCCCGCGCCGTGCGCGAGGGCCGCCAGCGCGTCGAGGCCATGGGTCTCATTCACCAGGGCCTCTACCAAACGGCCGACGTGACCACCGTCGACCTGCGCCCCTACCTCACCACGCTGGCCGAAAACCTGCTGGCCGCCTACGGCTTCGACGAGGAGCGGTTCGACCTAGTGCTGGAACTCGACCTGCCGGCCCTCGACGTTGACCGCGCCGTGCCGCTGGGCCTCATCCTCAACGAACTCGTCACCAACGCCCTTAAGCACGCCTTCGCCCACGTGGCCCGCCCCCTGCTGCGCCTGCACCTGAGTGCCCCCGCCGGCGGCCTGCTGCTGGAGGTGGAAGACAACGGCCCCGGCTGGCCCCCGGCCGCCAGCCGCTGCGCCGGCTCCTTCGGCACCCAGCTCATCGAGGCCCTGAGCGGGCAGATGGGCGGGGAAGTGACCACCGGCAACCAGCCGGGGGCCTATTTCCGGCTGTGGGTGCCTGGCCCAAATCAGTTGGTAAATGAGATGCCCCGCCAGGAAGTACACTAGGTGTATGGCCCCAAGGAATGATGGTGTACTTACCGGGCTGGAATTTCCCACCGACCTATGGGACTAGTACCCCCCCATAGCAGCGCCCACTCAACGGCGACAATACGGCGCGCTGTCCAACACCGCCAGAAAAGCCTCCAAAGCTGAAGAGCATCACAAGGTGTGGGGCAACCCGGTTTTGGGCTAAGCGACGGTTTGTTCCGTTTCCACCCAGACCAGTTGAAAAGTTAGAGCTGCCCCACACTTTTTGATGCCCACGCGCCACAAACTTGGGTGGACCCCAACCTGACCGGCTAGCGCTCCCTACCGTTGTTTTCCGTTCCTACTATTGTGCGACCCCCTACACCACGGTGAA
>Ga0209511_1003095_pt1 | contig 12945 bp, 8 predicted proteins | sample SSSSmetaG_FD_184141 | JGI IMG/M metagenome (GOLD analysis project Ga0209511, IMG submission 184141) | Glacier valley bacterial and archeal communities from Borup Fiord, Nunavut, Canada, to study Microbial Dark Matter (Phase II) - ​SSSS... | ecosystem: Environmental > Aquatic > Freshwater > Ice >... | reverse complement strand
ATCAAAAGGTCTTGGGGCAAACATAGCCCCAAAAATGCTGACTACCAGGTCAAATGAATCATTTTTTAGCGCATGAAGATCAGATGCATCACCCTCACTAAAAACACATTGAGTCAGGCCTTCGGCATTTGCCCGGATATTTCCAGCTTTCACCAGATTTGAAGAGATATCAACTCCTGAAACAATTGCACCAAGTCTGGCTGCAGGTATTGCCGTTGTACCATCACCGCAACCCAGGTCAAGTACCTTTAACCCTTTGGTTACAAATAATTTACCAACCAGGTCTTCACCGCTTTTACGCATGGTTGCTGCAATTTGGGTGAAATCACCCTTTTCCCATAGTTCTTTATTTGGATTCATTTTCTTAGAATTAAATTTTTAACTAGTTGTTTAGTTTATTAATTTTAATTACCTTAAAATTAGGAACTTGAGAATCTAACCGTTTGTCTGTAATGTTCAGAATTATGACTAAAAAGTCCAAAATATTTATGCTTTAGCATTGGAAATGGTATGATCAATCTATATGAGAGTATACTGCAGCACCCCAATTATTACAGGCAGTTTAACTGCAACAATTCGCTGATCACCGTATTTAGTTGTCCGGTAGAAGCCCGCCTGATGAAAAATAAATTTTCATCTCTTTGGAGCCAATACAATTATCTTTTTTATGTAGTAGAAGGGAGAAAAATATGGCATACTACCGAAGGTTCTTATGACATTAACACAGGCGATTGCATATTCGTTAAAAAAGGTGCCTTTGTTCTCGAGCAATTTTTTGATGTAGGCTTTTGTCTTGTTTTATTTTTTATAACTGATGATTTTATCTGTCAGACACTAGGCAAAAAATTTACGTTCCCCGTTAAACAAACCGGAATCAGGCAGGTAATTGCCTTAAAGGCAAGTGAGACACTGGCAGGTTTCTTTATTTCGATGGCTTCTTATTTTAGCGAGACTAAAGAGCCCGGCCAACTTCTACTAGAATTAAAGTTTAAAGAACTTATCCTGACAATAGCAGATAATACAGGAAATGGAGAGCTGTTATCCTATTTTTGCTCACTATTAAATGAGCCTGTTAAAGTAGCTCTGGAGAGAATCATGAATGAAAATTACTGCTATAACCTTAAAATTGAACAATTTGCGGCATTAAGCAATCGTAGCATTTCCGCATTTAAAAGAGATTTTGAAGCAATATTCAAAACAACTCCCGGAAAATGGTTATTGGAAAAACGTTTATTACATGCTCAGGCGCTTTTATATAATCATTCGAAAAAAGCAATAAGTGATATTTCCTTTGATAGCGGTTTTGAATCACTAGCTCACTTTAGCAGATCATTTAAACAACGCTTTGGGTTAAGCCCATCAATAGGGAGAAATAAAGAACTAGGTGATAGTTAAAGAAAAAATGAACCTTCCACTATTCTATTTAGGAGAAATGTGAACCTTGAGACATCCTATATAGGAAAAATCAAGACCCTCAGATATTCTATTTAACATAATATTAATTATAGGACAAATAGCTTCATCTTTTTAGCCAGGTCATTTGAGCTATGAGTAACTTTAAGTGTATTGTGAGCTAAACGAATTACAAACTAATTTCTGATAGAAAGTAAGGCTATGTTTTTCTAAATTACCTGATCAATATATAATGAGCATTAAATAATGAAGTAATTTTTATTTATTGTTAAATTATCAACATTTTATTAGTAATTGAGTCAAGTTATTCAATAATTACCTTCCTATCTTCTACATCGTTGGATAAATCATATAAGAATTTCTTAACGGATATATTATTAGACAATTATTTTCATTATTATTACATTAACTAACATTGTAAACGATATGAAGAAAATTTTACTTTGTCTTTTTTTGGTTCTTTTCAGTTTATCGCTCTCTTTTGCACAAAATAGCATGATAACTGGTAAGGTCACAGATCAAAAAGACGGATCCCCTATAACAGGGGTTAGTGTTGTTGCCAAAGGAAACGTATCAGTTGGTGTTCAAACAGATCTAAATGGCAATTATCGCTTATCTGTGCCTGCAGGTACCAGATTCCTGGTCTTTAAGTATATTGGTTATACTCTAAAGGAAGCAAATATTACCGGCTCTACGGTAAATATTCAGATGACACCTGAACTTAAGCAACTTACGGAAGTTGTTATTGTTGGCTATGGAACACAAAAACGCGCCAACATTACTGGGGCAATTGCTACAATTTCAGGTAAAGAAATTGAAGGCAGGCCTGTTACTACGTTTGAACAGGGATTACAAGGAATCAGTCCAGGGGTAAATATCCAGGCTGGCAACGGGAAACTCGGGCAGGCAATTAAAATCAGCATCCGTGGCTCATCTTCCATTGCTGGCAGTAATCAGCCCTTAATTATTATTGATGGAATTGTCATCAATAATGATAATCTTTCAAATAATGGAGCCCCAACGGATCCATTAGCAGACATTAATTTTAATGATATCGAATCATATGATATTTTAAAGGATGCATCTGCCACGGCAATTTATGGTTCCCGGGCTTCTAATGGCGTTATATTAATAACTACTAAAAAAGGTAAAGCGGGTACCAGCAAAATTAGTTTTAATGCTCAGTACGGTTTCAGTGAGCCTTCAAGACACAGGCAGTTTTTAAATTCAACGCAGTGGTTGCAGCTTGAAGAACGTGCTGCCCAGGGTGCAGCTACTCAAGATTTTAAGAATGGGTATCAACCGACTCTTGCAGCGGCCCAGCTAAATAGTCAGACATATATTGAAAATCAGTTTACCAATCTTGCCGCAGGAAATACCAATTGGAGTAAATACAATACAAATTGGGATAAACAGGCATTTCAGCCTGCCCCACAGCAAATGTATGACCTGAACTTTTCCGGAGGTACTGAAAAGACGACGTATTATATTGGTGGCCAGGTACTTAATCAAGATGGTATTTTAAAAGGAAATGCTTTTGAACGTTATAGTGGCAGGGTTAATGTTGACTCAAAAATTTTCAAAAATCTGGATGTTGGAATAAATATGAATTTTGCTCACACTTATAATAAGCGTTTGAGCAATGACAATGCTTTTTCAAGTAATCTTCAAATTGTTGCCTTGTCACCAATTACACCCGTAATTGATCCAAGAACTAATTTAATAAGCGGAACGCCACCCGGACTAAGCGGTAATTTCCCTCTGTACTATAACCCCTTAATTGGTACAAGAAATGCATATTATCACACGAAAACTTTCAGAACTCTGGGTAATGTTTTTGCTAATTGGGAAATAGTTAAAAAACTGACATTTCATACTGAGTTTGGTATTGATCAGAGCAATCAGAATGAAGATAGTTACGCAAATAGCCTCACTGCCAGAAACTCTGGAACACCTCATGGTCAGGGTGAAAATTCAAATGCGACTGATGTGCATTATACAATTAATAATTTTCTTACCTATAAAAATGATTTAGGCAAAGATAACGCTCTTGATATTACAGCAGGTACGAGTTATGAATTCAGAAATCTATCTAAAAACGATATACAGGGGCAGCAGTTTCCGTCAGACTCGTACAAAGAAATTTCTTCGGCTGCGGTAAAATCAGGGGGATTATCTTCCCAATCACAGCTAACATTGAACTCCTATTTTGCGAAGGCTAATTATGCATACAAAGGCAAATATCTGTTGCAGGTTAGTGCACGGTCAGACGGTTCTTCTAATTTTGGCACAAATAACAGATATGGTGTTTTTCCGGCTGCCTCAGTTGGCTGGATTCTGACAGAAGAGAAATTTCTGAAGGAATCACAAACATTGAACCTGTTAAAAATCAGAGCCAGCTATGGTTTAACTGGTAATAACGCAATCAGCGACTATGGATCTCTGGGCCTATATTCAGGAGATGCAGGTTATAATGGTGTTGGCGGTCAACGATTTTCACAATTAGCAAATCCAAATTTAAAATGGGAAAAGACCATACAGTCTGATCTTGGACTCGACTGGGCTTTTTTCAATAACCGGCTTTCTGGTGGTTTAGATATTTATAGTAAAAACACCAGGGATCTTTTACTTAATGTAAATATACCCCAGACACTTGGTATAAGTTCTCAATTACAAAACCTGGGTAAATTAACAAATAAGGGAATTGAACTAACACTCTCATCTGAAAATTTAGTTGGAAAATTCAGATGGAGTACTAATTTCAATATGGCATATAATAAAAACAAAGTAACCTTTGTGGCCGGCCAAATTATTAATGATGGAGCTGATCTTAACCGGGTGATTGAAGGACAACCGGTAGGTGTATTTTATGGCCGTGAATATGCAGGTGTGAATCCAGATAATGGTGATGCCCTCTATTTTTTGAATACAAAGAATACAAACGGAACAATAAACCGAGGTACAACTGCTGATTATAATGCAGCCCAAAATGTGCCACTAGGTAATCCTACACCTAAACTTACAAGCGGTTTTACCAATAATTTTTCTTTTAAAGGTTTTGATCTTTCCTTTACATTTTATGGTGCCTTCGGCAATAAAATTTATAATGGTGGTGGCCAATATATGAGCACTTCAGCTGGAAATGGTCTTGACAACCAGACAATCGATCAAATGGGATATTGGAATAAGCCAGGTGATAAAACAAATATTCCTGAGCCTAGAATGTTCTATGGAAACGGAACTAATCCATCAAGCCGATACCTTTCTGATGGCTCTTACATCCGGTTAAAAACCTTATCGTTTGGTTATAGTTTTCCAAAAGAATTACTGGCTAAATTCAAGATTGACCGCTTAAGACTGTTTGTAAATGCCTATAATCTATTTTTAATTACCAAATACAAAGGCTGGGATCCAGAAGTAAACGCTGATTTTTACACAAGCACCATTAACGCCGGCGAAACCAGTAATATTAATTTAGGTACTGACTTTTACTCAGCCCCTCAACCCCGAACAATTACTTTTGGATTAAGACTTGGATTGTAACTCACCGTAAAGACATGAAATTACTGACTAATAAATACTTTTACACAATAAGCATATTTCTGATTCTAGGAGCCTGTAATAAGCAGCTTAACCAGCAACCCTATCAGCAAATTCAGCAAAGTCAAGCAATTCAAACTGCAGCTGATGTTCAAATAACATTGGTAGGTGCTTATAATCGTGCTGGATTAAGTGATGTTTACGGTGGTGGTGCCTACCTGTATCCAGACTTAATGGCGACTCAAACTGTTATCAACTGGCAGGGAACATATCAAGGACTAACACAGCTGGTGGGTCAAACTATTCCAAATGATAATGGCTTCATTAATGGCCTTTGGGCCGGGGCATATCAAGTTATAAATCAGGCAAACAATGTACTGGCAAATATCAAAAAAGTAGCTCCTGCTGACAGTAGCCGCACAGCTGGGGAAGCCAGATTTTTAAGAGGAATGGTTTATTTTGACCTTGTCAGGTTGTTTGGAAGATCATGGAATGATGGCGACCCAACAAAAAACCTTGGTGTTCCAATCGTGCTCACTCCGACAGTTGATATTAATTCGGGCTCTTATGTTGTACGTGCAACAGTTGCTCAAGGCTACCAGCAGTCAATTACTGATTTGACAATTGCAGAAAACGAACTGCCATTAAAAAACAATTTCTACGCCAGCAGTTATGCTGCATCGGCCCTTTTAGCACGCCTGTATTTACAGAAAGGCGATTTCGCCAATGCTGCAAGCGAAGCAACCAAAGTAATAGGCTCAGGAATCTATTCACTAAACGCGAATTACACCGACGAATTTCCATATCCAGGCGGGATAGCGGTGCATGTTGATAATACCCCGGAAGATATATTTGCCTTCCAGGTTACCAATCAACTGGGGAATAATTACCTGCATACGTTTTACGGTTCTGCTGATTTTGCAGGCCGTGGCGATATCGTAGTTCAGGATACTTTTGCCCATGAATTCGAAACAGGAGACACCCGGTTAAATATATATATCCATGATAGTGGAAATATATTACGCTGTGACAAATTCGATAATAATTATGGCAATGTTCATATAGTGCGTCTGGCAGAATTGTACCTGATTCGAGCAGAGTCAAACTTACAGCTGTCAGCAGGTTCGGCCATTGGCGACCTGCCCCTTAATGATATTAATATAATCAGGAAAAGGGCTGGGATTTCCCCTCTTTTGGTAGCAACTGTTGCTAATGTTCTTACTGAAAGAAGGCATGAGTTAACGTTTGAGGGCGGCCTATTTTTTCACGATGCTAAAAGATTGGGGCAGAATATCACTCCCCTATCTTATTCCTCTCCTAAACTGGTTTTCCCAATACCCTTACAGGATATCAATGCGAATCCAAAACTTATCCAAAACCCTGGATATTAAACAGGGACTATTTATTTTTTAACATAATCAAGAAGCCGGCCGGAATAGATTTTCCGGCTCTTTGGTTTAATAGAATTTCATCATTTATTTATCCTGCCAATCAAACTAATTATGAAAAAGAGTTTTCTAGTGCTGATAACATGTACTATTTCAGTAGTATTATTCGGTCAGGGAGTAAAAAAAATATTTAAACCTGCCGATTTCCTTAAAATAAAGAATCTTAGTGAGGCATCAATTTCTCCAGACAATAAATGGGTCGCTTATAGTCTCTCAGAAGTAGATACTGCTGAAGACAAGCGTGTATCTCATTTATACATGCAAAGTACATCAGATAGCCAGTCAATTGAACTCTCACATGGTCCTGATCCTGCATCATTACCAAAATGGAGTCCGGATGGTAAATATCTGGCATTTTTATCCTCCAGGGAATCAAAAACAGGTTCACAGGTATGGATTCTTGATCGTCGGGGTGGAGAGGCTAAAAAATTAACTACGGTAAAAGGTGATTTAAGCGAATATGCCTGGTCGCCTGATTCTAAAAGATTAGTCTTGCTAATTCAGGATCCCGAAAACAAGGGTCTTAAAGAACCCAAAACACCTTTGCCTGTCGTTATTGATCGTTATCATTTTAAACAGGATATAGAAGGCTATATACAACATTTGCAAAAGCATTTATACCTTTTTGATCTTGCTGCAAAGCGTCTTGATACTTTAACGAAAGGCAATACAGATGAAACTGCACCAGCATGGTCACCTGATGGCAGTAAAATAGCTTATGTAAGCAATATCAGTCCAGATCCTGACAGAAATTCCAATACAGATATTTTTACGATTGAAACCAAAATTCACGGTGCTGTAAAACAATTAACTACCTGGAAAGGGCATGATAATGAGCCTAAATGGAGCCCTGATGGTAAATATATAGCGTACCTGCGTTCAACCAGTGATGCAGAATACCTGATGTACGATCAGGACATTTTATGTATGATGGATGAAAACGGTCAAAATAACCGAACCATTACTCAGCAATTAGACAGGCCAGCTTCGGCACCATGCTGGAGCAATGACGGTAAAACTGTTGGATTTCTGGTTGCTGATGATCGCCAGGTTTACCTGGCGCAATACGTAATGAACACAAAGAAAATTATGACATTGAACAGGGGGAACTATGGTTTTTCTGCTATTCTCCCGTTTGCAGCCAGTAGTTGGATAGTTGCATTCAGCAACCCATACATTCCTGCTGAATTATATGCTGTAGAAAAAGGGATTTCCAGAAAACTAACCCATCATCAAGACTGGTTGAATGGCTATCAACTTTCGCATGTCGAAGGCTTCAGATCTTTAAGTAAAGATGGAACCTCAGTCTCAGGCATCCTTTACACGCCAGACAGTACACATGCAAAGAAATTACCCCTAATTGTATTTATCCACGGTGGCCCTGTGGCCCAGGATGAATTTGTATTTGATGAAACACGTCAGGTTCTTTCAAATGCGGGTTACGCAGTTGCAGCCGTAAACTATAGAGGAAGTAATGGCCGTGGTATCGGGTATTGTAAGGCGATATTCGCCGATTGGGGAAATAAAGAGGTCTCAGATTTGCTTGGTGCAGTTGATGAACTTGTAAAGAAGAATATTGCCGATTCAGCACGTTTAGGTATTGGTGGCTGGAGTTATGGGGGCATTTTAACAGATTATACTATTGCTTCTGACTCACGCTTTAAAGCTGGGGCTGCTGGTGCCAGCAGTGCGTTACAAACAAGTATGTACGGTGCCGACCAGTATGTTTTGCAATACGATAATGAACTGGGCCCACCCTGGAAGAGCCAGGATAAATGGATCAGCCTGTCATATCCATTTTTTCATGCCGATAGAATAAAAACTCCAGTATTATTTATGTCAGGTCTAAAAGATTTCAATGTGCCTACTGTTGGCAGCGAACAAATGTATATGGCATTAAAATCTCAAAATATTCCAACACAATTAATTCTATATCCTGATCAGACACATGGTATAAGCACTCCCAGCTATCAGACAGATATTCTTAAACGCTATATTATCTGGTTTGATAAATATTTAAAATAGAACAGAATCATTTTCAGGGCAAAACACTAAGGTTTAAACAACATAGTTTTCCTAGCATTCTGGTCAATGCTTCAAATTTTAAGTATCAAAAACTAAGTGTAGACTTATACCGCAAGCACAAAAAATAAAAATGCCTCAATAGCATAACCCTTTTTGGGCGTTATACTAGAGAGGCATTTTTTCATAGATTAAAAATATCCTTTCGGCGTTAATGGCTTAAGAGGTATTAGAAACCCGCATAATCAATTAATAACTCATTGTCTACTTTAGATACTCCAGGAGCATTCCAAGCCATTCTTTCTGCTTCTCCCCTTTCATAAAATGACGTTACCGTACCATTAAGAGTTACCTTATTGCCAGAAACTTCGACATGTATATCTTCACTGTCAACTGTTCTATTTCTAAAAAGAGCCTTTTCAATTTCTACCTTTTCTATCTGGTCAGCAAATTCAGATTTTATTCTGATATTATTAGTGACCCCTTTTACCCCAACCAGATGATTTACTACTCTTTTTGCGGCTTCTTTTTGGTAATTCCAGCTCAATTCGCCTTCAAGTGTTACAAATCCGTTTTCAACTTTAACCTGAACAAGATTTTCTGGAATTTCAAAATTTGAAGTCAGCGCTGTCACAATTTCTGTTGCTACTTCAGCATCATTTTTTTTATTTGAATTTGCAAATCTGATCTCTATTTCCTGAGCAATCGCTCTGACACCAGCAACTTTTTTGGCAGCATCTTCTGCCTCCAGTTTTTTTGCATAACTATCTACAATCCCCGTTAAAGTTATCACCCCATCTTTGGCTGTGACTCCTATTTCTGCTGCACTTAAAAGTGGCTCCCATCTGATGGCATCCTGAACATCGCGTTGCAAATCTTCATTCCTTTTCATAACAATCGGATTTAATTTTAAGAATTCATTTACTCAACCAACCTGATAAATACTCCTGGTTGATTTTGTAAAATTGAATGAATTGACCATCAAAAAGAATGATGACGCTCACTTTTTGGCTTTTTTTATTGAACAAATTCTCAAAACCAATAAACGGCAGCTATGGTTAACCTGTTCCTGCCGCTCTATTAGTTACGTAAAGAAAATATTACTGCCTTAGAACTGTTAAAAGGGCATTTTAAGAGAATTTTTAACAACCAGATACCGATGGTTACCGTAAACAAAAGATTAAGCCTGTATAATAAATTCAGTACTGGCATCATTCCGTTTCTGTAATCTAATTATGAAAATAGATAATCTTTATCTTCAATACCGGTGTGTCCTGGTCTTTTTTACTTTTTTTGTCGTTTTCCTGATTACGTCTGATCAATCGTACTCAAGAACCTATTTTAATTCTAATAAAGCTATCAGGAATTACAAGCACAGCAGCATCAGATCTGAACCGATTGATCCTGAACCAATAAGTTTTAAAATTTTAAATGCTACCAGCAGCGATCAACTTGAAACCAGGGTGCAATTTACAAGTCTGTCGCAAAAAAATATTAGCGGAAGCCTTACATGGAAGGTTCTTGACTCATTAAACGGCGTTATTCAATCTGTAACCCGCCCGGTATTAATTCCTTCAATAAGTAAGAAAAAACTGAATGCCGAGGTATTTACGTTAATCTTGCCAAAGGGTATATACCGGGTAATATGCCTTTTCCAAAATAAACTGTTGCATATAAAGCAGGTTCACGAGACCTATTATTCAACAATTAATCAAATAGATATCCCGGTTCAGGATGCACTGGCTCCTAAAATAAATTTTGTAATTCCTGATCTGTATAAAAACGTTTCACCTCAAAACCAGCATCTTCAAGGCTTTATAAAAGATCATTTAAAAGTGTATCTGCATGCAAGATTCAATACCGTCAATGGTAAAGCCTTACTCACTGAAGAAGCAGCTGGTATTGAGAAAAATGGCACGTTTACCATTTCTCTGGGTAAATACCTGGCCGATGCGAGTCTGGTATGGAAATTTACTCAGGATGCACAGTTAAAAAAACAAATTGATTCAATTGCTTATGCGTTTTCACATACCCAGGAAACAGATGGATTTATGGGAATTCGCAGTTCACCTTCAGTCTGGGTGCAGGAAGATATAATTACCCTGAGAAACAATATTCAGGGACTGTTAATGTATTATCAGACTACTGGATATGTTCCTGCTTTAAATTCATGCATTGCTGCCGGTAATCTGGTGAATAAGACTTTCAATTCTAAAACTGGGTTAACAGCTTTATTTAGTATCGGTAAACTTGCTTCAAGTAGTATCATCGACCCAATGGTTGATTTATATGTACAGACCGGAGAGCCAAAATACCTGAGTTTTTGTCAAAATCTGCTGATAGAAATGGAAATGCCCGGTGAGCCAAAACTTATAAGTTCATTGACAACAGAAGGAAAATTCGATCTGACCGATACCCGTATGGAAGACGTTCTGGCAAATCTTACGGCAATTTTGAAGCTCTATAGAATTACAGGTAGTAATGCATACCTGAACCCCTGCACAGCTGCCTGGGAAGGAATTGTAAACGATCCTGCACTGTTATCAATCAGTACTATTCGCGAAGAAAATCTTGATGCCCTGAATTTATGGACCCAGTTTAATGCACAGTTTGCCCTCTCAACAGGTGAAGTATCATATTTCAATCAGGTTGATAAGGCTGTTTACCTAAGTAAATCTTCGGCAATACTACCTTATTATCCTATTGGTGTTATGGATAATCATCCAGTCATTATAAATTATGAAACGGGAAATTTTAAAGAAGAAATACTTACTTATGATGGAAAAAATACTTCTTTAAGTGTAAGCCAAAGTAGTAATTATCCTCAGGATGGAAAAGTTTCTTTAATTATTAATCCAGCTAAAAATGCAAGTTTCACTCTATCATTAAGAAGACCGGCACGCTCAATTTATTACAGGGCAACAATTGCAGGTAAGGTTTATACCGTACAACCAAATCATTTTCTAAATATCCAGCGTTTCTGGAAACAAGGTGACCAGATCGATATCCAGTTCGAAATGCTACCAAACTATGTGACAAATTCTCAGGAAACCGATGCTTACAAAAAAGAGGAAACCCAGCAGAATGCAGCGGATAAAACCATTAAAATCAAACATCAGATCAGGCGTAGCTGGTAATGTTAAAACCAAACACTATTTGTTGTATCTTATTTTGAATAACATAAAATGATAAAAAACTATTTTCTTAAATGTGCCCTTTTATTGATGAGCTTATTTTGCTTTTCCAATTGCCATTCTAATACCATGCATAAAACCAGCGATTCAGCAGCAAAATTCAATTATGTAAATCTTGCCGAAAATCTACTTTATAATGTAAGAACGAATGAGCCTTATCATGAAATGCTTGATGCCCTTCAAACAGCTGATGAACCAGTGTTACTAAAGCAATTGAATACAGATGATAAGCGAAAAGCTTTCTGGCTGAATATTTACAATGCATTTATACAACTTAAACTAAAAGTTGCGCCCGAGCAATATAAAGACCGTAACTCTTTTTTTGCTAAAGACCTCATCACTATTGCAGGTCATAGTTTAAGTTTTGATGATATTGAAAATGGCATCCTGCGGCATTCTAAAATTAAGATTTCAATGGGTTATCTGGGCAAAATCTTCGTTGGTGATTTTGAAAAGAAGTTCAGGGTAGATACCCTTGACAACCGTGTTCATTTTGCTCTCAACTGCGGTGCTAAAAGCTGCCCTCCTATTGCTTATTACTCGGCAGATAAAATTGATGTCCAACTTAACCTTGCAGCGTCATCCTATCTTTTAAATGAATGTAAAGTAGAAGGTAATACTGTTATTGTTCCAAAGACATTATCGTGGTTTAGTGGCGATTTTGGAGGTAAAACTGGAGTCATCGTTTTGTTAAAAAAGTATAAAGTTATTCCTGCCGCTATGCAGCCTGATATAAAATACCTTGAATATAACTGGCAACTTACCCTGGGGAGTTTTGAAGATTAAATTTGAGTTTATCTAGGGAAATTCTTTAACTATCTGCCAGCAAGTCAAAATATCCATCATCTTCATTTTCACCACCGTAACCTTTTCCAATATGGGCTGGGGATTCAACGAATTAAATTTTATTAATCTGTTTAACCATTTTGTATCCCAATTGATTTTCTATCCGTAATCTCAGCGGGGCGCCATATTCTTCAGGTAATGGATGATAATTCATTTCCAAGGCTATAATAGATGCTGGTTTCAGGCAGTTATTCAAACTATGGGTATCATAATAAGTTCCTCCATCTAACCCATTACCAAAAGAATAAAACACTACAGTTTTAACAGCTGATTCAGGTTTGGCAAGTTCTATCAGTGCTTTAAGCGGTAAGCATCCCCATTCTTCAATGCCCTACCATCCCTGTATACAATGGTGCATGGTAATATTCTGTTCCAAACGTATTACTCTAAGTTCTTCAAGAGACAGGATTTATATAGCGTCTATCTACTTTTGTGGTATAAATTCGGTCAGATGGATCACTTATAGGTGTAAATCTTACTTA
>Ga0209511_1003094_pt1 | contig 12945 bp, 10 predicted proteins | sample SSSSmetaG_FD_184141 | JGI IMG/M metagenome (GOLD analysis project Ga0209511, IMG submission 184141) | Glacier valley bacterial and archeal communities from Borup Fiord, Nunavut, Canada, to study Microbial Dark Matter (Phase II) - ​SSSS... | ecosystem: Environmental > Aquatic > Freshwater > Ice >... | reverse complement strand
CGCCGTATTGCTCGGCGATCTAGCCGTGGCGCTGCGTTGCATCATGTCACAGCGGCTGGTCAAAAATGTGGAAGGTACGCGCACCCCTACGGTTGAGGTATTGATGAATACCCAGAACATTGCAGATCTGGTTGAAGAAGGCCGCGTCTCCGAAATTAAAGAAGCTATGGAAAAATCTCTCACACCAGGTTCGCAAACATTTGAACAGGATTTATTCCGCTTGATCAAGGCCGGCAGAATTTCGGTTGAGGAGGGCATGCTCAATGCCGACTCTGCCACCAATCTATCGCTGCTGGTGGGTAACAGTGGCATGATGGAGGCATTCAAATCCACCGATCTGCCTACCAAGCCCGGAATGGGTGGTCCGAATTTTAGTGAATTCAAAATCAATTAACAGACATCATTTATCGAACCCGCATTTGGCGATTGCAATGTAGGCCCTGGCTTCGGCAAACTAAAGTTACTTAATCATTTCAATCATCCCGCATGAACTATTCGTTACGCAAAATCGTCAGCTTTTTCGCCATCGCGGCTGTGCTGTTCACTCAGCTCGCGGTGTCGGCCTATGCTTGCCCAATGCTGCTGAAACAATTTGCGACGCCCATGCAGATGCAGATGAATGGCGATTCAGATCAAGCCTGTGATGACATGGCTATGAACCAACCCGCACTGTGCCAGCACTACTGCGAGGATAGTCAGCAAATTGTGAATGATGCGCCGCTCGATCAGCCTTCGATTACGTTGGCGTCTTTTTTTATCATCAATTTCACCGCGATGATTTCATCATTTGAACCATCCCTCATCATCGCGCCATCACTGCATCACGCCACCTCCCCACCGCTGGCCATTCGCAACTGCTGCTTCCGTATTTAATCTCCCGGCAGGTTAATCACCTGACACCTGTGGTGTCCGGCTTTAATACTGTTCGTCTGGAGGTTGTATGCGTTTTCCATTTTTCATTGCTGTCATGCTCGCTCATGCATTTGCCATCACATCTACTGCCGCGCTATCTGCAACTTCATCGGCCAATTTATCTACCAATCCATCTGCAGGTTTGCTGTCGTTAGCACAGGCGCAACGCCTGGCTGCGAAGGATGCGCCGCAAGTTGACGCTCAAGCCGCTGCCTTACGGGCAGCTCAGCAATCGAGCCTAAGCGCTGCTGAATTACCCGATCCCAAGCTCACTCTTGGCATAGAGAATCTGCCGGTAGATACGGCTGATCGATTTAACCTCACCCGTGATTTCATGACCATGCGCAAAATCGGTTTGATGCAGGATTTCACGCGCCCCGAAAAACTCAAGCTGCGAGCCGACCGTGCCAACGCAGAAATACGCAAGGAAGAAGCGATTCTTTCTCTCGCTACGGTCAACTTGCGGCGCGATGTGGCGATTGCGTGGATTGAACGCTACTTCGCCGAGCGCCAGCTTGAGCTGTTGAAAGAGCTTGCGCGTGAAAGTGAGCTGCAAATCACCGCCGCCCAGGCTGCGTTGGCAGGCGGTAAAGGGCAAGCCGCCGATCCGTTTGCGGCGCGCTTGGCCAGCGCCCAGCTTGCCGACAAAATCATCGATAGCGAGCGCCTTGTGATCCGCGCTCAAATAAATTTGGCGCGATGGATCGGCGCCGCCGCCAAACAGCCGCTCGACCTAGCACCCGCCTTCGACCAGCTTCTGCATCGCCACGCTGAGTTGATCGCGGGCCTGGAGAGTCATCCGCATTTGGCGATGTACGCACCCTTGCAAGCAATCGCCGATAGCGATTTGCGGCTGGCCGAGGCCGCCAAACATCCTGACTGGAGCCTCGAAGTCGCTTACGCACAGCGTGGCCCTGCGTACTCAAACATGCTGTCCGTCGGGGTGCGGATTGACTTGCCAATTTTTCAGAGCCGCCGCCAGGACCCCGCCATCGCGGGCAAAGCGGCCACGGCCGAACAGATTCGCGCACAATCCGAAGACGCCAAACGTGCGCATACAGCCGAGATTGAGGGCATGTTGGCTGACTGGGAATCAGCCAACACGCGGCTACAGCGCTATCGCGCCGAGCTTATGCCGCTTGCGCACGCACGAAGCGATATTGCGCTGGCCAGTTATCGCGGCGGCAAAAGTGAGTTGGCGTCAGTACTTGAGGCGCGCAAGGGTGAAATCGAGGTGCGCATGAATTATCTGGCTGCACAAAGCGAATTAGCGCGCGCCTGGGCCAATCTCAACTTCCTGATCCCAACCTCCGAGGAAAACAAATGAAACCAAAATTTATAGGGGCATTCGCCGCTGTTGTTATCTTGGGCCTTGGTATCGCGGGCGGATACGGGATAGCCGTGCATCGCATGATGTCAAATCCCACGTCAAACACCGCCACACAAGCAGGCACACCCGACAAAAAACCGCTCTATTACTACGACCCGATGTACCCGCAGCAAAAGTTTGACAAGCCCGGCAAATCGCCTTTCATGGACATGATGCTGGTACCTGTTTATAGCGATGACGGTGCTGATGTTGGCGCCAGCAGCGGGACCGTCAAAATCAGTTCACGCATCGTGCAAAATCTGGGCATTCGCACCGCCGATGTCACTCAAGGGACTCTCGATAAAAAGGTGCAGGTGACCGGCGCAGTGGCGTTCGATGATCGTGCGGTGGCGGTAGTACAGGCACGCGTCAACGGCTTTATCGAAAAACTGTTCGTGCGCGCGCCGCTCGATCCCGTCATTAAAGGTCAACCGCTGGCCGAAATTCTCGCGCCGGAATGGGTTGCGGCACAGGAAGAATATTTAGCATTACGCAATAGCCCACTGGCGAATAATGAATTACGACAGGCGGCGCGCCAGCGTCTTATTCTGCTCGGCATGGCAGCATCAACCGTGACCGCGATTGAGTCTGACGGCAAGACTCGACCACGCATCATGCTCTTGGCACCTTTAAGTGGTGTAGTGGGTGAGCTCGGCGTACGCGAAGGCATGACCGTCATCCCGGGCACGATGTTGTTTCGCATCAACGGGCTATCAACAGTCTGGATCAATGCCGATGTGCCTGAAGCGCAGATAGCCTGGATAAAGCCAGGCAGCACGATTGAAGCGACCCTATCCGCCTTCCCGGGAGAAATATTCAAAGGCCGCATTACAGCGCTGCTACCCGACATCAACGCCAACACCCGCACCCTCAAAGCCCGGATCGAGGTCGCCAATCCGCAGGCACGATTGGTGCCGGGTATGTATGCCACCGTATCGATTGTGGACGCGGCCAGGCAAGCGGTGTTGCTGGTGCCCAGCGAAGCGGTCATCCAGACCGGCAAACGCACCGTGGTGGTGGTGGCCGAGACAGCGCAGGATGGCAAACAGCAATTCATGCCGACTGATGTAGAAATAGGTGCGGAAGTTAATGGCATGACTGAAATTCGCAGCGGCATTTTAGTCGGCATGAAGGTGGTGGTGTCTGGCCAGTTCCTGATCGATTCCGAAGCCAGCCTAAAATCAACAACCGTCCGCATGCGCGATGCACCGCCGCTGTCGCCAGAGGCGAACCAGGCTGAAAAATCCAAAAAGTCCGAGCAGTCCGACATGAAGATGGACGCAGCACCCGCTGTGCCGGAAAGGGTTAAAAAATGATCGCGCAACTCATCCGCGCTGCGCTCATCAATCGCTTCCTGGTGCTGCTGGTGACCGCGATTATCGTCGCGTGGGGCGTCTGGTCAGTCACTAAAACCCCGCTCGATGCGATCCCCGATTTATCAGATGTGCAGGTTATCATCCGCACCAGCTATCCAGGGCAAGCGCCACAGATTGTCGAGAACCAGATCACCTATCCACTGACCACCACCATGCTATCGGTGCCCGGCGTCAAGACAGTGCGCGGCTTTTCGTTTTTTGGCGATTCATTTGTGTATGTATTATTTGAAGACGGCACCGATCTGTACTGGGCGCGATCCCGTGTTCTTGAATACCTGAACCAGGTGCAATCGCGCCTGCCACAAAATGCCAAGGCCTCATTGGGGCCTGATGCTACCGGTGTGGGCTGGGTTTACGAATACGCGCTGGTGGACCGCACCGGCAGACATGATCTGGCAGAGCTGCGGGCGCTGCAGGATTGGTTCCTCAAATACGAACTTAAAACCCTGCCGAATGTGGCCGAGGTGGCCACCATCGGCGGCATGGTCAAGCAGTATCAGGTGGTGCTGGATCCAGATCGCTTGCGTGCCTACAACATTACGCACAGTAAAGTCATTACAGCCATCCGCAATGCCAATCAGGAAACCGGCGGTTCGGTGCTGGAGCTGGGTGAAGCCGAATATATGGTGCGGTCTGGCGGCTATCTGGGATCGCTGGATGATTTCCGCTCTATTCCGGTGATGACCAGTGAAGCCGGGGTGACGGTGCTGTTAAAAGACGTAGCTCGTATCCAGATTGGTCCTGAAATGCGCCGTGGGATTGCAGAATTAAATGGTGAGGGCGAAGTCGCCGGAGGCATTATCGTGATGCGCTCGGGCAAGAATGCACTGGAGACCATTGAGGCCGTCAAAGCCAAACTGGCAACCCTCAAACCGGGCTTGCCTGCTGGCGTGGAAATCATCACCACCTATGATCGCTCAGAACTGATTAACCGCGCTGTTGAAAATCTGCGCCGCAAACTGATCGAGGAATTCATCGTCGTAGCACTGGTATGTTTTGCGTTCCTGTTTCATCTTCGTTCTGCGCTCGTGGCGATTGTCTCGTTACCGATTGGCATATTGATCGCTTTCATCGTGATGCACTATCAGGGGGTCAATGCCAACATCATGTCGCTGGGCGGAATTGCCATCGCCATCGGCGCGATGGTGGATGCGGCGGTCGTGATGATCGAGAATGCACACAAGCATATTGAGGCGTGGCACCACCAACATCCGGACCAGCAACTGACAGGCGAAACCCACTGGCAGGTGATCGGCGATGCCGCCGCAGAAGTCGGCCCGGCGCTGTTCTTCAGCCTGCTGATTATTACGCTTTCATTCATACCGGTATTTACCCTCGAAGCGCAGGAAGGCCGATTATTTTCCCCATTGGCATTCACCAAGAGCTATGCAATGGCCGCGGCTGCAGGTCTGGCTGTCACGCTGATTCCGGTACTGATGGGCTATCTTATTCGCGGCAAAATTCCAGACGAGCAAAAAAATCCCCTGAACCGTTTTCTGATTGCGCTTTATCGACCGTTGCTGGATAAAGTGCTCGCGTTTCCCAAAGTCACGATCGCCGTTGCCATCGCGATTCTATTGGCTAGCGTGTATCCGGCGACCCAGATCGGCGGCGAATTTATGCCCCCGCTGGATGAAGGCGATTTACTTTACATGCCTTCAGCATTACCCGGCCTATCCAGTGGCAAGGCAGCAGAGATTCTTCAGCAAACCAATAAGCTAATCATGACCGTGCCGGAAGTCGCACGGGTGTTTGGCAAAATGGGGCGCGCCGAAACGGCTACGGATCCGGCACCGCTGGAAATGGTGGAAACAACGATCCAGTTCAAACCGCGCGAGCAATGGCGCGCTGGCATGACACCCGAAAAACTGATTGAAGAACTGGATCGCACGGTGAAACTGCCCGGGCTTTCAAATCTATGGATTCCACCTATCCGCAATCGCATTGATATGCTCGCCACCGGCATCAAAAGCCCGGTTGGCGTGAAAGTGACCGGCACCAACTTAGCCGAAATCGAACGCATTGCGAGCGAGGTTGAACGCGTCGTCAAAAATATTCCCGGCGTGACCTCCGCATTGGCTGAACGCCTGACCGGCGGGCGCTATATCGATATCAATATCAACCGTCTTGCGGCTGGACGTTACGGCATGAATGTGGCGGATGTGCAGAGCGTGGTCGCAGCCGCCATCGGTGGAGATAACATCGGTGAGACCGTAGAAGGGCTGCAACGCTTTCCCATCAACGTCCGCTATCCCCGCGAGATTCGTGATTCAGTCGAAAACATTCGCAACCTGCCGATTGTTACCGAACGCGGCGCGCAAATCACGCTCGGCACTGTTGCTGACATCAAGATTACCGATGGCCCGCCCATGCTGAAAAGCGAGAATGCCAGGTTATCCGGATGGGTTTATATTGATATACGCGGACGCGATCTGCAATCAGTGGTTAAAGATATGCAGCAAATTGTCGCCAAAGAAATCAGGCTCACGCCTGGTTACGCTATTGCGTGGTCGGGCCAATTTGAATATCTGGAACGGGCAAGGGCTAAATTAAAAATCGTGGTGCCATTCACGATACTGATTATCTTTGTGCTGCTGTATCTGACCTTTAAACGTTTCGATGAGGCGCTATTGATCCTGGCAACGCTACCGTTCGCGTTGCTAGGCGGTCTTTGGCTTATGTATGCGTTGGGCTACGCCATGTCAGTCGCCAGCGCGGTGGGCTTCATTGCGTTGGCGGGTGTGGCGGCAGAATTCGGGGTCATCATGCTGCTGTATTTAAAGCAGGCATGGGACAAAAAGCGGACGCATGGTCAAAGCGATTTGAGCGCATTGCTGGACGCTATTCGCGAAGGCGCGGTGCTGCGCGTGCGCCCAAAAGCGATGACGGTCGCCGTCATTCTGGCCGGGTTATTTCCGATCATGTGGAGCGGCGGCACCGGCTCAGAAGTCATGCAGCGCATTGCCGCGCCGATGATCGGTGGCATGATCACCGCGCCACTGCTGTCCATGCTGGTGATTCCCGTTGTGTATCTACTCATGCGGCGACGGCAACTGGGTAATTGACAGAGAGACCCACAGCGGGATGGCGGAACAGAATATTGGGGAAACGGATGCGTTATTCACATCATTTCCGCCCGCGAAATATTTAACCCGCAATTAGGCCAATACGCCTGCGATGCGTGCGCGGTTTACTACCAATGTCGTGCATACGCACGGCCATCGATGTAAACCACATAAGGTCGCGGCGCCCATACCCCGCCGTATGCCCAGCCCCAACTGCGGCCATACAGCCAACTATCTTCATACGCTTCGCGCCGCCCTTGGCGCTCGGCCATTTTCAGTTGGCCTTGCTGCATAAAATCGAGCACCGCATCAGGCACGCCGTCGCGAGATAGTTTGGCGTATTGGCTGGCGGTTACGTCATACAGGGTCCGTGAGGTTTTAATCTCGCCGATGATGGTGGGCGCATCTTTGCCCGCCTTCGACATTTCAACAATTTGCTCCAATGTGACCGGCTGTCGCTCAGGCCCGCCCATCGTTGCGCATCCACTCAGCGCGATCAAGCTTGCGCCTATACAAAGTTTGCCAATTGTGAGTAAACTACGTTGCATGAAACACCTCCTGTCATCACTACACAAAAAATCTGCAACCCAACGCTGTCGCTTCCGCTCAGCCTTGTGGGTCGTCGTCAAACGGCGCGGGTCCCATCCCGGCATTTTCGGCCACGCCTAGAATTTCATTCTAGCGCGGCATTGCTAACCTGTCGCGTCTTGCCTGTAACAAATTAAAACCTCCGCTACCGGCTTCGCGATAACCTCAAAGTCAGACGCTGTTATTTATATTACGTTCACCGCCGCTCGGTGGATGTCGGAGACGAAATGAATCTAGTGAATAGCTCTGCCGATAAGCCTGTCGGCGCCCCCACCGACAAACCTGTCGGCGGCACCATCAACAAACCTGTCAGCGACGTCATCGATAACCCGATGGGTACCGATGGTTTTGAATTTGTTGAATACACCGCGCCCGATGTAAAAGCCTTGGGTCGCTTGTTCGAAAGCATGGGCTTTGTAGCGGTGGCCAAACATCGTTCGAAAGACGTAACCCTGTATAAACAGGGCGACATTAATTTTATCGTTAATGCTGAAAAAGACAGCTTCGCGCAATCGTTCGCCCGTGTGCACGGGCCATCGGCTTGCGCATTTGGCATTCGCGTGAAAGATGCCGCCGCCGCGTTCAAGCGCGCGATTTCGCTAGGTGCCAAAGCATACGATGGTCCGGTTGGCCCGATGGAATTAAACATTCCGGCAATTCAGGGTATTGGCGGATCATTGTTGTATCTGATTGATCGTTATGGGCCGCGCACGATTTACGATGTGGATTTTCAGCCGATCGCGGGTGCTGAGCAAAATCCTCAAGGTGTCGGCCTGCAATATGTTGATCACCTGACCCACAATGTCTATATCGGGCGCATGGACACATGGGCCGAATTTTACCGAAAGCTGTTTAATTTCCGTGAGATTCGCTACTTCGATATCAAGGGCAAGAAGACGGGATTAACCTCGCGCGCACTGACCAGCCCCTGCGGAAAAATTCGTATTCCGATCAATGAACCGTCAGATCAAAAATCGCAAATTCAGGAATATCTGGATGCCTACAACGGCGAAGGGATTCAGCATATTGCGCTGGCCTGCTCAAATATTTATGAGACCGTCGAAGCACTTCGTGCGAACGGTGTAAAATTTTTGGACACGCCCGATGCCTATTATTCACTGGTGAATAAACGCGTGGCGAATCACGGCGAAGATCTGGCGCGATTACAAAAAAATAAAATTCTGATCGATGGCGAAGGGCTGGATAAAGAATCGAATGAAGATAAATTGCTGCAAATTTTTACTGACACCGTCATCGGCCCGATTTTTTTTGAAGTGATTCAACGCAAGGGCAATGAAGGTTTTGGAGAGGGTAATTTTAAGGCGTTGTTTGAAGCGATCGAAGCAGATCAAATCGCGCGTGGCGTTCTTTAATAAACTCTAGCAATGGCGAGGTGTTTGAAGCACTTTTGCCTTGTGATGCCCGCCAATGCTAGTGTTTAAAAATCAGGCGTAGGTCAGGTTGCGCAGCTACCTGACCTACTATGCTGCAATAGTTCCCACACATTTAATATGAAAAATCCCGAACTCCAATATCAATCCGGCTTGGGTAATGAATTCGCCACTGAGGCAATCGCAGGCGCGCTGCCACATGGACAAAATTCGCCGCAATGTGCGCCGCTTGGTCTTTATGCCGAGCAAATTTCAGGCAGCGCATTTACCGCGCCTCGTCATGAAAATTTACGCACATGGCAATATCGATTACTGCCTTCGGCGAGCCATTCGGCTTACCGGAAAATAGAGCATGGTCTGCTACGCACGGCACCCTGTGCCGAAGTGGCAACACCGCCAAATCGGCTGCGCTGGAATCCATTTCCATTTCCATTATCCACCACCCCAACCGACTTTATTGATGGTCTGATGACCGTTGCCACCAATGGTGACGCACGTTTGCAGCGCGGTGTTGCGGTACATCTTTACGCGGCCAACCAATCCATGACGCGGTGCTTTTATAACGCCGATGGCGAGTTATTGATCGTGCCGCAGCAGGGCGCACTGACATTAAAAACTGAGGCAGGCGTGCTGGAGATTGCGCCAGGTGAAATCGCGGTTGTACCTCGCGGTATCAAGTTTCGCGTAGAGATTGCGGACGCTGTACGCGGCTATGTATGTGAAAACTATGGTACGCCTTTGCGCCTGCCCGAGCTGGGGCCGATCGGCGCAAACGGCTTGGCAAATGCGCGTGATTTTCGGGCACCTGTCGCCTGGTTTGAAGAGGTTAAAGGTCAAACTGAAGTGATCGCAAAATTCGGTGGCCATCTATGGGCCTATGAGATGGAGGGCTCACCGCTGAATGTGGTGGCTTGGCATGGCAACTACACGCCTTATAAATACGACCTCGCGCGATTCAACACGATCAATACCGTGAGTTACGATCATCCCGATCCCTCTATTTTTACCGTGCTCACCTCGCCTTCGGAAACAGTCGGCACTGCCAATATTGATTTTGTCATTTTTCCGCCGCGCTGGATGGTGGCCGAAAACACCTTCCGCCCACCGTGGTTTCACCGCAATTTCATGAGCGAATATATGGGCCTGATTCACGGCACGTATGATGCCAAAGCTGAAGGGTTTTTGCCCGGCGGCGGCTCACTGCACAACAGCTTTTCGGCGCACGGCCCGGATAAAGTCAGCTTTGAAAAAGCCTCAGCCGCCGAATTAAAACCGCATTACATCGCCAATACCCTGGCCTTCATGTTTGAAAGCCGCTATGCGTTTGCGCCCACGAAATTTGCGCTGGACGCAACCGAGCTACAGTCTGATTACGATACGGCATGGAGCGGATTTATTAAAGCCGATATTAGACACCCCACCGGAAACTAAAGATGAAATTCGCCTCCCTCAAAAACCAAAATCCTGATGGCTCGCTGCTGATCGTCAGCCGCGATCTCAAGCGGGCATCAAGTGTTACCGACATCGCTCCCACCCTGCAACACGCGCTCGAACATTGGCCACACCTGGAGCGCGCACTGCTGGACGCTTATGAAGGTTTGGAATGTGGCAATGAACGCCCGGAGTTTGATTTTCAGGCGCTGCTGCGTGATGGTGAAATAGCCGCCCCGCTGCCGCGCACGCATCAGTGGATGGACGGCTCGGCGTATCTGTCCCATGTGGAGCGTGTGCGTCGCGCCCGCAACGACACCGTACCCGACAGTTTTTATCATGACCCGCTGATGTATCAGGGCGGGGGCGATGCCATGCTTGGCCCGCGTGATGATATTCGCGTGTTGAGCGAGGATTGGGGTGTTGATCTGGAAGGCGAAGTCGGCGTGATCACCGGCAATGTAGCGATGGGAGCCACACCGGCTGAAGCGTCCGAAGCGGTGCGACTTCTGGTACTGATTAACGATATTTCATATCGAAAATTAATACCGCCTGAGCTCGCCAAAGGGTTTGGTTTTGTGAACAGCAAAGGTGCCAACGCGCTTTCCCCAGTTGCGGTGACGCCGGATGAATTGGGTAGTGAGTGGAATAGCGCAAAAGGCGCGGGAAAGCTCGATTACCGCTTGGTGTGCCATGTACGTGATGCCTGGTTTGGCAACCCAAATGCAGCCGATGATATGACATTTTCACTGTTTGATTTGGTGTCCCACGCAGCCAAAACACGTGAATTGAAAGCGGGCACGCTAATTGGTTCTGGCACCATATCGAATCATGATGTCGCTACCGGCTATGCATGCATCATGGAAAAACGGCTGGTTGAACAAGTCGAGCTGGGTGCGGCTAAAACAGATTTTCTCAGGTTTGGCGAAACCATCAGCATTGATATGTTTGATCATAACGGCGATACGATTTTCGGCGCCATCGAACAAAAAGTAGCGCGCTACAAAGCATAAAAAAGCGCGCAACAAATAACGAGTAACGATGCTGCACCAGCAATGCGATTTGTATTGCAATAACCATGACCAGAGTGACAGGAAATATGGCAGGCCAGACCGATCACGCCCTACGCGGCAACTACGATAATATTCGCGCCGACTATACCGTTGATCAGGATTGGGCCGCCTATACTGCAGCCGAACATGATCTCTGGAAGCGGCTCTATGCGCGCCAGTCCGCGCTGTTGCCTGCGTATGCCTGTGATGAATTTCTGGATTCGCTGAGCACGCTGAATTTCAGTGCGGGCATACCGAAGTTTGCCGACATCAACCCCAAATTAAAAGCCGCCACCCAGTGGCAGATTGTGGCCGTACCGGGCCTGCTGCCTGATGATGTTTTTTTTACGCATTTGGCCAACCGCCGCTTTCCGGTGACCGTATGGTTGCGCACGCCTGAAGAATTTGATTACATTGTTGAGCCCGATATTTTTCACGATTTCTTCGGCCATGTGCCATTGCTGTTTAACCACACCTTTGCCGACTATCTGGAGGCTTACGGCAAAGGCGGCGTAAAAGCCAAGGGATTAAATGCGCTCGATTATTTGGCACGTCTTTATTGGTATACCGTTGAATTCGGCTTGATCGAAACCCCGCAGGGCCTGCGTACTTATGGTGCCGGGATATTGTCATCCGGTGGTGAATTGCCCTACTGCATCGAAAGCAAAAAATCGAACCGCATCCGCTTTGATTTGCTCCGCGTGATGCAATCAAAATACAAGATTGATAGTTTCCAGGAAACCTATTTCGTCATCAAAAGTTTTAAACAACTCTTTGATGCCACCGCGCCTGATTTCACGCCTTACTACGACGACCTGCGCACCCGGCCTGAGCTGGCCGCGAATGAGGTGATAGCCAGCGATCAGCTGCTATAAGTTGCTCACTCAGAAATTTAGTGATCCAGCTACCTACACACTCACCCACCCCACCATCACCCTTGCACCAAGTCATCGCCAAGCCACCCTGTTTTTTGGCGTGAGCTTATCTAAATCCCTACTTCTCACGCGCCCATGTTTGATTTTTCACCTGAAGCAGGCCTGTGGGGATTGTTCGCATCGGCCTTTGTCTCCGCCACTATTTTGCCCGGCAGTTCTGAGGTGGTGTTGGTGGGTGTGCTCGCCAAATATCCCGATACCTTTTGGACCGCTATTGCTGTCGCCACGGTGGGCAACACATTAGGCGGCGTTTCATCTTATTGGCTTGGCCGTCTGCTTCCCAAGAAAGCCGAAGGCCGCGCTATTGCATGGGTGAAGCGTTACGGCGTATGGTCGCTACTGTTGAGCTGGGTGCCTGTGATCGGCGATGCACTATGCGTTGCCGCAGGCTGGCTACGGTTTAACGCATGGCTTTGCATGCTACTGCTGGCGGTGGGTAAATTGTTGCGCTATGTATTGATTGCAGGGGGATGGGTGTGGTTCCAATAGCGGGTAGCGCACCTGGATTTTTATCCAAACTTAACAAAAACACTTCACACGAAACTGTTTCATCGCAGCATCATCCGTGACTAGCGTAGCGTCTTTGAGAACTGCCGGTGCGGCTAGCATCCGATCAAATGGATCACGATGCTCCATCGTGAATCTGCCAGCCTTGATCGCACGTCCATAGGAAATATCAAGGTGAGCAAATCCGTCACTTACGATGAAATTATTGAATTCTTTAATAGCGTACTCGGCTCCCGGCAGTTTGCCGATACGATATTAGGTGGCAATTTCCCAAGCGCTTGCTGCACTCACGAGAACAATATTATATTCATAAGTGATG
>Ga0209511_1003093_pt1 | contig 12946 bp, 12 predicted proteins | sample SSSSmetaG_FD_184141 | JGI IMG/M metagenome (GOLD analysis project Ga0209511, IMG submission 184141) | Glacier valley bacterial and archeal communities from Borup Fiord, Nunavut, Canada, to study Microbial Dark Matter (Phase II) - ​SSSS... | ecosystem: Environmental > Aquatic > Freshwater > Ice >... | reverse complement strand
CCCGACAATCTCGGCGCCACGGGCGCCGGAACGGTCGGCCACGAGATGACGCACGGGTTCGATGATGAAGGCCATAAGTTCGATAAGAGCGGCAACCTCGCGAATTGGTGGACGGCAAAAGATCTCGCCCAATTCAATGCGCGCGCGAACTGCGTCATCAAACAGTTCGACAACACCGTGGCGGTCGGTGCGACGCACTATCAAGGCCGACTCGTGTCGGGCGAGGCGATCGCGGATCTCGGCGGTGTCGTGATCGGCTATCGCGCTCTGGAAACCTCGCTTGCCGGAAAGTTGCACGATGCGGTCGATGGATTCACGCCCGAACAGCGTTACTTTCTTGCCTACGCGCAGTCGTGGACGGAATCGGTTCGACCCCAGGCGGCAAAGCGCCAAGCGCTTACGGACCCGCATCCGATTCCGCGCGATCGCGTCAACGTAACGCTGGCGGACGTTCCCGAATGGTATGCCGCGTTCAACTGCCCGAAGCCGCCCAAACCCGTCTGTTCGGTTTGGTAACAGACGCGCGAACCACACGCGCGTGAAACTGGACATGCACTGGCGAGACGTCGCGTTCGCGCACTGGCGCGTGGATGCGGACGTTCTCGCAAAGACCCTACCCGCGGGTGTTACGCTCGATCGATATGAGGACGAAGCGTGGCTTTCCGTCGTCCCGTTTCGCATGACGGGCGTGCATCCGGTCGGACTTCCGGTCGTGGCCGGCTTCGGCGACGTGCGCGAGATCAATCTGCGCACCTACGTGCGCGTCGGCGAGCGGCGCGGCGTTTGGTTTTATAGTTTGGATGCGGGCAGCCCGCTTGCCGTTCTCGCAGCGCGCTTCACGACGGGCTTGCCGTACTTCGATGCGACGATCGAGACGAGCGAAGCGGCGGGCACGATCAGCTATACGAGTCGGCGTACGCATCGCGGTAAACCGCACGCGCAGTTTCGCGCACGCTACGAACCAACCGGCGAACCGGTCCTCGCGCAAGCCGGATCGCTCGATGCATTCTTACACGAACGGTATTCGTTTTTCGTCGAACGGCGGGGTCGTATCGCGCGCGGCGACATCGCGCATGCGCCATGGAAACTGCAGCCGCTCGCCCTCGCAATCGAAAGCAACACGCTCGCCGCGGGACTCGGCATCGGACTCGAGCGGCCGCCGGATCGCGCCGTCTTTTCGCGCGGCATGCGCGTCCACGCGAGCGCATGAAAAAACCGGCCAGAACGGCCGGTTTTTTCATACGCTGCGGGGGAGACTAGGTCTTCTTAACAGCGCCCATCGCGGCAAAGCAGCCGATCGCGCTGAGTACGGCGCCGCCAACGAGCAGCCAGGTCCAGATCGGAAATACGGTCGTTGTATCCATTCGGCGTTCTCCACATCATGCGGGCCAAGTGTCGGAGAGGAGCAAGGCCCGAAGGGCTCGCTCTCCGTGCCGTCTCAAGCGGACGGCGGATGGAGAACCGTTCCCGTTTTGAACGCCGCTCCCTCGCGACTGGGAGCCGGGCGTGCCATCCGGCGCACGGCGGTCTGCGTTTCGGCATCGGCCGGCGTGTAAAACTGCACCAAATGCGTCCCCGATTCGGGCGTGGCCAGCGTGGACTGCAGAAACCGCAGCGGCTCGCCTTCCGCGCGACCGACGACGATCGGCAGCTGCGGTTCGTGCATCCAGTCGGTCACGCCGTCGTCCGCCGCCCAGTGACGCTGGAATTCGGCGTTCGACCGCAGTTCGTCCAAGAGCGCGATCACGAGCTCCGGCTCGCGCGCGAATTGCCAGCGCAGGGCCGAGCAGGCGCGTCGCGCCGCTCCGTCCCAATCCGGCCACACGATGCGCCGCGAGGGATCGTTGAAGATGCGCCACACGCCGTTTCGCCGCCACGGCGAACTCGTCGCCGAGTAATCGAAGATCGAACCGAACAGGTGATTCCACGCGAGCGCGTCGCGGCGTCGGTTCCACACGACCGCCGGAGTTGCGCTCAAATCATCGAGCACGGCGATGATCCCGGCGGACGGCGGCGCGGCGAGCGGATCGATCGGTTCGAGCGAGACCCGAGCCAACGCCGCGAGATGCTGGCGTTCGCGAACGCTGAGCTGGAGGGCGCGCGCGACATCGCCGACGGCCTTCGCCGAAATCGAATCGTTGCGACCGGTCTCGAAGAGCGTATACCAATTCACGCTCATGCCGGCGATCGCGGCGAGTTCTTCGCGGCGCAATCCCGGCGCGCGACGGCGACCGCGGCTTGGCGGAAGGCCGACGTCGTCGGGCCGTAAGCGTGCCCGGCGACTCTTGAGGAAAGCGCTCAATTCTTGGCGGCGCTCGTCGTCGTGCGTGAAATCCACCATAGTCAATTCGCCCACTGCGGATGCTACCACTGCCACTTGTACCAGTAAAACGGTCTGGCGAGTGCCGCCCCTTTGCTTGTAGGGTTACTGCGTGAGGGAAAATCACTATGATGTGATCGTTGTCGGCGGCGGCGCCGCCGGAGTCGGGGCAGCGGTCGGCGCGCGCACGGCCGGCGCACGCGTTTTGCTCGTCGAGTCCGCCGGGTGCCTGGGTGGCGCGGCGACGATGAAGAGCGTGCTCTCGTATTGCGGCCTCTATACGTGCGGTGAGTCGCCGCACCAAGCCGTCTTCGGCGTTGCCGAAGCCGTGCTCGCGGAACTCCGCGCGATGAACGCGCTCTCCGAACCGACGCGTTTCCGTGGCGTGGTCGTGCTCTTCGACCCGGAAGCCGCGAAGGTCGCGCTCGATCGGGTGTGTGGCGAAGCCGGTGTGGACGTCCTCTTCCATACGACCGTCATCGCAGCAACGCGGGATGGCGAACGGATGACGAGTATCGTCGTGCACGACCACAACGGCCCGCGTGAATTCACCGCGAGCACGTTCGTCGATGCGAGCGGCGACTGCGATCTTGCGTTTTTCGGCGGCGCATCGACGCGTTACGGCAATCACGGATTCGTGAACATCGGTACGCTCGCGATCCGCATCGGCGGTGTCGATACGGCGATCGAACTCAGTCCCGAGGCGTGGGCGCATGCCATCCGCACCGCAAAGGCAAATGGAATCGGCCCGCTGCGCAGCGAGACCGGATTTCTCGGGCGCGTTCCGCTCTCGGGCGACATCGTTGCTTTGGTGATCGATGAAGACTACGACGCGCGTGACGGTCGCAGCATTTCGGATGCCGAAGTTCACGGACGCGCGCAAGCGTGGGCATACCTTGCGGCGATCAAAGCGATCCCCGGCTATGAAAACGCTTATCTCGCGCTGACGGGTCCGGATATCGGCACGCGTGAATCTCGGCACATCAATGCGCGCTATCAGATCACGCGCGAAGACGTGTCCGGCGGTGCACGTTTCGATGACGGTATTGCGCTTGGCGCGTGGCCGATGGAATACCACCCGGAAGTCGCCGCCGGCAGCACGTGGTACACGATTCGAAACGGTGGCGTGTACGAAATCCCCCTACGTACGCTGCAGAGTCGCGATACGAAGAATCTCTACGCCGCCGGACGAACGGCCGATGGCGATCAGTACGCGGGCGCATCGTTGCGCGTGATGGGAACGGCGTTTGCAACCGGACAAGCCGCCGGCGTTGCGGCCGCCGAGCAATCGCGCGCGGGATCGGTTGCCGCAAAAAGCGTTCGCGAAGAACTCGAACGCCAAGGCGCGCGGCTCGCGCTTTAAGCTATTTCCCACAGCGGAACGCGCGCGTTCGGCGAGGGCGTGTACGGATACCGTGAGCACCGCCGCAACGGTTGCCGCATCGGCCGCGATCCACATGCCGAGCGATGCGTCGCAGAACAAGCCACCACGCTGCACGAGTTCTGCAGCATCATGGTCGGTCGGGTTTAGCGTTTCGGCGCGAGATCGATCGCCGCATCGATTGCCGCGAGCATCGAGCGTTCGTCGGCCGTTCCCGTGCCGGCGATATCGAATGCCGTTCCGTGATCGACGCTGGTGCGCACGTACGGAAGTCCGACCGTGATATTGACACCCGCTTCCAGGCCGAGCACTTTAACCGGTCCATGACCTTGATCGTGGTACATCGCAACGACGATATCGAAGTCGCCGCGTGTCGCGCGGAAGAACAGCGTATCGGCCGGCAGCGGCCCCTGTGCATCGATCCCGTCGGCCCGCACCCGTTCGAGCGCGGGAACGATTTTCTCGGCCTCTTCGCCGTTGCCGAAGAGACCGTTTTCGCCGGCGTGCGGATTGATGCCGCACACGGCGATGCGCGGATGGGCGATGCCCGCACGCCGGAGTGTTTCGTCGGCAAGCCGCACGACGCGCTCGACACGCGCGGGCGTGATACGGGCGATCGCATCGATCAAACCGACGTGGGTCGTTACGTGAATCACGCGCAATCGCGGTGCGGTGAGCATCATCGCAAAGTCGCTGGTGCCGGTGAGCGCAGCAAAAATTTCGGTGTGTCCGGGAAAGAGATGACCGCCGGCGTGTAACGCTTCCTTATTGAGCGGTGCCGTACAAACGGCGTCGATTGCATGCTCCGTGGCAAGGAGATGCGCGCGCTCGAGATAGCGATACGCGGCATCGCCGGCAGCGGCGGAGAGTTTTCCGAAGGGAAGATCCGCCGGCAACGCGCCGACGGCGACACAATCGAGCGTGTCGGCATCGGCATGCCACGCTGCGACATCCGCGATGATGCGCAGGCGTTGCGGTGATTTGACGATCGTCATCGCTTGCTGCATCCGCTGCGCATCACCGATCACCAGCGGCTGCGCGCGAGCGTAGACATCGCGGTGGGCGAGGGCTTTGGCGATGACCTCAGGTCCGACGCCGCTTGCGTCGCCCATCGTCAGCCCGATTCGCGGTTGCATGTCCTTACGTGCGTCTGGCAGAGGCGACGATCCTTGCAAGCGTGTCGGGGTCGCCAAATCCGCCGGCTTTGGTGATCATGCGAATATCGCGTCCCAATGCAAGTGAGAGCGGAATACCGGGTTCGATTTCGTCGAGCGGAACCAGGATGTGAACGCCGAGCGCGCGACAGAGTGCGCGCGCCGTTTCGCCCCCTGTTGCAAGGAACGTCGTGCTCGGATCGTACGGTAAGCTCGTCACGAATCCGGAGAGTGCGCTGAGGACCGCCGCATGATCGACGACGCGTCCGCTTGGGTCGAGCGAGATCGCAAAGGAAGCGCCGCCGGCTGCGATACGTTCGAGGCGTCGGCGCAGCGCGCGGAGCCGCTCGTTTTCGATGAACAAATCGCCGGGCTCGATACGCGCGACCTCGGTCCCCGCCTCCGCAAGCGCCGCCAGCTGCGTATGCGTCACGGGGTTGATCGTCCCCGCGACGACGATGACGGAGACGGGAGGCGGTAGTGGAGGTTGCGGTATGCGGCGTTTGCGAGCGAGTGCCGAGGCAAGACCCGCCGCACCGATCCAGATCGCGCCGGTTTGCATGGCGATCGTATCGAGGTCGGCATCCGTTGCCGCATCGAAAACGCGCACGCGCTCCGGAGAGCCGAGCGCTTCGGCGACGCGCGAGGTCCAAATCGGCGCGCGCGGATCGCTTCCGGCGGAGCCAACGTGCACCGGGATATCGTCGATGAGTTGCAGACCGCCGCGCGTGATACGGCGCTGACGGGGAAACGCGGGTGCTGCGATCGCGCGCGCATCGGGCAGCGCATCGAGCACGGCGCGCACGACGCTTGCGATCGGGCCGCGTAAGGTCGAGTCGATCTTGAGAAACAGTTCCTCGGGGCGTTCCGGTCGCACGCGGGCGAGCAGAGCGGAGACGCGCGCATAGGCATCGGCCTCGGAGCGATGTCGCGTATCGCAATCGACGACGACGATATCGGCTCCGGTCGTTCCGATGTCCGCATGATCGTATTCGCCGAAAACATGAACGCTTGCGCCGGTGGTCGCAAAGACGGCACCCGTATCACATGCGCCCGAAAGGTCGTCGGCAACGACAACCTGGGGTGTCATGTCTAGTCAATGCGCGCTTACACGCGCGACACCTTCGTTAGTCGCGCTTGCGAAAGAGATTCGCAAGCAGCGAACCGTCGACGACGACGAGGATCGCGATTGCGATGGCGAACACGGTCATGATCGCACGAACGAGACCGAACAAAAATCCCATACCGTGACGTACCCTCTTCGCGCCGGAGGTAATCTTACGCGGGGACGGGTTGACGCTCGGGAACGCGGTCGGCGGCGATATAGCGGGCGAGATGATAGTCGCTATCTCCCAGCAACCGTTCGAGCGTCGTCATGCGCTTGAAATAGTGACCGATCTTGTATTCTTCGGTCATGCCGATCGCGCCATGGAGTTGGATCGCATTTTGACCGACGAAGCGGCCCGAGCGCGCGATTTGGACTTTCGCGGCGGAGATGCCGCGTGCGCGCCGATGCGCATCGTCCTCATCGGTGAGCGTCATCGCGGCAACGAAGGCCATCGAGCGCGCGAGTTCGAGTTCGGTAAACATCTCGGCCATGCGGTGTTGCAAGGCTTGAAACGAGCCGATTGCGACGCCGAATTGCGTGCGGTTTTTCAGATAGTCCAAGGTCACCTCGTGCAGCACGCTCATGATGCCCACCGCCTCCGCGCACAGCGCGGCGGTTGCGATATCGAGCGCATGATCGAGGATGTGCAAGCCGCGCTCCGCGATGAGATCGCCGGCTGCGATTCGGATGCCGTCGAGCCGAACGTTGCTAACGTCGTGCCCGTCTTCGCTTTTGATCGGGACGATCGCGATGCCGGGCGCGTTTGCTGGGACGACGAAGAGGCCGATCTCACCATCGGGACGATCGAGACGCGCGGAAACGATCAGCGAACGTGCGCTGCCGGCGCCGAGGACGCGCACTTTGTGTCCGCCGATGACGTAGCCATCACCGTCGCGCATCGCGATCGTAGCAACGCGCGCCGAGTCATGACGGGCACGCGGCTCTTCGTAGGCAACCGCGAAGCGCGCGTTCCCCTCGACCAGCGTCTCGAGCAGATCCGCTCGACCGCTCAAACGCAGCACCGCACCCGCGAGCACGACTTGCGCCACGTACGGCGCAGTAACGAGACCGCGGCCGAACGCTTCCATGAGGATCATCGTTTCGAGCGGGCCGCCGAAGCCGCCGAGATCTTCCGGCGCACCGATTGCAAGCCACCCCAGTTGGGCGAACGTCGCCCATGGATCGCCCGGCGTCCGTTCCGCGGCAAATCGCGTGACGGAATCTTTGATCATGAGCTGCTCGGCTGAGAGGGTGAAATCCATCGTGCCTGCCCCTTAGAGTTTGAGGATACGTTTGGCGATAATCGTTTTTTGAATCTCGTTCGAACCGGCGTAAATCGACGTCTTGCGATAATTGAAGTAGGCGTTCGCCGCGAGCGGATCGACGTACGGTCCGACCGCATCGAGCGCGAGCTCCGTCAGTGCTTGCTGGATCTGCGTCCCTTTGATTTTCAAGATCGACGACTCCGGCCCCGGCCGCTTCCCGGCGGATTCTGCGGCGAGCGTGCGCAGTTCGGTGTAGGCGAGCGCGTCGAGTTCGATCTCGACGATTGCGAGTCGGTCGAGAAAACGCTCGTCATCGATGCCGTCGGCTGCCATGCGTTCTTTGAGCTGCACCAGCTGCTGACGGCAGCGCGCAACGCCGGCGGTTCCGGTCCGTTCGTGTTCGAGCAAGAACTTTGCGTACGTCCACCCCGCGCCTTCATCACCAACGCGGTTGTCGAGCGGAACGCGCACGTTTTCGAAGTGCACTTCGTTGATCTCGCGGCCGCCGTCGATCGTTTCGATCGGCCGCACGGTCACGCCCGGCGTTTTCATGTCCACGAGCAAAAACGAGATGCCTTCTTGCTTCTTCGCACTCGGGTTCGTGCGCACGAGAACGAAAATCCAATCGGCATAGTGCGCGAACGTGATCCACGTCTTCGTCCCGTTGACGATGTAGTGGTCGCCATCGCGTTCCGCCCGTGTATCGAGTGCTGCAAGATCGGAGCCCGCACCCGGTTCCGAATAGCCCTGACACCACCACTCCTCACCGCTGAGAATTTTCGGTAAGTAGCGCGCGCGCTGGGCGTCGTTCCCGAATTCCATGATGATCGGTGCGACCATCACCAGGCCGAAAGGAGGCAGACGCGGCGCCCATCCGTAGGCTTGCTCTTCGCTGAAGATATGGCGCTGTACGGCGTTCCAGCCGGGGCCACCGTACTGGCTCGGCCAATTCGGCGCAGCCCAGCCTTGCTTGAAGAGCACGTCATGCCAGCGCGCAAAGTCGTCTTTTTCGAGTGCTTCGCCGGCTTGCACTTTGCGCCGTACGTCGGCCGGAAGAGCGTCGCCGATGAAGCGGCGGACCTCGGCGCGGAACGCGTGTTCCGCGGGGGTGAAGGCTAAGTCCATCGAGCACCTTCGTTCGAACGGGAGGGTAGTTGATGTTTTCCATGCTGGACAAAGTCGCGCTGATCACGGGTTCTTCGCGCGGAATCGGACTTGCCATTGCGCAGCGCATGGCCGAGTCCGGCGCCAAGGTCGTGATCTCGAGTCGCAAGGCCGACGCCTGCGCTGCGGCCGCCCAGAAAATCATCGCGAACGGCGGTACGGCGATCGCGCACGCGGCGAACATCGCCGATAAAGTCGCGCTGCAGGCGCTGGTCGACCGTACGCTTGCGGAGTGGGGCAGGATCGATACGCTCGTCTGCAACGCAGCGGTCAATCCGCACTTCGGTCCGCTCGCAACCATTACCGATGAGGCCTTCGATAAGATCATGGCCAGCAACGTGCGCAGCAATCTCTGGCTGTGCAACATGGTGATCCCGCAGATGGCCGCGCGTTCGGACGGCAGCGTGATCATCGTCTCGAGTATCGCCGGACTCAAAGGCAATACGATGCTCGGTGCGTACGGAATTTCGAAGGCCGCCGATTTTCAGCTCGCGCGCAACTTGGCCGTCGAGTGGGGTGGAAAAAATATTCGTGTGAACGCGATCGCACCGGGGATCATCCGCACCGACTTCGCGCGCGCGCTTTGGGAGAATCCGAAAACGTACGACAAGGCCGTGCGGAGCTATCCGCTGGGACGCATCGGCGAACCCGACGATGTTGCTGGAGCGGCGATCTTTCTTGCCTCGCGTGCCGGTGCGTTCGTCACGGGGCAAGTCCTCGTGGTCGACGGCGGCGTGACGATCGGCGATACGGATTAGATCGCTCTCCGCGGAACGAGCGCGCGCGCTTTCTCGAAGAGTCCGGTGATGCGCTCGCCAAAGGTCGCGAAGCGCGCGTCTTGCGTTTGTCCGGCAAGATAGCGCACGTAGATCTGCGCCAAAATCACGATCGTGCGAAAGAGATTGAGCATGACGTACCAGTGCAACTCGGTAAGATCGCGTCCGGTGATCGTCGCGTAGCGCTGCGCGGCCTCGGCGCGCGTGGGGAATCCCGGTTCGCGCGTCGGCATCGCGGCGACGGACGCCCAACTTGGATCGTCATCGGCTTGCGTCCAGTAATCGAGCAGATACCCGAGGTCGACTAACGGATCGCCGCGCGTGCACATGTCCCAATCGAGGATCGCAACCATGCGCGCGGGATCATCGGCCGCGACGAGCACGTTGTCGAGTTTGTAATCGTTGTGGACGAGCGCGACGTCGCCGCTCGTCGGGACGTTCGCGCGCAACCACGCGATGAACGGCTCGGCGTACTCGTACTCGCGATCTTTTGCGGCGTTCCAGCGTTTGACCCAACCCTCGCACTGTCGCGCGATGAACCCCTCGGGTTTGCCCCAATCGCCTAAACCGACGCTCGTCGGATCGACGGCGTGGAAGGCGGCGAGTTCGTCGACGAGCATGTTGCCGATGCGCCGACAAGTCGCGGAGTCATTGAAGCGCGCGGGCATCTCGCGACGGATGACGATGCCGTTGCGACGTTCCATCACTTGAAATTCTGCGCCGATGACGGCCGGGTCGGTGCACAAGAGAAAGCTACGCGGCGCGAGCGGAAAGGTGGCGTAGAGCGCGGAGAGCACGTGATGTTCGCGCTTCATGTCGTGCGCGCTCGGCGCGACCGGTCCGAGTGGCGGACGGCGCAGGACGTACTCGCTCTCGCCGAAGCGAATCAGATAGGTGAGGTTCGCGTGTCCGCCGCCGAATTGGCCGAGCGAAAACGCGCCGTCCGTCGTCGGCAAATGCTCGCGCAGATACGGTTCGAGCTTCGCGACATCGAGCTGCTCGTCGGGACGAACCGGAATGAGTTCGGGATCGGCGCTCGTCATGCGATCTCGAAGAGGCCCGCGGCACCTTGGCCGCCGCCGACGCACATCGTCACCACGACGTAGCGTGCACCACGTCGTTTCCCTTCGATCAACGCGTGCCCGACCAAGCGCGCACCACTCATGCCGTAGGGGTGACCGATGGCAATCGCGCCCCCGTTCACGTTGAGTTTGTCGGGATCGATGCCGAGTTTGTCGCGACAGTAGAGCGCTTGCACGGCGAAGGCTTCGTTGAGTTCCCAAAGATCGATGTCGCCGATGCGCAAGCCGTTGCGTTTGAGCAAAAGCGGCACGGCGTCGACCGGACCGATGCCCATTTCATCGGGCTGCAGACCAACGACGACCAAACCGCGATACGTGCCGAGCGGCTCGATGTTGCGGCGTTCGGCTTCTTTTGCCGACATGACGACGCACGCCGATGCGCCGTCGGAGAGTTGGCTTGCGTTGCCCGCGGTAATGAAATTCCCGGGCCCGCGCACGGGCTCGAGTTTTGCAAGATCGGCAAGCGTCGTTTGCGAACGATTGCCTTCATCGCGCTCGAGTTTGACGTCTTCGTAGGTGAGGGCGCCGGTTGATTTGTCGACGATCGCTTTGCGCGTTGCGAGCGGCACGATCTCGGCATCGAATCGGCCCGCGGCTTGCGCGGCGGCGATACGTTGCTGGCTCACGAGCGAAAATTCGTCTTGCGCTTCGCGCGAGATGCCGTAGCGTTTGGCGACGGTTTCTGCCGTATCGATCATCGGCCAGTAGAGTTCGGGTTTGAATTCCGCCACCCACGGTTCGGTGTCGCGATGCGTGTTGCGGTTGTTTTGCACGAGGCTAATCGACTCCACACCGCCCGCGACGATCGGTCCCGTGCCATCGACGATGACGCGCTGCGCGGCCATGCTGATCGTTTGCAATCCCGAACTGCAGAACCGGTTGACCGTGGTCCCCGCAACGTTGACGGGCAGGCCCGCCCGAATCGCGGCGACGCGCGCGATATTGCGTCCGGTCGCGCCTTCGGGATACCCGCAGCCAAGGATCACGTCCTCGATTTCATGCGGATCGATGCCGCTGCGAACGACGGCATGTTTGACCACGTGACCGGCGAGCGTCCCGCCATGCGTATCGTTGTACGCGCCACGAAAGGCTTTGCCGATCGGCGTGCGCGCCGTCGATACGATTACTGCGCTGTCGCCCAAGCCCGCTCTCCCATCCAACTTCCAAAGGTTCCGCCGCTCGTCGCGAGATGCGCGAGCAGCGGCGAGGGTGTCCAATTTGCGCCGTGAATCTTTTCCAACGCCAGCATATCGTTGTAGATGTCGCGCAACCCGAGCGAGTCGGCGTAGCGGAGCGGACCGCCGCGGAAGGCGGGAAAGCCGTAGCCGTAGACCCATACGACATCGACGTCGCCGGGTCGGGCGGCGATTCCATCGGCGAGAATGTTCGCCGCTTCGTTGATCAGCGGATAGATACAGCGCTTGCGGATTTCGAGATCCTCGATCGGGCGGCGTTCGATCCCGCCGTCGCGCGCGTTCGCCTCGATGAGGTCATCGATGATCGGATCGGGGATCGGCGTGCGACTGCCGGGCTCGTAGCGGTAGAATCCGGCGCCCGTCTTTTGACCGAATCGCCCCATCTCGCACATTTCATCTTCGAGTTTCGAGTAGCGGCCCGTCGGCGGTACTTCGAGGTTGCGGCGTTTGCGAATCCGCCAACTCACGTCGATGCCCGCAAGATCGAACATCGTAAAGGGGCCCATCGGGAAGCCGAAGGCTTTGATGACCCGATCCACTTGCTGCGGCGATGCGCCTTCTTCGAGCAAGAAGTCCGCTTCGCGTTTGTAGTGCTTGAGCATGCGATTGCCGATGAAGCCATCGCAGTTGCCGGACACCACGCCGATTTTTTTCAGTTGCTTTGCAAGCGCCTGGGCGCGTGCGATCGTTGCCGGAGAGCTGTCTTTCCCGCGAACGATTTCGAGCAGCTTCATCACGTTTGCCGGGCTGAAGAAGTGCAGACCGACGACGTCGGCCGGGCGTTTTGTGGCCGCGGCGATCGCATCGACGTCGAGCGTCGAGGTGTTCGTGGCGAGCAGCGTTCCCGGTCGCGCGATCGCGTCGATCTGACGGAACACATCGCGCTTGACGTCCATCTCCTCGAACACCGCTTCGATGACGAGATCGACGTTCGCTGCGGCCGCAAAACTGGTTGCATAGGTGATACGGCCGAGACGTTCGGTCATCTGCGCCTCGCTGAGTTTGCCTTTGCGGGCGGTAGCGGCGTAGTTGCCTTCGATCGTCGTGCGCGCGCGATCGATGACGTCTGCTTGAAGATCGACGAGCGTCGTCGTGATGCCGCCGTTTGCGAGCGCCATCGCGATGCCGGTTCCCATCGTTCCCGCGCCCAGGACGACGGCGGTTGCAATCGGCGCGATGCTTTGAGTCGATTCCGCCCGCGCCGCTTCGCGTTCGGCGAAGAAGAGGTGGATGCGGGCTTTGGACTGTTCCGATGCACGCAGTTCTTCGAAGAACCGTCGTTCGACTTTGAGTCCGTCGAGAAACGAGCAATCCAGCGCTGCTTGCACCGCATCGATCGCGCGATGGGCGGCAAGGCCTCCGCGCTCCTCGGGTTCCACGCGTCGGCGCGCGGCGTTGATCGCCGGACGGTCACCTTTGATGGCAAGCAGATTCCCGATCCGACGGGGTACGCCCGCAAGCGTGTGCGCAAACGCGACGGCATCGGCGATCAGGTCGCCC
>Ga0209511_1003091_pt1 | contig 12951 bp, 16 predicted proteins | sample SSSSmetaG_FD_184141 | JGI IMG/M metagenome (GOLD analysis project Ga0209511, IMG submission 184141) | Glacier valley bacterial and archeal communities from Borup Fiord, Nunavut, Canada, to study Microbial Dark Matter (Phase II) - ​SSSS... | ecosystem: Environmental > Aquatic > Freshwater > Ice >... | reverse complement strand
CCATATTTCTTCGTTGCTTTGCGGTTTGATGCCGGCTTCGCACTTTACAACGAAGGCCGATATCTTATCAATTTTATCAATCAGGTCTTTATATACCCTGCTTTCCATTGTGATTACTTCCATCTCGATTTATTTTTTAGCAAAGTTCTGCAAAGCGAAAGGGCAAATCTTAATAGTATTATAATAGTAGGTATATGATTTTATTTTTGAATAAATTTTAATATTTTGAAAATGAAATACTTAACTAACTTATTGAAAAATTAATTCTTGTAGAGAAATACAATATTTAATCCCTTATTGCCTGAAAAACAAAAATTCAAAGATTGCATTGCGAACTGGTAATTTTTTTTTTCAGGTGAATCAGGCAAAAATCAGTGCAAGGTGCAAGCCTATATCTATATATAGGCTTGCACCTTGCACTAAATAAATTTGAATATCAGGAGCTTGTATATTCCCAGAAAATATTTAGATTTGTACCCGAACAGTTAAGCAGAAAAGCGAAGTCTTTGGACAGCCAAAACTGGACAGAAATTCGGTACGAAATCGGTACGGTGTTTTATTGGAATTTTAGAAAGCAACTGATTATAAAATAGTTGACCAGATTGGGTTAATACCCCAGCTGGGTCACCAATTTGAATGTCAAATGATGCATAAGCACTTAAATCCAATGATTTAGGTGCTTTTTACTTTTACAGAATGTTCAAATTAGGCACTGATAATCAAATTAAAAGGGTCTAAATCGAGACCCATCCGAAAATTGCTCAAATAGGTTTCGATAATACGTTCAACTCTCTTATATTCAAATTGAAATTGGATCGATTTGATTCATTTTCAATTAAAAAAGGCGAAATTCCGCGTGGATGAAAAATGCCCGGTTTACATCCGATGTACGCTGAATGGTAGTAGATTTGAGTTGTCAACCGGGTTATTCCTGACAACTGAAACGTGGGATGACGCCACGCAACAGGCAAAGGGGAGGGCAGAAGAAGCCAGAATCATTAACAACCATAAATGAAAAGAATCGTTGTCTCAGGATTATAACATCTTTATTAACCCGTGCATTTTAAGGAATTCAATTCCGCCATCGAAAATCATTTGAATACCTATTGTTGCGATGATCAGACCTATTATTCTGATAAAAGGTGACATTATATTGAGTTTAATCATCACCCTGCCAATGTTCTTAGCATAGAGCATGATGATCAGGTTAACTGCAAGTGCTGCAAATACAGCTAATACAGTTACCAAAGCGCCATATTGTGCCGGAAATGTAACAGTTGCGGTTATGGTGCCGGGACCCGCAATCATCGGAATGGCAATTGGAACTGAAGATATGTCTTGAATCCGTACATCTTTACCAATGTTGATCAATACTCACTGCTGAAGTGCAATCCATCCACTGTATAATAGGACCATTCCGCAAGTTACACGGAAAGAATAAAGCTGAATCCGGAAGACATAGGTAAAGATCACATTCCCAAGAAAAAGGAAGAGCAATAAAATGACAAATGCGGTGATGGATGATTTGATTGAAATGTAACGCAATTCTTTATCCGACAGTCGTTCCTGTAATGAATTTATCAGAAATATTTTCTGAACAGGATTAATCAGGGCCAGCAGTGTAATAAATGCACTAATCAAATAAGCAGTTCCAAATGTAAAGATTGTATCGTTCAAAAGCATAATTTATGAGTAAGTAATTTATTACATTATTCCGTTTTTAGTTTTACTATTAACTACACGTTAAAGGTAAACCATTGATGTATTCGTTAAACATGATGACTTGGATTTATTTTAGGAATAAAAACATGAAAGCGTGCCACATTCAATGGGCACACTTTCAAGCTTACGGGTTTATTTTCCTTTCTTGTTTGTATTGAACCCAAAGGTAAATACAATGGACAGAAGCTGATTAAACTTACAATCACAAATACAGCAGCCAATACCAGTAATACAATTCCTAATATGCCTGTTATGACATTTTAGAAAAATAAAACAGCAATTACAACGGCAACCAGTATCCTGATTACCTTTTCAACAGTACCCATGTTCTTTTTCATCATTTTTTGCTTTTGATTATAATTTCCAACCAATTATTCTATTCAGTCAATTATTTACGTAAGAACTTTGCAATACTCCTTTCAAGGTCAGCTCCATGTAAGTTCATTGCTACAATAATACCATTGCCATCCATCAAGATATTGAATGGCAATGCCTCTATATTATATGTCTTGGCAACAGGTGATCTCCAGAATTTCAGATCGCTTACCTGGACCCAGTTTATTTTATTTGTAGTGATGAAATTTTCCCAGTTGGTTTTTTTTGCGTCCAGTGAAACTCCATAGATTTCAAAACCTTTTCCATTCGTAAAAATTGAATGTTTGTACTTATTGTACAACCTGGCTAATTCAGCTTGTTCTGCTACGCATGGAGCACACCAGGTACCCCAAAAGTCAATCAAAACTAACTTTCCTTTTAGAGAAGATAATGCCACGGTATCTCCTTTGATGGTAGGAAGCTTTATCTCCGGAGACTTGTTTCCCGGTTCAAGCCCTGTTGACTGGGCAGATATAGTGCCGACAATTAACAATAGCGCAATAGACAATATCAGGATTCTCATAAATAAATTATTATTCATTCATTGGATAATCTTTGTCAATCCAATCAACTTTAACGTTTTGCGGCAGGTTTAACAGTTTATAATTTGTGAATTGCATGTTCTTTAAAAGCTCCATTGCCGGCCTTACATTGGGGCACCTTGAAAATGGACAACACCCGCAATAAACCACAATCTGTGTATTCTTTGGTAATTTATTGAGCTTTTCCTTTAGCGTATTCATGTTTTCTGTGTTCATGGCAGGACCAATATCGATTGATCCTTTGATGATTGCCTGCATACCAATACTGTAGATGGTTGGCTGTGGAGCTTTTGGATCATTCAGAACTTTGGCAAGATCAGCCGGCGCCAATAATTGTTGCGGTGTCCAGGGATCGTTCTGTCCCTGAGAAGAAGACTGACAGGATGCAAACACCGAAGTTGTAATTGCCAGGAATAAGAAGATCAAGATTTTCGTTTTCACACGTTTAAATTTTTGTAAGACATTTATAATTAATTCGTATTGGCATCATCATTATTTTGAATGTACCACCGATGCGGAACTCGCATGTGAGATATTCATCCTTGTTTGTGTTTAACGAACATGCTCGTTTTATAATTTCACAATTAAAGAATAAGTGTTGGATAACTTATATTGACCGAATATTTATCCCAGTTTATTATTCAGACTTTGCCAGCTGCCGCCATTGTGTACATTGATAAAACCATTTGACTTCAAAATTCCCTTTGCAGAATAACTTCTCATTCCTGATTCACAGCAGGTAATAACAGGACGTTTTTTGTCTTTTAACTTGTTCAGATTCTTGTGCAGTTGCTCAACCGGAATATTGACGGAGCCCCTGATGTGTCCCGATCCATATTCACCTTTGGTGCGAACATCTAAAATAATTGCACCTTCTTTTACTAATTGAGAAAGATCAACTTTGGGTCCAATGCCCAGGATTTTTTTTATTAATGATAACATTAGTATTTCGATTTAAATTTATAAATAATTGTTATACCTTGACTTATGTATTTATTATCGCTGCCTCATCATCTGCATGATACCACCACCATTCTTTGTGTTTGTATAACCCAGTTGTTGCAACACCCTTTGTCCGTAAGCAGAACGGGCTCCGGAAGCGCAGTAAAGGGTTATTTCCCGCGATTTACTTCCCAATTCGTTGATCCTTATTTGCAGGTCATCTAAAGGTATATTGATTGCTCCTTTATATGCTCCCCCTGCAAATTCCTGGGGTGTTCGAACATCAATGATGATTGGTTCTATAGACAAATTTGCAGCAGCAGGTTTTGCTTTCCGGCTTGCCATCATCGCGGCAATTCCACCGCCATTTTTCACGTTGGTATAACCAATCTGCATCAACACGCGCTGTGCATAAGCTGATCGGGCACCGGAAGCACAATAAAGTGTGATTTCCCGTGATTTACTACCTAATTCATTGATTCGTAATTGCATTTCGTCCAACGGAATATTGATGGCACCGGGATAAGCGCCATCCTGAAATTCTTCGGGAGTACGTACATCTACAACTATCGGTGAATCCAAATCCCGGACTTTTGCTGTCGTTTTTTCTTCTGCCTTGGCAATTTCTTCTCCGACCGATTTCAACTCAACAGGTAAAAGATCTATTTTAAGGAATTTAAAACCAGTGGTTCGCGCCTGTCGTTGAAGTGAAGTATGTCCGCCCGAGATATTGGTGACATCTTTAAATCCTGCGCCCAATAAGGTGCGAAGTGCCTGGTGTCCTTTTTTACCTGTTTCATCGTAAACAATCACTGGACGATTGGCAGGAATGGATTTCATTTGTTGCGATAATAACTCCAGCGGCAGGTGTACAGCTCCTTTCACATGGCTTTTCTCGAATGCAAAAACATCGCGAACATCTATAAAAACAGGATGCTGACCTTCGATGAATGCATCAAGTTCTGCAACTGTAACTGATGGACTGAACCCTGAAATTCGGTTTTCTGCAGTATATGCGGCCATATTAATGGCATCGTTGGCGGTTCCGATGGGTGGTGAATAGGCAAAATCAATATCCGCAATATCGCTGATTGTCAGTTTGGCAGCTGTCGCTGTTGCAATCACATCCAGCCGTTTATCAGCCCCTTTGTATCCTGCAGCTTGTCCACCCAGTATGATTCCTGTGTTACGGTCGTAAATTAACATCGTTGTTACAGTTTCTGCACCCGGATAATAGGAAGTATGATGTTCTTTATGAACTACAACTGCATCAGCATCAATTCCGGCAGCACGCGCCTGTTTCAGCGAGAAACCTGTTATTCCGGCAACCGCTTCGAAAACACGAACCACAGATGTTCCGATCGAACCTTTGTAGCTATGATTTCCACCCAATGCATTTTCAGCGGCAATTCTGCCCTGACGATTTGCGGGTCCGGCCAAAGGAATGCGAACTTTTTTACCATTTACGCGATGTTCAATCTCAACCATATCACCAGCGGCATATATATCGGGATCGGAAGTCTGTAATTGTGAATTAACCAGTAATCCGCCTGCTTCTCCAATTTCGAGACCAGCCTCTTTAGCCAGTTGCAGTGTGGGACGAACACCGATCGAAAGCAAAACCATATCGGCATCAAGAACTTTCCCATTGTCGAGTTTCACCGAACGCGGCATAATTTCGGTAACTCCAGCGCCCGTATGAATGCCAACGCCATACGAAAGCAATTCATTCTCAATAAATCCGGCCGTTTCGGCTTCCATAATGGCCATTACGTGCGGCATCATTTCCACAACATTCACATTCAGTCCCCTTTTTACAAGGGCTTCCACCATTTCGAGACCAATAAATCCTCCGCCTACAACAACCGCATTTTTGGGTTTCTTCTCTGCCAGGTGGTGTGAAATCGTATCCATGTCTTCAAGGGTCCACAACGTGAACACATGACCATAATCAGCACCGGGGAGGGTAGGAGTGATGGGACGACCGCCTTGTGCCAGGATTAATTTTGTATATTCAAAGGTATTCTGCTCACCACTTCGGGTATCCATCGTTTTAACCTTATGCGCCATCCGATCGATCGACGAAACAATCGTATGTGTATGTACTTCAACCCCGTATTGCTCATTAAAACTTTCGGGACTTTGAAGAATCAGTTTCGACCGGCTTTTTATATCACCTCCAATAAAGTACGGTAATCCGCAATTGGCAAATGAGATGTCGGGTCCTGCTTCAAGCATTACGATTTCAGCAGTCGGCGAAATTCGGCGAACTTTGGCTGCAGCTGTTGCGCCTGCCGCAACTCCCCCTATAATCAATATCTTTTCCATATTCTTTACACTATTGTTTCTATTTGAGATTTCTAATATTATTTGATTCTTGTTTCTTGTCGTTTTTAGTCATTTACTACGAGTCATTTGTGGTCATTTGCTTCGTGTCATTTAATGACTTTTTAGTGACAATTATATCGACTTACTAACTCACTTTTGCCATCTCTTTGAGTAAAAAATCTTTTGATTTAATTCCAACAAAACGGTTTATTTCTGTTCCGTTTTTAAACAGGATTAACGTGGGTATGCTCCTGACCTTGAATTTTTGTGCGAGGGCTTGATGTTCTTCGATATTTATCTTCCCGACCAAAGAGTTTCCCGTCAATTCAGACGCCACATCGTTTAATACGGGGGCCATCATCCTACAAGGAGCACACCAGGATGCCCAAAAGTCTACGAGCACCACTTTGTTTTTAGTTTGTTGCTGAAAATTTTTGTCCGTAAGTGTGAGTACTTTCACATGGTCAGCAACCATCGGCGTATTTTTGATTTTCCACATCATCACGGAACGAAAAATGATGAATGCGGTTATTAAAACTCCTGTTACAATCAATGTTGTTTGCATATTCCGCTGTTATTAAGTTTTTATTTTTTGTGTTTGTTATTGTGTTAAACGTTGACAGTTGCAGCAAGTTCTTTATCTAAAATAGATGTTACCTGTGCTTTTGATTGAATGCCCGATGTGGCCTTCACAACTTTCCCGCTTTTATAATAAATTGTAAATGGGATTCCGGTAAAACCATCAACTTCAGACAATGTGCGGATAACATGCGATTCCGGGTTGTCAAATTCCATGTCGAAGAATTTAACATGCTTGTATTCATTTTCCAATTCTTCAGCAATTCTGTAAACGGGGACACACATTGGCCCCATGCGTCCACAGATAACCATCACATCATCATTATTGTTGATTATTTCAGCATGCGCAGCAGCGCTTTCGATGTGTTTTAAATTGGTATATAACATGACTTTTCGTTTTTAAATTTTATGATACAAAGTTACAGGACTGATTCCTGTGAATAAAGGTTTTCCCTTTAAAGCACAACAGCTCCCGGATTGAATTAGGACAACTTTTTAATTGATCTAAAACAACCTTGTGTTTTAAAACTTATATTTAACTTCGTCATCTGTTAATCACTTACTATTCCGGGAAAGAAATAAATTCAGTTATGATCTGGGAATAGATGTTAACTTATAATTTAAAATGATGAAGACTATTCTGGAAACAGACAATGACTTTATTTGCGACATTCAGGCGCCATGTTTTCAAATGCTTATACCGGAAGAAGTAGCGCTTGTAAGGGGGAGTAAAACACAGGTGCTTTTCCGCAAAGGCGACAACCTTACCAAACAGGGGGCTTTTGCATCGTATGTATTATTTATAATCAGTGGATTAGCCAAACAATACATTGAGGGGGACAATTCCAGAAATTATAACTTAAGGATAATCAAACCTGGTGAATTTGTTGGCCTTTCAGCGGTATTCATAAAAAGCACGTTTAATTATTCTTCCGTTGCAATCACCGATTGCCAGGTATTCCTGGTTGAAAAGGATGCCATCGCAAAGGTCATAAAACAAAACGGTTTGTTTGGTTTTACAATGATAACAAGGTACTTCGAACAGAATGCTAACCTTTTCGATACGCTCCGAACGGTAATATACAAACAAATGAACGGGCGTATTGCCGAAACATTGCTGTATATTGACGGATTCAAGAATGAGAGTCCGAATATTTTCCAGCTCCTTTCGCGTAAAGACATTGCCGACTTTGCCGGGATCTCGACCGAGAGTGCAGTGAAACTATTGAAGAGCTTTGAGAAAGACGGACTGATTGAATTGAATGAAAAAGATATCCAGGTTGTTAATCACAATGGATTGCTCGAAATAAGCAAAAAGGGATAAATTCAACGGCCCATCGAACCAATCAATCATCGAATTTATAATGAAAGCCTATTGATTGCATTAATAAGCACTTGGATGGCAAAATCTATTTCTCCTTCCGTAGAATTTTTCCCGGTTGAAATCCGTACCGTTGCAGCTGCCGTCCTGAAATCGAGGTTCATCGCCCGGAGGACTGAAGAGATGGTTGTTTCGCCCGAATGACAGGCTGAACCGGTAGAAATCAAAACATCATTGCTGATGATAGAAGCTAATTCGTGTGCACTGACGTTTTCGAAAGCAACACTCAGAGTATTAGGAAGGCAATTTTCCAGTTTACTGTTGATGTGAACTTTATTGCTGAGTCTGGAAACCAGTCCATTGAGCAGCCTGTCGCGTGAAACCAACATATTCTGCTGATTCTGTTTGAAATCACGCAACGCTATTTCGCAGGCTTTCCCAAGTCCGACCGCATGAATCACATTTTCGGTGCCCGGGCGGATCCCTTTTTCCTGTCCGGCGCCGTGCATCAGGTTTTCGATCAGCGTTCCCTTCCGGATGTACAATGCGCCGATCCCTTTGGGCGCATACAGTTTATGTCCGGCAATCGTCAGCAGATCAACCTCCAATTTATCGACATCCGTTTCAATTTTACCAACCGACTGTGAAGCATCGGTATGAAAAACAATCTTCTTTTCCCTGGCAATCACCCCTATTTCACGAATGGGCTGAATCGTTCCAACTTCATTGTTTGCATGCATAATGGTAATCAGGATTGTATCAGGCCGAATAGCGTCTTTTACATGTTCCGGATCAACACGGCCATATTGATCGACCGGAAGATACGTGATTTCGAAGCCCTGTGAACCCAGGTATTTGCAAACCTCGGTAATTGCGGGATGTTCGACGGCAGAAGTTATAATATGGCGCCCTTTATTGCTGTTTGTCCGGGCAATTCCTTGAATGGCAAGGTTGTTCGATTCGGTGGCACAACTGGTGAAATAGATTTCTTCCGGCTCACAACTGATTAGTTCTGCAACCTGCCCCCTTGCTTTTTCAATGGCCTCTTTATTGCTTCTCCCGATTGAATAGGAACTGGAAGGATTTCCGTAATACGATTCAATATATGGAATCATTTCTTTTAAAACCTCCGGATCAACAGGAGTTGTGGCGTTGTAATCGAGATAAACCGGATGTTTCATTTTGCCCTTCTATAGATTATTATTTTGTTCCGCAATGATCGCAACTGCATTCTTTTCCTTCCGCTTTTTCAAAAGCCTCTTTCCCTTCGGTAATTGAGAAATAGATCAGCCCGGCTGTTCCAATAACATCAGCATAGGCAAATCCCGTGTATTCGTAGATCAGGCTTGAAGCCAGTAAAACGATCGACATATAAACACAGACTTTTGTACAATTACTATCTGATATGATCGGCTCGGAGTTGAGTTGTTTCCCAACTTTCTTCTTTGCATTCATCAGCCAAACCATTACTGCAATCGAAATCAACGATATGACAATACCCCAAAAAGTTGTTTCGGGCTTGTGATGGTTGATCAGGTTGAAAATAATACCGATCAACAATCCAACCGATAACATATAGAATGCGGTGCCCGTAATTTTTAATGCTTTTATCTCGAAGGTACTTTTTTGACTATCCGGATTTTGCCTGATACGGACGATCATTACGGCAATACCAATGCCCGACATTACCTCAATAAAGCTGTCGACACCAAAGCCAAACAAGGTAAGCGTTTCGTCCTGAAACCCAAACCACATTGAAACAAGTCCTTCTATAATGTTATAGAAGATCGTAAAAAAGGCCAACCATAATGCTATTTTATATTGTCTGTTTTCCATTTTGTTTTTTATTCGTAAACTACTCATGTTCATGACGGTGGTGTAGGTCCGGATCGTGCGGGTGAACGTGTGTTACCGGGTCATGCCTGTGCAGATGTGAATGCCATTTGCCTTCCGGTATTGTTTCACCATCATGCGAATGTGTATGATGGCCATCGGCATGTTGGTGGTAATGGATATGTTCCATCACGACATGTGTATGCATATGTTTATGCGAAAGCAGATTTGTAACAACAACAGCAAGCGCCAGAAGAACTATTGAAATAACATGAACCCATTGAAAAGGTTCGTGAACAAACAGGCAAGATAAAACCACTCCCCAGATTGGCGCTGTGGAAAACAATATCTGACTACGGGTTGCCCCGATATTTTGTGCAGAGGTCACATAAAGCACAATGCTAAAACCATAAGCGAAAATCCCAACAACAATTGCAGGAATCACATTGCCAGTTGCAAGGAAGTTACCGGTAATCAGAGATCCGATCAGTAAATTAACAGAACCGGCCACGATCCCTTTTACAAAAGTTACTGTCTGTGGCGATGCCCCATCGGTTAACGCTGTCAGGTGATTATCGATTCCCCAGCAAATGCAGGCTGCCGTGATTAGTAAACCGGAAGTCAGGCCGCTCGAACCTTCTCCCATCGAAGTAATGATGCCGGCTGCAATGGTTAAACCTACGGCAATCCATGTGTTACGGTCGAGTGCATCTTTAAAGATTACAACCCCTAAAATGGCAGTTGCCACGAGTTCCATGTTTAACCAGATTGAAACCGATGCCGCATTAGCCGTTTTAAGTCCCGCCAATAAAAGCAGGGGACCCGCGAAACCACCAAAGAAAATAATTCCAATCGTTTTTGCCCTGTTGCCACGCTGAAAAAGCAATTTCAGATGACTGCTTTTCCTGAACAGGTATGGCGACATCGCCAAAGCAGCTCCCAAATAAAGCAAACCGGCCAATTGAAATGAGTTTAATCTTTCCAGTAAAAGTTTACTGAACGGAGTTGCTATTCCAAATAGAAACCCGGAAAGAATACCTGTTATAATAGCAAAGCGCTTCATCTGATGGAATTCCAAAACTTAATAATAGACCTAAGCGGTTAAAGCTTATTTTTTTTTACCAACCAACAAAAATACGGGATATTTCTTGCCCGATTCACGCTTTACTTCGAAACAAGTTTTGTATTCGACTTCCTTAAATCCGGTTTTTTTTAAGATCTCAGCGAGCATGTCAGGGTCGAAACCCAAATGCACTTTTACATCAATACCGTGAAAAGAACCATCTTCGGAATATAAATCGGCAATGGCCAGGTATCCTTCCGTATTTAGCAAAGAATAAAATGTATTGATAATGGCTTCAAAATCATTTACATGATGTAAAACCATTTGATTATAAATAATATCAAATTTGCCTTCGAAATTTTCGTGTTCAAGATCGAACCAAAGCGGAACAATATGGCTGGTCTCGAGATAGCTGGTCTTTTCAATACAAACATTGATCATTTCCTGCGAATTATCCATTAAGGTAATTTCAGAAAAACGGTCTTTTAGCAGGAAGCTCAGTATGCCAGTACCTGCTCCATATTCAAGGGCTTTCATGGAAGAGCGAAGAGGAATCATTTTTTCAAGTTCAGCGGCAATCGCAACCGAACGTTCCATGTGCATTTTATCTTTGTCCCATTCACGGGCGCGGGAATTAAAACTTGACATAATTTAAGATTTTAAATTGTTTATTGTTTCAATCGGATTGTTATTTTCGATTGAACGAGTGTCATACAAATCTTTGATATCTTTTTTTTCCATCTTATTAATGATTACACTGGTGCTCTTCTCCATGAACTTCGTGGTGATGGCAACCTTCACCAGAATCTCCTATTCTTCCTTGCAGAAATGCTTCAGTTTGTTGACACACATCGCCGGAGCAACCACGATAAACCTCAATACCATGACTTTGAAGCACGTTTAGCGCACCATTGCCCATATTTCCGGCAAGCATTACACTCACGCCTTTTTCCTTCAAAACACTTGCAATATTACTTTTACATCCACAACCTTGTGGCGAAGGCAACATTTCCGAACTGGTAATCTTTTTGTTTTCGTCGATACTGAAAACCGTGAAAGCTTCGCAATGGCCAAAATGGTCATCAACTACGTTTCCTCTTGTGGGTAGAGCTATTTTCATCTTTACTACTTTATTTGGTTTATAATTTCTGAAATTGTTTGTAGCGTTTCCGGGATTACCATTTGGATATTGTTCTTTCTGAACACATCAACTACTTTTGAACCAAAGCGTCCGGCTATGGCCATACAAATATTTTTATCGAGCATTATTCCGGCAGCATCGCATCCGGCATTTTCCTGATTTTGGCTTGCGGGATTTTCAATAAATGAACTTTGATGGGTTTCTGTATCGTGCAGGCAAAACCAGTTGCATTTGCCAAAATGGGCGTCAACCAAGGTTTTTAAATTATTTTTGTTAGCGGCTATGGCAATTATCATGATATCAATTGTTTTCGATGATTACTTGTGTTTTGCAAAACGGACAATGTTTGTTTGCGTTTTCAGGCAGGGTAAATGTTATTTTACATTCGTTGCACTTAAACCATTCCGCAATGGCAACGTTTCCACCTTCAAATTGAATACAACTGCCTTCGACAAAAGCTTTTGCTATTTTCCGGCGTACACTTTCGTATATTCGTGTGAATGTAGGACGCGAAACTTTCATCAATTTTGCAGCCTCTGCCTGAGTTAGCAACTCATAATCGCATAAGTTGATCGCTTCGTACTCTTCGAAATTAATACAAACATCTTCACCGGTTTTGCATTGCAAACCTTGTGGCTTAAAACCGCAGAAATGAGGTGCCATTTGAATTAATCTGTCTTTTTTGATACGTCCCATATCCTAAAATTTGCCTCAAAAATAGTGAACAAATGTTCACAAAACAAGTTGAATTGATCTATTATTTGAAATATGTAATTCTATATTGAAACATTCAGCATTGATATTGGAACCGATGAGGAGTTACCAGCAAAAGAATAGAAATCAGATGAATTTTCCGTTTTGATTTCCATAATTTGTAAGAGAGGTTATTAACTTTAAATTCATTACAATATTTAATAATCTATTAATCAAACTATAACATCAATAAACTGACGAAACAATGAATTATTTTCACTATTTGCCCCGAAAGACTTGTTCGTTTAATAAATGAGATTACCTTTGCACCGCCTTTGAAAAACAGAGGTACTTAAGGATGACTCAGTAGCTCAGTTGGTAGAGCACATCCCTTTTAAGGATGGGGTCCTGG
>Ga0209511_1003089_pt1 | contig 12955 bp, 16 predicted proteins | sample SSSSmetaG_FD_184141 | JGI IMG/M metagenome (GOLD analysis project Ga0209511, IMG submission 184141) | Glacier valley bacterial and archeal communities from Borup Fiord, Nunavut, Canada, to study Microbial Dark Matter (Phase II) - ​SSSS... | ecosystem: Environmental > Aquatic > Freshwater > Ice >... | reverse complement strand
GGTGGTCAAGCATCCAGTGGCGCTGGGCAATGTGCATTTCATCGATACCGGAGGGTGGAAGCCAGGAGGCTATTTCACGTTCCTGGAGCTGGAAACGATGAAGCCTTTGTTCGGGCCAAAAGCCGATTGCACGTTGCTGCGCAACCGCTAGGCTCTTACTGGGGTTGCACCCCAGCCCCCGGGGAGCTTCGCTCCCCCCACAGGGCTACCCCCTCAATTCGGTTTTGAATGAGGTGTGCCCCGTCCATACCGAATCGCCGAATGGTCAGCCGGTATTGTTTCTACAATAGGGGCCTGACTTCAATTCAAGGGATTTAGCCGTTATGCCTACTCTTCAGGAAATGATTGCCCAAAAGGAAGCACTCGAGAAACAGATCGAGGAAGCTACGTCGCATGGACGCAATGAGGCAATCGCCAAGGTCAAGGCACTCATGGCCGAGCACGGGCTGAAAGCTTCGGATCTGGGGGGCAAGGCCGGCAGCGCACCGAAATCGGCGGGCAAGGCGAAGACGGGCACAGGGGTCAAGGTGGCGGCGAAGTATCGCAATGGGGCGACGGGTGAGACCTGGAGCGGGCGCGGGCTGCAGCCGCGGTGGCTGAAGGCAGCCATGGCCAGTGGCAAGAAGATCGAGGATTTCGCGGTCTAGATGTCGAGAAGTCGTTGTTCAGGCGCTTGACGATTTGTCGAGCGCTCCTTCGGGGTTAAGGCCAGCGCCGAAGGGGTTGGAGTACCCGCCAGCCCCTTCATGAGCGAGCAGCCACGCCTCAGGAAGTCGCCACAACGTTCAGAAGCGTCTCGCCGGTCGCCACCAAGCTCCTGCCCTGCCCGGCAAAGGCGTACAGCTCGCAGCGCGTGAAGAATTGATTGCGTCCAGCCTTGACCACACTGGCATGCGCTTCGAAGCGCTCGCCACTGGCCGACCGGAGGCAGTTAACTGAAAAATGCACCGCCAGGAGACTGAGACCCGCCTGCGTCGCGGCCGCGTAGCCGCAGGCCGTGTCGATCAGCGCCGCGATGACGCCGGCGTGCAGGAAGCCGGTGTACTGCCCTGCCTCGATTCGCCAGGGCATGCCGATGACAACAGCACCGGATTCGGCGTGAAGCACCTCGATGCCGGCCCAGACGTTGAAGCCGGCCTTGCGGTTGAGCTCTTGCAACGCGCTCAGGGGATCTGTCAGTGCTGCCATGCAGGCCTTTCAATGTGATTGCACCTCCCACTGTATGAACCGGCTTGCAATCGACTGTCTCGCAAGCGACCCTATTTGACTTGAGTAGCAACGTTGCTACTATGCTGTCTCGGAGGCTTCTTCGTGTCCATCACCACCCTATCCAGCCGCGAGTTCAACCAGGACTCCGCCCGTGCCAAGAAAGCGGCCGCTAACGGTCCGGTCTTCATCACCGACCGCGGACGGCCAGCGCACGTGCTGCTCACCATCGACGAGTACCAGAAGCTGGCGGGTGGCCAGCACAGCATCGTCGAGCTGCTGGCGATGCCGGGCGCCGGCGAGATCGAGTTCGAGCCGCAACAGGCGGAGGATCTGTTTCGGCCGGCTGACTTGTCCTGATGTTCGTTCTCGACACGAACGTCGTCTCGGAGCTTCGCAAGGCCAAGGCCGGCACCGCCAACAAGAACGTGGTTGCCTGGGCAGGCAGCGTTTTTGCAGGCAGCCTGTTCCTGTCGGTGATCGCGCTGCTCGAGCTGGAGACCGGTGTGCTGCTGGTCGAGCGCCGTGACGCAGCTCAGGGCGCGATGCTGCGAACTTGGCTGGACAGTCATGTGCTGCCAGCCTTTGCGGGTCGGGTGCTTGCGGTCGATGTCGCTGTGGCGCAGCGCTGCGCCCGGCTACATGTGCCGGACCGGCGCTCGGAACGGGATGCGCTCATCGCGGCCACCGCACTGGTCCACGGCATGACGGTGGTGACGCGCAATGTCGTCGACTTCGAGCCGACTGGGGTGGCCGTCCTCGACCCCTGGAAAGCCTTCCCGCAGGAGACGCGATGACGTTTCAGGAATCGATCCGGACTTGCCTGGCCAAGTACTTCGACTTCAATGGCGACGCCTCGAGGTCGGAGTACTGGTGGTTCGTGCTGTTCATCATCGTTGTGGGATTTGTCCTGGCGGCCGTCAGCCGCAACTTGAGCGGGATGTTCTCGCTACTGACCATCGTCCCGGCGATCTCCGCCGCCACGCGCCGGCTGCACGACACCAACCGGAGCGGCTGGTGGCAGCTGATCGCGCTCTTCCCGGTGATCGGCACGCTGGTGCTGGCGTACTTTCTGGTCCAGGAAGGCGATATCCGGAGCTGAAGGCGCTGGACAACTCGTCGAGCGCTATCAGGGGGATAAGGCGAGCGCTGAAGGGGTTGCGGTAGGCCGCAGCCCCGTCTTGAGCAGCCCTTCGCCTGCCTCGGCCTCGCGCTAGAAGCCGCCGCAGTCGCAGTGCAGCGGCCGCAGCCAAAACGCCGCGGCCTCTTCGCCGGCCATCTCCCGCAACCAATCGACTTGCCGGAGCTTGAGCGCGGTCTCGTCGATCGACGCCATGTCGGCCTGTGGCCACTCCTGACGCAGTCGGTTCGCGCAGCGAGCCAGCCACGGCACAGGCGTGTCATGCCGGAGTTGACGTCGCCAGCATTGCTATGGTGCGCATTTCAACGATCGTGGACGCTGGTTTCAGCGTGATCGCGGACGGTGTTTCAGGGTGATCGTGGACGATCACGGAAGCACGCGAGTGAAGGGGTCCATCGTAGTCTGAGTGCCGAAGGGGTTGGTGCGCTGCCCCATCTTGAGCGCCCCTTACAGCGCTGCCGGTTCAAAGGCCGAGCTGGCCCCTTCCTAGCATCGAATCTCGAACTGCCTCGAACGCGCCCGTGTCTTGGCTGCTCTGAGCCGGTCCTGCTCGTAGCCGGACAGCGGCTGCCGGGCTGCGCTGTCAAGCGCCTGGATCTCCTGCTCGAGTGCTCCGCATTCGGCCGACTTCGAGAGCCCGGTATCCACGCGATTGACGACCACCGCCTGTTCGGCCGCCCGCTGTCGGGCGATCCGCGCATCGGCGCTGCGGAGCATCTCTTGGCCATAGGCGGAGATGCCGGCCGGTGCGGCAGGGACCGGCTCCCCTGCGTTCGGCCAGACCCAGCCGCGGCAATCTTCCGGTCCGAAGTACATGACCTTGCCGTCGACGATGCAGCGGTAGGTGGCAGGCCCTTGAGGCACGGTCGAGACCTGCGTTTCAGCGGCCAGAGGTGCCGGAAGCTGCCGAGCGGAGGGACCAGACAGCGGCTGCAAACGATCTGACGCCGGGATCTGGATTACGCGGCCTGGGTTCTGCAACGGCGGCTCGATCGCTTGGTCGCGCACCTTCCACCAGGCATGCGCCTGAATGCCAAGGACAAAGATCGCCGAAGCGCCGCCCAGGACCGCCAGCAAACCACGCCACGGTATTCCCGGGCGAGCGAACAGACGCCGAAAGCCGTCGAAGCCACCGCTGCGGGCCGAGCTCCGAGCTCGGCCAAACGGGCGCTCACGCCGGTTCAGTTCGTCCCGATACCAATCCCGGTCTGACAGACCCATGTACAGCTCCTGATCAGTCGCGATTAGAGCCGCTGGGAGGCGTCTGGCGAGTTCAGCCGTGCCCAGACCCTCGCCGAGGGCCAATTAGTGCCTCAAACGGCCGCCTGGAGGCTCGCCGACGCCATGAAGAGCTAAGTCAACCTTGTGTTCTAGACCGCTAGCTGGGGGAGCCGAACCGCGTAAGCGGTTTGGGGGCCGGCAGGCCCCGTAGGGGGTCGAGTCCGATGCGCAGGCGAAGCCGGAGCATGACAGGGGGAAGCGCAGCTTCCCCGCGGACTGGTTTTCGCCCGCTTTCGCGGGCGCGTTTTTGAGTTGGGATCCGCAGAGAGGAGACTCTACGAGGCAGGATCTACGTTAAAGGTATTGAGAGTTAATACCGCGCGCGCGTAGTTAAGAGCGGAAAAACTCAATGATGACAATAACTTAGAACTGCTTTGGTGGGTACTTGGCCGTGTCTATCCACAGCATTGGTGGGTACTTGGCCGTGTCTATCCACAGCATTGGTGGGTACTTGGCCGTGTCTATCCACAGCCTAGGCCATTACCGCTCAGGCGCCCAAAACAAATGCGTCAAGCAGTGCTTTGGTGTTCTTCGATGTGAAAAGCGCTCGGTTGGAGTCGTCTTCGTACCGCAAGCGGTACTCTGGAAGGACGTCAGTGTCGGCGATGCCCTTAACGGCTCGCCGGAACTCCTTTAGCGTCGCCTGAGACCCGCTTTTCTTGTGCAACAGGTCGAGGCCGACCGTCCACCGTGCCTGGTAGCCACAGTGCTTGCGGGCGATCTCGTACAGCCGACGCTCAAGGCCGCCACGAAGCCGGAAGTAGTCTCGGCTGATGGTCAGGACTTCTTTGGCCTGTACGGCGTGGTGCAGCCACTCCGACATCGTCACCTCGCATGCGACCATTCGCTCATCGGTCGGCGATCGCTCGACGATCCGCCACTCGTCGATCAGACCGAACGCCTGCTTGAGCCGCACGCCTCCTGTCCGGATGTCCGTCTTGATGGTCGTGCCCTTTAGCCGGTCGAGGCCCCCTTCCAGGCGCTTGTAATGGTCACCGCCAGTGCCCCGATTGGTGGCCACGAGGTAGTCGTAGACGGTGAACTGCACCTTCCGACTCAAGGCGTCGTCGCGGCCGCGATTGCCGCCTTCCATCAGCTGGCTGATGAGGTAAATGAGGATGTCCTTGTCCCAGATCGTCGCCAGGCCGAAGGTCGAGGGCGCGATGACGACGGTGTTGCCGTTGTGCTCGTAGCGCCGCTCCCGGACGTCCTTCTGCATCGACAGGGCGAAGATGGGATGCTCCATCGTCGCCGTGTCGTCTTTCGGTGCGCAGTCGAGGATGTCGGCAACGAAGAAGTCGCGCGTCGTGTGTCGCTGCGGCAGGAGCCGCGGTTGCTTCACGCCGGTGCTACCGCCTGGCCTGCGCCCTCGCCTTCCTCGGCGAAGTTGGCAATCCGGACGTCGCCCTCCGGAAACCTGGCCACGATCTCGAGCTGGCCGCCCATCGCCTCGATGTAATCGCGCAGGGTACTTACGTAAACGTCGGTGCGGTGCTCAAGTTTCGACACTGCCGCCTGCGAGATCTGCAGCCGCTCGGCAACGGCCGCTTGGGACAGGGCCTTCGCCTGCCGCAGCTCATGCATCGGCATTTCGGCAGCAAGCTCCCGGAACGTCGCCTCTGCGCGCTCACGCGACGCCGGCGTCATCCGAGCCTCCAGTTCTGCGAACTTCCTAGCCATCGGTCAGACCTTCCTTCTTCAGCACCTGCAGATGCTCGTCATAGAGCCGGTCTGCCAGTGGAACGAACGTTTCGTACCAGCGATCTTGGCCAGTCTTGTCGCCGCCAATCAGCAGGATCGCCGTCCGCCTTGGATCGAAGGCGTAAAGCACTCGCAACGGTCGTCCGCTGCGCTGAATCCGTAGCTCTCGCATGTGACTGTGTCGCGATGTCTGAATGCCGCTGCTGTGCGGGTGCGGCAGCTGCGGCCCGAACCGCTCGAGCAGCTTGACCGTCGCTGCAACTGTCTCCTGCTCTGCTTCCTGCAGCGACTCCCACCAAGTGCCGAACTCGTCGGTGAACTCGACGTCCCATGTCCGCACTATAACTCCGAAGGAATGTTTAGTTCAAGAGATATACGGTATCATACCGTATGAATCTATGTCATGTCGTTTAGCTTGGCATCAATCGCCGGGAGCAGCGTCTTGCGAATGAAAGCTTGCATCGAGTCTGGTGTGTTCGCCGCGATGTAACGCAGCTTCTCGAGCTCGACCTCCGTTAGCCGGAGATTGAACACCTCCGTCTGCTTGTCGGTACGCTTTCCCTCCCACGGCCAGGTTTGAGTCCCTTCCTGGGCACCATTCACCACGCCAGATGCGACGGCGGGACCAGTTGGCGGAGGCACGACGGACACCTCGGCTCTCTGCCCTGTCTCGATCGGCGTTCCGGCAGCGCTGATGAAGTCGTCGGCGGTTTTGAGGGTCGGCGGACGGCGGAACTTCATGCGTACACCTCAGCGTACAAGGCCTCCATCTCGGCACTCGCCTTCGGATCGGCCGGCTGGTACTCGACGACTCCCATACCGCCGCTGGCCGAGCGTCGGTAGGAAACCCGATCTCGAATTACGGTTGCGGCCAGGGTGATGTTGTCGAAGTCGGCAATCAGCTCGGCCGCTTCCTTTGTGTCGTTCATCGTCGGGTTGGTCGGCCCGCGGCTGATGAGGACGGTCGCTCGGAGCTTTTCGTTGAACCCTTTGGCCTGCTCGACGAGTCCGTTCATGCGGTCAAGCGTCCAGAGGTCGAACTGGGAGGCCTGGATCGGAACGACCGCCAGATCGGCCACCACCAGCGCCGCACGGAGCTCAATCGAGTCCCGACCGCCGGCGTCGATGATGATGTCCTGGTAGCGCCGCGAAAGGTCTTGCAGCTCCTGCTGGACGCCCTTGCCAAACTTCTGAATTGACGCGACACGCGGATTGATACCCGCCTCGTCGCGAACTTGAGTCCAGTAACTCGAGCTGCCCTGAGGATCCGTATCGACGAGCAACACATCTCGTCCCTGCTTAGCCCGCATTGCCGCCAGATTGACGGCAACCGTCGTCTTGCCGGTGCCGCCTTTCTCTCCACCGATTAATAGGATCATGTCACACCGTCTGATATGGTATGACTCAATACTACATTAGAAGCGGCAAGAGGAGCATTCATGTGGAGAGAGCCTGCAGACTGCGATGGTTGTCAATTCATCGAGGCCACACCTAGTGCTGGAAATTCTCCGGGACACTTATAGCGGTTCGGCCATAATCAGGCTTGCCGGGTATTCCACGAAAACTGTCGAATGCGTCCGAGGAACGACCCAAAGTCCGATGTCCAGTACCACGCGGGATACGCGCTGTACCTAGCCCAGCGAGGCGAAAAGCATGACGACGCGAAGCCGCTCAAGGGCTTCGGCGGGGCAGGGGTGCTGGAGGTTGTTTCAGACCACGCTGGCGACACCTATCGGGCGGTCTACACGGTGAAATTCTCGACGGCGGTCTATGTCCTGCACGCCTTCCAAAAGAAGTCGAAGGCCGGCAGCAGGACACCAGCACCTGACATGGCACTGGTCGAGCAAAGGCTCAAGGTTGCCGAGGCTGACTACAAAGACCGGTTCACGAAAGGAAAGAGGTCATGAACGACGACACGAGCATCAAGCGCGGCAGCCAAAACCTATTCGCTGACCTAGGCTATGCCGACCCAGAGACTCACCTCCTGAAAGCCGGCCTGGTCACCCGCATTCGCGAAATCATCAGTGAAAGCAAGCTAAACCAAACCGAGGCCGCCCAGCGTATGGACGTTAGCCAGCCCGACGTGTCCCGGCTGCTGCGCGGGCAGTTTCGGGATGTCTCCGTCGAACGCTTGATGCGCATGCTCACCAAGCTCGGCTGCGATGTCGACATCGTTGTGCGAGATCACGGCAAGGTCGGCACGGCCCGCGACACGATCCATCTGCAGGCCCAGCCGGCATAAGCGGGTGGAAACACGCCGGTTAGACGGCCGGACAGTCAAACGGGGAGAGCGCCTGTTCCAAGCTAATCAGACGGGTAAGCGAAGCCGGTCGACTGCACTGCCCCTTTTGCCACCCCTTTTCTCGCCACATGATTACCCTAAATATCATTCCATGCTGTTCTTAGAAATGGGCCACGCTCCGACCTTCGACTAAGCGCTTGCGGACTCCACCGCCGCCAGCGGCAAGAAATGGTCCGCGTGTTCAAGCTGCGTCGATCGCTAGTGACTGACATAGAGCGTTTTCGAAAGCTGCTTGCAAGGCAGCCCCGGCGGCTCGAATCCTCATCGATGACTTGGGCGTTAGGAGCTCCAAGGCTTTGCGACGCGTCGCTAGCCGCTCGACGGTACCGAGAACCGTTTTGAGGTTGCCGGCGCGCGAAGCGCGCGTCGTTTAGTACGACCGCCAAGCCGCCGGCAGTCGGTAGGTCTGCCGCACGATAATTGCGTCAGCATGCTGCCTCGCACTCGCTGACGCAACGTTTTTGCCGCTTGCAGCAAAGACCTCCGCCGCGATCAGCCACGGTTCCTCGTGCGCCATGTCGAACGGTACGACGCCGTCGATCGCCGGCTCGGCGGCCTCGATCCAACCCAACGCTCCAGCCGTGTCGCCGCACGCTAAGAGTGCGGCCGCCACCCGCACGGCAGCATGCAGTCGCAGGCCCGGACGCTCGATTACAGCCCGTTCAGCCCACAGGCGCTTGAAACCATCGGCGGCTTGGAGCGGCATCGCCGATCGGAGCACCTCCATTTCGAACAGGCTGCGGTGAAAAGCCGATTCGACTTCGGGCAGCAGCGCCGCTGCCATCGCTTCGAGCTCGCTTATGTCTTGGCCACAGATCCGCGCCGCCCGCATGCGCAGCGCGACCCGGCGCGCCCGAAAGCGGGCATCCACCGAACTGTCGTCTACCTGCATGACTGCGAGCGCCCGGTGGCTCATGCCGAGCATCAGCCACATCTGCGCGTGGTGGTTCTCGGTGAGCGCGAGGTCGGTCGCCGGCTCGTCGGTGCTCTTCTGCAGTGCCTTTCGAGTAGCCGCGGCAATGGCAGTGAAGCGCTCGTCGGCGAGCGCGAATTCGCCGAGGTCGCGCAGCACGCAGGCCAGGTTGATGTCGAGCACGTTGGGCGCGAGGCCGCCATGCAGCCGGTCGCGCAGGCGGGTGGCCGCCTCGAGGATGTTCCGGGCCTCATCGAGCTCGCCACGCCAGAGCCGCGCGATGCCCACATTGCTCATGGTCGGCAACAAGTTCAGATCGTCGCCGACCGAGCGAAAGACGGCAATCGCTCGATCGCCGTATTCGATGGCCAGCGCGAGGTGGTCGCAGTGGGTGTGGGCGACGGCGAGCGTGCGCTGGACCCGGCCTTGCAGCCGTGCATCGGCCTGTGTCGCGGCCCATGGTTCTACGGAAGCGAGCAGGTTGATTGCCTCCTGGAAGCGGCCATGCGAGCTCAGCCCTTGGGCGAGGGGTTCGACGAATTCGAACTCCAGCGTTCGCTCGCCGATCGCACGGGCCCGGCGCAACCCCTCTCGCAGTCCCTTCAGGCTCTCCGCCTGGGCGTGGTCGCTGCGAAACGACAGACCATGGAGCAGCACGTGCAGCGACTGCTCCTCTGTGCACGCGAGCGCTCCAAGCCGCTCGAGCAGGCGCGCGCGCACCATCGTCCGGTCGGCGACCTCGACGATCTGGAGGCGCATCGCGATGGCGCGAAAGAGCGGCTCCTCTGCGCTCGCCTTTTCGTAGCACTCGATCGCCGCATCGAGGCACTCGGCGTGCTCGAGCGGCCGCATCGCCGCCGCTCTCGCGGCAGCAGCCCGGACGTGACAGTCACCGGCACGCACCCATTGCGAGCAGGCTCGCCAATGACCGGCGATGGCAGCAGGGTCGCCGTCGTGGGTTTCGAGATACTCGGCAACGAATCGCTGCATGAACTCGGCCACCACGGCCGGAATCGAGCGCTTGGCGGCGCTCGCCACCAGGTCGTGCACGAACTGCCGTCCGTGCAGCACCTGCTTGAGCTCGAGCTCGCGTAGCGGCTCGGTCAAGGCAAAGACGGGATAGGCGAGCGCGGCCGCGGCCATGGCCAGGTCGTAGCTCTTGCCTGCGATGGCGGCGAGCTGTGCGATGTGACGCGCCGGGGCCCCGAGCAGGGAGATTCGGCGCTCGATCACGGCCTCGATGCCGGGTGGTATCTTCAGCTGCCCGGCATCGCTCGAAGTCGGCCGAGTCGAGAGCAGCAGCTTCAGCATTTCGAGCAGGAAGGCGGGGTTGCCGCCGACCTGTGTGCGCAGCTGCCGCGACAGCTCTGCCGTGTCGTGCCCGGGCAGCATCAGACTGGCGACCAGCTCCTCTATCTCGTCGTCGGCCAGCGGCAGCAAGTCGATGCGCACGACCTCGCGGCTTGAAGTAATCGCCTCGACGAGACGCGTGCTCGGTGCCACGACGTCATCGAGCCGGCTGCCCAGAGCGAATCGAGGCGCCGCCGCTTTCGCCGGCGCGTCAGCCTCGATGCTCGCATCCTGCAAGACTAGGGTCGGCAGCGCTTCGATGGTGGCGCGGTCGGCGAAATGGAGATCGTCGAACACGAAAGCGGCGCAGCCGCGATGGGCACAGTCAGCCAGCAGATCGCGCAGAGCGGCGAGCGCAAGGCTGCGTTCGCGCTCGGTTTGCAGTGGCGCCATCTGCTGGCTTGTCGCAGCGTGCAGCAGTGGGCCGCAGGCCGGCAGCAGCCGCGCGATCAAGGTCTGCTGTTCGCTGCCGATCAGCGGCCGGTAGCGCTCGACCGCTGCAACGACCAACCGCGTCAGCGATGCGTAGGGCCGGTCGTCGTCTCCGGGCCGCGCGGAAACCGTCAAGCTGCGGCCAAGGGCGGCGGCGAATTCGGCGAGCAGCCGACTCTTGCCAATGCCCGCTTCGCCGCATACGCACACGCTCAGACCGGTGCGCCATCCGGCGAGCATCGCATCCAGCTGGTCGCCGCGTGCGATAAGGCGGGGTGGCCGAAGCACCGAGAGGGGAATGCCTGCGGAAGATCCCGCGACCGCCGGTCGGAGCTCGCCCTGACGCGCGGCGGCAAGAACGGTGTCGCCAAGCTCGCGCGTCGACGCTGACGGCCCGACGCCGTAGAGCTGCTTCAACATGCGGCTGCAGCGGCCGAGAATGGCGAGCGCCGCGGAAAAGTCGCCGCGCAGGTAGGCCAGCTCCATCAGCGCCCTGTACGACTCCTCGGACTCCCGGTCGAGGCCGAGCAGCGCATCGGCCAGCATCTGTGCCCTCTCGAGGTCGCCGCGTTGGGTGGCGTCGCGGATGGCCGCCATCAAGCCGTCGCGCTGCTCGACACGGCCGTTCTCGCGCTTGGCTTCGAGCCAGCGACCGAGCTCGTCGCAGTCGGCGTAGTCGAAGCTGGACAGCAGCGGGCTGCCGCCTCCTTCGGCCGGAAGCGCAATCACTGACGATGCAATGGCCAACAGGCCCCCGGCGTCGCTTAGCAGGCCGGGCGAAAGGCGGCGGAGCCGGGCGATGCACTGTCTGAGGTTGCTGCGCGCACCCTCGTTCGGCGCCTCCGGCCAAAGCAGGCCGGCGAGGAGGGCACGCGGCGTCGGCCCCTCGTGATGGAGATAGGCGAGCAACGCCGCCTGCTTTCTCTTGAGCGCCGCGGGCGCATGGCCCGACTGCTGAAGCGATGCAGGCCCGTAAAGCCTCAGGTGCACGGTAGGTTCGAGGGTCTCGTGCACGCGCTGCGCGGTGGGAAGAGAGCGCCCAGTCTCGCATGGCGCCATCGCCGATTTCAGCGCTTCACCCCCCGAACGCGGGGGCTCGCACGGGCCGCCGGTCACGGTTCGGTCACGCCGGGCTTTGCACAGTCGCGGCCATTGCTTCCATGCCACTTGACGGAGACTCGCATGCTCGTATCTACCCGAACCCATTGCCTTACCCCGGCCCAGATGCGCCGCATTGCGCCGCTGGCGCTTGCCATTCTTGCCGCCTGCGCGACGCAGGGTGCCCTGGCGCAGACGCCGCCACCGGCGGGCACTGGCATATTCCTCAGCAATGGGATCGTCGGCACCGCTAACTATGTCGGCAACGGCAGCGCGAGCTATGCCACCGGCGCTGGCATCTCGATCTACAACGGCGGCGGCATGTCGTTCGATGGCCAACCCTTCTTTGCGCTCACCTCGGCGCCGCTGCCGATCGGGCTGACCACCGGCACGCTCTCGACCATTGGCTCCAGTGGGCCGGGAGGCGGCGCCCTGGCAGAGGTGACGGCGACGGCCGACCTCCGCGGTGGTGTGCTGCGCGCCAACGTCCTCGGCACGACCACCGGCTCATTCAGTCCCCTCGGCCCGGCCTCGGCGCGTGGCATCGCTGGCGCCCAGATGCGCGACAACCTGAACTTCCAGGTGCTCGGCGGCGGCACGTCGACAGTGACCGTCACCGCCCACCTCGACGGCTTCTTCGCGCTCCACGATCCGCTGTATGCGTCGGCGAGCCAGGCCATGTCGCTCGACTTCGGGGGCGGCTCTTTCAGTGAGATCGGAGGCGAATTCATTTCCGGGAGCCTGAACACCTACTACGGCCACAACGGCGCCAGCGGCTACGTTCCACCATCGGGCTGGCTCAGCTATTCGTTCAGCAACGAAACGATCGCAGGCTTCGATTTCGTAGGTGTGCTCGGGGTCAGCGACGGGCAGCGTGCGGCGTTGAACTTCAACCTCTCGGCCGATTGCTTCGGCGCGACCTGCGGCTTCGGCAACACCGGCCGCATTGGCCTGGTGCTGTCCGACAACGTGAGCTTCAGGTCCGACTCGGGCATCTTCCTCACTGCGGCCAACCCGGTGGCGCCGGTGCCCGAGCCGGAAACCTGGGCACTCCTCGCGGCTGGCCTCGGTCTGCTGGGAAACTTTGCCCGCCGGCGCCGACGTGCTTAGACCCAGCCGAGGCGCTGGACCTGATCACGGAGGAGGGCGAGAACGCAACCTGTGACATGCGGGGCCTAGCGTTTGACAGGAGCGGCGGCGCCAAGGGCGTGAAGCCACCTTCGAGGCGTCCACTTCAAATCGAGAGCAGTGCGGACGTTGACATCAAGGTGGCCGGCCAGAAATCTTGAGCTCTAGTGCAGCTGACAAGGACTCAGCATGTCGTGCCATTGGTCAGCGTGAACGCTAATGTTCAGGCGCCTTGTATGTCCAGCGATGGCGACCGTTCTAGTTTGCCTAGGATTTACGACTGATAAAGGACGTTATCATTCACGATGACACGAGTGGCTCGGCGGACTGAAGGGGAGATGGCGGATCCCGGAAATGAGACCGAGAAGCGCTTTGCGGCCATCGTAGAGGCCTTCGCAAGAAA
>Ga0209511_1003088_pt1 | contig 12955 bp, 9 predicted proteins | sample SSSSmetaG_FD_184141 | JGI IMG/M metagenome (GOLD analysis project Ga0209511, IMG submission 184141) | Glacier valley bacterial and archeal communities from Borup Fiord, Nunavut, Canada, to study Microbial Dark Matter (Phase II) - ​SSSS... | ecosystem: Environmental > Aquatic > Freshwater > Ice >... | reverse complement strand
TGGTTTTTTTTTTAATTTTTAATTTCTTTTACCTTGATAGCTCAGCAAATATTTTGTTTAATGCAACAAGTATTATTAAATTGATTTATATCTCGGGCTGTTGCTATTGCCCTTGCCCCAAGGAATATCCGGCTTTACCATTAAATGAATAAAGGTTTTCTGTTTTAATGGTATCTATGTTTTTAGATTCCGCTGTTGAAAGCAAATCAATAATATCACTTTTTGAAATAACAGCACCCTCAGCAGGCTTAAACCTGCAGCGCCAATGGTCTGTGCAAAATGTTTCTTTAAAACCATCCGGATAAACTTTTATACCCCTGTTCGTTATCATTGTCAGGTGTAAACCCGGATGCTCTATCTTATGAACCAGGCTTGCCAATTCGTTAGGGTCAGTTCCGGTCCAGTGTACAAAAAGATCTACACCAACCAACTTTTTTTCGGCAGATGGTTTTCTTTGGTATTTTGGCAAATTTAGTGGGATGTCTTTTGCATAAGAGACAGGTTTAAAAACCGACGGCTGATTACCTAAATTTGCAATTACAGCTTTGGCAAATTCCTTTGTTCCAACCTGCTGCTTACTCGTACCTTCTTTAAAAATATCATAAGTATGAATACCGTCTTCAATGGTTTTAAGCCAGGCATTTTGAACTTTCTCAGCAATATCCGGTTGACCAATATGGTTAAGCATCATTACAGCTCCCTGTAGCAAGCCAGAAGGATTTGCTGCATTTTGCCCAGCCCTGCGTGGTGCAGACCCATGAATGGCTTCAAACATGGCGCACTCTTCACCAATATTTGCCGAGCCAGCCAAACCAACTGAGCCAGTTATTTGTGCTGCTACATCTGATAATACGTCACCATACAAATTAGGCATTACCAACACATCAAATATTTCAGGGGTGTCTGCCATCTTAGCCGCACCAATATCAATAATCCAATGCTCATTTTCTATTGCAGGATATTCTTTTGCGATTTCATCAAACACCTGGTGAAACAAGCCATCGCTTTGTTTCATAATATTATCTTTAGTAAAACAGGTTACTTTTTTACGGTCCTGTTGTTTGGCGTATTCAAAGGCATACCGGACTATTTTTTCACAACCCGGCCTGCTAATCAATTTTAAACACTGCACCACTTCATCAGTTTGTTGATGTTCGATACCGGCATATAGATCTTCTTCGTTTTCTCTTACTATCACCAGATCCATTATGGGATGCTTGGTGCTTACAAAGGGATGCAGACTTCTGCATGGGCGCACATTAGAGTAAAGGCCAAGAAATTTTCGGGTAGTTACATTCAGGCTTTTATACCCGCCACCCTGTGGCGTTGTAATAGGTGCTTTTAAAAAAATCTTATTTCGCCTTATAATTTCCCAGGATTCAGGGGCAATACCTGCGGTGTTACCAGCGAGGTAAACTTTCTCGCCTACTTCTATTTCTTCGATTTCAATTTTGGCTCCGGCTGCCAAAATAATATCCAATGTGGCATCCATTATTTCCGGGCCTATCCCATCGCCTCTTGCTACAGTAATTTTTGTCATAATCTTATTATTTGTTTCGTTTGATAACGCAAAAATGAGTAAATCTAATCATAAATATTCATTTATCTTTACTATAGTAAGCATAAAATATATTTATGTATTTTCTCTTAAAGTAAATAGGTTATTTTAAAAAAATATCAATAAAAGTCACGCATTATTCTGCTACGTTTTCCGGGTTAATTAAACAGATATTTATTTAAAACCAGCAACCGAATTACATAAAATGTAATAACTGTTTGCTTCATAGTTATAGAAACCCTGCCGGCGGCTTTAAACGCCGTTGGAGGCTGGATAAAGCCTGTTAAAATAAATGGAGTAGTTTTCTTTAACCGCCGCCAGGGTTTTAAACAGCTTACAGGGTTAAGAAAAAAGTACAATAAATGGATAGGTTGAATAGAATAGATCAAATTGCGGATAGTTACCAAAAAACTTTGCCGGTGCGGTTTAAAATAATTTACCAGCAGCCCATTCAAGAGCATACTTCGCCTTATAGAATTTTGAAGCCAACTCAATTCTTTTTTGCAATAGTTCAATCACTTTTGTTTCCCGGCTGTTTACTAAAAAAAGGGAACTTTCGCCCTGAGTAAATTTTAATTCTTCGCTGCGCAATAGATATTGGTAATTATATAACATGCTTTGTGCAATTTGCAACTGGCCAGCTAAAGCAATTAACTCAATATAATAACTGCGTATTTTATTCTCTGTTTGCTGGCGTTTATTGATGAAGTCCAGGTTGGTTTCTTTAATTTTTAATTGGGCATTTTTATAATCGCCACGGGCTTCTCTTAAAAATAAGGGGATTTTAAAATCTATGCCCCATTTGTAATTATTCTGGATAAGGTTGGTACTTAAATTTTTGAGAGCGTAATAGTCTTTATTGAGCAAATTTGCTTTTACTGACAAATAGGGTAACAAGCTCTGGCGTTTTAATTTTCGTTCAACTTCTAAGCTGCTTAATTTAAAATCGTACACTTTTAAAGCCGGATTTTGAAGCGTAGATTGAGTAATTAATTCTTCTGCACTTTGATAAGGAATTGCGATATTAAAATTCAAACTGTCAGGTAAATAATTATCCGGTAATTGATACCCTATATAATTTTCAAACCATAAATAATTACTCAACTCCAACTTTGCATTGGTAAATTTAAAAAAGGCTTCCGACTGCATCAGTTGATAAGTCTGAAGTTGAGTATATGCTTCCACGGTATCTACCAGTGCACGGTCTCCCTGGGTAAATGCAATTCTGATCAACCTCAACCTGTTATTTGCTATTTCAGTAAACTTTGTATAAGCTGTGTATTGCTGATAGCTGGCTGCCCAATTCCAGTATGCCAGGTAAGAATCCAACAACAAAGTATTCAATATTAATAAACGTTCCTGCTCACTCTGGCTGCGGAATAATTTTGCCTGTTGCAGTGTGGCACGTCTTTTATCTAATAGCAACCCTTTGGCCAAAGGAATTTCTACGCCCAGGTAACTTGTTTTGCCCTTAGTAATTTCTGATGAAATATAATCGCCACCATTATTTTCAATACCGGTTTTGATATTGCCAACTGGTAAAGGAACAATTAACTCCGGACTGGTATAAAAATAATAATTTTTACCATCGAAAGTTTTCCTGCTGGCGTCAAAGGCGATGGCAGGGTCAAAGCTTCCTTTAGCTGACAGCATTGCTGCAGCCGCTTTTTCAATAGTGATGTTTGCCTGCATTGCTACAGGATGATATTGCTTTACCTGCCGGATAAAATCATCTTCAGTAAATACCTGCAACTTTTGATCCTGTGCATAGCTACATACAATTGTTTTTAAAAAAATCATAGGCACAACAAAACATATCCTTATAATAGATTGCACACTATTCATCCTTGGTATTTTTTGCGTCTTTTATTTCGGCTTGCTTATAATAATCCGGTGGAAAGCCATTAATATTTCTCCATAGTTCGTAATAAATACGAACATCTTTTAATAGCGCAATACCATTTGCACCACCGCCCATTTTTAACTGCACTGGCCACTTTTTATCTTCAGGATCTTCGGCCACCAAGACTCTAAACTTGCCGTTATCGCTTACAGATGTTTCAACTGCTGACACTTTTCCGCCAAACGTTCCATAACTGTTTGTTGGCCATCCACTAAATACTATTGCGGGAAAACCATCAAAAACAAAGCGAACTTTTTGCCCAATATTTATCAATGGCAGGTCCATTGGTTCTACAAACAGCTCAACCGCATATTGTATGTTGGTAGGTACAATTTCTACTGTCATTTCTCCTTCTTTCAACATTTCCCCAATACCTGCCTTTTTAGCTTTGGTAACCTGGCCGTTTTGGGGAGCTTTAATATAGTACAATTGATTTCTGGCATCGTAGCTGGAATAAATATTTTTAAGTTTCGCCACATCTGCTTCGGTGGAAGCCGCATTTGAAAGGGATGAATACTTATCGCCTTCTGCTTTGGAGATTTTGTCTGTGTATTCCTGTACGATGCTATTTTTTTCTATTCTTAAAACAATCAACTCTTGTTTGCTTTGCAAATATTTATTTTCTGTACCAATTTTTTTTGCGGATGCATTTTGATAATTCACTTTTCTTTTTTCAAAATCAATCAGCGATATAACACCGCTGTCCAGCATCAGTTTTGCAGCATCAATTTGTCTTTTATATACACTCAACTCATTATTTACTGCAATTAAATCGGTACTGTCGCTGGCAACCTTTAGCAGCTGTTGCAACACTTTGTTATCCATTGATTGCAATTTTAAATATTGCCCTTGTAATAAAGCCGAGGTCTGTGTTTCGGCAGTCCCTGCTTTATTTTTATAGCCTTCAATGCTTTGCTGTTTAGCATCAATTTGTTGTTGTGTTCTGCTTAATAATTCGGGATCAAAATAATCTACTTTTACTTCGCCTAATTGTAAAATAGTATCGCCTGTTTTCACAAAATCGCCTTCCTTTACATACCACTTAATTACACGTCCGGCAATAATGGTATTCAACTCCTGCGGTCTTTGTTCCTGCCGCAGTGTAGTGATCGTTCCCTTAGCACGGATATTTTGTGTCCACGGTAAAAACATAGCCAGCACCAGCATTATCAGCATTCCGTACAACCATTTTTTTACATTTCCTTTTTTCTCAATTTTGTACACTTTTTTAAAGGAACTTAAGGTGTTTTGCTGCGATTGGTACTCTATATCTGCGGTAATATATTTATTCATTAGTAATTTTATGAGGCTTAGATTTTGTTTTTAAAGATTTAACACGGCATCACATTCCTGGGATAGGTTTTCATCATTAGAGGCAATTAATATGGTTGTATGCTTCAAACTTTTCAGCCAGGTTAGTAACATATCTGTAGCTGCTGTATTTAAATATTCAAAAGGTTCTTCTAATAATAATAACCGGTGCCTGCCAAGTATTGCTCTTAAGAGTAATATTTTCTTCGTTACTTCTCTTGGAAGTCTTTTTCCTACCGGGTCAAGTAACACATAAAGCCCTAGCTTATTGGATTGTATAAAAGCGGTTAATCCGATTTTTTCAACATATTCATTTACCTGCTTTCCATCAATATCCGCGTTTCCCATAGTTATGTTTTCCAACAAACTGCCAGTAAAAATATCCTGGCTGTTAACAAGTATTCCGGTAGCATTACGTACACTTTGTATTTCATAATTATCAATAGGCTGTCCATCAATTAATAGGTTACCATCAAAATTTTTATACGCTCCAGTCAATAGCCTTAGTAAGGTAGATTTGCCTGTACCAGACTTGCCTTTTATATGAATCATCTGACCTGCACCTATACTAAAATTAATATTTTCTAATACTTTATTTCCATCAGGATACGTGAAGCTTGTGTTTATAAATTCTACTGATAAACCTTGCTGTAAATTTTCTAGCAAAAGGTTACCTCCTGTTTCTGTATCGGCTTCAGTAATTTTACCAAGTTTTTCTATTGATACCAACGCATCATATACCGTATCAAGACTAATGATTAGCTTTTCAACGGAGCCGATAATAGTTATTATTACAATATCGGCAGCAATGAATTGACCTACATTTATTTGCTGATTAACCAGTAAGATGGTACCTACAATAAGCATGGAGGCGGTTACTATAATTTTAAAGCTGATAAGGCTCCAGAACTGTATAAGTAATATTTTAAAATACCTGGTACGAGCATCTAGGTGGCCACCAATAAATTCATCAGTCTTGGCAATATGAAACTGGCTTTTTGAATATTTAAAAGATTTTACCACCCGGGCAGTTTCCTGTAACCAGCCGGCTACTTTATATTTATAATCACTCGATTGTATAGCGAGTGCCAAACCCTGGGGAGAAGTGAAATAAAGTATCAGTAAAATGATGAAAATCAACATGATTCCAAAGCCAATAAAAACAGGATGGTAGAATGATAACAACATCAACCCCAGCAAGATTTGGATAATTGCAGCTGGAAGATCCAGCAGTAATTTCTCTAACCCTTTCTGTAAAGAAATGGTATCAAAAAAGCGGTTTACTAATTCTGGTAAATAATAGTTATCCAATTTTTCATTATTCAATTTGGGGAGTCTGTCACTAAACTCCAAACCATATCTCAGGAATATTTTTTGTTTTAACTTTTCAATAATTTCTAATTGCCTTACCTGCAACAAACCATTTAAAAACGTGCCAAAAACAACCAGTAAAATTAGCACTATAATCGAGGTAGAAATAGACCCTGCCATCACAAAACTAATAATGGTTTGTATGCCCAGTGGAAGCGACAGCTGCACCACACCTGCCATAATAGCAAATGCGTAAACAGCAGAAATATCTCTTTTATCAAGTTGGAGTATTTGATAAAACTTTTTTAAAGAATTGCCAATGGAAACCGTATTATTTAATGCCATCAGGTAAGAAAGTATTGCGTTCGTGAGTAATTTGATTAGACTTATTGAGTTAGCCTTAAATATGTATCAACATCAATATGAGCGTTTAAACTTAACTAAATTTGATCTTTTCTTTCATTTTTTTGATAGCATTTCGTAAATTTTTCTTCAATTGAATAATATTCTTTTCTGAATGCATAATATCCTCTCCCGAATCTCCTATAGTATTTATTTTTTGCCATGAAAAACTATTTTAATTTTTTAAGATAGCTGTTAAATATATGCTGTTTCGAAAACAGCAAAGGTACCCCTGATAAGTTGTATTTTCATTTGTTATTTTTAGTGTTTATGGTAATTAAAGACAATTTTAAATAAATTCCTTTTAGCTTGTTTTGAACGGCAAATTTGGTATCTATTGTTCATAATTCTTTATTTATCTTTATAATGTTATCCATAACGTATATTTATGAACTATACATTGAACCAGCTTCAGATATTCTTGAAAATAGTAAAGACTTTAAGTGTTACCAAGGCTTCGGAGGAACTGCATTTGACACAACCTGCTGTTTCTATTCAGCTCAGAAATTTTCAATCCCAGTTTGAAATCCCCCTAACAGAAGTTGTAGGCAGAAAAATTTACATTACAGATTTTGGAAAAGAAATTGCCGAGTCTGCTGAAAATATTATCAACCAGGTATATGCCATCAACTATAAAACATTGGCATATAAAGGACAATTAACCGGAAGGTTAAAAATTTCAGTGGTATCAACGGGAAAATATGTAATGCCTTATTTTCTTTCAGATTTTATCAAACAACATGATGGAATAGAGTTATTAATGGATGTGACAAATAAAAGCAGCGTATTGGAAAGCCTGGAAAATAACGAGGTTGATTTCGCACTCGTTTCAATTTTACCTACTACGCTAAATTTTGAAAAAATAGATTTACTTCAAAATAAATTATACCTGGTAGGTAACAGTGAACGTAAATTTAAAAAATCTTTGAGTACTAAAGAAATATTTAAAGATTTACCCTTAATCTATCGAGAGAAGGGATCTGGAACACGGCAAACCATGGAAAAATTTATTCAACAACACAATATACCTGCTTTAAAAAAAATGGAGCTTACTTCTAACGAAGCTGTTAAGCAGGCGGTGTTGGCTGGTTTAGGCTATTCAATTATGCCTTTAATAGGCATAAAAAATGAATTACACAGTAATGAATTGCATATAATACCCATTAAAGGAATGCCTATCAAAACAACCTGGAGTTTGATTTGGTTAAAAGGAAAAAAACTATCGCCGGTTTCTATGTCGCTCTTGACCTATCTTAAAAAAGAAAAATTAAAAATTGTTCAGGAAAAATTCAATTGGTATGAGGAGTATTAGATTATTGGTCCTAATGATGTGAATTTGTACGTTATTATCAATAGGCTTTTTTTCTTAATAAATTCAGATACGAAAACAGTTTCTCCCTGCAACATGGACTTGCTTTCGATCCGTTTACCCAGTCAGTGCCATTTCCCAAAAGGCTGCTCCAGCAAATGCTTTGGCCACTAGTACATTGTATATTTGCATGAGTGCTTTTAGTACTTTCAATAATTTATCACTAAAAACCCCCCGGTTAGTTTAGTAATAACTTGGATTTTTTTCAAGTTTTATAGCTAAAGAGACACCATAATAATTTTACGCTCTCCAGTTATATACCTTACTGCTTAATAATACAGTAACCGGACATATCCAAAATGTACGGACTTACAACGCAGATAATAGAGAAGACGGATGGAAAGACAAAATTTGAAAGAGGAGTTTAAAACTAAGATAATCATTTCAGATACCGCTCACACTTTTTCCAAAAACCAAAAAAGGAAGAATAATAACCTGTTACCTCTGTATATATCCAGTCTCGACTATCTTTAATACCTGGATAATAGGTGAATGCCGGATGCTCTTTTACAATAAATGCCTGGCTTGCATTAAGCTTACTTTCTTTGTACAACGATTGTAATATTGAAACCTCACCACAATAAACCTGGATACCTGCAATATTTTTGGCAAGATTAATTATAAACTCAATTACGTTTTTACTAACTGGATACTTACTGAAGTGAGATGGCTCTAATAATAAAATGCGGTTTGCATTTTCATCTTTTCTCCAAAGCGGGTCAATGTTGTAACCGTTGTAAATTAATGTTGGTTTTGTTATATCAATAACCGGCAACGCCGTTAACGGTAATACTGTTTGCAATTGTAAAGAGTTGGTTATTTTTAATACATCCGGAACCGCTATGGCAGGTATTGCATCGTAGGGTTTATCTAAAAATGTATGTTGCTGATTGCTGTGTGTATATTTATTAATATTCTCCTGGTTGCAGTAATATTTTTTTGAAGCAAAAGCGCCGGCCACCCATTGCCAGCTGCAATTGTTACTGGCAATATCGCCATCTAATAAATGATAGTACAACCATTTTGAAGGTTGCAGCCAATGCGCTTTCGCAATATTGCAGGCTATGGCAGCCACATACATTCTTGTATGATTGTGCATGTAACCAGTGGCATATAAATTTTCTATTTGTTCGTCAATTGTTGTAATACCTGTTGCAGCATTTTGTATTGATGTTATCATTTGATGATGCAATGTATCGGGTTGCGGTTGTTTTAAATCCTGCCAGATTAAATCGTTTTTTGCCTGCCAAACCCGTTGATAGTATTCACGCCATGCCAGCTCCTGCAACAATTTTTCAATTTCATACGGCTTGTATCCTTTTTTTAACACGGCTTCCTGCACCTGTTTAATACTAATAACACCTCTTGAAATATAAGGTGATAAATAAGTAACGGCGCCGTCAATAAAATTTCTTGTTTTGGCATATTGTACTGGATTAATATGCTGAAGTTTTTCAAGTATCAAATTGTATTCAGTAGTAAATTTAGTTTCGGGGGCTTGGTTTAATTCTCCAAATAAAGTTTGCATAGTTATCGCTTTCGGATTTTTAATGTGTAACCGTTTTTTCTATAAAGTATTTGAGCAGTTATTTATTTTTTCTGCATTTACTGATGCAGTATTTTTCATCTTACCAAACTGTTACCTATTTTTTTTCGCCAGTTAAATGGCTATTTGCTTCAAGGTAAATTTTAAAGAATGATTTTTTACACGCTTCATTTTTTTATTTGGCTGTCTAACTGTTGTAAAAACTGTTCAGCATTGTTTAAATGAAGTTGCTGTTTTTCAGTTGTCATTTTATCATAAGTGTTTACCAGCATCCCTAAACGAGGATTTTTTAAAAAGAAACTTCGATGTACGTGCATAAATCGCCAGAACAATCCATCCCATACCTGTTGCCAACTACCTTTTTCATAATCGCTCATCTTCATCAAATAATTGCTGCCGCTTATGTATGGTTTTGTGCTCATCAGCCCGCCGTCAGCAAACTGTGTCATCCCATATACATTGGGTACCATTACCCAATCGTAGGCGTCAATAAACATTTCCATAAACCAGCGATATACTTCATCGGGGTCAAATTCGCACAGTAGCATAAAGTTTCCAAGCACCATCAGCCTTTCTATATGGTGGCAATAACCGGTTTCTAAAATCTTTTTAATGGTTATATCAATAGGAGTAATACCAGTTTCACCTGTCCAAAAACTTGCCGGTATCTTTCTTTTAAACTTCCAGTAATTGGTGGTACGTTGTTTGTTTCCCTCCCGTTCATATATGATGTGGATGAATTCGCGCCAACCCATTATTTGCCGGATAAATCCTTCTAAAGAATTTAAAGGGATGTTGTATTTTTTTGCGGCTATTAATGCTTTGTCAATAATCTGCTGAGGTTGCAGCAGCCCGATATTAAGCATGGGTGTCAATACCGAATGATGTAACACTGCTTCATTGGCTACAATGGCATCTTCATAAATACCAAATTTTTCAAACCGATTTTTTAAAAAATCATCTACCCATGTTTCGGCATCGGCAAAAGTTGTTACAAATAAAGCAGCGCTGTTTACTGTGCCATAATTTTTAGAAAAATGTTGTTGTACATATTTTTTAGCCTCACCAACGTACTTATTTTCTTTGGATAATACAAGTGCCGGCACTTTTTCTTTTTTAGGAAACTTTTGCCGGTTATCTGCATCATATGTCCATTTGCCACCCAATGGTTTTCCATCTTTTTCCAATAAAATATTTCGTTGCTTTCGCTGCCAGGTGTAAAAATCAGTTTGAAAATAGGTTTTCTTTTTACTGAAATAATCATCCACGCTTTGCGGTGTATTTAAAAAATTAGGGCTGTTGTAGATGTGCAATGTTATTTTATTTCTACTGCAGGCCTGTTGCATCCTTTTGTGTAACCAGCTATCTGCCACCGCTGCAATATGTAAGTCGGTTATTTTTTGTTTGGCCAAGGCAGTTACTAATTGCCTGCAATCATTTTCTTTTTCACTTGTTTCAATATACTTCACCGCGTATTTATTTTCTTGCAACCAATTTTCATAAAATTTCATACTAGCCCTGTGCAATACTAATTTTTGTTTGTGAAAATTATATTGCCTGTAAAATAGCCATTCTTCCACCAGGTAAATTACACGGCTTTGTTCTAAAGCCGGATGGTTTTGAAATAGTTGGTGAGGAAAAATAATTGTAACTGAATTTGACATACCTTAATAACCAATAGTATAGTGTTTAGGTTCGGGAGAACAACTATTTTTTATTAAGACTGTTGCTTTATGCTAATTCAATTTGCCCATGAAATTGATGCTGGTAAATGTTATTAGGGCTTCGTTGATTATGACTACTGTATTTCATTGGCTTTAGTGTAACAAATATAATAACTACAATATGACGCAGGTTTATGTTTTATTATACACGATAATAATCGCTGCAAGGGTTCGATAGTAGTTCTTTACTCCACAAAAAATCAATTTTATGTGACCAACAAAATGTGCAGAAAATAATATATTTGTAGTAATGATTTTGTAAATAGAAATATTAAGCCGGGCTGATCTGAACAAATAATAATCGATTAAAACTATTTTAAATTGCCTCACCAGATAAAAAAATTGTATGGGCAAAAGCAATCATCAAGGGCAACAATGTAACTGCGTGAAGCGATGAAATTAATAACCCGGTTACTGTAAGATATGCATGGGCCGATAATCCTGAAGGTGCAAATTTGTACAACAGGGAAGGATTGCCTCCTTCACCATTTACAACAGTCAAATAAAAATGTATTAAATTAATATTTACGGATGCTAAATACAGGGCAAAATTATTTCAATACAGTAAAGAAAATTTGCAAAAAAAATTATTGATATTTTTATTTTGGCTAAAACCAATTATGCCTATTTTATTTTATCTCTTCTTTCTTTGAGTTCACGCCAGGTGGTTAACACAATGCCTTCTTTCTGTAATGCTTCTTTAAATACAGGATCCATCATCGCCAGCATATCTCCTTTTCTTGTGGTGCCACTGCCTGAAATATGCGAAAATACTTCTGTAGTTGCAGTGCAATGCATAATCATCATGGTTACACCTGGTTGTAAAGATTTAATGGCTTCGATGTATTTACCGGTTTTAAATGCCTGTAACTTTTTATCATCATTTTTTATTTCTTCCGGAATTTTCCAGTCGTAGCTAACATTGTGCAGGTCATCCAGTACGGGCAGGCCTGCGTTCCAAAGTATTTTGCCGAGTGCCTGCATTTGTGCTATTTGTTCTGTGGGTGCATGTAGTTGTTCTTTTATCAATATATCGTTTCCTCCGGGCAGCATTACCGGAATGTGATTTTCTATGCCCAATTTTATATAACGTTGCAAAAAGGCAGGGGATGCAAACAAAGTGCCCATGTGCGAATCAAGGTGCGTAGGTTCAAAGCCCATAGCCCTTGCTCTTTCTAATTGTGCGGTTATCTCTTTTTCTACTTCATCTGCAGAGGCATGCTTAACAACATCCTCTACTTTGGGCCACAGTGCTCCTTCTTTATCAACCAATCCGGCAACATTGGTTTTACCAGCCAGTGGTCCCCAACGATATTCATCCCATTCTGATGTGAGGGTTAAATGTAAACCGGCATCAATCGCCGGATGTGTTTTAATATAATGAACAAAAGCAGGTACCCAGGGGCAAGGCATCATTACACTTACAGAAGTTGCCACCCCCCCGGTAATGGCATTAATGGCACCTTCGTTGGAATCGAAACTCATACCGGCATCATCTACATGCAGGATGAGCACACGTGCAGTTTTGGGGTAACCCAATTTTTCAGCATAAGTACTATCTGTGTTTTGTGCTGGCGATAACTGCCAAATGAAAACAGAAAAAAGTAAACTGATTGTTTTAGGAAAAGTCATAGTATAAATTTAAGAATGGAAACTTAAGTAAAAAAGCAGGTAAAACAAAACTAAGATAAGACACAATAAAATTGTACTGCTTTTTTGTATACTGCACAGCAGCAATTTGAAATATACGCCAAAAAATTTATTATGGTAAAAACTTTCATCATACATTTAAGGTTCATTAAAAAGCGTCAATGAACGAATTAATAAACCG
>Ga0209511_1003087_pt1 | contig 12963 bp, 6 predicted proteins | sample SSSSmetaG_FD_184141 | JGI IMG/M metagenome (GOLD analysis project Ga0209511, IMG submission 184141) | Glacier valley bacterial and archeal communities from Borup Fiord, Nunavut, Canada, to study Microbial Dark Matter (Phase II) - ​SSSS... | ecosystem: Environmental > Aquatic > Freshwater > Ice >... | reverse complement strand
TCATAATCTTGCACATTTAAGGCGCAAAACTACAAGTCAATTCAAATCAAAAAATCAAAGAACGTCTGTAATACATTAATATATAGTTATTTATTCAAATATTTAAAAAATTAACGCATCACTAGTACTTGAACTTCATGAAAAAGTTACTGACATTGTAAACGTTTCAGTCGGACTTGACAATAATGAGATTAAAACATTTGGAAATTGGTATGAGTTCACACAAACAGATTGGAATATTTCACCGAGAACAAAATATATTAGTGTGGAGTGGGATTTCAATGTTATTCTGCCAAATCAGCAACATAAAGTCCCGCAAACTCATACTTTAAGAATTAGAATTGGTAATAATTTGAAACCTAGCGAAATGATTCAGGTTGTATTTCATGGAAGTGAAGAATACGAACTTGAAGAGGTTCAATCTCAAATGGTTTGCAAAATTGACTTTGTTAATGCTCAAATTTGTTCTGAACTCAAGGCAGTTGTTAGTGATTGGTACAGTTCATTATCCAAAAACAGTGAAGACCATAAAACAATACGCTACATATTAAGGCATGAAGTAAATATTCAGAATTTAATTGTATTCTCATTTTTGACAACCGGGATCATCTTAATAAATTATCTTTTCCCTTTTCTGACTTCAGATAAAATTAACTTAGCTCCTACTGAATCAACGCAAAAATTATTCTTCTTTTTAACTACTTGCATTCCTATTGTTTATGTTTTTTATCGTTCCGGACTATTATTTGCTGACAGAATTATTTCGAAAATAATTGGCAAACTTAAACGGAATCCGATGTTTGAATTTACTAGAGGAGATAAAAATAGATTCAAAGAAATTAAAGTTTCAAATAAAAAGTTACTTAAAAAACTGACTTTAAATATTATATATGCATTAAGTGCAAATTTGGCTGCATTTATTATTGGACAGATATTAAATGCAATAACAAACAACTAGGGCTAATCGAGTGGACTGCCCTAAGATGTAACCATCCTAGGGAGAGCCCCTCACACCACTGTACGTACGGTTCTCGTATACAGCGGTTCACTAAGATGTGGCGCAATTTTCTCGTAATATGTAAGCATCGCCTCGTACCCTCTTTTGCACAGGCGGTCTAGATACAAGCCGGGTTTCGGTGCTTCGTTGGCAGAAAATTAGTATTTGAAAAGCAATACTTCGTAGGTAGTTCAGTGGTTTACTCCCGCCCTGCGTGTATTTGCGAGACGTTGTAAGTAATTAATATGGGACACTGCAAATAATCAACATAGACATTTATTATTAAAAATCAGATAACTATGAAAAAGACAATTCTTTTGGGACTACTTTTATTTTCATGCATTTTTAGTTTTGCACAAGAAAAAATGACAAATCAATCCATTTTGGATTTAATGGATTTAGGATTTGGAAGTGAGGTTGTTAAAGCCAAGATTAATTCTTCGCAAACAAATTTTGACACATCAATGGATCAACTAAAAGCATTAAAAGAGAAAGGAGTTTCTTCCGATATTTTGGCTTTAATGATTGATAAATCTTCGGTTGCTGTTGAATGTGGCGTTTTCTATTCCAAAAATGACAAATTAATAAAAATTGAACCGTCAGTATTTTCAGGCACTAAAACCAGCGCATTTGGAGCCGCAATGACTTATGGAATCGCCCCTGCAAAAATGAAATCGTACATCAATAATGCAACTTCTGTCAATAAAGCAGATTCAATCAACTTGACTTTCATTTTTCAATTTGACACAAAAAATAAAAATGATTTAGGTAGTGGAAACTGGTGGTTTAAAACAGCTTCTTCACCAAATGAATTTGCATTGACACAATTGAAACAGAAAAGAGATAGTAGAGAGTTAGTGACAGGAAAAGTTAGTGTAATAACTGCATCAACCCAAATGGGAATTGATTCAAAGGAGTCCATTAAATTTACCATTGATGATTTGGTGAATGGCCGTTATAAAGTAACTCCAAATCGGATTTTAGGAACCGGAGAATATTGTTTCTTCTATCAAGGAACTATTCCAATGGGGGGATATAACAATCAATCTATTTTTGATTTTTCTGTTCAATAATTAACTACTTCCCACATCAGCTACCCGCAAGTGCGGCAGCAGTGGTTTTCGGTGGGTATCTTTAGCTTCCTACGTGCATCGTTAATCCAAATAAACACCTGACAGATTACCAGGACAAATTAATTATCTTTGATCAATAGTTACGATCGAATATGAGTTTTGAAATATTGACATCTGAATTGTTAGTTGAATTTACATTGAGAGTATGTGAATCTCCAATGAATAAACTGAATAGGATTAAAAAATTGGAATTGCCGGTTGATTACTTCCAATTTTACAAATCTGTATCGTCTGTTTATTCTTCAAAAATTGAAGGTGAGGACATTGATTTCGATAGTTTTTTCAAACACAAATTTATGAACGTAAAGTTCAAAGCTGACTACACTAAAAAAGCGGATGATTTGTTTGCTGCCTATGATTTTATTGACACGAACAAGCTGAATCTTGAGAATGTAAAAAAGGCACATTCAATTCTCAGTTCTAATATGTTGCCTCAAAGCGAACAGGGACATGTGCGGATAAATCCAATGTTTGTCATCAACAGCGACGACCAAATTGAATATGTTGCAACAAGCCCTGACAGCGTCAACAGCGAACTTGAAAAATTATTCAGCGATATAGCGATTCTTCAGTCGAAAGAACAGAACTCATTTGAGGTATTTTATTATGCGTCGCTCATTCATTTAGTTTTTGTTAAAATTCATCCTTTTCAGGACGGTAATGGCAGGACAGCCCGACTTATTGAAAAGTGGTTTTTGTTAGAAAAGTTAGGAGAAAAAGCCAATTCGATACAGCTTGAAAAGAACTATTATAAGAAGCTGAAAGATTATTACGGCAATATCAAGAAACTCGGACTTGAATACGAGGAGTTAGATTACAGGAAAAGCCTTGATTTCCTGTTGATGACTGTTGAATCAATCAATGAAGAATAATGCGCCTTTTCTGTTCTTTCATCGTTTTCCCCGGGTGGCATCGTTCCTCCTTACCCGGGGTTATTCATATATAACCCTTTCAGGGTTAGACTCCAAGCACTGATTAATTCTCTCCCTCTCTCCCTCTCTCCCTCTCTCCCTCTCCCCATCTCTCTTCATTCCACCACCTTAAAATATCGGGTGCTGCTATTCCCCAGTTCATCAACAATCAAAAGCTTGTGATTTCCCGGTGAAGGAGAAGCTGCCATCTGGTGAATATCTTTTGTACTTCCAAGGAAAGCCTCATCGAGGTGCCAGAAAAGGGTGGTTCCGACCCTTCTGTGTGCCGCCTGGAAAATAACCACCCCCTTTTCTCCCTGGTTCCCTTTTGGAAGATAAACCATCAGCCGGTCATCTGGGTAGATCAGCTCCACCATCTGGATCTCATTACTTTGCCTTGCTCCGGGTAGCCAAACCGGCAGAGCGCGGTAACCGGGATGATTCTTCCGGTAATAATACTCCATCGCAGGAGGCAAAATAAACCAGTTCTCATTGACGATCAGGTCTTGCGGATAACATGCTGCATTCACAAGATATTGCCGGTTGGCATCGAGGTGAATCTTCACATGATACGGACACGGGACGCTGTTCAGACAGGCAGCTGGAACCATCACCGTATCCGTTTCGTTGCAATTCACCGAAGCCCTGTAACCACTCTCGCGGCATACTGTGACCGGCAACATACCAGCCAACGGCTTTTCGAACCAACGATCGGAGTTCAGTAAAGAGCTTAACTCAAAAAGGATCGGAGCTGCTGCCAAACCTCCTGTTAACCCGGGACGCCCCTCGCCATTTGCATTCCCCACCCAGACACCAATCACATATTTCGGGTTCACACCAATCGCCCATGCATCGCGAAAGCCAAAGCTGGTACCTGTTTTCCACGCGAGTCTTCCCGACGAAGAGAGTTGCTGCCAGCCAGACTCTTCTTCGGGCCGGTTTAATTCAGTCAGAATATTCAATGTCTGCCAGATCGATGCGGCACGAAAAACAAACTTTCCATCCGGCAAATCCTTCTTTTCCACGGAAGGGAGGTAATCAATCAATTTATAATCAGCTGAATTGTAGTCTCCGTTACTATTAAAACGATTGATCACGCGTGCCATAGATCCGTAAGCCGATACGAGTTCTTCGAGTGTCGCCTCTCCCCCACCCAGAATCAGTGACAATCCGTAATGACCGGCATCTTTATTGAAAGTATTTAACCCTATCCGTTTCAGAATATCGAGAAAACGGGCTGGCGTATAGTTTTTGAGCATAAATACGGCAGGGACATTCAATGAGCGGATTAGTGCTTCAGAAGCAGGCACAGCACCCCGAAACTGAAGATCAAAATTCTGCGGCGCATATCCCGAGAAATAGAGTGGCAGATCGGGCATCAGTGCATTGGGCATCATTTTGCTGTCGTCGAGCATGGCAGTGAAAAGGAACGGTTTCAGGATGCTTCCGGTACTGCGGCGTCCCTCAATCATATCAACTGCCCCGCCGTGGGGGGCCTTCCAATCGGCATTGCCAATATATGCAAGGATTTTACCTGTTTTAACTTCTGCCACAACACAAGCCGCATTGAAAATCTGGTTTCCCTTTAACCTTGGCATCTGCTGGTCAATGATGCGCTGAGCAGCTATTTGTAATTGTCTGTCGATGGTTGTTTTGATGACTGCCTGGTTAGTTGGGGAAGCACATTTATTCAATAGATGGTGCGCCAGATCGGGTAACTGTCCGGGTTTACCGGGCAACGGCTCCGAAACAGCCAGCTCATAAGTCACTTGGTCGATCGTGTGATCGGTTAACAGATTTCTTAATAAACGGTCCCGCTTTGCCTTGAGTTGCTCCCCATTTCTTCCCGGGAATAACTGCGAAGGAGCGTTTGGAAGCACCGCAAGACCAGCCGTCTCACCCCACGAAAGCTGATCAGCAGCACATCCGAAATAACGCCATGATGCTGCTTCCAATCCTACGACATTTCCTCCAAACGGGGCATGTGCTGCATAAAGAGAGAGGATTTCATTTTTGGATTTTGAGGCTTCCAGTCGTAAAGTGAGCACCATTTCGAATAGCTTTTCAACGAATGTCCGTTTTTCTTCCTTTCGCGAAAGCCTTACAACCTGCATTGATAAAGTGCTTGCACCGCTTACAATTTTTTTAGCCCTGAAATTCTGACCAATCGCCCTTGCGACAGCAATCGGATCAATTCCCGGGTGATAATAGAACTTCCGGTCTTCGAAGCGGATAATGCATTTCCTGAATTTCTCGGGTATTGTGTCTCTGCGCGGGAACCGCCACTGCCCGTCATTGGCAATCTTCGCACCCAGCAATGAACCATCACTGGCTTCAATTACAATGCTGTATGGCACATTAAACCGAACCACAGGAACCAGGAGAAACAGGAAAATCATCACGATTAAACTGCTAATTATTTTGTGACACCGGATGATATTAAAAAGGTTCTTTCCTGTTGATTGTTTCATTAACAAATGATTCCAAAATTTCTAATTATGCTTAAGAATTGGAACGCGGATGACGCTGATGTAAACAACGCGGATATCCAATGATTTTTATGCGTCTTCTATAATCTGCGCTTGAAAATCAGCGTCATCCGCGTTCCAATGTTATTTCCCAACCACTACCTTCATCCCTGAATTATTGGCTGAAACAGCATTGTTGTACATCGCTTCGCACTGCACAGGCGGCAAAAAGTAAGTACCAGCATATGTTGCATTTAGCTTCACCTTAAACTCTTTCTGCTCATTCATCTTCAGACTAAAATAGGTAAGTACCCGGTCATCGCGGATATCGCGGTAATTAAACTGCGACCCGGCCTGCCCTCCAAACAACCGCTCGTTGATGATCTCCCATCCAGAAGGAAAGACCTGTGTAAGCGCCAGATTATCAACTTCCACAAAACTTGTATTTTTCACCCTTACAATCGCAATGAAGTCAGACCCTTTCGGAAGGTTGGCAATATCAACCGGTTTTCCTTCACCATTTAGATAGGCAACATCCAGCTTTAAACCGTTTTGCTTTGCCGGAACATCTACCGTTAGTGGAATACCTTTCAGAACGATCGTTACATACAAATCGGATCCGGACAGATTATCCAACTTCACCGGCATTCTTCCATCAAATGCAGGAAGCTCCTTCGTATAGGTGACTTTATCGATCACCAGCTCTTCCGGTTTTCCATTTACAGTAAGCCTGAATTTAAACCGGTCATCAGGTTTACTATTCTTTCCTGCAAACCGCGACATGGCCAACAGACAGTTTGCAGTGGTTTGCGTACTCATCCATTGATCGTTGCACAGCGCTGCAGAAATAGCTTTTGCAACACCCAATGCCTCTGATTTTTTCTTCATCAATGTCAGTGTTTCAAGCAGAATGGCGCGGTCTCGTAAGGAAGATCCAAATGTGATTCCTTCCCGTTGATATTCGGTTGGTTCAAGCTTTGTCATATCCACCAATTGATCGGCAACCTCAGGTCGCGAAGCCAGCACATAAGCTGCAGCCAGTTTCCAGCGTGCCTCCAATGGCAAATCGGGCGTTTCGCGAAGCCGGTTCATCGCACCAAGCGCCGGGGCATTCGCCAGTGCCAATGTATAAAGCCGGTAAGCCTGATCGAGCACCATTCCCCGGTCGGTTAATTCTTTCCGCCATGAATTGGCAGCGCTCTTCTGATATTTAAGCCACCGTTTTTTGAGTTCACCGGGAATCACAAAACCAAGATTTTCGGCTTCGAGCATGAAATTCCCTGCGTATGAAGTTCCCCATAAGGAGGGATAATTCTCACCCGGCCAATAAGTGAAGCTGCCATCTGCCAATTGGAATTTACGAAGGTGATCAAGTCCTGCCCTGATATTTGACTCAATTTCACCCTTTTTCTTAGAATCAAGATTGATAAACTGGTTGATATAGAGTTGTGAGAACGCTGCCGAAACAGTTTGCTCAATGCAACCGTGCGGATAATCGATAAGGTATTCGAGTCGCTTCCCAAGATTCATCGGTAATGAAGCTGATATTTCAACAACAGTAGATCCTGTTCCAGGAGCGCCGAAAGGCTGGAGCGAAAAATCTTTTGCCTGCGATGCCTTTATAACATCTGTCTGGCTCGTCACCATCATCGGATTTGGATTCCGGATGTCAACTTCGACACTATATGTTGCTTTCTCGTTCACTGAACGGGCTGTAACGACAATCGTCCCTTTGCCTGTCGCAACTCCTGACCGAAGACTAAACAGCACATCCTTTTCACCAACTGCGGTAAAGGAGACTGCCATTTTATCATTCCCGTTGATCGAAAGCAAGGAATTTGGACTTACGGAAACCTCCACATTCTTCATCGCAGGATCCTGGGCAAAAACACTCACCGGCAATTCAACCGTTTCATTGATGCCAATCACACGCGGAACAGTCGCCAGTATCATCAACGGGTCGCGAACAGGCACCGCTTTTTCAGCAGCACCGAAAGCATTGTCCGATGCACCGACAACCATAAAACGAACCGAACCAGTATATTGCGGCAAGATGATCGTATGTTTTTGTTTGTCTTTTTTGGTAAGAGTGAATGGTCCGAGAAACCTGACAACCGGTTTAAACCGTTGCGCTTTTTGTTTAGACGGATCGGGCAATTGGTCACTTCCACCGACTGCAAAAAGCTTTTCAAGGGTTCCGCCATAAGCACCAAGAACATAATCGTATAAATCCCACGTCTTTACACCCAATGCTTCGCGGGCAAAAAATGTATTCCACGGATCAGGTGTCTTATAACCTGTTATATCCAGTAATCCTTCATCAACAATGGCCAGCGTGTAATTCATTGCCATCCCTTTTGTTTCGCTCACTTCAACAGTAAAAGGTTGCTGCGAACGAAGCTCATTGGGTACTTTTATAATAGGAACCAGATGCGTATCCGGATTTTCAATATTAATCGAAACTACACCGTACAAGCGAATCGGACGGTCGTTCACCGTCTGACTATGTGGCTGAAGATAGGATATGTACAGATAGATATTTGGAGCCATTTCGGGTTTGGCCTTAAAGCTCACCTTAGTTTGCCCCTCGATTGTTTCAATCCAGAATTTATCAAGTATAGATGAACCATTCTCAATTGAAACCAGCGCTTTGCCACCTTTCGAGCTTGGGAAACTCACTGTGATCTCCTCACCTACCAGGTATTTCTCTTTATCCGGCGAAAAACTCAGCATTGTGGCACCACCTTGTGCGCCGGTTGAACTGCCATAAGGCCAATCGAGGTAAACAGTTCGGGATACACTGTGTCCGTCGGGAAGTTTGGCAATAAAAAGGTACCTGCCCCAGTCTTCGTTTGCAATCGTAAATTTAAAGATCGCCTTTCCTGATGTAGTCGATAACTTCTTTGTAAATACCGGTTTATATTGTTCCTGTGTCACATAGTTGCCCAGATAATCTTCCGAGGCATCCCACCACCACCGCCAGCTAATTTTATAAGCCGTAAGTTCAACTGCTGATTCAGCGAGGTTTCCATCGGGATCGACAACAACAAGGTTGAGTTCATTTTCCTTTCCCGAGGAGAGCAACGATTGTGCAAGATCTTCGTCAGGGAACCTCAAACCGACATATTTGGGGAAAGGGGAAACCGTTTTATTGAATTGAGATATACTGAAATCACCTCCCGGTTCAAACACGCGCGTGGTGAAAACAGCTTCCAGTTTTCCAGGTGCATTGGTGAGAACACCTGTATTGATCGGAAAACTGACATCCCCGTTTTCATTCAGCTTACCATCGAAGATGGTTAGTTCTGCCGATTCGAACTTTGCCACCTGGCTATCGAACGTATAATTCGTAAACTTTGGAAATACGGTCTTACCCTTCTTAAGCAGCATTTCAACTTTTGCTTTCATCGAAGAACCAGGTGCACCATGCAGCCATTTCGCATTCAAAGTAGCTATCTGGTTTTTAGATCCTGCCTGGAGTTGTTCCGACGAAGTATTAAAAAGTATTTTAAGCCGGTTGGGTTTCACCGTCTCAATTCTGATCCGTTTCGAGAATTCAGCGCCACCAACTTTTGCTACCAAACGCCAGTTGCCTGTGGGCGCATCAGCTTTCGTCGCCGTTTTCAACGTGGTAATATTTCCACTGAGCGGTAAGACGATCTTTTGTTCGAGCTGTTCGGTTGGCGTGTATAATTCGAAAATGACCGGATGATCAGGTGCAAGTTTGTTGATCTTATCTTCGATAATCAGGGATACGAATAACGAATCTCCGGGTCGCCAAACTCCCCGTTCGCCATATAGAAATCCTTTCAGCCCCTTTTGAACCTCTTCACCTCCAACATCAAACCGGCTTAGTTGCAATGATGCTTCATCACTGATTTTCAGATAACCAACATCACTCCCGTTTTTCGCGACCAGCAAAAAAGGCGTCCGGTCAAGTTTAAGCAGAATCATACCGTCTGTTCCGGTTTGTCCTGAAGCAATAACCTGCGATTGATAATCAAATGCAGTAATATCCGTTCCGGACTGCGGTTGAGATGTTAAAAGGTTAGTTGCGACGACCAGCAATTGGTTATCCAGGCCCTTCTTCGCCAGTAAACCAATATTCGAAGCAATCACATTCTTCGTGGTATTCCTGTTTTCGATGAAATAAGAAAGATAACAGGGATTGTTTCGGTTCTGCCAGTCGTATGCATTTCCTTCGTATTCGTTCCAGCGTTCATCTTCATCAATATACGAACCGGAAAGCCATTCCTGATCATCCTTTGTTTCAGCTTTGCGCTTGACACTTTTAATCTGAGCATCGTCGTTGCAAGGATAGAGTGAGAATTCCGGTCGCATCGAAAGCTGCACCTGGTAGATAGCACCCGGTTCAACCTTGACCAAATCACTGATATTTATACTATAAGCACTCCATTTATTCAAAACTATGGCGTGTACATTGGACAAAGGAAGCACACCACGATAAACCGGACGGCCAACATTTTTGAGATTGTTATCGCCATTGAGATTATTGGCCTGAAAAAACTGATGATAATTACCTGTAAATATCTTTAGGATGCGAACTCCAACGGCATTGAGGTTGACAGCCTCGAATGGGATTACCAAACCATCGGTTGTCGGAACAATATTCCCTTTACCGATAAACCGGATGGCAGGTTTTTCGGCCTGAAGCGATAACGTGATCAGTTCGGTCTTTCCCAACTTATAACCGGCATAGTTCTTCAAACTCTCAAAAATCTCAAGTTTCCGCTCACCAACAACTTCTTTACGGGGCGTAAGCCGGACCATATTATCCACGATTGATACTTCAAATTCAACACCTTGCATCATAAATAATCCATCCGTTTCCTGATCCGGATCCAATGGATCGGAAAAGATAAGTTCAATTGAAGGAGTCGTTCCGGAAATTGCTTTACCACTTATCAGGCTAAAATCACCAATTGCCGGAATAATAATCTCCTCCTCCCCTTTCCGATCGGCTTCGATCGGATTGCCTGTCCAGCGAATCTGTACTTTTCCGGGATCATTCACCCGCTTCACCTCGGTGAAAATAAACTGATGAAGCGTTCGGTTGCCAGTGTGTTCCCATCTGACAGGCAATGCAATTCCATCCTGATCGCCTTGAATCATCGTTTCCACAATTTCGGGAGGAAAGATATCGCTCGTTGTTATGGAACCACTGATTTGTGTTTTAATCTCCCCACTGATACGGGAACTTCTAATTCCATTCAACTCGATTGAAAAATCAGCATCAAGCGTTTTAACCTGGAACTCAAATTGCTTCAATGTATTGGGTACAGCCCTAATTTTTCCTAAATTGAAAGTTACCTGGTAGCTTTGACCGGAGCGAAACGGCTTGTCAGGATGAAATATCAATGTATGACCATCTAACAGCGTTGTTTTACCAGCCACTGATGGATCTAACTGAATCAGATCAGCAGGAAGCTGGTCCTTGATTACATCGTCAGCGATGGAATTCAGGTTGATACGAATATCATCCGTGATACTGATCACCCCTGATGTATAAGCCGAAATGTATTCGGTATATGCAACAGAATCCGAAACAGTTTTCTTATTCCTTGTATGACAAGAATTTAGAAAAACACAAATAAGAATTATGAAGGCTAAACAGCGTGAATGGTTCATAGGATAAAAGGTTGGATGCGTGAATATTTATTAAGGAAAAACACACAATTGAATATCCAAATATACCAATTCAATTATTATCAACATCGGGCTTCAACATATTCATGTAAAATGAAATAAATATTGCCATATATCGTTTAAATTCTTGCAATCAAAATATTAGTGATCATATAACTTCAATGTTGATGTAATCCCTTATATAATTGAAAATTAATTTTTCAAAAAAGGAATACCTTTTATACTATTATTGGATATGACTCAAGACGATTATTATCAAATTCTTTCCATGAATATAAACCTTCATATCCAATAAGATTAAAAATAAGTTGATAGTAAAGGTTGGTACAAAAAAACCAATTTTCAAGAAGAGGCGCAACTTCGTCGCCTTCATAAGTGTCTCCATGAGCAGTAATATTCCTAAGACTCTCCCACTTTTCTATTAGAGATTTGCTTATCACATTTGCGTGTGCAAGATTTTTTAGGATATTTCTAACGCTGAAATCATTGCGGGAACCGTTAGGAATCTTGTTTTTTAATAATCCTGTAATTTTATTTTTTTCATTGATATTACTATTACAAATTAAATCCACGCACTCTTTTAATGCTTTTGTAAAATCTTCATCTGCAATATAATATAACGAAAAATAGTCTTTGCATATTTTTTCAATTTGCACTGATAAAATTAGGGCTGCTGCATAAAGATAATTCCGACTCCCAGAAACAATACGCCGATGAATTTTTGGCAATAACTTCATAGAATCCTTACATATGTAATTAAAGTACGCACAGAATATCTTGTTGTGATTTACTGTAAAATCGTTTCCATAATTATGATCTGAAGTAAAAGGCGCTGAAAATATAGACGTAGCTTTCAACATATTGCTCCTATTCTGAACTTTGTGTCCTTTATTTATCACATTGATGAATACTGGTTCCAATTCAGTCCCAAGCACAAAGTTTAATGAATCTAAAATGTTATCCACATCAGCAAAATCAATTTCTTCAATTACATGAATCAGCACATCCATGTAATTGTCGTAATTTGTAACAAAAATCTTAAGATTTTCATCTACAACTATCTCCCATATATCTTCATTATCAGTAAACCAAAAACTCTCATCTATTTTGGTTAGACGATTTATCATATTCGTACTTGGAATCCGGTATTTTCCAACTAAAATTACCCTTGTTGAAGAACCCTCTTTCTCTGGGCAATTTAAAGCAGCAAGTAGACGGAAATCCATCACATTATCTATAAGATTCCGTAAATCAATCTGATTACATGAGTATTCTCGACAATTTTCATCTTTGCCTTCCATCACATAAAATTCCGATTTAATACCTCCTTCGCCATAGGATGCTTTTCCCCCACCAAGCATCATCCTAAGACGCTCATTTTGTGAATATTCATAATCAGAAAAGAATTTTAATTGCAATTGTCCTTCATCATCTTGATATACAATTCCCCTTCCACATAACTTTTCATCTCCTTTTGAAATAGTAATTCTTATAAGGTTAATCTCAAACTTATTTGCGATAATCCGGTTCACTAATACTTGGGTGTTTCTATCATTTGTCAACATATAATTATGATTTAAAGACGCTTGAAAATCTCAATTAATTATACCATTGTGTTTCTCCTGGCAATAAACAATTATTGGTTTATTCAGTCAACTACTTTAAGGGAGGTTCTAAAAATTCGTTTTTTTAATTTTTCTTCATCACGTTTTTCTGACCAAACCGTAATTTGATCTTTCTGCATTTTTGGCAGACTTCAGACTGCAATTAGACTACCTAATATGTGG
>Ga0209511_1003082_pt1 | contig 12981 bp, 11 predicted proteins | sample SSSSmetaG_FD_184141 | JGI IMG/M metagenome (GOLD analysis project Ga0209511, IMG submission 184141) | Glacier valley bacterial and archeal communities from Borup Fiord, Nunavut, Canada, to study Microbial Dark Matter (Phase II) - ​SSSS... | ecosystem: Environmental > Aquatic > Freshwater > Ice >... | reverse complement strand
CCGCTGTTGGTAGCTCTGCAAGCGATGGCCAAACATCAAACCTTGATGGGGAATTTCCCCATGCGGCTGCGCTGGAATTTTCATCGCATGATGCTGGGTCAGAGCATGCATTTTTATCAGGATGAATTCGCCGGCCGCGTCGCCACCAAGGTGATGCAGACCGCGCTTGCGGTACGCGATGTGTGGATGATTTTGGCCGACATTATGGTGTTCGTATTGATTTATTTCATCACCATGGTCGCGGTGGTGGGTGGCTTTGATTTATGGTTGCTGCTTCCATTTTTTGGCTGGCTCACGTTTTATATTGGTGCGCTGATTTATTTCGTACCGCGCTTGAGCGACATCGCACAAAAGCAGGCCGATGCCCGGTCCCTCATGACCGGCCGCGTCACCGATGCCTACACCAACATCGCTACCGTGAAATTGTTCTCGCACGCGAACCGTGAATCAAGCTATGTTAAAACTGCGATGCAAGAATTTATGGCGACCGTATATGTGCAGTGGCGCTTGATTTCGGCGTTTGAAATTGTGAACCAAATGATGAGCGTGTTTTTGATCGGCGCTACCGCCGGTGTAGCGCTGTGGCTATGGACGCAAAATCAAGTAGGCGTGGGTGCCGTGGCCGCAGCCACCGCGATGGCGCTACGTTTAAACGGCATATCGCATTGGGTGATGTGGGAATTCGCCGCACTGTTTGAACATATCGGTACCGTGCGCGATGGCATGAGCACGCTCGCCAAGCCGCACACGGTGGTGGATGGCGCCAGCGCCAAACCGTTGCGAGTGACCCGAGGTGAAATCACATTCGATCACGTCCATTTTTCATACGGCAATGTTGATAGCGCGAAACGCGTTATTGAAAATTTATCGTTCACCATAAAGCCGGGTGAAAAAATCGGCTTGGTCGGGCGATCCGGCGCGGGTAAATCAACGGTGGTGAATTTGCTGCTGCGTTTTTATGATGTCGAAGCCGGGCGCGTGTTGATTGATGGGCAAGATATTAAACACGTCACTCAGGATAGCCTGCGTTCCCTCGTCGGCATGGTTACGCAAGATACTTCACTGCTGCATCGCTCGGTGCGCGACAATATTTTGTATGGCCGCCCGAACGCCACTGACGCGGACATGATTCACGCCGCTCAGCGCGCCGAGGCTGATGATTTTATTCAGCACTTGGCGGACGCCAAAGACCGTCGCGCTTACGATGCGCATGTGGGTGAGCGCGGCGTCAAACTCTCTGGCGGGCAACGTCAACGCATCGCGATTGCGCGCGTGATGCTCAAAGACGCACCGATATTGCTGCTCGATGAAGCCACTTCTGCATTAGATTCTGAAGTGGAAGCCGCGATTCAGGAAAGTCTTTATCGTTTGATGGAGGGTAAAACAGTCGTCGCCATTGCGCACCGACTCTCTACCATTGCGGCGATGGATAGGTTAATTGTCATGGACAAAGGGCAGATTGCAGAAGAAGGCAGCCACCACGCACTCCTGGCCAAGAAGGGCTTATACGCCAGACTCTGGGCGCATCAGAGCGGGGGATTTTTGGGGGAGGCAGATTAAATGAAGCTCGCAAAAAATATTAAGTCGCCTCACATAAAATTGCACCTGAAAACACCGCCGCAGCAAATTTGTGCCAAGCGCATGACGCGTGCATCGGTCTATTTCATTAATCGTCATAACGACGACGTCAATCTGAATCCCTGTTGAAAGTCCAGCCATGCGCCCCAATCAACACTGGCATTTATTTTGTCTCGCCACCACCTGGTGGACATTGTTTTTTATAGTCGGTTTGCCCAGCCATTAATTTCAAACCACACCCGTTTGGAAAATTGTGGTGTTTGGTGAAATCTTGCCCGCTGTGGCGCTGATTTATTATGCATGGCGTCGCTGCGCGCGCGCCGAATCAATCGCTCAGGTGTGGCAACGAGCAGGCTGGATTGGGTTCTACATGACCGTGCCGTTATTCATCTATGATTATCTTTACCTCGCAGTACATCAAGAACTCGGCTGGTCGTTCCTGATCTCGCATTGGTACTTAAGCGCGTTCTATATTATTCCGTGGCTCTTGCTGCCGCCCATTGCGCTGATGGTTGCGCGCATGAAAACAGCCGCGCAGTCAGGCGATGGTGACAATGACGCTAATTAATTGAGATTGAAAGTCGCCATTTGGCGGGTGTTTCGGAGCAAAAGTGCTTGGAGATGCCCGCCAAATGGCGATCTAACAAATGGCGGCGCGAGCAGATTTTTGTTGTCAGTATTGCCGCGGCGATGCAATCATGATTGTGCAGGCACGCACCTTTACAAACTCTATTTTGCGTCATCATCACCATGCATGGCGCGCACTGCCCGGCGAGAATCAGAGTCGTCAGCTTGATTTTCAGACACAGTCTTCAAAAAATTAACGCCGATCCTTTGATTCTGATCCCTCAACATTACGTTGAGAGGGGCAAAGCCTACCCACCCTTGGACTAAGATGTGGCACCAAGTGTAAGATTCATGCATGCCAACCCTATTGCGAATAAGTGCATTTCGTTTTCACTTCTACTCAAATGAAGGAGACGAGCCTGCACACATACATGTTGATACAAAAGATGGCGAATGCAAGTTTTGGCTTGACCCTGTGCTGTTGGCGAAGAGCATCCAGGTTTCACCGAGTGATGTTCGTAAAATTGAAAAATTAGTATTCGAACATCGAGATTTTTTAATGGAGAAATACAATGAATTCCACCGCCGTTGAAAACGAAGTTTTAGCAACGCGCATATGGGTAAATGCGCGAACGGTATTTATTGAGCTCACCGACGGGCGACAAATTGGCTTTCCCGCTGATCGCTTTGATCGTTTGAGTGCCGCCACCAATGAACAGCTACAAAACGTGACCCTTCGTTTGAACGGCTACGCCATGCGTTGGGAAGAGTTAGACGAAGACATCACCGTAAAAGGCATTATTGCAGGGCATTTTCAGAGAGCGTTGTTGATTGCAGCTTAATGGCGCAGCAAAAACGATAATCGCTGTTTAGTGTTTCTGGATTAAACGTTCTCACTAAAAGTTTTCTCTAGCGGGCGTAGCGAATCAAAGGGAGTAGCGTGATTTATTCAGCGACAGTCGTCAAAATATTTAACGCCGACTACGCTCGTTGGCGCAGGCATTGCATGCTACGAATAGTTCGTAAATATGCGAATGGTTCACAGCCGCCCAAGCGTTGCATGAATCAGCGATCGCACAAAACTATTTGCAATCGTGCTCTTGGAGCCTCCCCACGGAATCAAACCATTGTTGCCGTACGCTCACCTAGGCATAGCAGTCGCATCGCGCGAAGAAGTGGATCGGTTGTGTGAACTCGCCATCTCCTGAGCCGCAGATTGAACAATTCATTGCGCATTACTCGCCTGAAATAGCGGCGCAGCTGCGAGAGGCGCGAGCCAGGCTGCGGGCTTTTTTTGATCGCGGCTTCGAGTTGGTATTTGACAACTACAACGCGCTTGTATTCGGTATCAGCCCAACCGAGCGTGCATCTTAAGCTTTCATTTCCATAGCGGCCTATCCAAAGTGGATCACGCTGTTTTTTCTTCATGGCGTACAACTACATGACCCGGAAGGCCTACTCGAAGGCAGCGGAAAACAGATTAGAAGCATTCGTCTCAAAACTGCCGCCGATATCAACAGGCCTGAGGTAGAAGCACTCATCGCTCAAGCTGTTCGCCGTCACGAATCAGCGCTTCATGCCGCACCGAAGATCACCACCGTTATCAAGATGATCGTTGCTAAACCGCGACCGCGTCGCCCAGTTTTCAAAGCTACGCCCGCAAAATCGCCGCCCTCGCCTAAACGCTTGCCAGCGCGGAAATGATGCTTCAACAATTCATCAAGCGGACAATTAAAGGGCAATGCCCTTCGCTGCCGCTCATATGTTGACATTCGTTTTCTATGGTGACATTAGGCACACGCTATGTTAGTGTGCGGAAATGAAACCATTTCGCTGGAATCACGACAAGAACGATGAATTGAAGGGTGAGCGGGGCATTTCCTTCGAGGAGGTGATTCTTGCTATTGAGGCAGACGGGTTGCTTGACATCGTACGACACCCTAACAGCGGCAAGTATCCGAACCAGCGCGTATTTATTGTCGCTTTGCATGGGTATGTATTGTTAGTGCCTTTTGTTGAAGAACCAGAGTATTACTTTCTGAAAACCATTATCCCGAGCCGGAAAGCCACCCGCGATTACCTGTTGGAGAAACCACGATGAAACGCCCTGACAAATTCGAGCAAGACATGCTGACGGCATACGAGGGCGGCGTATTGAAGTCTATCTCGCCGACTAAAGCCGACCTTACCAAGTTCAAGGCGGCCGCGTCGGCGACATTTATTAAAGAGCGCCGCGTCAATATTCGTATCTCGTCGCCAGATTTGATGGACATTCAGGCGCGCGCACTTGAGGAAGGGCTGCCGTATCAGACTTTTATCGCGAGCGTTTTGCACAAGTACGTCGCCGGTCGCCTTATCGAGAAGCCTTCGCGCCTGACATCACGCTCCAGCGGACGCGCCATCAAGCGGCGCGCCGTTTGACTTTACCTTTAACACCACGTTAGACGATTAGCCGCCACCCGCCATGCTCACCTCCGGAGCCCAAGCCCTCGTCATGGGTGGAGCACTCAGTGCCGCGGCTGCAGTGGCTCACCTCGCCTGTATCGTCATCGGCGCGCCTGCGTATCGGTTCATGGGTGCCGGCGAAAAGATGGCGCACGCTGTTGAGGCTCGAAAGCTCGGGCCTACGCTCATCACATTGGCAATCGCAGCCGTACTCCTTACTTGGGCTGCTTATGCGTTAGCGGGCGCAGGCGTCATTAGCGGCTTGCCATTCGCCAAGCTCATACTGTCTGCCATCTGTGCTGCGTACTTGGGCCGGGCGGTCGCATTTCCGCTTCTCAAGCCAGCCTTCCCCGAGAACTCTCAGACCTTCTGGCTTGTCTCTTCCGGCATTTGCCTTGTTATTGGGCTGGTGCACGTTTACGGCGTTGTTTTTCTATGGCCAGCGCTGTGACGCAACAGATCTCCATTCGTCGTTTCGAATCCGCCGAGTGGCGCACTTACAAAGCGCTCCGCTTGTGCTCGCTCGAAGATTCGCCCGATGCCTTCGCCAGCACGCTCGATAGGGAATTGGCACGACCTGACACCGTTTGGGCTGAGCGTCTGCAAAATGCGGTTGGTTCGGGCCAAAATTGTGTGCTGATTGCGGAGGTTGAAGGCACACCGTCAGGTTTAGTTTGGGCAAAGGTCGATGCAACTGATCCCGTTAGCGTTAACCTTTTTCAAATGTGGGTAACACCGGAAGCTCGCGGTCGCGGTGTGGGTAATGCGCTGCTGCAGGCAGCTCTGGATTGGGCAAGGCAATATGGCGCACGCAGTGTGAAGTTGGGCGTCACCTGTGGCGATACTGCTGCATTGCGGCTCTATCAGCGCGCCGGGTTCGTAGCATTGGGTGCAACTGAACCCATTCGCGAGGGCAATGCTGTGCTGATACAAAACATAGAGCTCGTATTTGCCAACAACGCTCTTGCAAACTAAACGGCGGCCGTGAATTTTTTTAAAAATCCGCGCGTTTTTATAATTTTCTAAATACTGACGACCAAAAATCGCCTTCAATCCCTCTTTATAAAAGAGGGAAGTATGTTGCGTGATCAACGCAACGATCACATCAATAATGTAGACAAACTCTAATGCGGGTGCGGCTATTCAGCCATTTTTGGCCCACAATGCCCGTCAATGCGCGTGTTTACCAAAGCGATAATTTTTGAGATCTAAATTTAATTCTGCAGACTTTGATGCTTTCCGCTGGCCTGATTTCTGATAGTTATTATCTATCGACTCCATTCGAACAAACGATTTTCAAAATAGGGAGCACGCCGCTAATATTGCGTTTGTCCCACCATCGACGCAAAAAGAGCAATAAATGCGCGTCTAATATTTTTTTGTACAAGCCAGCCTTTTGGCTGAGTTACAACGTCCCAATCAACACAAGCAAAACAAGTTCGCGTATCAATCGAGAATCGTTACCAAGGAAAACCCATGCTGACCGAAACAAAATGCCCATTCCCGAAAGCAGCACTCCACCCTAGCGTGGCGGGAGCTCGCACCAATGCAGATTGGTGGCCTCATCAATTGAACCTGAAGATATTGCAGCAGCATTCTGAATTATCAAACCCGATGGGCAAAACATTTAATTATGCCGAGGAGTTCAAGAGTCTCGACTTGCACGGTGTGGTACAAGACCTCCACGCCTTGATGACCGATTCGCAGGATTGGTGGCCTGCAGACTATGGGCACTATGGCCCGTTCTTTGTGCGCATGGCGTGGCACAGTGCAGGCACCTACCGCATCGCCGATGGCCGTGGCGGCGCGGGCTTCGGCACACAGAGATTTGCGCCACTCAATAGCTGGCCGGACAACGTAAACCTGGACAAGGCGCGCCGCCTGCTGTGGCCGATCAAGCAGAAGTACGGTCGCAAAATTTCCTGGGCCGATCTGATGGTTTTGACTGGCAACGTGGCAATGGAGTCAATGGGCTTCAAGACCGTCGGTTTCGCCGGCGGTCGGGCTGATACCTGGGAGCCGGGCGAGGAGATTTACTGGGGGCCTGAAGATACCTGGCTTGGCAACGAGCGCTACACTGGCGAGCGTGAGCTTGAGCAGCCTCTAGGTGCGGTGCAGATGGGCTTGATTTACGTGAACCCGCAAGGACCGGACGGCAACCCAGACCCCGTCGCGGCGGCGCGGGACATTCGTGAAACCTTCGCCCGCATGGCGATGAACGATTATGAAACCGTGGCGCTATGTGCCGGCGGCCATACATTCGGCAAAACCCACGGTGCTGATTCCGAGGACTACAAAGGTGCGGAGCCGGAAGGTGCTGATATTACCGAACAAGGTTTTGGCTGGACGAGCGGCTTTGGCAGCGGTAAAGGCGTTGACACCATCAGCAGTGGATTGGAAGGCGCGTGGACACCGACCCCTATCACTTGGGACAACAGCTACTTCGACACCCTGTTCGGCTATGAGTGGGAGCTATCCAAGAGCCCGGCTGGCGCGCATCAGTGGCGGCCTAAAAATGGCGCGGGTGCAGGCACCGTGCCAGATGCGCACGATTCATCAAAACGGCATGCACCATTCATGGCGACCACCGACCTCTCCTTGAGGATGGACCCGGCCTATGAGAAAATTTCGCGGCACTTCCATCAGAACCCGCAAGAGTTCGCCGATGCCTATGCCAAAGCCTGGTACAAACTCACGCACCGCGACATGGGGCCGATCACGCGCTACCTTGGCCCGCTCGTGCCGAAGGGTCAATTGATCTGGCAAGACCCAACTCCCGCTGTTGATCATGAACTGATCGGCGAGCAGGACATCGCGGCACTGAAGGCGACCGTTCTCGCATCCGGACTATCGATCTCGCAACTGGTCACAACCGCATGGGCATCGGCGGCAACCTTTCGTGGAAGTGATAAGCGCGGCGGTGCCAACGGCGCACGTATTCGCTTGGCACCGCAGAAAGATTGGGAAGCGAACCAGCCTGCCGAACTGGCCGTGGTGCTGCAAGTCCTGGAAAACATCCAGCAGGATTTCAACCGACTACAGTCAGGCAACAAAAAAATCTCGCTGGCTGATTTGATCGTGCTGGGTGGTGCTGCCGCCGTTGAGGCCGCGGCCAAGAAAGCGGGACATGACGTGACGGTGCCGTTCATTCCGGGACGCACTGATGCTTCACAAGAACAGACCGATGTGCATTCGTTCGCCGTGCTGGAACCATCAGCCGACGGCTTCCGCAATTTCATGAAGAAGCAACATTCCAGACCTGCGGCTGAGCTGCTGATTGATCGCGCCAACCTGATGACGCTGACCGCGCCGGAAATGACGGTGCTGATCGGCGGCATGCGGGTGTTGAATACTAACGTCGGGCAAGCCCAGCACGGCGTTCTTACTCAGCGTGCCGAAGCCCTGACAAATGATTTCTTCGTAAACCTGCTCGATATGAGCACGAAGTGGCAGCAGTCAATCACCGCAGATGGCGTGCTGGAAGGACGCGATCGAACAACAGGCGAAGTTAAGTGGACCGCAACGGTGGTTGATCTCATCTTCGGCTCAAACTCACAGCTTCGCGCCATTGCGGAGGTGTATGCGTGCAGTGATTCCCAGCCGGTATTTGTGAGTGATTTTGTAGCGGCCTGGAATAAAGTGATGAGTCTTGATCGTTTTGATTTGGCTTGATTTAAACAACGTAGTGAATAGGCGCGAATTATTTTACAAAAACTAATTCGCGCCGCTTGCCGGAATTGTTTAATGCTAAACGACCAAAATCTTTCTCAATCCTTCTTTGGAAAAGACGGAAGTGAAGCATGCCGTGATCACGGTATGTTTTTATATTCGCACTATTAATTTATTAAAACTCTAGAACTGGCGCGCTTTCTTAGCCATTTTTGGCTTATAAAGTCCGTCTATGCTGGAGTTTGCTACAGCGGTTGGTGCTGCCGTCGATATTCAAAGCGCTTCATATCGAGGTAGGCGCGCTGCTCTATTTCGTGTAACTGGCGCGGGTAGCGTTCAGATGCGGCGAACCATTCCGCAATGCGTTTTTCGAATTGTGCGGCGCGTGGCAACGCCAGCGCATCCAGATACGCTTCAACCGCGAGGTGATAGCGCATCGTATTGCGCTCGACCAAACCGAGCATGCCGTCGATGTAAGTTGGCTGACCATCCGATTCCTGGCCGGTGATAGTGAAACCTACTTTGTTTTGACCAATGGTTGCCAGATAGGCTTTCATCACCAGCTTGCTGCTGATGCCAAATCCATACGCGTATGACAAATGGACAAAAGTGGTATCCGCATTGATCGGCACGGCTTCCAGCACGATGCGATAGTTATGCGTACCGAGCGGCCCGGATTCGGCTGACATCACCACTTGCAGAAAATCAGCTTTGCGCTGCACGGCGCGCCAGTCGAAGATCAAGCGGAAAGAGTCAGCCAGCGGCTGATCAAATTTCTTGCCGACATTCAATAGCAATACTGCGCTATCACCGTCAGGCACCGTGCTGCCAGCATGGTCGTCCTGAATGCGGCAATACTTGGTGTTGAGATGCAGTATCAAAATTTCGCACCACGACTGGGCGCTGCCCAGCGACGCGTTCACGATTGCAAAAGGATGCTTGGTCACCGCATAAATCTCACCCTTGATATCGCTGGATCCTTGCCGGGATTCGATCACCAGCGGACGCTTGAACGGACTGTTGGCGAGTTTGGTGCGTAACGCTTCGTAGCGCTGCCGTAACTGCGCCGCAGATGTTGATGCGGGTATTGATACGGACGTGGATGCCACATCATCCGCAGCTGCTGCAGCGCTACCCACTATAGTGGTTAGCATCACCGTGCCCAGGATGCTCCACACAGTCACCGCAAAAAATTTTCGCATCTTGCCCAAACACCGAAAATAAATCATAACCAGTAAGCCCACAATCGCGCTGCCGTTTCTTTTATCCGTTTCACAAGCCCGCGCTGGCGCCATTGCTCGAGCGTGATTTCATCAGACCCCGCCAGATCCTTGTTGAACATGGCATTCATTTGAGCGCCAAAATCAGTGCCCAGCACGACCGCATTAAGCTCATCGTTATGCAAAAAACTGCGCCAGTCCAAATTGGTTGAGCCTACCGTGGACCAGACCCCATCAATCAACACCGTTTTCGAATGCAGCAATTTTTCGCGGCGCTCATAAATTTTGATGCCGTGTTCCAAGAGGCCCGCATAGTACGAACGCCCCGCATGGAACACCAAGCCAGAATCGGTTTGGCTGGGCAGGATAACCTTCACATCCACCCCGCGCTTGACGGCAATTTTTAGCGCATCGAGCAATTGCGGATCGGGGACAAAATAAGCAATAGTCAAATAAATGGCGGTTTCTGCGCTGTTGATAGCCGAGATCAAGGTGGTGTACATCTGCGGCGCAGCATCATCTGAAGAGCTGCCGATTGCACGAATAACTTCTCCGCCCTGATTATTGATTAACGGAAAATATTTTTTATCAGCCAGCGCAGCACCCTTCTGCTTCGTCCAGGTCTGAATAAAAAGTTTCTGGAAATTCGCCACGACCGGGCCAGCGATTAGCATGTCGGTATCACGCCAAGGCACTTTCGGTGCGTCCGCTTTCTGTGGATCAACCTTGGGTGAGGCGCGGCGGCCGAACGATCCGCCTGAATAAACCGCGCTGATATTGATACCGCCCAGAAACGCGGTATGGCCATCAATAATGAGCAGCTTGCGATGATCGCGCTGATTGATCTGCCAGCCGTTTTTCGCCATGAGCGGGTTCACAGGATTAAATTCCAGCACATTAATGCCGTTTTCTTTTAAGTGATCAAAAAATGCGCGTGGCGTATTCACCGAGCCCACGCTGTCGTAAATCAGATTGACTTGAACACCGGCACGCTGCTTATCAATCAGCACCTTGGAAAAATCGCGCCCGATCTCATCATCCTCAATAATATAAGTCTCCATATTGATGTGATCTTTTGCTTGCGAAATCGCCGCAAACATCGCCTTATAAGTAGCGGGGCCATCCTGCAATAGCGCCACACGATTGCCCACCACCAGACGAGTAGGCGCGATGGATTCTTCCAGCGCAAGATGCCGCTCAAAAATATTGGTTTCAGGACCACGGCGGCTTAATTTTTCTAATACTGATTTACTCTGCTGAGGCGACAGAATTCCCCTCGAACCTTCAAGTTGCAGTGGCTGGGTGGCCTCAACCGGGCTTTCGACTTTGGGTAAAGCGCTGCAGCTGACGACCATCAGCAAACTCAGCGCAGCCACAGCGCAAGTTAATTTTGAAAGGCAGCTGACAGACCGTATCAAATTTTTCAGATTACCTCCGTCGGACAATAGTATTTTAAATTATAGCTTACACAAGCAGCAATCCATGCGAGTTACTCACTCTAAACAAAGGGATGTTTGTCCTACAGAATGCAATGGCTGTTTTGCTGCACCATTCAAACATTCAAGCACGTTATTGCCATGCTTGAAAATTTTAACGGGAGAAATATTTGTCCCCATCAGGTATGTCGTCAACAGCGTCGGCAACACAGATTACCGGCACAACTCAACCGGCTTGGCGATTGAGCTTTAATTGCCGATAGCCACTGGTTTGATGGAAGACTCATGCGCAGTGCAGCGAATCGCTGCTATTGCGCGCCCATATGCAGGTTGCCAGCGAAGAGGAAGCATGTATGCGGTGCGCAATCGCGTCACGCTTTATTGCTGCGTGCGCCTTAGCAACAAACCTTGCGGTGATGATGCCCACATGAATCTCAGAAATTTTGTTTGACCCAATACCCGATGCTCCTTGTAAATCATCAAACGTAAAATTTAAAACTCAAAACACAAGCACGTTCATTTCAATAAAACATAAAAAAATGAAACCTCCGTCTTCGTCGAAACAGATTGTAACGATTGCACTGTTGGGCAATTTATTGGTTGCCGTCACCAAAGCAGGTGCTGCGATGTGGACGGGCAGTTCAGCCATGCTGAGTGAAGCGGTTCATTCATTTGTGGATACCGGTAATCAGGTACTACTGCTTTACGGCATGCGACAAGCTGCGCAGCGTGCTGATCCTGAGCATCCGATTGGTTATGGTCGCGAACTTTATTTTTGGAGCTTCATCGTTGCACTCATGGTCTTTGCGCTCGGCGCCGGGGTATCGATCTATGAAGGCATCACGCATATCCAGAACCCTGAGCCGATCAACGACCCCGTAGTGGTTTACATCGTGCTGGGGCTAGCCTTCATATTTGAAGGTGCTTCATGGTTCGCTTCGCTTCGGCAGTTCAACGCAGAAAAAGGCTCGCGTGGATTCTATGCGGCCTTCCGCCACAGTAAAGACCCGCCTATGTTTATGGTGCTGTTCGAAGACAGTGCGGCGTTGATCGGAATTTTTATTGCCGCGATCGGCACCGTTGCCGCCACCACTTTCGACAACCCTGTCTACGATGGTGTGGCGTCGATTTTAATTGGCTTGGTGCTGGCAGGCACGGCTGTCTTACTCGCTCGCGAAAGTAAAAGTCTGCTGATTGGTGAACGTGCGGATAGCAAGCTGAGCGACTCGATTATGCATATTGCGGAAGAAGCAAGCGCGGTGTCGCGGGCCAATGGTGTACTGACAGTACAGCTTGCGCCGGATCAGATTCTCGCGGCGCTGAGCCTTGAATTCGCCGACGATTTTAAAACCCCGCAAATTGAAGACGCGGTGGTCGATATTGAACGCCGGGTACGCTTGGCGCACCCTGAAATCGTGACCCTGTTTATCAAACCTCAAACCGCCGCTGCCTTTAAAGACAATGTGCGAAAACGGTTCGGTGAGCTGCTGCCTGAAACAGACACCACGGTTCCGGTTGTACATGATCTGCAGGTGCGCATGCCTTGAGCTGTCCAAAACACGATTTCGGTACGCTGCCGCACAGACAGCAAAACGCGGCGACATTTAGCCTCTTCATGTTTTGAAGCTTGCGGTGGCGTATTCAAGTGTGCGTGGCATACTCGCAATAATGGTCAGAACCGGTTCAATTCACACTTGGTTCATACCGCGCACAAGCAGCTCATAACCAGTCCGCATAAATTTGTCATCCTCACCATTACTGAACAACTGCCATGTCAAGGTCTGCAACCGACGCGCTATTAAATCCTCCCCCGACTGTTGCTCTTGCCAGCATCACCCAGCAAGCGCCCCAGGAGTGGGCGCTTTCGGGCAATTGGACGGTGCGCGGGCTGGGCGCGATGCCACAACAGCTTGATACACAGGATTGCGCAGCAGGCGAGGTTGTTTTGCACGGCGGCCAACTCGATATGCTTGATAGCGCTGGGGCTTGTGTATTGCAGCGCTGGCTAAAGCGCCATAATGCGAATGCCAGCCTGCGCGACTGGCCGCCGCGTTTAGAAAAACTCA
>Ga0209511_1003081_pt1 | contig 12982 bp, 11 predicted proteins | sample SSSSmetaG_FD_184141 | JGI IMG/M metagenome (GOLD analysis project Ga0209511, IMG submission 184141) | Glacier valley bacterial and archeal communities from Borup Fiord, Nunavut, Canada, to study Microbial Dark Matter (Phase II) - ​SSSS... | ecosystem: Environmental > Aquatic > Freshwater > Ice >... | reverse complement strand
GGTTTTTGAAATTGATCAATAATAACCAATATCCCATACAGATGATCTGGGCAGGTAAACCCTATCCTGAGGATACTGAAGGAATTGATCTTTTCAACCAAATCATTACCAAGGTTAAGCCATTGGCCAATTGCGCCGTGCTGACCGGTTATGAACTTGAATTATCGGCTTGTTTAAAAAAAGGTGCCGATCTCTGGCTGAACAATCCAAGAATGTACCATGAAGCTTCAGGTACCAGCGGAATGACAGCCGCAATGAATGGCGCCGTAAATTTATCAATGCCGGACGGCTGGGTACCGGAATTTGCAAAGGATGGGGAGAATTGTTTTCTGATCACACCCGCAAATCAAGAAAAGCCAACTGATCAAAAAGACAGCATTGAAAATAGTAACCTGATGGAAATAATTGAACGCACTGTGTTACCTACATATTATAGGGATCATAAAAAATGGTTTAATATCCTTAAACAAGCTGCTAGTGATGTTGATCCGGAATTTGAATCGGCCAGGCTAGCCAGGCAATATTATGAATTGATGTATAAAGTCTCAATGCCGGAAGAAACTAAGTAGCGAATGCAATTATCCCTTGAGTGATTTTATAGGTGCATATCAGTATCTAATAATCGATTAAAGGATGATTTTTAATTTTATTGAACTTAATTAGGACCGCAGATGCGGTATCCTATTTTAACAACGGATTACGACGGTACAATTGCTGAGAATGAACGCATTTCCGGGACAAGGTTGGATGTCTTGAACAGGCTTAAAGGAACCGGAAGATACCCCATTTTGGTCACCGGCAGCGAACTGAACCAGTTCCAGGTTATCTTTCCTGAGTAAACCCTATTTGACTTGAACGTAGCTGAAAATAGTGCGTTAGTATATAATCCGTCAACCCTCAAAAAGATATTGCTTAGAGAACGATTGCCGGATTCTTTTATCCAGGCTTTAAAAGATCAGGCAATTCCGCTTTCAGGTGGCCAAGTTAGTTTAGCAACCTGGTAATTCCACCAGGATTTTGTTTCTGAAACGATTAAAGTAGCTCTTTAGGAATACCAGGTGATCTTGAACAAAGAGGCAATAGTAATTCTGCCTCCCGGCGTAGTTACTCTTGCATAGCTCCAATTGCCACCTCCTGATTCAATGAATGCCCTATTTTTTTTCTCAGCAATAATTCCAATGGCAAATTGTAATGTTTCGCAATCTAATAGCCTGCAGACCCCGCCTTGCGGTATTGCAAGTACAACTCTGCGTTCTGTGTTGCATTTTCCCAACTTTTTTTGACTCGGCTAAGAGTTCAATTACTTTTAATAGTACTATAGTTATTTGTTTTTAGAAATTGTTTATTTACTTTTTGATTGCCTTTTTTTTGCGGGAACTTTAGTTCCTGCTTCTTTGGCTTCACTTATACCGATGGCTATTGCCTGTTTGCGAATTTTTACTTTTCCGCCTTGACCGCCTTTACCCGATTTTAATTCTCCATTCTTAAATTCATGCATTACCTCTCCAATTTTGTCCTGAGCCTTTTTGGAATATTTAACCATAGTGGTAAGTTTTTATAATTAGTAATAATAGATTAATAGTACCCTGAAGCAATCTGAACAAATTTGCACATCATTCAGGATTAGTAAAATGATGCTCGACATATCTATATATGACTAAAAACACAAAAGTCTATAAAAGCTACCCGGTGTCTTTACCAAATCAAGAGCATTCCTTTTACATATTACAATTAAGTGTATCCGTTCGGCCAACCCATATTGATTTGATCTATATGCCTTGACTGAACGGATAGAGTTAATCTGTAAGGTACGACCAAGTACACCCTTGATAGATGCAGAAGTGCCTTTGCAGTTTAATTAAGCGTTTTTGTTATGACCCAGTTCTGAGGGAGTAATTCTTTTAGTGACTGGTACTTCTTAAAATACGGCAGGCGCAGAAGAATATCTTTCAACCAGGCGGCAGGATTTACCCCCTGTTTCTTGCAGGTGCCCATAAAAGTGTAAAGCATTGCAGCTCTTTCGCCACCTTCATGCGAGCCGAAGAACATGAAGTTCTTTTTACCAATGGCTGACGGCCTGATAGCATTTTTAGCTTCGTTATTGTCGATTGCCAGTCTTCCATCGGTGGTGTAATGGATCAGTCCCGGCCAGAGTTTCAATGTGTACTGGGCAGCTTTGTAGACTGGATTGGTTGGATTCAGCACCTGCATTCGCGTAATCAGCCATTCCTTCATTTCGGTCAGCACGGGCACACTTTTCTCCTGACGCAAGGCTGTAAACTGCTCGGCTGCAAGGTTACCTTCCCGGGCCAGACGTTCGACATCATAGAGTGCGCCAATGAAGGTCAGCCCCGTTTCGGCGTTCACCGCATCTGCAGACTTACTTTCGAAAAAAAGTCTTCTTACATGTGCCCAACAGTGTATTAGCTTGACATTTTCATCATCCTGGAAGACAGATTGGTATACTGAATACCCGTCGCATTGAATCGTGCCTTTATAATCAGGGAGTGCCAGTTTCAGGTTTTCTTTCCCCCGCCCGGGCTGGTAGTCGAAATAGACATACCCGTCTTGCGGATCCAGAAAGACCCATAAACACCCTCGGTGAGTAGTTCCCTTCTTGCTTTTATCCAGTACTTTCACCGGCGTTTCGTAGGCTTTTAAGACCGGGGCTCCCCGAATTTTACCTCCTATCAACGTATATAGTGGGCTTAATAACTTGCAGGTTTCTGTCAGCCATTCATTAAGCGTTGCCGGTGAAAGGGTAATGCCGTCACGTTTGTACCGCTCAATCTGGCGGTAGAGTGGTATGGCATCAACGTACTTCTCAACTACCATCTGTGTAAGTAACCCGGCTCCCGCCATGGCTTTATGAATCGGGCGTAGCGGCAGCGGTGCAATGATAACACCCTGACCATTCTTACGGGCATATTTGGGCCTTACCAGCTCACGGACATACAAAGAGCCCGGACGATATTCCAGCTCCTGGGTGACTTCTTCGCCAATTTTATGGTATTCTTCGGTAAGGCCTGCGGGCTCGATAATTTCACGCTCCCTGGGCAGGTGCGCAGGAAAGGTCATCCGTCCCGGATGCGCTACTTTCACGGCCTTATCTGCCGGCTTATTTCGCTGGTAGCTGACCGTGTCCGGTTCGGTGACAGGGGCTGCCGCCGGCTCCACTTCCAGTAAGGTAAGCTGTACTGCGTTAACACTTACTGCAGGCACGAACCACTCAGACCGGGAGCCATAGATCAGCCGCTTGAGCTGCTCCAATTCCTGATGCATGCGCAGCATATGGTAGACCATATCTTCTCGGGAGAGTGCGCTAAGTGCTTCAGCAGTAGGAATCATGACTCTAAAATACCCGTTTACAGGTATATCAAAGGCATATTTTTTTCCACATTTATGGAAAACAATATCGCTTGCGGTGCCGGATACTTTCCAGCTGAATGCCTTTCAGTATCCAGTTAAGTTCATCGGAACTAGTTAAAATAGCCTGGCCAGACGGCTCTTTCTGGGGGAATTCGAAGGTGCCCCGTTCTAGCCGTTTCAGGTACAGCGCATAGCCGTCACCCTCAAATAATAAGAGCTTGATCTGTCGTCGTCTCCGGCATAGAAAGATGAAGATCTCGCCGCTCATAGGATCCCTGTTCATTTCTGCACGCACAATACCCGACAGGCTATCAATCCCGCGGCGCATATCGCAGATACCCGGATATAAATAGTACCGAACGGTACTAGCCAGGAACAGCATCTTAACTTAGTAATACCTTTAGAAATGACGCCTGAACAGGGCTGTTAAACTGTATCCTGGCGCCACCTGGAAAAATAACTTCTACAGGGGCAGAATCAGGCGTAGCCGGTTGTTTAGGGGAAAGTTGTAGCGGAATAAAGCCCGCTACGCTGGCACTTACACTTTTCTGCTTTTTAGCTGCGTAATATGACCGGTAGTCTTTTAAAACTTCATAAAATCTCCAGGTCGGGATATCATATTTCTTGCAGAAAGCAACCTGGGTAGAGCCACAGGCTTCCCAACTTTCAATCCATTCAAATTCGGGAAGTAAGGAAGCTGATCTTTTCATGATGAAAGGAATTAGTCTTCCAAAAATCAACCACTAAAACCATTATTCAAATATGTAGTTGCTCGTTGGCTTACGTATTTGTTTGGTAAGCCTATCCGCTGACTATTAGACTCCATTGCTACTCTTTTGTGCCACGAGCGCTGGGTTACTGGTTTCGTAATTAATGGCATCCAGCTGATAGGTAAAAGGTTACAGCGCACTGTAACTTGGCCTTTTGACGCGTTGATTAAAAGACAAGCGGAACACATGGGAAGCAGCGGGTAAATAAAATGTCATAAACCGCCGGCAATAGATTTAGATAAGAGGAGTCAGGCTTAATAAGGCGATGATCAGTATTATCCGTAGAAATGCCTTTGATTTTACTGTGCCCTGCACGCAGACCAATCTGCCAGCCCAATTTGCCGTAATTTTTTGACAGGTTAAAGTAGGCGGCGTTTACATACGCCTTATACAAAAAACAATTACAGCAAGGGTTTGCGTCAGTTGAATTGATTTAAAACTTAATGGTTCAGATGTTGTAAAAATTATACCTAAAATTATGTTACCGGCAATTCCCGGGAGATTAAGACTATCTATATTTATTCCAGACCAAATCGAACTAAATGAAAAGAGTATTTATTCTCGGCGGTTATTAAATATAGGATTTCATCATGCTACCCGGTTATTGAAGATTTTAAGCGAATAATATCATTATAAGCTTGGATTAAACGTTGAATAGAACAAAGCGGGCCTTTTGTCGAACCTTATTTCATAGGCTACTCCTGTATTCAATTTAACGGTCATCAACAATTAATGCAAATACTTAGATTACATAGCTTTACACTTATAATACTGTTAGCAGGGAGTAATTTAAACCTTTGTTTCGGACAAGGCTTAAACAAACTTCAAGTAGACAGTCTTGCGACAAAAGACCTTCGGTTATTTAAAGTTTCTGGATTGGCAATCGGTATTATCAAAGACGGAAAACTTGTATATAAAAAGGGTTTTGGAGTAAACTCGGTAATAATCAATGAAAAAACAAATTCAAACACTTTGTTTAGAATTGCTTCTAATACCAAGGCTTTCACCGCTGCAGCATTAGGCATTTTGGTTGATGATGGTAAGATAAAATAGGATGATAGGGTTACCGTATATATACCAGAATTTAAAATGTATGATGCGTATGCAACGAGAGAAATGACAATTCGCAATCTGCTAATTCACCATAGCGGATTAGCTACCGGAGCAGATGACCTTAGGCATGATTCTGACTCCACAAATTTTACCATAAAGGATATTATTTATAAAATACGGTATAGTTAACCAACCTATTCTTTTAGAAGTAAATTTGCATATGACAATAACTTATACCTGGTTGCAGGCGAAGTAATTACCCGGGTTTCTAAAATGACGTGGGAGAAATTTATTTAAGAGCGGATTCTAAGGCCTTTAAAAATGGATCAGAGTTCGGCAACACCACTTTTGAGCTTCGGTCCGCCACACCTGTGAGTGGGTTCAATTATGATGGTATGAATTTCAAACGGAAATTATTTTAATACCTAGCTTAGCTAAAAAGTTAAAAATAAAGTCAAGCGCGCAAATAAAATAAAAAAACCTCGTAAGTACGGTTGTACCTGCGAGGTTGATGTACCTAGAGCGGGAATCGAACCCGCACGACCTTTAAGGGTCACAGGATTTTAAGTCCTGCGTGTCTACCAGTTCCACCATCCAGGCATCGAAAAAGATCGAAAGAAAATGGAAATGATTGGAGCGAAAGACGGGATTCGAACCCGCGACCCCGACCTTGGCAAGGTCGTGCTCTACCAACTGAGCTACTTTCGCAATTTATAATACCCTTTCAAGTCACGCTATCACCCTTTCGGGATTGCAAATATAGAAAAAGGAATCAATCTCAAAAACAATTCTCATAGGTTTCTTAAAACAAAAGCTTATCGTCAAGAAGAATAACTACAACTAGCTTTGTTTGACTGATGTAAAAATCAATTTATTTTAAATTTCTTTTTATTCTGCCCAGTGATGTCTGTTTTCAAGCCTGTCCCACACTAATTCTGGCTCATAACCCAAGCCAATCACATATTTAGCGATGGTATGCTTCTTTAGTAAATCATTTTGAATGGCTGTCATTTCAGTTTTCTTTATAACAATCTGATTAAGTTTATGCAAATAATCTTCGTTGTTTATCTCTGCCAGGCCTTCGTTCACCAATTTTTCTGACAGACCCTTTCTTGACAGTCCTTGTTTAATTTTTACCTTGCCCCAATTTTTCATCCTGAATTTACCCAGTGCATAAGATTTGGCAAATCGCGATTCATCGAGGTAATTAGTTGCTAGCAGTGAATGAATAATTGTGTCAAAATGTTCATTATCTACTTCCCACTCTTGCAGTTTATGTAAGACCTCAAGTTTGCTTCTCTCCTGATAAGCGCAGTAATGTTGTGATTTTATGAGTGCGGTATGTTCTTCCATGTTATTCAAACGGGTTAATAGAATTCTTGTTTAAAAGGAATTGTGTCTGGTTCGACCTGAACTATCTTAATTATATTGCAAACATCGGATTTCTGTTTTAATTAAAATAGCATCTTAGGTCACTTGATTAACAAATCTGTCTGATGCCAGGCAGGATGCTTTTTATTAGGCTTTATTTTAAAGATATTTGAGCAGCCCATATGACCCATAACCAGTATTCGATTTCAAAGGTTGCCAATATCATTCAGTCAGATTCAATTTTCTCTGATTCAGAATCTTATATTCAGTTCCTGGTTACCGATAGCCGCAGAATTATTGATGCATCGACGTCACTCTTTTTTGCATTACAGGGAAAGCAAGACGGGCATACTTTTATTCCAGCGCTTTATGTATTAGGTCTTAGAAATTTTGTAATTGCTGAAAATTCTGCACTTGATCTTAGTCAATTTCCGGGCTCAAATTTCTTACGCGTTAAATCTACACTTACCAGCTTCCAGTTACTTGTTAAAACGCACCGTGAAAAGTTTAAGTATCCTGTTATAGGTATAACAGGTAGCAATGGCAAAACAATTGTCAAAGAATGGCTTTACCAACTACTTTCTCCAGATAAACATATTGTCAGAAGCCCTAAGAGTTTTAACTCTCAGATTGGGGTTCCTTTATCAGTTTGGCAGATGTCTGATGAGTATAATCTGGGTATTTTTGAAGCAGGTATTTCACAACCTGAAGAAATGTGCCGTCTGCGGTCAATCATACAGCCAGATATTGGCATTCTAACCAATATTGGTACTGCCCATGATATGGGATTTGAAAGCAGGCAGGAAAAAATTAAAGAAAAGCTGGTACTTTTTGAAAAGGCTGGTGTTCTAATCTACTCACGTGATTATGTAAATGTAGATTTTGCCAGAAATACATTTACCTGGTCATTTTTAAAAGATGCTGATCTGAGAATTCTGGACTTTGAGCCACATTTATTCAATACTACCATTAACGCCCGTTACCAGGGTAAATCAATTAGCATAGAGATTCCGTTTACCGATAAGGCATCTGTTGAAAATGCAGTTATCTGCTGGTGTACGCTACTTTATATGGGATACCAGCAGGAAACGATCAGGACCCGCATGCTGATGCTCTCGCCGATAGCCATGAGGCTTGAATTAAAGCAGGCCGTTAATAACTGTTCACTGATCAATGACAGTTATAATTTTGATCTGCCGTCACTCACTATTGCCCTTGATTTCTTAAACCAGCAGCAGCAACATATAAAGAAAACTGTCATTCTCTCAGATATGCTTCAAACCGGTATACCCGAGCGTGAGCTTTATGAAGAGCTGGCTTTCTTGCTGAGGTCTAAAAATATTAACCGACTGATTGGTATTGGTGAAGCTATTTCACGCCATGCTGATCTTTTTTTGCAAGAGAAACAATTCTTTAAAAATACCGATGACTTTATAAAAGTATTCGATAATTTTCAATTTCAGAATGAGTCAATCTTACTTAAAGGTGCTCGCATTTTTGAATTTGAGCGCATCTCAAGGCTTTTTGAACGCAAGGTTCATGATACAGTGCTTGAGATAAACCTAAATGCGATTATTCATAACTATAATTTTTATAAAAGTAAGCTCAAAACAGGCACCCGTATTATGGCTATGGTAAAGGCTTTCTCATATGGCAGTGGAAGTTTTGAAGTAGCTAGCATTCTTCAGTATCATCGGGTAGATTACCTGGCTGTTGCCTATGTCGATGAGGGAATTTCACTGCGCAATGCTGGTATTGAAACTCCGATCCTGGTCTTAAATCCAGAAGTGTCAACCTTTACTTCCCTGATAAAATACAACCTTGAACCAGAGATTTATTCAATGCGGATTCTGAAAGAATTTGTCTCTTTTTTAGTTGCATCAAGAATCAAGATTTTTTCTGTGCAGCTTAAGCTTGATACCGGTATGCACAGACTAGGCTTTAACCCGGGAGATGTCGATGAACTGATCAAGTTCTTACTGGCGAACCGTGTTATTGATGTTAAAGGCATCTTTTCTCACCTTGCCGGTAGCGAAGATTCAGTAGAAGATATGTATACCATCTCTCAAATTAACCTTTTTACATCCTGTTCTGATAAAATCATTGCAGAACTAGGTTATCCTGTAATCAGGCATATTAGCAATACTGCAGCAATCAGCCGTTTTCCCCAGGCCCAGTTTGAAATGGTTAGGCTTGGTATTGGGCTTTACGGTTTGGCAGGGGGAAAAGATAAAAATGAGCTCCAGCATGTCGGCACTTTAAAAACTGCTATCTCCCAGCTCAGAGATCTGAAGGCTGGAGACTGTGTGGGGTATAATAGAAAAGGAGTACTAACCCGTGATTCACGTATAGCAACCGTTAAAATAGGGTATGCTGACGGATACCGGCGGGCGCTTGGCAATGGGGTTAATTACATGCTTGTCAGGGGACAGATGGCTCCGGTAATTGGTAATGTATGTATGGATATGGTCATGTTAGACGTGACTGATATTGAATGTATGGAAACTGATGAAGTGATCGTATTCAATGAGCAGTTAAAAGTCGAGCATCTGGCTGATTTACTTGAAACCAATGAATATGAGGTTATCACCAATATTTCCCAGCGCGTTAAGCGGGTATATTATTATGAATAACCAGAAATAAAGCTTCATTGTACAGAACTAAAGAAGTACTAAAAATAATTAGAAGTTACGCTATAATGTATTTAAATGTAACTAATCAGAAGTTGGGTTTCAGCGTATATTTATCGTAAAAGCGAACGATATGATTGACTGCTTCTTCAGCGGTGTCAACTATTCTGAATAGATTCAGGTCTTCTTCATGAATATTTCCTTCCATTTCCTGCATACTTGCTTTCATCCAGTCGATAAGTCCTTTCCAATAAGCAGACCCAACAAAAACAATTGGAAACCGGGCTATTTTTTCTGTCTGAATCAGCGTCATTGCCTCGAACAGTTCATCCATCGTACCAAAGCCACCCGGCAAAATAATAAAACCTTGTGAATATTTGATAAACATCACCTTACGCACAAAAAAGTAGTCGTAGGTCATCAGCTTATCTTTATCAATATACGGGTTACTATACTGCTCGAAAGGTAAGTCAATATTCAGGCCTACAGATTTGCCCCCAGTTTCATTTGCTCCTTTATTAGCAGCCTCCATAATACCTGGTCCACCACCAGTAATAACGCCATACCCACTTCTTGTCAGCAAACGCCCCACTTCTGTAGCTAAATTATAATATGGGCTGTCAGGGCGCGTACGTGCTGACCCAAATACCGATACACAGGGCCCAATGCGGCCTAATTTTTCAAAGCCTTCAACGAATTCAGCCATGATCTTGAAGATCTGCCAGCTATCGGTAACCTTTATTTCCTGCCAGTCTTTATTTTCAAAAGCAGCTCTTATCTTTTCTTCTCCGTAAATCATAACAGGGGTATATGCCAGAACGCAATCAGGTTTTTAGCGATCCAATTGATTATTAAACGCGGATAAAATTTTCTTGTTTCCTGCTGAAGATGAATAAGCCAGCAAAAGTAAGTAAGGCATTGTAAATGATGACTTCAGTGCCAAAACCATTATTAAACAAGGCTGTAAAGTAGGTAAAACCATGTGTGCTGGCCAATGTTGCCACCGTTATCTTGGCTGTACCCATTTCTATAGAATGGTAGGCGGCTATCATTGAAATGGTGACAATAATTAAAGCGCTGATTACCGCAATATAAGGAACAAGTTTATCGGTAATGCTTCTTTTTACCAGTAAGCCAAAAGCATACATGGCAATGAGCGGCCCATAGGTATAAGAGCCTATAGCATAAACAATGGTGATAACAGAATTCTGTGAGCCTTTAAACAAGAAGATGATCAGCAGAAACGATAAAAGACTGAAACCAAAATGTACCTGTTGACGCAGGCGTACCCGGCTCGGATCAGCAGCATCAAAATTCAGAATATCTATGCAAAAACTAGTTGTCAGTGCTGTTAATGCACTATCGGCTGAGGCAAATGAAATGGCTACCAGTCCAACCACAAAAATAAGGGCCCCAAAAGAACTGAAATAATGTGTCGCAACCTCACCAAAGGCCAGATCTGGGCGGGCAACTTTAATTCCTTTTAACTGCATATAATAGGCAATAAATGCTCCCAGGGTTAGAAAGAGCAGGTTCACAACCAGCGAAATAGCACTGAAGCTGAGCATATTTTTCTGGGCATCATCAATATTTTTGATACTCAGATTTTTTTGCATAAGATCCTGATCTAGCCCTGTCATACCGACGCAAATAAAAATTCCCGATAAAAAATTCTTCCAGAATCCACCTGCTCCACTGGTGAATATTGCTGTATAACCCTGACTGTTTACTTCACTTGCAATCGTTGAAAGGGGTTGATGCAGGGCTTTGCTTATTTCCCAGATGCAGACAAAAACGGCCAGAATCATCACACTTGTTTGTATAGTATCTGTGTAAACGATTGTTTTTACCCCACCCTTAACCGTGTATACAAAAATCAATACTATAATAAAGGCCACGCTGACTTCAAACGGGATACCCAGACTCTTAAATACCAGATCGTTCAATACTTCTACGACCAGGTAAAGTCGGGCTGCAGCACCGAGTGTACGGGCCAAAAGGAAGTAAAAAGAGCCAACCTTATGACTGTTTGTACCAAACCGTAGGTCCAGATAGGTATAAATTGAAGTCAGATTCAGCCGGTAATACATCGGTAATAACACGAAGGCAATAATCTGGTACCCGACTGTCAGGCCCAGAACAAACTGCAGGTAGCTGAATTTTGAAGCTGCCACCATGCCAGTCACTGAAATAAAGGTTACCCCAGAAATTGACGTCCCGATCATGCCAAAGGCAACTAAAGGCCATGGCGACTTTTTATTACCCAGGTAAAACGAAAGGCTATCAGCTTTTCGGGTAGTATACCAGGTAATGATCGAGATTAATATGAAGTAACCAAGCAGGTAATATAAGATAGATAGAGGCTGCATGAATTTGCTTATCCTGCTATTTAGGATAATTTTTTAGTTTTACAAAATGAACTATTCTTCCAGATTGCTGGAAAACGCAGTAGATGAATTCGCCCGGTTGCCTGGCATTGGTCCGAAAACTGCCTTACGTCTGGCTTTACATCTGCTCAGGCAGGAAGAGGCTGATGTAAAACGTTTCAGTGAAAGCGTTCTCAAGCTACGAACAGATATTAAATATTGCACTGAGTGTGGTAATCTTTCTGATGACCAGCTCTGCCCTGTGTGTTTAAGTGAGAAACGTGATCGTGGTCTGATCTGTGTCGTTGAAGATACCCGTGATGTCATGGCTATTGAAAATACTTCCCAGTATTACGGTCTTTATCATGTACTTGGGGGTTTGATCTCACCCATGAATGGGATAGGTCCATCTGATCTGCGCATTGATATGTTGGTTAAACGTGTCAAGGAATCAGGCATAAAAGAAGTTATTCTGGCCCTGAGTGCAACCATGGAAGGTGATACAACCATTTTTTATATCTACAAAAAACTCAAAGTTTTCGATATTACGCTCACCACTATTGCAAAAGGAATTTCTTTTGGTGGTGAACTTGAATATGTTGATGAGGTAACCCTTGGGCGCTCAATTTTATCAAGGGTTCCGTATGAAAATTCGTTGTTTAAATAAAAAATTATGCAGTTTACAGATAAAGTAATTGTCATTACTGGCGCATCTTCAGGCATTGGACTTGCCCTTGCTGAAGCATTTGCACGCCGTGGAGCAAATCTTGTACTTGGTGCACGTAGCTTTGTCAGCCTGTGTGAAATTGCCAGAGACCTTGAATCGGCTCATTTAATAAAAGCCCTTGCCGTTGAATGTGATGTAACTAGTGAAGAATCCTGTAAACTGCTCATTGGTCAGGCTATACGTACATTTAAGAAAATTGATATTCTGATTAATAATGCAGGTATTTCAATGCGGGCAAATTTTCTGGATGTTGAACTTGAAGTCTTGAAAAGACTGATGGATGTAAATTTCTGGGGTACCGTCTACTGTACTAAATTTGCATTGCCTTATTTACTGGAATCAGGCGGATCACTTGTAGGGGTATCGTCCATTGCCGGTTATCAGGCATTGCCAGGGCGTTCAGGATATTCAGCCTCTAAATTTGCAATGCAAGGTTTCCTGGGTGTAATACGGCTTGAAAACCGTCAGCATAACTTGCATGTGTTGATCGCATGTCCAGGCTTTACATCATCCAATATTCGTAAGGTTGCCCTAAATAAGAATGGAAAAGAGCATGGCGAGTCAAATATGCAGGAAACCAGCATGATGTCATCTGCTGAAGTAGCAGAGTCAATAGTTCTTGCCATTGCTAACCGCAAACGTTCAATCGTACTCACCCGGGAAGGCAAATTTACCGTATTCTTAAGCAGGATTTTT
>Ga0209511_1003080_pt1 | contig 12986 bp, 11 predicted proteins | sample SSSSmetaG_FD_184141 | JGI IMG/M metagenome (GOLD analysis project Ga0209511, IMG submission 184141) | Glacier valley bacterial and archeal communities from Borup Fiord, Nunavut, Canada, to study Microbial Dark Matter (Phase II) - ​SSSS... | ecosystem: Environmental > Aquatic > Freshwater > Ice >... | reverse complement strand
GGCAGGCCGTCGACAAAGTCGATGTCATCGATGGAACCACGCGGCGCCACCGCGACGCTGGTTAATTCCATGGAAGAGGCCGTATTTCCGAGGAACCGCGGTTGGGGCGCCGTAAAATAGGAGAAAAGGATGCGGAGCGCAACACGGTCGATGTTCTTTCGCTCCGCTTCGCAAAATCATGTCGTCTCAGCGTGTAGCGGGCCGCTCGAGAAACGGAGGCTCCGGCTCGGACGCCTCGTATTTTACCAGGATGCCCCGTACATCGACCCGTGGCGGGACGGAATTGCTCCGTCGCCCGTTCCACCGTCGTGAGGAACCTTCAGATTTGAAGCCAGTCTTGACCCTTTGCATCCCGATCCGTCGCGGGTGCATGCACACGTGAGATCGACCGCCCTCGGCCCGACGCTGTCGATTGTCATTCCCGCGCACAACGAAGAAGGTTCGATCGAGCCCACGATCGTGGATCTCGCCGAGACGTTATCCGCCGAACGTGTGCCGTATGAAATCGTCGTGGTCGACGATCACAGCACGGACGGCACCCGGAACGTGGTCGAGGCGCTGGCTGGGCGCTATCCGAACGTGCGCTGCGTGACCAACCGGCGGCGAAACGGATTCGGGAACGCCATCCACACGGGTCTAGAGAACTTCTTGGGCGACGCCGTCTGCATCGTCATGGCCGACGCCTCTGATGATCCCAAAGATGTCGTCGCGTTCTATCGCAAGATGAACGAGGGCTACGATTGTGTCTTCGGGACCCGTTTTTCGCGGTCGAGCATCGTTGTCAACTATCCCCCGCTCAAGCTGTGGATCAACCGCGCGGCCAATCTCTTCATCGCGATGCTCTTCGGTATCCCGTACACCGACACGACGAATGCTTTTAAGCTTTTTCGCCGCGAAGTGATCGCCGGTGTCAGCCCGATTCTCTCGCACCATTTCAATATTACGGTCGAGCTGCCGCTCAAGGCGATCGTGCGCGGCTACTCGTATGCGGTCTTGCCGAACCACTGGTATAACCGCAAGAGCGGTGTATCCAAATTCAAGGTCAAGGAAATGGGTAGCCGCTACCTTTTCATCGTGCTCTACGTTTTTATCGAAAAATTGTTTTCGCGAGGCGATTACAAAACGGCCGTTCGAGACGAAGTCGGCGGTAAGACGAGCGAAGCGGCGTCGGCCGTCCGTCCGTGAACATATCCGTCCGTCGTCCGATCGACGTTCCGCGATTTATCGCCGACCTACGCCTGCCGCGGTACATCGATCTGGTGACGATCGTCGCGAGTCGGACGCTCAAGACGCGCTATCGCGGGTCGGTACTCGGCGTCTATTGGTCGCTTTCGCTGCCGCTGATCATGACGGCCGTCTACTCGCTGATTTTCGGCACGGCATTTTCCAAAAACCCGTATTACGGCGGATCGATCCTCAATTACGTGCTGGCCTGCTTTACGGGCCTGGTAGTCATCAATTTCTTTTCGGCCACGACGACGCAAGCGCTCACTAGCATCGTGGGTTCGGGGACGCTGCTCAACAAGATTCGCATTCCCGTCAGCGTCTTTCCGATCAGCATCGTCTGTGCGAATATCTTTCAATTGCTCGTGGGCGCGTTGCCGGTGCTCCTGATCGTCACGTTGGTCATCTCGCACTCGCTGCTCAACGCGATCGCGCTGCTGATTCCGCTCTTTGCGCTGATCATGGTCTCGACCGGTTTCTCACTCTTGGCCTCCGGCTTGTTCGTCTATTTCCGCGACGTGCCGCATCTCTATGAAGTCGTCGTGTTCATTCTTTGGATCACGAGTCCAATTTTTTATCCGCCCGACGTCGTGCCGAGCATCATACGGCCGTACATCGAACTCAATCCGCTCGTTGCGGTGATGAATAGCGTGCGCCAGATCTCTCTTAGCGGGGCATTTCCGGACCTGCATTTGCTGCTGCTCGCCGTGATTTCCGGGGTCGTTGTACTTGTTGTGGGAGCGTTGTTCTTTCTGACGATCAAAGCGGATTTCATGGACCTGGTGTAAGCATGCCGGTCATCGATGTCGAAAATGTGACGCTGCGGCGTCGCACGCAAGAAGAACTCTCGTACGATCTCAAACGCATGATTTTCGCGATCGTCGAGAACAAGTATCGCGCACCGACGAAGCGCCGCGTCCTCCATAACGTCAGTCTCAAAGTAGAGCGCGGCGAAAAAATCGGAATCGTCGGTCCAAACGGATCGGGAAAATCCACGCTCCTCAAGGTAATCTGCGGCATCCTGCAGCCGACGACCGGACGAATCGTCGTCGACGGTCGCATCGCGCCTCTAATCGAGCTCGGTGCCGGATTCGATCAAGACCTTTCGCTCATCGACAACATCGTGTACTACGGCGTTCTCTTGGGATTCACGCGCAACGAAATGAAGGCGCGTATCGACTCGGTACTCGAGTTTGCCGAACTCTACGACCACCGGAACGAGCCGTTCAAGTCGCTTTCGTCGGGCATGATGGCGCGGCTCGGATTTGCGATCGCAACGGATATTCGTCCGGAAATCCTGATCTTGGATGAAGTACTTTCCGTTGGCGATGAGAGTTTCCGTCGCAAGTGCAACGAACGCATCCAGCGGTTTTGGGATGCGCACTCGACGATCATCGTCGTGTCTCACGACCTCGCCTTCATCCGCTCGTCCTGCAAACGCGCGATTTGGATCGAGAAGGGTGAGATTGTTTTTGACGGGTCGGCGGCCGAGGGGGCGGCCAAATACTTGGCATCCTTAGGAATCGAAAATGTCGTTCGCGAGCGGGATGCATTGCTCGAGAGAGCGCGCATCCACCCCCGTGGCGAACTCGTCGTTCGCGGACTTGCCGATGACTCCGAAGGCCATAGGATGTACCTCGTTCGCGACGGCCGGAAATCTTGGATTGTGGACACCGAGCCGTATGCGCGCGCGGGCTATACATGGGCCGACGTCGTTCACGTCGACGAAACGATTATTCACGCGATTCCCGAGGGCGAGTTGCTCGTCTAAGGAGAACGGGAACGTATAATGGATGTAGAGACGACCGACCCATCGTTCGGCCGCCCGGAGCCGACGTCGGGCGGCAAGAGCGCCGAACGATACGCACATTTGGCTGAGGCATTCGCGCGTCAGGTTGAGGCGCTGGAGAGCGAACTCGAAGCAGCGCGAAAAGATCGCGATCTGGTCGGCGAGGCGCTCAAGAAAGCGCACCTTGCGAACATCCACGTCGAGGTCGGTCTCTGGAAATCCGACCTCAACCGCAAGCAGCTGCTCGACAAGCTCAACAACGCCGAAGCGCACATCGTGCGCATGCAGCCGTTGCTTCGCGTTATGCGCGATCGCATCGGCCATATCGAGCTGAGCAAGTTCTGGAAAATGCGCAATCGTTTCTTCGAGTTGAAAAAGCGCGTCGGTATCGACGCGGTCGGCGCGATGGCGGATTTCGATGTCCCGGTCGACATCGCCGAGTATACGCAAACGGAAGACCCGTATTTTCTGTGGATTCAGGAAAACGAACTGCGTCGAAGCGACATCGACCGGCTGCGCGATGCGGCCGCGGTACTCGCCTACCGACCCCGCATCAGCGTTATCATGCCGACCTACAATCCGCCCGAACTCTATTTGCGCGAAGCCATCGAATCGGTCATCACCCAAGTGTACGAGAACTGGGAACTTTGCATCGCCGATGACGCATCGACCGCGCCCCATGTCCGTGCCGTGCTCGAAGAGTACATGGAACTGGACGACCGCATCAAAGTCGATTTCCGACCGACCAACGGCCACATCGCGCACGCATCGAATTCCGCCCTCGCGCTTGCAACCGGCGAATTCATCGCGCTCTGCGATCATGACGATCTGCTGACGCCCGACGCGCTCTACGAGAACGTGCGCCTTCTCAACGGCCATCGCGATGCAGACATGATCTATTCCGATGAGGATAAGGTCGACGAAAACGGGCGCCGCTCGGACCCGTATTTCAAACCGGATTGGGCGCCGGATTCGTTCCTCTCGCGTAACTACGTCTCGCATTTGGGCGTGTATCGACGTTCGCTCGTGGAGGACGTCGGCGGCTTCCGACCGGGTTTCGAGGGCAGCCAAGACTACGATCTCGTGCTGCGTATCGTCGAGCGAACCAATCGGATCCACCATATCCCGCGCGTGCTCTACCATTGGCGGATCCATGCCTTATCAGTCGCAAGCGGCGTCGGCGTAAAGAACTATGCCTACGATTCCGCCATGCATGCGATCGCCGAGGCGATGCATCGCCGGGGGGAACCGGGTCGCGTCGAGATGCTCAAAGACGATCCGGGCAACTACATCGTGCGGTACGATCTCAAGCGCGACTGGAAGGTCTCGATCATCATTCCCACGCGCGATCACGCAGATGACCTCGAACTGTGTCTTGCGTCGATCTTTGCCAAATCGACCTATCGAAACATCGAGGTGGTCGTGCTTGACAACGGCAGCGCGGAACACGCAACGTCCGTGTGTTTTGCTAAGTGGCAAGCGCTCGAGCCCGACCGAGTCAAGGTCGTCCCGCACAACGTGCCGTTCAACTATTCGGAGATCAACAACTACGCGGTACGTCATTCGACGGGCGACATCATCCTGCTGCTCAACAACGATACCGAAGTGATCGCGCCGCAGTGGATCGAAGCGATGCTCGAACAGGCACAACGCCCGACGATCGGCTGCGTCGGTGCGAAATTGCTCTACGAAGACGACACGATCCAGCACGCCGGTGTCGTCATGCGCATCGGTGGTGTCGCCGGGCATAGCCATCGCTACTACGATCGCGATGCACCCGGGTATTACCACATCATCAAGACGGTGAATAATTATACCGCCGTGACGGCGGCGTGCTTGATGATCCGCCGCGAGGTCTGGGAGCAAGTGGGCGGACTCGACGAACAGCTGTCGGTTGCGTTCAATGACGTCGATTTTTGCCTGCGCGTTCGCGCGGCCGGGTATCTCAACGTGTACGTGCCGCACGCCGAACTCTACCATTACGAATCGAAGAGCCGCGGCTTCGACGACACTCCGGCGAAAATCGCGCGCGGCATCAGAGAGCAGCAGTTCATGCAAAAGCGCTGGAATGTCTCTTCGGTCGACGACCCGTTTTACAGTCCGCATCTGAGTTTGACGAGCGAAGATTACTCCATCCGTCTATGAGCCTGCTTGAAAAAGTCGTCATCGTCGGAGCCGGCGGACAACTCGGCACCGACCTCGTGGCCGCGCTTGCGGAGTTCCGTCCGATTGCGGCAAACCGTGCGGCATACGACCTCGGCGATCACGATGCGATGCGCGCGCTCGTCGCCCGGTATCGACCGACGCTCGTGATCAATACGGCCGCCTATCACAACGTCGAACACTGCGAGATCCATCCCGACCGGGCGCTTGCAATCAATGCGGTGGCGGTGGATGCGCTCGCGCAGGCGTGTGCGCTCGCCGGTGCGGCTTTCGCGCAGGTCAGCACCGATTACGTTTTCGACGGCCGCACCGACCGTCCGTATCGTGAAGAGGACGCGGTCAATCCGATCAGCGCGTACGGGGTCTCGAAGGCTGCGGGCGAACAACTCGTGCGTCGGCACGGCGAGCGTCATTTCATCGTTCGCACGAGTGGCCTCTACGGACGCGCGGGAAGCAGCACCAAAGGGTATACGTTCGTCGAACGCGTGCTCGGACAAGCCGAACGCGGCGAACCGATTCGCGTCGTGAACGACATGACGTTCTCGCCTTCGTATACGCGCGATGTCGCGCGGATTATGCGTGCGATCTTCGAACGGGGCGTGTTCGGAACGTATCACGCGACCAATGCCGGTCACTGCACCTGGTTTGACTTTGCAAGCGAAGCCTTTCGGCTTGCCGAGCTCCAGCCGATTGACTTTTCGGCCGTGTCGTATCGCTCGTTCGATAGCTATATCGGGCGTCCGGCATTCTCGGCGCTGGAACTCGCCGGTCTCGCGCGTGCGGGCATCGATCAGCCGCCGAATTGGCAAGCGGGACTAGCCGCGTACATCGCCGAGCGCCGAACGACGCCGACGTCCGTTTCGTAATCCTACGACGGAGCGCGCGCGCCGATGTTGGCCGAACGCGAACGCGCGGCGAACCACCGTGCGAGGGCACCGATTTCGGCAGAGATGACCGGTACGAGTGCGAAGAACAGCACGCCGTAGAGAGAACCAAAATACTCGTCGATGAATCCGACGAACGACAGCGCATCGATGATGGCGAGGATGACGAGCAAAGCGATGCTGCTGGCGTACACCCCGAGCGCGAGCACGAGCGAATCGTGGATCGCCACTCGTCGGCGCACGAAGATTCCGAGACGCACGACGATCATCACGACTGCCGCGAGGAGCGCAATGGGGAACAGCACGCGATACGTCGATTCGATCCCGCTTAAGATCGCGCGTTTCGCATTGTCATCCGCCGCACGGTCCGCCGGACCGATCGGATTCACGTCGCGCGTGACGTAGGCATACTCGCGCACGGTGCCAGGCGGGGGCGGAGAAAGATCCCACGCTCCCTGAGAAAATCCGCCGAATGCGAGAAAGACACTCGTGCCGCGAACGAAGTGACGCGCGATCTCGCCGTACGATCCGTTGAGGTCTGGGGCGAGAGAATAGCGTTTCTGCGTGCATTCGATCGTGTGATTGTCGCACGCCCCGTCGATTTCTTTTGCGAGTGCCACGTAAAACGCGCGCGCGCGCGGCGCGCTGTCGTAGAAGCCGGCGCTGAAAACACCGTCACGAAAGGCCCAGACCCACCATCCGCCGGCAATGTCTTTGCAGCCATATCCCTGTCGGCAACCGGGGTCGATCCACCGACTCGCGGACGGGCCGTCAAGCGAGGGTTCGAGCAGTTTCGCCAGAGGACTTATGCGATAGGCGATTTCGCGCGCAGATTTCGGTACGGGAACGTGTGGGTCGTCCGCGCGATGTGCGATCCGTGCGAGCGATGCATACGCGGAAATGAATTCGCGGCTCTGCAGTTCGCTCGTGACCGCCCATCCGTACACGTGCAAATTGATCGCTTGAACGAGCGCGACCGCGCCGACCCAGATCGCGGCCGGCGCGATGGCGACGAGCGCTTGCGATTCGCGTTCCGGCGTGCGCCACGAGAACACGATGCTGGCGATCGCGATCGTAGCAAGAAACGGAAGAATCCACGCACCCTCTTCGCGCGTGAGCCAGAACGCCGCGAGTGAAAGACCAAGCCCGATCGACCAGCCAAGCCGCGCACGAACCGGCGCACGCCGGCGGACGTACAGGGCGGCAGCGCACGCGACGACGAGGAGCGAGAGCGTGACGGACACCTGCATTCGATACAGCATCCAAGACCAGCTATCGTAGGTCATCGGATTGAAGAGCAAGGCGAACCAAAGGACGACGCGCGCGATGCGATTCGGCAGAATCGGCGCGAGCGCGAGATACGCGACCAGGCATGCACCGAGATACGTAAGTTGATGCGCGAGATTCACACTCAAACCGAATTGTTGAATCAGCGCGAGATACAGCGGGAAGAAGGGTCCTTTTATAAGCGTAAGAAGGCTGTACGGTCCGAACCACGCGCCGGCTAGGATGCTCGCGGCGTGATCTAAAAAATTTGTCGGGTCGTGTGGTCCGAGCAGCGGAACCGTTCGGATTGGACTCGTGAGCCAGAGTTTTACAAGCGCAGTAGCGACAAACAACGTCGGGAAGAAGCGAAGTTTCATGCCTTGCAAATCGTTCGCACGCCAGAGTGAACGCGGATCGTGAGTTTCATCGAAAATGCTCCATACGTGGTGTTTTTCGGCGTCGTCGCCTTCTTCGCAGCCAAGCTCGTCTTCCGCCGACGGCTCGCAAATGGCATGCGCGTGGAGCTCTTCTCGTTCGGCGTCGCGTTCGTCGCTGCGCTGATCGCCGCAGGTTCGCACATCCCCGCGCAAGAGTCCGCGCTCGTCGCTGGGCCTACGTCCACCATCCTCGATGCATCGCGCGATACGTCACGATTGTGCGATAGGATGCAGACCGTCCTTGCCGGGCCCGCAGTCGGGTCGCTCGAAAGCGTAACGTCGTTAAGCGGAGCGAATGTACCGAGCGGTTCGGTCGTCCCACGAGCGATGATTTTGCGTGTAAGCGGATGGGGTTTCGACAAAGGTTCTCCTCGCGCAGCGCGTGGCGTCTGCATCCTCATCGACGGTCGCCCATCGCCGCGTGCAACGGTCCGTTTCGGTTTTGCGCGACGGGACGTCGCAACGAACATGCACACCGATCAGGCGCTCGCGTCGGGATACGTCGCCACGTTACCGCTTACTGCAATCGCATCCGGAACCCACCTCGTCGGCGTTGCAGTGATTTCCGGTGATGGGACGCTCCGTGAGTTGACTGCCAGTCGCTCTATCGTTGTGCCGTAGGAGGCCGACGAACGAACGGCTCTCCCGCATTTTTGCCAATTTGTAAAATGCTTACAAAAAAGCTCGCAAAGACGATTTGCAATCCTGCGGTAAGCGCCACGGCCGAGGGAATCGTGACGCGAGTGACGTGCGAGACTTCGAGCGCGCCGAACGAAGAAACACGCCACATGTTGAGTGCGAGCAGCGATCCGGCGATTCCGATGACGATCAGTGTCGCTCCGCCGATGAGACCGCGCTCCAGCGAGACGCTATCGATAAACCGTTCGAAGCGCTGGTCGGTCGGAAGCAGTCCCGCGTTCGCACCGAACACGCGCGTAAAAATGCTGAAGAGGACGCACTGAAGTCCGAGCAGGATCGCAAGGCCGAAGTAGACGAGCGTGTTCGTATCGAGGATCACGCGCCCGATTGCCAGCGGCCCAGGGAGTAATGCGAGCGTACCGATGGTGCCGATCGCAGTCAGAAAAAGACCCGGAATCAGAAAGAGCCACTTCGGACTATAAACGAGCAAAAAGCGCAGATGGCGCCAACCATCACGCCAACTGCGTAAATGGGGCGGCCGATTGCGCCCGTCTTTTGCAAGCGTCGTCGGCACTTCGACGATTTCCAGACCGTGCAGCGAGCCTTTGACGATCATTTCGCTTGCAAATTCCATGCCGGTCGTTTGTAGACGCAGCGATTGGATCGCCGCCCGGCTGAAGCCACGCAGCCCGCAGTGGAAGTCTTTGGACTTGCTCGGAAAGAAAAGGCGTCCGAGGGCGCTGAGGACCGGGTTCCCGAGGTAGCGGTGATGCAGCGGCATCGCCCCGGGCTCGATCCCGCCAAGGAAACGATTTCCCATTACGATGTCGGCGCCCGTCCGTAACTCCGCTACGAATGCATCGAGTCGCGTAAAATCGTAACTATCGTCGGCATCTCCCATGATGATGAAGCGCCCGCGTGCCTCCGCGATTCCACCGAGTAGCGCACTACCGTAGCCCTTCCGGTCGACGGCAAGGACGCGGGCACCGGCACGAGCGGCGATGGCTTGCGAGCCGTCGGTGCTCCCATTATCGGCGATGAGAATCTCGCCGCGAATACCGGTTCGCTCGAGAAACGAGCGCGCTTTGACGATACAAGTCTCGAGCGTTTCCGCCTCATCGAGACAAGGCATCAGAATCGTCAATTCGAGGGTCTGGGAGGCATCGATCGTCCCGCCAACATCCGTCTGCACGAACCCACGATTCGCGTCGTTGGATGCGGCTACCCGCGCTACGGGCTCAGGCGCAAGAGCAAGTTGGACGAGAGCCCGAGCAGGCGAAAGCGATCCAGGTTCTGGGTCATTGCCGTATCGCGAGCAAGCGCCCGCACGTCGCGTGCGGAGAGCAAATTCAAGTTGTCGGTCTTGCTCCAAAAGTGGAGTCCGAGCATGCCAAGAAGCCGTTGGTGCAGACGCTGCGGTAACCAGTGAATCAACGGTAAAAACGTATGCAGTTCGACGGGAAACGTGCGGTCCGGCGTCGTGACGAAAACGGTTCGCGCGATGCGAGCGAGTTCGTTCAAGAACGCGCGCTGTCGATCGCGATCGCCGACGTGTTCGATTACCGCGAACGAGACGGCGACATCGAATGACTTATCGGCGAACGGAAGTCGAACGCCCGTCGTGCGGACGAACCGTACGCCGGGGAAGGAAACCTCGATATTGGATGCATCCTCGATGCTCGTTGCCGTAACGTTGTGCGGATAGGGATAGAGCGCCTCGAAAAAATTCGACTCCGGCAGCGTTTGGTCGGGCGTAACGCCGACGTCGACGACCGTCGTCGACGAATCGAATGCAACCCGGGACATGAGATGGGCGAACATCCGCCGTCGCGCGCGAAGCGAAATTTTCGATGCGATCGTGCGCAGCGGATTCGTACGTGAGAAATAGTCGATGGCCAACGGAATCGGGCCGAGCTAAAAGGTCTTCACCTTCGCAAGGCCGCTCGCGTGGAAGATCTCCTCGACTTTCGCGAGCGTTTCGGGCTTTGCAAAGAAGGCGACCACACTGCGGCCGGCCTCGAGCGCCTCGACATAATTTTCGACTTCGCTATCGGGTATCTCGAGATCGCCGAGTCGGTCGCTCAAGTTTTCGTTACGGAAGAATTCGAGGCCGCGGCCCGCGGAGTTGATGCCGGGCACGAACCCGCCGCTGCGATCGCCGGTCATGATACGCGGGCCGATGATGCCGCGCGAAACGCCTTGGGTCGAATCGTCGGGGCCGATCAGCTGGATCGCGTCGAGCGGGATTCCCGCATCTTTGAGTGCCGTTTCCAAGGCAACGATATTTCCGTCTTGCGAGATTCCGGTTACGACGAGTCCCACGTACCCTCCGAGTAATGAGCTGATAAGGTGAGTTCGGCCCGTTCGACGGACTTATCCGCCGACCTCGCGGATCGCGCGCGCGAGCCGTTCGATCCCGATGCGAATCGCATCGTCGCCGGCATTGGAAAAATTGAGCCGAAGGCCGTTGGTGCGGTCGCGATGCGGATAGAATGCCCGCCCCGGGACGAAGAGGACTCCGTCTCGCGAGGCGACGGTAAAGAGCGCCTCGGTGTCGATCGTCTCCGGAACGCTTGCCCAGAAAAACATCCCGCCGGTCGGCGCGTTGTAGGTGACTCCCGCGGGCATCTCGCGTCGCATCGCCTCGTTCATCACGTCGCGGCGATGCGCGTAGAGCGACCGGATCTGCGCGATGTGCGATTCCAGGAATACAGCGTCGGCGACGAGTTCGGTAAAGACGAATTGCGCGAACGTGCCCGTATGGAGGTCGGTCGCCTGTTTTGCCGGCACGATTTTTTCGCGGACCGCCTCATCGCGCACGATGAGCCACGCGATGCGCAGACCCGGTGCGATAATTTTCGAACCGGTGCCGCAGTAGAGTTGCGTGCAGTCGCTCTGGTGCGCGAGCAGCGGCGGCGGGACGGGTCCGGCGAAACTCAATTCGCCGTACGGATCATCTTCAAAAATCGGAAGCCGGAAACGCTCGCAAATCGCAACGATTCGCGCGCGTCGTTCGGCGGCGAGCAAGACGCCCGTGGGGTTCTGGAAATTCGGCGTCAGGTACAGAAATTTCGGCCGCGTGCGCTCGACTTCCAGCGCGTGTTCCAGCGATTCGGGAACGAGTCCGAACGCGTCGGTTTCGACGGTGAGATAGCGCGCCTCGTAGGCATCGAACGCTTGTATCGCTCCAAGATAGGTCGGGTTTTCGACGACGACGGTATCGCCCGGATCGAGATAAATCTTGCCGATGAGATCGAGGGCTTGTTGCGAGCCGCCCACGATGAGCACGTCCTCCGGGCTCACGCGTGCGCCTTTGGCGCACATCCGTTCCGCGACCCAGGCACGCAGCGTCGGAATGCCTTCGCTGACCGAATACTGCAGGGCCGCCGCGCCATCGCGTTCCAACACGCGCCGGGTCGCCGCGTCGACGGCTCCGAGCGGGAAGAGCTCGGGGGCGGGCAGGCCACCCGCAAACGAGATGACGTCCGGGCGTTGCGTTGCCTTGAGCATCTCGCGAATGGTCGATGCGCGTAGGCGATTGGTACGCGTCGCGAACGCGTGCTCGGATCCGATCGTGAGTGCCACCGAGCGGCCTTCGCGCTTAGGCGGGACGGTTCATGGGAGGACCACCGATCGGCGTGCGTTCCGCGAACGCCGTCCAGGCAGCCGGTCGAATGAAGGCGAGAACCGTTGCGCCAAGCCCGATCAACCAGACGAGCGCCGTCACGGCCCAGCCGACGACCGGTACGATTTCTGCAGCGCTCACGACGACGAGGCCCAAGATCAACGCCGCAAGCGGCGCCGGTGTCGTGCGCGGCATCGCCAGTTCCCACAGGCGGCGGCCGACGAGCAGGGCGACGGCGCCCGTACCGATCCAGACGCCCGCGAAGAGGGCCGCGATCTCGAGCACGATGAGCGGGATGCCGACGATCGAGATCAGCAAGAGCAGGGCCAGCGGCAAGATCGCAACGGCCGCCCCGGTCCCGACCGCCGCCGAGAGACCGGGGTGCTTCTCGACGCGATCGAGCGCGAGTCGCATGCGGAGCGGAAAGAGCAAGAACACGAGCACGACGACGAGGCTCGAACCGAGTTTGACGTAGAGCTTGCGGCTTTGATCGTCGAAACCCGGAGCGGCTGCCGTCGCGATCCACGGTGCGATCGTTCCGACCGCGTCACTGGTGAGGCAGGTTTGCTTGCCTTCGACCACGCCACCGTCGGCAAGCGTGCACGTTCCACCGACGACGTTGACGTCGCCTATCACGGTGCCGCGGATCTTCGCATTCCCGAAGACGACCGTGAGATCGCCGTCCACGGTTTCGCCCGGCTGAATCGTCGTGTCTTGAAAGAGGACCGTTTTGCCATGGTCGTGCGAGTGGGCGGCGGCGGGGGCGAATACCCCAAGGATCGCGCCAAGCACGACGATCACAAACGCCAGGAGCCTGCGAGCGATCACGAACGCGCCTCGGAGGCGCCCAAACGCGCCGCAAGTCGCGGTCGAACGACGAAATAGCCGACGGCGACGGCCGCCGCTAGCGCTACGTCGAGGGCCAGCACCCCGCCGACGAGCGCGGTGAGCGAACCGAG